>Ga0207765_100002_pt1 | contig 36764 bp, 42 predicted proteins | sample LuqExpMetageno59_FD_187817 | JGI IMG/M metagenome (GOLD analysis project Ga0207765, IMG submission 187817) | Tropical forest soil microbial communities from Luquillo Experimental Forest, Puerto Rico - Sample 59 (SPAdes) | ecosystem: Environmental > Terrestrial > Soil > Tropical forest ...
TGCTCGAGACGCTCTACGGCCACTACTTCGACCGCGTCATCGCTAAGGACGCGAAATCGGTGTTGGAAAAATCCGTCACGCGCTACATCGCCGCGTTAAATGGCACGCGCGACTATGACCGGCGGTGAGACGGCGCCGTTCAGCGCTGCAATGCCTGGACGAACGATTGGCCGATTTGCGCCAGCACGGCGATGCCGGATGCGGTTCAGCGCCGCCATCATTGCGATGCGCAGAAGCTGAGACGTCATGCGAGCCCCGGCTTGCTAATCGGAGCTACTAGCCTTCCTTCTCGGCCTTGCCGCCGAGCTGCTTGAGCTTGGCGAACACCGCGTTGACGTCGAGCTCGCCCGGCTTCTTTTCGGTTTCGGGAGCCGCCGGCGCAGCTTCCGGCTCCTTCTTGGTGGTCTCGGAAGCGGGCAACAGCGTTGCGCCAGTGTCGGCGGGTGCAGGCTTCTCCTTGTTCGCGCGGTTCACCTCGAAGTCGAGGTCGGTTTGCGAACAGAGGCCAAGCATCACCGGATCCATCGGCGCGAGTGCCGCGGCGTTCCAGTGCGTGCGGTCGCGGATCGCCGCGATGGTGGACTTTGTGGTGCCGACCAGCCGCATTATCGCCGAGTCTTTCAGCTCGGGATGATTGCGCACCAGCCAAAGGATCGCGTTCGGCCGGTCCTGCCGGCGCGACACCGGCGTGTAGCGCGGGCCTTTCTTGCGGTGCTCGGGGGAGGGCACGTTAACCTTAGATTCGGTGAGCGCGAGTTTGAGGTCGTGGTTCTTTTCGGCCGCCGCGATCTGCTCGCGCGTGAGCTGGCCGGTCAGGATCGGGTCGAGGCCCTTGATGCCCTGGGCGGCGTCGCCGTCGGCGATCGCCTTCACTTCCAGGGGGTGCAGCTTGCAGAACTCGGCGATCTGGTCGAACGACAGCGCGGTGTTGTCCAACAACCAGACGGCGGTCGCCTTCGGCATAAGCGGTGCTGCGGTCGCCATGACAATATCTCCTCTCGGCTTCGCCCGCCCCTCGGGCGAAGCAACCAGATCATCGGTGATGATCGGAAAGTGCCCGGAATATAGGGACTTGGCCCTGCCTATGCAACCTTACCGGCTTGACAGGGCGGGGCGGGGCGGCCCATGTCGGAACCGAGAATACGCGCGTAATATCGCAGCGATTCCGAGGAGCCGATGACCGAACCCGCCGAAAAACCCCACCTCAAGGTGCTGCTGTGCTCGCCGCGCGGCTTTTGTGCCGGAGTGGTACGTGCCATCGAATCGGTTGAGCGCGCGCTCGCGATCTACGGGCCGCCGGTCTATGTGCGGCACGAGATCGTGCATAACCGTTACGTGGTCGACGGCCTGCGAGCAAAGGGCGCTGTCTTCGTCGAGGAACTCGACGAAGTTCCCGATACCGGCGCTCCGGTAATCTTTTCCGCGCACGGCGTGCCAAAGTCGGTGCCGGACGAGGCGGGTCGGCGCAACTTGTTCACGCTCGATGCTACCTGTCCGCTGGTGACCAAGGTGCACCGGGAGGCCGAAATCCATTACCGACGCGGGCGCGAGATCGTGCTGATCGGTCACGCCGGCCACCCTGAGGTGATCGGCACCATGGGCCAGTTGCCGCCGGGCGCGGTCACGCTGATCGAAAATTTGGCCGACGCGGATAATTTCACGCCGCGCGATCCGGACAAGCTCGCCTATGTGACGCAGACCACGCTGTCGGTCGCCGACGCCGCGGCAATCGTCGAACGGCTGAAGGCGCGCTTCCCGAACGTAGTCGCCCCTCACAAGGACGATATCTGCTACGCCACTACCAACCGGCAGGAAGTGGTCAAGCTTGTGGCGCCGATAGTCGACGCCATGATCGTGGTTGGCTCGCCGAACTCATCGAATTCGCAGCGGCTGAAGGAAGTGGCGGAGCGCGCGGGCTGCCCGTACGCGGTGCTCATCCAGCGCGCGGCCGACATCGACTGGAAAAAATTCGGCAAGATCGCGCGGCTCGGTATCACTGCCGCAGCGTCCGCCCCGGAAGTGTTGGTCGAGGAGATCATCGGAGTCTTCGCGGAAAAGTTCGCGGTCAGCGTCGAGACCGTCTCCGCCGCTGAGGAGGGCGTGTTCTTCCCGCTGCCTCGCCCGCTGCGGGAGCCCCGGGCGGCGGAGTGACGCGATGGCCGTCTATACCGACGTCGCCGCGGACGATCTCAATAAATTCCTCACCGGCTACGAGATTGGCGAGCTGCGCTCTTACAAGGGCATCGCGGAAGGCGTGGAGAATTCGAACTTCCTGCTGCATACGGCCGCGGGCAGCTTCATACTCACGCTCTACGAGAAGCGCGTCACCGAGAAGGACTTGCCGTTCTTCCTTGCGCTGATGGAGCACCTGCACGCGCGCGGCATTACCTGTCCGCAGCCGGTGAAGAACAAGCGGGGCGGCGTGCTTGGTCGGCTCGCCGGCCGGCCGGCCGCGATCGTCACCTTTCTCGACGGGCTGTGGCTGCGCCGCCCCAACGCCGGCAACTGCGCGGCGGTGGGCGAGGCGCTGGCGCGCCTGCATCTTGCCGGCGCCGATTTCAAGATGAGGCGGCCGAACACGTTGTCGATCAAAAGCTGGCGGCTGCTCTATGAGCACGCCAAGGACCGCGGCGACGCCGTGCGGCCGGGCTTGTGCGCGGAGATCGTCAAGGAGCTCGACGCGCTGGAGAAATCCTGGCCGCGCGACCTGCCGCAGGGTATCATCCACGCAGACCTGTTCCCCGACAACGTTTTCTTCCTCGGCGACAAGCTGTCCGGCCTAATCGACTTCTATTTCGCCTGCACCGACACGCTCGCCTACGATGTTGCCGTGTGCCTCAACGCATGGTGCTTCGAGAGCGATCATTCCTACAACGTTACCAAAGGTCGCGCGCTGCTCAAGGCCTATGCCAAGTCGCGCCCGCTGTCAGTGGCGGAGCGCGCGGCGCTGCCAGTGCTGTCGCGCGGTGCTGCGATGCGCTTTTTGCTTACACGACTGGTTGACTGGCTGGCTGTGCCGGATGGCGCGCTGGTGAAACCGAAGGACCCGCTCGAATATTTCCGCAAGCTGCGCTTCCACCAGTCGGTGAAGAGCGTCTCCGATTACGGCGTAGATCGATGAACGAGCAGCGCGTCACCATCTACACCGACGGTGCGTGTTCTGGCAATCCGGGGCCGGGCGGCTGGGGCGCGATCCTCACCTTGGGCGAGCACGAAAAGGAATTGAACGGCGGCGAGCAGCACACCACGAACAACCGCATGGAATTGATGGCGGCAATCTCCGCGCTCGAGGCGCTCAAGCGTCCTTGTCTCGTCGATCTGTACACCGACAGCGAGTATCTGAAGAACGGCATCACTGGCTGGATCCACGGCTGGAAGAAGAACGGCTGGCGCACCGCCGACAAGAAGCCAGTGAAGAACGTCGATCTATGGAAAAGACTCGACGAGGCGCTCAAGCACCATCATGTGCAGTGGCACTGGGTGAAGGGTCACGCCGGCCACGCCATCAACGAGCGCGCCGATCAGCTCGCGCGTGAGGGCTTGATCGCCGCCCGCGCCGGTGCGATCGGCGCGATGAAGACGAGATGAGGCTTAGAGCTGTGCAAGTAGCGCCTGACCGCCGGAGATATCGCACTTGCCCGGCGCATCCTCGACGTTGAGCTTCTTGACTAAGCCGTCGTCGACCAGCATCGAATAGCGCTTCGAGCGCGTACCGAGGCCGTTGCCGGAGCCGTCAAAGGCCATATCAATGGCCTTGGCAAATTCGCCATTGCCGTCGGCGAGAAATTCGACCTTGTCGCCTGCGCCGGTCGACTTCTTCCAGGCCTCCATTACGAACACGTCGTTCACGCCGGTGACTGCGATCTTGTTCACTCCCTTCGCCTTGATCGCGTCAGCGTTGTTCAGGAAACTCGGCATGTGCAGGTTATTGCAGGTCGGTGTGAACGCGCCGGGGACCGCAAACAGCGCGACTTTTTTGCCTTTGAAAATTTCATCGGTGGTCTTCCAAACGGGACCTTCCACGGACATGACTCGGAACTTGGCATTGGGCAATCGATCGCCGACCTTGATGGGCATGGGGGTCCTCTCGCGCTCTTTGAAATATCGAGGCGCACAAAATAGCGCCCTTGCAGCCGTCTAGTCGAGACGAGTTTTGACCTCGGTTGCGCGGCCACTGTTCACGATCGTGAAAGTGAGCTCGGCCGGCGCTTTAGGATCGACGCCAGGCGGCAAGCCGTCCCATTCGAAAATAAATTGTTGGTGGCCGGCCGGAACGCCTTTCGCGGGCTTCGGGACGGGCAGAGCCCAATCGGGACTTGGCCCTTCGACGAAGATTTCCGCCGGTCGAGTGCTCGCGCCGAGATCGACGAACACGATCGGCTTGGGCTTGCCGTCATTGGCGCGGCGCACGGTCAATCCGGCGTCGGCCGCACTCACCTGCTTCGGCACGCGCGCCTCTGCGGCCGCGAGCGCGGCATTGTTGCCTGTATGCCCCAACGTCAGCGCTGCGCGCGCCTCTACCGGCACGCAGAGCTTGGCGCACACTGCATAATCGATCTTCGCCCGCAGCGTAACCGGCTTACCGTTTTGCTGCGGCACGACACGCAGAGGAAAGATCACGTCGTCCTCGTAACCAATTGTGGTGCCGGTCTCATCGGTGAAAGCTTGCGGCGCTGGATACAGCACCTGCACGCTCGCCACATTGTCGGAGCCGGAAAAATCGAATCGTGGTGGCACGCCGGAGTCGCCGGGATAACGCCAATAGGTGTGCCAGCCCGCCGGCATCTTGATCTCGACGCCGGCGTGCAAATTACCGCCGCCGATGAGCCGCAGTGCCGAGTTCATGTCTTCGGCCCATGGCGAGGCGTCGTCGGCGCGCGCCACGCCTGCGAGCAACAACGCGCCGCAAACGGTGAGGATCGAGCAGAATCGCGTGACGCCGATTTTCATGGGTGCCGGTCTAGACGGTAAAATCCTGCTTCGCCACTGAATTCATTGTGAGCACGGGTTGAGCGATCCTTGAGCAGGGCGGCTATTTCGCCACAATTTACCGGTTGAATATGACAGTCGGGCATTGAACTTTGCGCAGGCTCCATCGTTGCATTGATAGCCCGATGAGGTAACCTTTTCATTATGAAGATCCCTCGCAAATCGTCCGCAAAGTCGTCCGCGCACGGTTACCTCGACGGGCAGATGCTCATCGCCATGCCGGCGATGAATGACGAGCGGTTTGCGCGCGCGGTGATCTATGTTTGCGCCCATTCTAGCGAAGGTGCGATGGGGATCATCGTTAACCAGCCCGCGGGCAACATCAAATTTCCTGATCTCTTGGTGCAGCTCGAGGTCATCCCCGCGGCCGAGCGCATAGAACTGCCGGTGCGAGCGGAAGACGTGAAGGTGCTCAAGGGCGGACCGGTGGAGGCCGGGCGCGGCTTCGTGCTGCACTCCGCTGATTTCTTCATCGAGAACTCGACGCTGCCGATCGACGAGGGCATCTGCCTTACAGCCACGCTCGACATCCTAAAGGCGATCGCGCGCGGTAAAGGACCGCACAACGCGATCTTGGCGCTCGGCTATGCTGGCTGGGCTCCGGGGCAGCTGGAGAACGAGATCCAGCAGAACGGCTGGCTGCATTGCCCGGCCGATCCGGAATTGATCTTCGGCGATGACACCGAGGCCAAATACGACAAGGCGCTGCGCAAGATCGGCATCGACCCCGGCATGCTGTCGAGCGAAGCCGGCCACGCCTGAAGCCGCGAATTCAGTAACCGCTACTGGCGCGCCAGCGCCATGTTATCGCTGGTAAGCAGCCCGCCGGCGGCCTGCGCGGTCATTGGCTCGCCGAAGGCGAAACCCTGCGCGTATTCGCAGCCGAGCTGGTACAGCTCGACCGCATCGGAATCGGTTTCGGCCCCTTCCGCCACGACATCCATGCCCAGATCATGAGCGAGCGCGATGATTGAACGCAGGATCACTGGCCGCGTGCCGCGCGCGGTCGTACGCACGAAGGACTGATCGATCTTGATGGTGTCGAACGGGAAGCGTTGCAGGTAAGCGAGCGAGGAATGGCCGGTGCCGAAATCATCCAACGATAAGCCGGCGCCGAGCTCCTTGATGCGGGCGAGAATCTGCGCGGCGTGCTCGGGATTTTCCATCACCAGCGATTCGGTGATCTCGAGCTTGAACGTGCCGCGTGCCAGCGCCGAGCGCCCGAGCACGCTACGCAGATCCTGGATCAGGTCGTGGCGCAGCAATTGCCGCGACGACACGTTTACGCTGGTGAAGATCGGATCACGCCCGCGGTTCTCTGCCTGCCAAGTCGAAAGCTCTCGCGCGGCGCGCTCGAGCACGAACAGGCCGAGGTCGACGATCAGGCCGATCTCCTCGGCGATGGTGATGAACTCGGCTGGCGACAGGCGACCGAGCTTGGGGTGGTCCCAGCGCGCCAGTGCCTCGAAGCCGGCAATGGCGCGATCTTCGAGGCGCACGATCGGCTGGTACAGCACCTTGATTTCCTCGCGCTCGATGGCGCGACGTAATTCCGATTCCATGGTCAGCCGGTCGGTGGTGCGCGAGCGCATGGCCGGCTTGAAAATCTCGATGCGATCGCCGCCGATGCGTTTGGCGTGATACATCGCGAGCTCGGCGTCCTTGAGCACTTCCTCGGTACGCTGCGGCTGGCTTTCGGCAAGCGCCAGACCGATCGAAGCGGTGAGGAAGATTTCGCGATCGTTGAATCCGATCGGTGCGCGCAGCGTCCGCCGCATCGTTTCGGCGAAAGCCACGATGCGCGCCGGCTCCTTTTCCGAAAGCAGGATCAGGGCGAACTGGTCGCCCGACAGGCGCGCCAGCGTATCATGTGGCTTGAGCAGGCGCGCGAGCCGCCGCGCGATCGTGAGCAGGATGGAGTCGCCGACCGCCATGCCAACCGAATCGTTGACCTGTTTGAAGCGGTCGAGGTCAATCACCAACACCGATGGCCGGATTTGCGGATCGGAGCGGGCGAATCCGAAGGCCGCTTCCATCCGGTCGATAAACAGCTCGCGGTTGGGCAGTCCGGTCAGGTTGTCGTGCACGGCGTCGAACAACAGCCGTTCCTCGGCCTTCTTGAAATCGGTCACGTCGGTAAGCGTGCCGACGAGGCGCACCACTTCTCCATCGGAGCCGACCACTGGGCGCGCCTTAAGCGAGAACCAGAGGTAATGGCCGTCAGATGCGCGCAGGCGGAAGCTCTGGTTGAGCCGCCCGCGCCGCAGTTCCACCGCGCTGTCAAGCGCGGCGCGGAAGCGGTCCCGATCAAGCGGATGCAGCACGTCGAGCCAGCCAGCGGCTGGCCCTTCTAGCGTGCCGCGCTTGAGGCTGAGCAACTGCTCGGTCTCTGGACTGGTGCAGACCTTGTCGGCGGAGACGTCCCAGTCCCAGATCAGATCGCCGGCGCCGGTCAGCGCCAGCGCGCGCCGTTCGACGTCGGAGACGATGCCGTGGCTGATGCCGCCGGCGAAGGCGTGCTGCATGACCGTGAAGCCGATCAGCATCACGATCAGCACTAGCCCGCCGAGCAGGGCGGGACCGATGATGTCGTTGGTGACGACACCAGTGACGGCAAGCCCGGCGGCGGCCGTCCACACAACCAGCAAGAGCCAGGTCGGGATCAGCAACACCGCGCGGTCGAAGCCGTGGGTGGAGAGATAGATGACCAGCGCTAGGCCAAACACGGCAATGCCGGCAAGCGACATGCGCGCAATGCCGGAGGCGATGGCCGGATCGAACACCGCGACCGCGATTAGCGCGCCGAGCAGCGCGAGCCAAGCTATGGTGATGTGGGCGTACCGCACATGCCAGCGCGACAGGTTGAGATAAGCGAACAGAAACACCAGCAGCGTCGCCGACAGGATAGCTTCGCCGCTGGCGCGCCAGACGCGCTCGGCACCGGCCGACATGTCGAACACCTTGCCCCAGAATCCAAAGTCGATGCCGATGTAGATCAGCACCGCCCAGCCGAGCGCGGCGGCGGCAGGAAACATCACCGAACCCTTGACCACGAACAGGATGGTCAGGAACAACGCCAGCAGGCCGGCAATTCCGATAACGATGCCGTAGTAGAGCGTGAAGGAGTTGACCTTGTCCTTGTAGGCGTCGGGCTCCCACAGATAGATCTGCGGCAGCTTGTCGGTGCGCAGTTCGGCGACGAAGGTGATGACGGTGCCGGGATCGAGCGTAACGCGGAAGATGTCCGACGTGCTGCCCTCTTGCCGAACCGGGCGATCGCCGGAGCTCGGCGTGATCGAGGCGATACGCGATAGCCCGAGGTCGGGCCAGAACAGACCGGAGCCGACCATGCGGTAATGCGGTGCGACGATCAGCCGGTCGATCTGCTCGTCGCTGTTGTTAGTGAGCGCGAATACCGCCCAGTTGTTGCTGGCTTCACGCGCGCGAACTTCGATGCGCCGCACAATGCCGTCGGGGCCGGGCGCGATGGAGACCTGGATGCGGTCGCCTTCGGTCTTCTGCATTTCGGTCGCGGCGGTGAGGTCTATGGCGGACGCGTCGAGCCGCACGTTCACGGCCTCGATCGCGCGCGCAGGCAGCGCCGCCAGCGGTGCGAGCGCGAGCACGATGGCCGTCAGACAACGCATTAAATTCAAACGAAAACCCCCAGCCATGGCGGCGCCTGTCATCCCGCTCGGGCCCCACCAAAGGCGAATGCGATCAAATCCCCACCGTTTTCTGCGCGGACATTGCGCCGTTTTCGCGGCTCCGGCACCGCAACGGAGCAGCTTCCTCGCCTCCCAAGGCGGCAACAGTTCCGTTGCTCTGTCAAATAGTTAGCACAATCTTGCCGATGTGACTGCTGCTTTCCATCAGGGCGTGGGCGGCGGCCGCCTGCTTGAGCGGGAAGGTCTTGTGGATCACCGGCTTCACAAGCCCCTTGGCGATCAGTGGCAACGCGTGCTCCTCCACTGCGTGCGCGATCGCGCCTTTGTCGGCGACCGAGCGCGAGCGTAGCGTCGAGCCCGTATGGTGCAGCCGTTTCAGCATCATGCGCATAAAATTCACTTCCGCCTTCGGCCCGCCCTGGAATGCGATCTGCACGATGCGTCCTTCGACAGCGGCCGCTTCATAATTGCGCGCGATGTAATCGCCGCCGACCATGTCGAGGATAACATCGGCGCCTTTGTCGCCAGTCGCCGCCTTGGTGGCTGCGACGAAGTCCTCGGCTTTATAGTTAACGGCGACGTCGGCACCGAGGTTGCGGCAGGCCGCGCATTTCTCATCCGAGCCGGCGGTGGTGATTACTTTGGCGCCGAATTGCTTGGCCAATTGGATCGCTGTGGTGCCGATGCCGGAAGTGCCGCCATGCACCAGCAACGTCTCGCTGCGCTTGAGGCCGCCGCGCTCGAACACATTGTGCCAGACGGTAAGAAAGGTTTCCGGGGTCGCGGCTCCTTCGACCATCGACAGGCCGCTCAGCGGCAGCGCGTGGCTCTCATGCGCGAGACAATATTCGGCGTAGCCGCCGCCTGAGACCAAAGCCATCACGCGGTCGCCGATATTCCATCGCTTGACGTCCGGTCCGAGCGCTACGATCTCGCCGGCGACCTCTAGGCCGGGAATGTCCGGCGCGCCGGGCGGCGGCGGATACAGGCCTTTGCGCTGCATGACGTCCGGCCGGTTAACGCCGGCGGCGGCGACCTTGATCAGGATTTCGCCGGTCCCTGCTTGTGGAACGGGGCGCTCCTCGGAAACCAACACCTCTGGTCCGCCGGGAGATTTGATGCCGATGGCGGTCATGCGGGTGGGCAGGGCGGTCATGAGTTCCTCGTGGTTTTGCAAACAGGTCGTTTGTTTAGGCGGGCCCAGGAGGTGTGACAACCGTGGCGGCGATGGCTAAATTTGCTGGCGGAGAGGCGGAGAGATGCCGTGCCGGCCATTGACGAGGACGACAAGCCGAAGAAGAAAGTTATGCACGAGATCGGGCAGGACCTGAGCCTGCTTTCGATCGAAGAGCTCAACGCGCGCATTCAGCTTATGCACGACGAAATCACGCGACTCGAAGCCGACATAAAGAGCAAGCGCGCATCACGCTCGGCCGCCGATCAGTTCTTCAAGCGCTAGAAATCCAATATTTTCGATTGTTTGCCACCGCTTAACCTGTCGTTAAGCTTTCTCGCTCATTACTGTCGTCGTCCATCTTCATGGACATTGAGTGGCTCCTGTCCACTCTGTTTGACGCCTCCCTGTTATCACCTTCGAGCCGCCGTCTTCGGCGGCTCCTTTTTTGTCCCATTTTGGGATATGACCAGCGTTAAGGTCGCCATTCCCTTAAGCTTGCCCGGCAACTATGTCGCAAAAGTTGCGCATCGGCCGGCTGGACAGAAGCGATCGACGGGACGATGCTTACCCTCTCACGGGGCGCGTAACAGCCCCGAATTAGGGTGAGGCGTAGCGTAATGTCCGACAAGCCTATCAGCGCATTACAGCCGGTGTCGTTCGGCGAGCGGCTAGCCAATTCGCAGGTGTTCGTCGCTCTGTTCCGCGACGGCATGGCACTGGTAGAAGAGACCGCGACTTATCTAGACGGTCCCGGCCGCCAGGAATCCAAAAAGCTCGAGCGCGCCGCCGCGCTCGCTTACGCGACCGAAAGCATGCGGCTGACTACGCGGCTGATGCAGCTTGCCTCTTGGCTATTGCTGCATCGCGCGGTCAAGGAAGGCGAGATGTCGCTCGCTCAGGCCAACAAGGAAAAGACCAAGGTGCGGCTGTCCGCTGCCGATTTCTGCGACCCCCACAGCATCGACCTGCTGCCCGCGAACCTACGCGATCTGATTGAGCGTTCGCACAAGTTGCAGGCCAAGGTACGTCGGCTCGATGCCACCATGCATAATTCCACCATGCATAATCGCGCGGCTGCCGATGCTGCGATGGTCGCCAATCCCGTCGGACGCCAACTTGGCTTATTGAAGGCGGCCTTCGGCGCTGGGAGCGCCTGACGCGATCCAGATTTACTTCTTGTCGGCTTTCTTCTCTTCGGTCTTCAGTTTCTTCTCTTCGGTCTTCAGGAAGCCCGAGAACTTCTTTTGGAAACGCGAAAGGCGGCCGCCGCGGTCTACCAAGTGCTGCTGACCGCCGGTCCAGGCCGGGTGCGACTTCGGGTCGATGTCGAGGTGCATGACATCGCCCTCCTTGCCCCACGTTGAGCGGGTGATGAATTCGCTGCCGTCTGTCATCACCACCTTGATGGTGTGATACGCAGGGTGAGTATTCTGCTTCATGGTCGTTCCGTAAGGGCGCACAGCGCTGAAATGGACTGAATTTGCTGGCTGCTATACAGGAGCTTGGCGAACGCAGCAAGCCGACGCAATTGACCAGACGCAAATGCTGGGGCAGAGGTTCCGGCAAGGGCGCCACTTCCGGGAAAAGCGGATGGATGGACAAGAATACCGCGCGGCCGGCTCACTCGCGGCCGTGTTCTCGGTCAGGCTACTCGGCCTGTTCATGATCTACCCGGTGTTCGCCGCCTATGCCGAGCAGTTGTCTGGCGCCACCCCCTATCTCATCGGCGAGGCGCTCGGTATCTACGGCCTGACGCAAGGCCTGTTGCAGATCCCCTTCGGCCTCTTGTCCGACCGGTTTGGCCGCAAGCCGATGATCGTCCTGGGCTTGGTACTGTTCGGCGTCGGCAGCGCGATCGCGGCGATTTCCACCTCGATCGCTGGCGTCATTGTTGGCCGCGTGCTGCAGGGTTCCGGCGCGGTCGGCTCGGTCATTCTGGCGCTGCTCGCCGATCTGACGCGCGAGGAAATCCGCACCAAGGCAATGGCGATGGTCGGCATCACCATTGGCGCTTCTTTTATGCTGGCGGTCGTAGCCGGCCCGATTCTGTCGCACTTCATTGGCGTGGCCGGCATATTCTGGCTGATGGTGGCGCTGGCCGTGATCGGCATCGCCATCACGCAGTTCGTGGTGCCGAACCCACTGCGCGTGCGCCATCATCGCGACGCCGAAACCGTGCCAACCTTGATCGGTTCTGTACTGCGCAATCCGGAGCTATTCCGCCTCGACGTCGGCGTCTTCGCCCTGCACGCGATGCTGACCGCGAGCTTCCTGGTGGTGCCCAGCCTGTTGCGCGACACGGCTGCCGTCTCGGTCAGCAAACAGTGGATCGTGTATCTGCCTGTGCTGGTGGTTTCGGTTATCGTCCTCGTGCCGGCGATCATCTATGCGGAGAAATACCGCCACATGAAGGGCGTGTTCGTGACGTCGGTCGCCACGCTCGCGTTAAGCCAGATATTGTTTTATTTCGGCGCCGCTAATTTCTACGTTTTGCTCGCGGCGCTGACGATCTTCTTCTCGGCCTTCAACGTGATGGAGGCGAGTCTGCCGTCGCTAATCACCAAAGTGGCGCCGCCTGACGCTAAGGGCACGGCAGCCGGACTCTATTCAAGCCTACAGTTTCTCGGCATCTTCGTCGGTGGTGTGGTCGGTGGCTGGGCGCATCAGTCGGGCGGTACCGCCGGCGTTTTCGTTTTGACCACGGTAATCGCGCTGCTCTGGCTGATGGCGGCGGCGACGATGAGGCAGCCAAGCTACCTGACCACACGGCTCCTTCCGATCGGAGACGGCGCATCGACCGATGCCGAGGGACTTGCCGCCAAGCTGCGCCAGCTTCCCGGCGTCGCCGAGGCGGTCATCATCGCCGACGAGGGGCTCGCCTATCTCAAGGTAGATTCGAGATCCTTCGACGCCGCCAAGGCGGAGGCAGTTGCCAGCACGCGCTAGCTTCGCCACGCCATCCGGGTTACCGGCTGCCCCGACACCGGGTTCGTGTCCTCGCCGGCATATTTGAATCCGTGCTTCTCGTAGAAACGGATGGCACGGAAGTTGTCCTTGTTCACCAACAGATCGAGCCCGCGCGGCGAAATCCGCTTAGCTTCGTCGAGCAACCTAAGCGCGACGCCAGAGCCCCAAAGTTCGGGTGCGACCACGATCTGGTCGAGATACATCGTCTTCGGATCGACGGTGACGAAGCCGACCAGCGCGCCGTAGGCTTCCGCCAGCGCGATGCGTGCGACCGGCACCAGCTCGTTACGCCAGCGCTGGCGCCACCAAGCGACGCGCTCGTTGAAATTGAGATGCGGATAGTGGTGCTGCCAGGTGCGCCGCCATAAGTCGATCGCCGCATCCTCGTCGGCTGGGATGTAAGAACGCAGGGTGATTTTGGCAATCACTTCAAGCCATCTCGCCGGCTCGGCGGCGCAGTTGACGCAGGACCATCACGATCGTGGTGCGATTGCAGGCGATGGCTCCGCGTTTGATGGCCAACCGCCGCTCATAGGAAGTTAGATCGTAGTGCGGCGCCGGGGTTTTTGGGGGACCTTGATAGGAGACCCGATGCAGCCCAAGCCTGGCAGCAAAGCGGTGCAGCTCATCGATGTCATCGGCGAGCAGATGGCACCATTTGCGGCCTTGCCACGCCCAGATCGCGTCGTCGACATAGACCGCCATCAGCGCGTCGCTCACCGCTCGGTCAGCTTGAACTCGATACGGCGGTTCCGCTTGTAGGCGTCTTCGGTGGTGCCGAGATCGATCGGTTGGAATTCGCCGAAGCCGGCAGCGACCAGCCGCTGCGGCGACACGCCTTTGGCGATCAAGTATTGCACGACCGAAATAGCGCGCGCCGCCGACAGGCCCCAATTCGACCCGAACTGTCCGCCGGTAACTGGACGCACGTCGGTATGGCCGTCGACGCGCACTACCCAGGCGATGTCGGCCGGTATCCTTTTCTCCAGCTCGACTAGCGCGCCAGCCACCTTGTCGAGCTCGGCGGTCGCTTCCGACTTGATGTCAGCCTTGCCGGTGTCGAAGAACAGCTCAGACTGCAGCACAAAACGGTCACCGACGACGCGCACATCCGGGCGGTTTCCAAGTATCTCGCGCAGTTTGCCGAAGAAGTCGGAGCGGTAGCGCGACAACTCCTGGACCTTCTGTGCCAGCGCAATGTTGAGTCGCTGGCCGAGGTCGGCGATCTTGGCCTGCGATTCCTTGTCCCTCTGCTCGGAGGCGTCGAGCGTTTGCTCGAGCGCGGCGAGTTGACGACGCAGCGCTGCGATCTGCTGATTGAGAATCTCGACTTGCGCCAGCGCCTTGGAGGAGATCCGTTTCTCGCCTTCGAGTTGGCCGGCGAGGTCGGCGGCGCGCCCTTGCACGGCGGCGACGCCAGCGCTGGTGCTGTCGGCCTGGCTCTGCAATTTGTCGCGCTCGCTCTCCGCAATGGCGAGCGAAGCATGCAATTGCGCGAGCTGATCCTCAAGGTTGGCCTTGCTGCTCTTCTCCATCGACAACAGCTCGGTGAGCTGAGCGATCTGCGCATTGAGGCGTGTCAGCGCGGTGTCTTTGCCGGCGACCTCCTGCTGCAGATAGAACTGCACCACCACGAATACGGTCAGGATGAAGATGATCGAGAGGATCAGCGTCGATAGTGCGTCGACGAATCCCGGCCAGTAATTCATGCCGCTTTCGCCGCGACGCATGCGTGTAAGAGCCATGGGCTATCTGCTGTCAACTTTTTCGCGCACCACAATTTCCAAGAGGCGCTTGATCTCGCGCTGCTGCTCGGCCTGATTGTCGACCCAGTCGCGGATCATCTGCTGCTCGGTGCGCATGTGGTGCACCAGACCTTGGATCGCCTCGGCGAGATTGGACATGGCGGTGGAGGCGCCCTTGCTGGTACCGGTCTCGTTGATCGCCTCGCGTAGGCGCTCGACCGCGGAGCGGATCTCGAACGCGCCGCCGGCCGGCGTGCCGGGCTCGGCGCCCTGATCATAGACATTAGTTGAGAGCCAATCTTCGAGCTCGGTGTAGAAACGGTTCTGCGCCTGGCTCGACTGCAGATCGAGGAAGCCGAGCACCAGCGAGCCGGCGAGACCGAACAGCGAGGAGGAGAACGATATGCCCATGCCGCCAAGTGGGGCGGCGAGGCCGTCGCGCAGCGAGTCGAACATGGAGCCAGCGTCGCCGCTCGCCTTCAGTCCCTGAATGACGTTGCCCACCGAACCGACCGTTTCGATCAGGCCCCAGAAGGTGCCAAGCAGTCCGAGGAACACCAGAAGGCCGGTCATATAGCGCGAAATATCGCGTGCCTCGTCGAGCCGGGTGGCGATCGAGTCGAGGATACCGCGCATCATCTGCGCCGAGATCGCCATGCGGCCCATGCGGCCGCCGAGGATTGCCGCCATCGGCGCCAGCAACACCGGCGGGCGCTCGACGGCAAGGCCGGGGTCGACGAGACGGAAATTGTTGACCCAGGAAATTTCCGGATAGAGCCGCAGCACTTGGCGCAGTGCCAGCACGATACCGATCAAAAGCACGCCGATAATCAGCGAGTTCAGTCCAGGGTTGGCCATGAATGCGGCTTCGATCTGCTTGTGCAGCACAAACGTGATCAGCCCGCCGAGCACGATAAACACGAGCATCCGCAGCAGGAAGATGCGGGGCGACGACAGCTTGAGCGGATCGAGTTCTTTGGCCATGGGCTTTGAAAGGTTAACAGGCCCGTAATATGGCACAGACCCGTGACAGGGAAAAAGCAGTGCCGCAACCCCGGCATAAATCGCCGGATTGAGTTTAAATTGCGGTAGGCGCCGCTAAAATTTGCCGGCTGTTTTCAGTACGCACAGCAACTCTTTCAGAATCGTTTCGTTGCCGGCGACGATAGCGCCCTTGGCGAACATGTCGCCGCCGCCCTCGCAGTCGGTGGCGTAGCCGCCAGCTTCGCGCACCAGGATTAACCCTGCCGCCATGTCCCAAGGCTTGATGTTGCGCTCCCAGTAGCCGTCAATCCGGCCGGCGGCGACCCAGGCAAGGTCGAGGGCAGCGGCGCCGAAGCGGCGTAGGCCGGCCACCTGTTGTTGCACGGCGCCCGTCTCCTGGTGCGCAAAAGAGAAGCCGGGGCGGCCGTAATGCGGCAGGCCGCAGGCGAGCACGGCGTCGGAGAGCCGCCTGCGGTTGGCTACGCGGATGCGGTGCTCATTCATGAAAGCGCCCTTGCCGCGTTCGGCGACGAACATCTCTTCGATTGCTGGATTGTAGATCAGGCCGGCAACCATCGTGCCCTCGCGCTCGAGCGCGATCGAGATGGCGAATTGCGGAATTCCGTGCAGGAAATTGGTAGTGCCATCGAGTGGATCGACGATCCAACGGTGCGACTTGTCGGTGCCCTCGCGGATCCCGCCTTCTTCGCCGAGGAAGCCGTAGCCCGGCCGCGCCTTTGATAGTTCGGCGTAGAGTGTTTCCTCGGCGCGCCGGTCGGCTGAGGAGACGAAATTCGCCGGACCCTTGAGTGAAACCTGCAGCTTCTCAACCTCGCCAAAGTCACGTTTGAGCACGCGCCCGGTCTTGCGCGCAGCCGCGATCATCACGTTGAGCAGCGCCGAATGGTGCATGGCGCGTGGGGTCTGCCCGCGCCGCGGCTTGCCGTCAAGAGCGCGGGGCGGCGGTCGACAGCCACTTGTCGGCCGCCTTCTGGGCGTCGTCGCGCACCTGCTGTGTCTGTTTGCTGGCGAATAGGTCGAGCTCGGGATCGCTGCTGCCGCTGGTTTTGGCGATGGTGTGCCACTTCACTGCCTCGGTCGGATTTGCCGGCGTGCCGCGCCCCGTCATCAGGATGCGCGCTAGCCGGTCCTGCGCGATGGCGCTGCCGCGGCGCGCCGCTATCAGAAACACCCGAGCGGCCGCGACTTCGTCCTTGGCTATGCCCGTGCCATTAAACTGCGCGATCGCGTACTCGACCATGGCGTCTACATTGCCGGCGACGGAAGCAAGGCCCATCAGACGCACAGCTTCGTTGGCGTCCTTCGCCACGCCGCGGCCCTCCTTGTACATGGTGGCGAGCGCGTATTGCGCTTCCGAATTGCCGGCGTCGGCGGCCTGCTTGAACAGGTCGGCAGCCCGGTTGAAATCCTGCGGGAATTGCCGCCCTTGCAGATAGAGGAGGCCAAGGTCGTAGGCCGCAGGCGCATGCCCAAGCTTGGCAGCCGCCGCCAGCAGGCGGGCCCCTTCATCGTCGTTGCGCGGGCCGGCGCGGCCTTCCAGGTTGAACATCGCCAGCGCGAACATGGCATCGCGGTCGCCATGCGCGGCGGCGAGCTTGTACCATTGCGCCGCCTTGCTGTCATCGCGAGGAACGCCGAGCCCTTGCGCGTAGAGCTCGCCGAGCAACGTCATAGCAGCGGCGTCGTCCCGCTGGGCGCGCTTGGTCGCCTCGGCGAGCGCGGTCAGATAGTAGCCGCGCTGGAAAGCGCCATAGGCGAGGTCGGCATTGCCGGCGTTGGCATTCGGCGGGGGCGCGGGCGCCGGCGGCGAAGTCTTCGGTTGCGCCAGCGCCGCTGCGGTCAAAAAACACAGAACGGCAATGAAAAGGGAGCGCGCGTTCATGCCGCTCTCCCCGGCAACCGCAACTGCTCGGCAGCGCGCTTGATGACGCCAGGCGCGTCGCGCCAGAGCCAATCGCCAAGCGCGACGAAATCGGCGCCAGCCGTCACAAGCGGCGCGATCTCGTCGATCGAGGCAGCATAGCCGATGCAGGGGATCTCGAATAACTCCGCCCACCAGGCGATGCGCTCTTCGATCGCCTCGAACGCAGGGCGCACGCCACGCTCATCCGGCTCGCCGAACATCAGGTAGTCGGCACCCGCTTCCGCAGCAACCATCGCGTCATGGCGAGTGGCGAGGCCGCCGACGCCGACGATGCGTTCGGGCTTGAGCCGCTCGATCGCCTCATTGAATGCCGTCATACCTCGCACGTGCACGCCATCTGCGCCGGCGCGCGCAACAAGATCAACACACACTTCGATGAGCAGCGCCGCGCCCTTGTCCTGCACGAGAGGGGCGATCGCCTTAGCGCGATTGATATGCGTGCGTTCGGCGGCGTCAGTTAGACGCAGCAAGACCGCGGCCACATCGCCGGCGGCCAAGGCGGCGGCGAGACTCGGCACAAACGCCGGCGCGTCGGCAATAGGCGGCGTCAACAGATAGAGACGCGGCGCCGGGCGCGCTTCTGCTTGCTTCGGTCGCGCGATCATGTTCTGAACATTCTAGCGCAATCCGGCGGAAGATTGGCGCCTGTTGAAAGCTAAGCGCTAAACTGGCATCGGCACCGGGCCGACGTCCTTAGGCACTCGGTAGCCTGTCTGGACCGCCGGGCGCTCTGCGACGGTCTCGTACCACCGGCGGACGTTCGGATACTGCTTCAGGTCGATGGTCTGCCATTCAAAGCGCGAGACCCAAGGCCAGATCGCGACGTCGGCGATGGAATACTCGTCGGCGACGAAGTCGCGGCCCTCCAGCCGCGTGTCGAGCACCTTGTAGAGCCGGTGTGCTTCCTTGAGGTAGCGCTCCTCGGCATAGGGCGCCTTGCCCGGATTGTATTTCACGAAGTGATGCACCTGGCCGAACATCGGGCCGATGCCACCCATTTGCCACATCAGCCACTCGACCGTCCGGTAGCGGCGCTCGCCTTCTTTGGCGAGCAGCTTACCGGTCTTGTCGGCGAGATAGATCAGGATCGCGCCCGACTCCATGAGCGACAAGTTGTTGTCGCGGTCGACGATTGCCGGAATGCGGTTGTTGGGCGAGATCTTAAGGAAGTCCGGCGCGAACTGCTCGTCCTTGCTGATGTTGATGGCGTGCACGGTGTAAGGCAGGCCGAGCTCCTCCAAAGCGATGGAAACTTTGCGGCCGTTTGGCGTGGTCCAGGTGTAGAGATCGATCACGTGATGTCGTCCTTGCATGGAACTGGAGGAATGCAACAGTGGGAATACGTTGTCGCAGGGAACTCATTAGCAGGAGGCGACCATGAAGCTCAATGTTCTTGCCGTTGCGCTGGCGGTAACTGCCTTCGGGGCCCATTGCGCTAACGCGCAATGAACGCCACGATCCCGCGGTTGTGATCAAGCACGATTACCCGCGGACACGGTGACCAGCAAATAGCACCCAGTGGCCGGGCGCGGCTAAAGTCATTACACGCGAAACGACCGATATGGGCGGTTGCTCGATCAAGACCGTCCACAAGAAGGATGAGGCCGGTTCGACGACGATGCGCAAGACCAATTGCGACAATCCCGCACGCAACGCGGATAACGAAAAGGCCGCATCGCATGACGCGGCCTTTTCCTATGCTCACCGCCCGAGCGATTAGGCGGCTTGCTTTTCCAGATCGGACTTCCACTGGCCGAGTGTGGCGAGGCCGTTCATCTTGGCGCGGTGCGAGAAGGCGCGCTGGGCGGCGGTGATGTTCTCTGCCTTGCCGCGCCAGGCCACCTGCGGCGCGTGTTGCAGCGCGCGGCCATAAGAGAAGGTGAGCTTCCACGGCAGCTTGCCGATCTTGTTCATTGCGTCAAGATGCGCGGTTGCCTCTTCGTCCGATTGGCCACCGGACAGGAAGGCGATGCCCGGTACCGCACCCGGCACGCAGGCTTTCAGCATTTTCACGGTCTTCTCGGCGACTTCCTCGACGGAAGCCTTCTTCGCGCACTTCTTGCCGGCGATCGCCATGTTCGGCTTGAGCAGCATGCCTTCGAGTGCAACCTTGTTGTAGTAGAGCTGCTGGAAGGTTTCCTTTAGCACCCACTCAGTGACGTGGACGCAACGGTCGATATTGTGGTCACCGTCCATCAACACTTCCGGCTCGACAATCGGTACTATCTGCGCGACTTGGCAGAGCGCGGCATAGCGCGCTAGCGCATGCGCGTTGGCGTAGACGCAAGTGTGCGTCGGGATGCCTGCGCCGATGTCGATCACCGCCCGCCATTTGGCAAACCGCGCACCCTGCTCGTAATACTTCGGTAGCCGATCCGCGAGCTTGTCAAGCCCGATGGTGACGAGCTCGCCCGGGCAGAACGGCAGCGGTTTGGTGCCTTCGTCGACCTTGATGCCCGGGATCGAGCCGGCCTCCTTGATCAGTTCGACCAGCGGCGTGCCGTCCTTAGCTTTCTGCCAGATCGTTTCGTCGTACAGAATGACGCCCGAGATGTGTTTCATGCCCTCCTTCGAGCGGAACAGCATTTCGCGGTAGTTGCGGCGATTTTCTTCGGTCGATTCCACACCGATCGCGTCGAAGCGCTTCTTGATGGTCCCGGAGGATTCGTCGGCCGCTAGGATACCCTTGCCGGTCGCAACCACGGCCTGCGCCACTTTGTTCATTTCATCGAGATTCATGATTCCTCTCCATCGCAGCCAAAGTTTCCCGGCGATAATGCCAACATGATAGTCGGCATCACTTCTGTCGCAATATCTCTACTCCCGGCAAGGCCTTGCCCTCGAGCCATTCCAGGAAGGCACCGCCCGCGGTTGAAACGTATGTCAGCCGGTCAGCCACGCCTGCCGCGTTGAGGGCCGCCACTGTGTCGCCGCCGCCGGCGACCGACACGAGTTTGCCGGCTCGGGTGAGTTCCGCCACCGCCTCGGCGACTTCGTCGGTGCCGTTGTCGAACGGCTCGATCTCAAAGGTGCCGAACGGGCCGTTCCAAACGAGTGTCTTGGAGCGCGCCAGCTCCGAGATTGCGTATTCGATGCTGTGCGGGCCGATATCCAGGATCATGTCATTGTCACCCACATGATCGACATCGACGACGCGAGACGGCGCATGCGCTTCATATTTTTCCGCCACCACTGCATCAACCGGCAGTATGATTTGGCGTTTGTTCGCCCTGGCTTCGTCCAGGATTTTCTTCGCGATCTCGACCAGATCTTTCTCGAACAGCGACTTGCCGACCTTTTTGCCCTGCGCGAGCAGGAAGGTGTTGGCCATGGCGCCGCCGATGATCAGCACGTCTACCTTTCTCAACAGATTGCCGAGCAGGTCGAGCTTGGTGGAAACCTTGGCACCGCCCACGATGGCGGTGAGCGGACGGTCAGGATGCTCCAGCGCCTTAACGAGCGCGTCGAGCTCAGTCTGCAAGGTACGCCCGGCATAGGCCGGCAAGAGATGCGCGAGCCCTTCGGTCGAAGCGTGTGCGCGGTGCGATACCGAGAAGGCGTCATTGACGTAGATGTCGCCGAGCTTGGCGAGCGCCTTGGCGAATTCCGGATCGTTATTCTCTTCCCCGGGGTAGAAGCGCGTGTTCTCCAAGCAAAGAATATTGCCTGGTCTCAACTCGGCGACCGCTTGCTCTGCGGTCTCGCCGATGCAGTCGTCGGCGAACTTGACCGGTCGCTTGATTATGTGCGCCAATTCGGCGACGACCGGCTTGAGCGAGTTTTTTGCATCACGGCCCTTCGGCCGACCGAAATGCGAAAGCAGGATTACCTTGGCGCCCTTGTCAGCGAGCTCGGCTATTGAGGGCGCAAGTCGGTCGATGCGCGTTGCGTCGGTGACGACGCCGTTCTCGACCGGGACGTTTAGATCCGCACGCACCAGCACGCGTTTTCCTTTGACTTCGACGTGATCGAGGGTCTGGAACGCGCTCATGGTCAACATGGCAAGCGCGTTGTCAGATCAGCCTACCCATCGCTACCGCAGTATCCGACATACGGTTGGAGAAGCCCCACTCGTTGTCGTACCACGCCATCACGCGCACCAGCGTCCCATTCATCACCTTGGTCTGGTCCATGTGGAACGTGGCCGAGTGCGCATCGTGGTTGAAATCGATCGAGACGTTCGGATCGTTGGTGTAGTTGAGAATGCCCTTAAGCTGCTGCTCGGCCGCGCGCTTTACCGCGTCGTTGATCTCTTCCTTGGTGGTCGACTTCTTTGCCACCACCTTGAGATCGACCACTGAGACATTAGGCGTCGGCACACGGATCGCGACGCCGTCGAGCTTGCCCTTGAGTTCAGGCAGGACCAAACCGATCGCCTTGGCCGCACCGGTCGAGGTTGGGATCATCGACAGTGCCGCAGCACGCGCGCGGTAAAGATCCTTGTGCAGGGTGTCGAGGGTCGGCTGATCGCCGGTATAGGCATGTATCGTCGTCATGAAGCCGGTTTCGATGCCGACTGCGTCGTTGATAACCTTGGCGACAGGCGCCAAGCAGTTGGTCGTGCAGGAGCCGTTGGAGACGACCTTATGGTCTTTGCGCAGCTTGTCGTGGTTGACGCCGTATACCACCGTCAGGTCGGCTCCGTCGGCGGGTGCCGACACCAGCACGCGCTTGGCGCCGGCAGTGAGATGCGCGGAGGCCTTCTCCTTTGACGTGAAGATGCCGCAGCATTCCATCGCAACGTCTACGCCAAGCTCCTTCCATGGCAGCGTGGCCGGGTCCTTGATGGCCGTGACTTTGATCGCGCTGTTGCCGACGCTGATGGTGTCGCCCTTGACGGTTACCTCGCCAGGAAAGCGACCGTGTACGCTATCATAGCGCAGGAGGTGAGCGTTGGTTTCCACCGGTCCGAGGTCGTTGATACCGACGACCTCGATGTCCTTGCGCCCGCTCTCGGCAATGGCTCGCAGGACGTTACGGCCGATGCGGCCAAACCCATTGATGACTACACGAACTGTCATTGAAAGCTCCCGGTCTCGTCTCTCAGGCCCGGGCGAGGCCCGGCATCACTCCATGGAGGTAATGGAGTGCCGGTTCAAGCCTGGCGTTGATTTAACTCAATTTTTTCAACGCGGCATGGGCCACTGCTTCCGGCGTAACACCGAAATGCTTGTAAAGGTCCTTATAGGGCGCGCTGGCGCCGAATGAGTTCATGCCTACGAAAGCGCCATCGGAACCGATGATGGCGTCCCAGCCCTGTCGGAGGGCGGCTTCCACGCCGACTTTCACTTCGGTGTCACCAATGATGGCGCGGCGTGTGGCTTCGGGCGCCTGCAGTAGCAATTCGAAACAGGGCACAGAAACGACACGCGCGGCAACGCCGCGCGTGGCCAGCATTTTTTTCGCTTCGATCGCGATGGCGACTTCCGAGCCGGTGGCGAAGATCGAGACTTGCGCCTTACCTTCGGCGGCTGCGATCTCGTAGGCGCCGGCGGCGCAGCGATTGTCCTCGTCGAAAGCGCAGCGAAGCTGGGGTAGGTTCTGCCGCGTCAGCGCCAGCACGCTCGGGCGGTTCTTCGCCTCTAGCGCGAGCTGCCAGCACTCGACGGTCTCCACAGCGTCGCACGGGCGGAAGACGAGAAGGTTGGGGATGGCCCGTAGAGCCGCGAGGTGCTCGACCGGCTGATGCGTCGGGCCGTCTTCGCCGAGACCGATGGAGTCGTGGGTCATTACATAAATGACGCGCTGACCCATGAGCGCGGCGAGCCGGATCGACGGGCGGCAGTAATCGGAGAACACCAGGAACGTGCCGGAATAAGGGAGGATGCCGCCGTGCAGCGCCATCCCACTCATCGCTGCGGCCATGCCGTGCTCGCGCACACCGTAATGGATGAAGCGTCCAGAATAATCAGACGCGCTCAATATCTTCATCGACTTGGTGCGCGTGTTGTTGGAGCCGGTGAGGTCGGCCGAGCCGCCGATCATTTCCGGCAGTGCCGGAATCAGGCTCTCGAGCGCGAACTCGCAGGCCGAGCGGGTGGCGATCTCCTTCGGCGCGGCGGCGAGGCTCTGTTTTGCGACGCGGATTGCATTACCCAGCGCCTGCACTGGCAGATCGCCTCTCATGCGCCGCTCGAATTCGCTGCGCTTGCCGGCATCGAGCGCGGCAAGGCGCTTGCCCCAGTCAGTGTGGGCGGTCTTCGAGCGCTGCCCGGCCTTGCGCCAGGCGGAAAGTATGTCCGCCGGCACATCGAACGGCGCGTACGACCAGCCGAGCTTCTCGCGCGCGCCTTTGATCTCGTCGGCGCCGAGCGGCGAGCCGTGGCACGACGCCTTGCCGGCCTTGCTCGGCGCGCCGTAGCCGATTGTAGTCTCGCAGGCGATCATCACTGGCTTGACGGAGGATTGCGCTTTCTCCAGCGCGGCGGCGATCGCGGCCGGATCGTGGCCGTCGATGCGCGAGGCGTTCCAGCCGGCGGCCTCGAACCGCTTCACCTGATCGACGCTGTCAGCGAGCGACAGCGCACCGTCGATCGAGATGCCGTTGTCGTCAAACAGCACGATCAATCTGTTGAGGTTAAGATGGCCGGCGAGGGCGATCGCCTCCTGGCTCACACCTTCCATAAGGTCGCCGTCGGAGGCGAGCACGTAAGTCCTATGGTTGACCGTCTCGCCGAACTCGGCAGCGAGGTGCCGCTCGGCGATCGCCATGCCAACGGCATTAGCGAGGCCTTGGCCGAGCGGGCCGGTGGTGGTCTCGACGCCCGGAGTGTGGCCGTACTCAGGATGGCCAGGGGTGATCGAGCCGAGCTGTCGGAAGCGCTTGATCTCATCCAGGGTCATTGCCTTGTAGCCGAGGAGATAGAGCAGTGCGTAAAGGAGCATCGAGCCGTGGCCGGCCGACAGCACAAAGCGATCGCGGTCGGGCCAGGCCGGATCGTCGGGGTCGAATTTCAAGAAGCGCGTGAACAGGACGGTCGCTACGTCGGCGGCGCCCATCGGCAGTCCGGGGTGGCCAGATTTGGCCCGCTCGACCGCGTCCATTGCCAGCGCGCGGATGGCGTTGGCCATGGCGGAATGGGTGACCGCCGGAGCCGGAGCCGCTGGCTCATGGCGCGGTGTAGGCACCAGGGCAGCCCTCGGCGAAGCGTTTTGACTCATGAAAATGGCCTGTTTGCGCGGGCTGGATAGCATGTGAGGGCCTCGAGTCAATGTGAGCGCCTGGCCTCGGATGAACCATGCACAGGCCACTGAAAACATCGGGGCATATCACGCCAGCGGCGTTGACGGTTGGATCGAGCAGCACGTAAGATTTCCCGGCTAAATGTCCGCCACCGCAACACTTTTTGAACGTGAACCCGAGCCGATGTCGGACCAGAGCACTATCGACGTGGTCGTGAAGCGCCTGGCACTGGCGCTAGACAGCCTCGACGCGGCAGTCGAACGGCGTTGTGAGGCCGATCGCAACGAGGAGGGACTCGCCAACCAATTGCATGCGCTGGGTGTTGATCGTACCCGGCTCGCCGCAGCGCTGGACGGTGAAACCGCGCGCTCGCGCAAGCTGCAGGCCGCCAACCGCGAGATCGCGCAGCGGCTGGACGCCGCCATCGCCAGCATCCAGGCGGTGCTGGACGCCAATGAGGCCAATGAGAATGAGTAAGTCATGGCTTCGGTGAACGCCACCATAGCCGGCCGCCAGTTCCGTCTCGCCTGCGAGGACGGTCAGGAGGAGCATTTGCAGTCGCTCGCCAGAGATCTCGATGCGAGCATCGAAGAACTGCGCCAGAAGTTCGGCGAGATCGGCGACACACGGCTCACCGTCATGGCCGCGCTAATGGTGGCGGACGAACTGGCGGAAGCCAAGCGCAAGATCCGCCGCCTGGAGGAGGAGTCGACTGCTCTCCAGGATGCCCGCGTGGTCGCGGCCGACCGCGCCAAGGCGGCCTCGGCGGCCGTAGTCAACGCCTTCAACTCGGCGGCCGAGCGCATCGAAGGCATTACCAAGAAGCTTAACCAATCGCTGGGCAACGGCGTGGCGATCGGCTAGCCGGTGGTGGCGGTACACCACGATCCGCACTACATTCTGGTTGCGGGGCTGCGAGGTGCGTCAGGAGCAATATCCCCGGGGCCTTATCGATCCTTAAGGGAGCTGTCCCTGACCGGGCTCGTGGGCTCGGACATATGGCGCCCACCTACTTTCGTAGGGAACCCGGGATCGAGGTCTCCAACGGCCATCGCGGCTCCGCACTCTCGATGCCGAATCTGACCGAAACGCAATCACCAAAAGCTGCTCTGCGCGCCTCGGCGCTCGCTTTGCGCAATGCGTTGCCGTCGGATCAGCGTGCAGCAGCGGCGCGAACGATCGCGGCGCGGGCGTTTCCGGTCGACGTTCAATCCGGCACCATCGTCTCAGGCTTCATGCCGCTGAAGAGTGAGATCAACCCGCTGCCGCTGTTGCGCAAGCTGGCCGAGGCCGGCGTACAGCTCGCGTTGCCGGCGATCGCCGGGCGCGGTAAGCCGCTGATCATGCGCGCCTATAACTTCGGCGACAAATTCGCGCGCGGCCAATGTGGCATCCGCGAGCCGATGCCAGATGCGCCGGAAGTTAAGCCGGACATTCTGATCGTGCCCCTTGCCGCCTTTGACCGCGCCGGCCATCGCATCGGCTACGGCGCCGGCTATTACGACATAACCATAAAGGCTTTGCGTGCGAACAAGAAGGTTGTCGCCATCGGCATCGCTTTTGCCTCACAGGAGTTTCCGCAAGTGCCGGCGACCGAACGCGACGAGCGGCTCGATCTCGTGCTAACGGAGCGCGAGGTGATTGACTGTCGTTGGTCTTAGCTAGATGCGAATTCTTTTCATCGGTGACGTAGTCGGGCGTTCGGGACGCGCCATTGTCATGGAAAGGCTGCCTCGCCTGGTCGCACAGTGGAAGCTCGACCTAGTGGTGTTAAACGGTGAGAATGCCGCCGGGGGCTTCGGCATCACCGAAGTTATCTACAACGAGCTGATAGAGGCCGGCGCGGACGCGATTACGCTCGGCAATCACGCTTGGGATCAGCGTGAGGCGCTGGTGTTTATCGAGCGCGCGCCGCGCCTGATCCGCCCGGTGAACTACCCGAAGGGCACGCCCGGTCGCGGCTCAGCGCTTATCGATACAAAGAATGGCAAGCGTGCGCTGGTGATCAATGCCATGGGCCGCATCTTTATGGACGCGCTCGACGATCCATTCGCCGCAGTCGATCGCGAGCTCGCCGCCTGTGCGCTGAAGAATGGCGCCGACGCCATCGTGCTTGACATGCACGCGGAAGCAACCAGCGAGAAGCAGTCGATGGGTTATTTCGTTGACGGCCGGGTAAGTCTGACGGTCGGCACCCACACGCACACGCCGACCGCCGACCATCGCATCCTACCCGGGCGCAGCGCCTTTGTGTCCGACGTCGGAATGACGGCCGACTACCAGTCAGTGATCGGGATGAATAAGGAGGAGCCGCTCATCCGGTTCCTGCGCAAGGTGCCCGGCTCGAAATTCGAGGCGGCCAACGGACCGGCGACGCTCTGCGCCATTGCGGTCGAAACCGACGACACCAGCGGGCTAGCCGCCAAGGTCGGCGCCGTGAGACTTGGCGGCATCCTGGAAGAAGCGCGCCCCGCCTTCTGGGAGTAGGTTTCTCTTTCCGGTTGACCGCTTCCGGTTGACCGCGACTGGCCCCGAAGACTCGGCACTGACGGATAATTCGCTGGTGGATGCTTGAGGTACTGTGACCTCGGCATGGTTCGGCAAGGCCCTCAACACCAATTAATCTCGCGCTGCATACGACGGCCGACTTCGCTGCCGCAATCGTTACCGACGTGCGCTGAGTTCGCGTCCGCCTACGCAACGTGGCGGTCGCCACAGCGCTAGTTTATTTTCCGAATTTTCCAGCCTATATACCAGGCAACGACGTTAGCGTATTTGTCGCGTCATGGCCGGACATTCCCAGTTCAAGAATATCATGCACAAGAAGGGGCGCGCCGATAAGGCTCGCTCCAAGCTGTTTTCAAAGCTCGCCCGCGAAATCACCGTGGCCGCCAAGCTCGGTCTGCCGGACCCGCAATTCAATCCGCGACTGCGTGCGGCCGTGCTCGCCGCGCGCGCTGAGAACATGCCGAAAGACAATATCGAGCGCGCGATCAAGAAATCGCAGGGCTCCGACTCGGAGAACTACGACGAGATTCGTTACGAGGGTTACGGGCCGGGCGGCGTCGCGATCATTGTCGAGGCCCTGACGGACAATCACAATCGCACCGCCGGCGAAGTGCGCGCTACCTTTGCCAGGAACGGCGGCAACCTCGCCACCACCGGTGCTGTGTCGTTCATGTTCGATCACATCGGCGTGGTCGAGTATGACGCCAAGGCAGCGAGCGCCGAGGCGATGCTGGAAGCGGCGATTGAATCGGGCGCCGAGGACGTTACATCGAATGAAGACGGCCATCAGATCGCCACCACGCCGGAGACGCTGCGCGACGTTGCCAAGGCGCTGGAAGTCAAATTCGGCGAGCCGCGCAAGGCGGCGTTGTTGTGGAGACCGCAGAACACCGTCGCGGTCGACGACGAAACGGGAGAGAAGCTGCTCAAGCTGATAGAGGCGCTCGACGAAAGCGACGAGGTGCAGAACGTCTACGCCAATTTCGAAATGTCCGACGCGGTGATACAGAAGATGAGCGTGGCCTGATCTCCCCACCGGGCCATATCCCTCCTAGGCTGCGGCCCGCTAGGGGGCTATCAACGGAGCCATGGGCCGGCAACCGATTCGCATCTTGGGAATCGATCCCGGGCTCCGCCGCACTGGCTGGGGCCTGATCGAGGCCAGCGGCAACCGGCTGATCCACGTCGCTTGCGGCTCGGTCGAGACCAGCGAGCAAGCGGAACTCGGCAGCCGACTGTTGGTCATCTACAACGGGCTTTGCCATATAATCGACCGGTACCGTCCACACGAGGCGGCGGTTGAGGCGACCTTCGTCAACACCAATGCTGCGGCGACACTAAAGCTCGGCCAGGCGCGCGGCATCGCAATGCTGGTGCCGGCGCAGGCCGGTCTTACAGTCGGCGAATACGCTCCAAATTTGGTGAAGAAGACCATTGTCGGCGCAGGTCACGGCGAGAAGCCGCAGATCCGCATGATGATCGGTGTGCTGCTGCCGAAGGCCGACCCGCAGAGCGAGGATGCGGCCGACGCGCTCGCCATCGCTATCTGCCACGCGCATCACCGGACTAGCGCCCTATTGAAGGCGGGGGCGTCATGATCGGTAAGCTCAAAGGCATCGTGGACTCCTACGGTACCGATTATGTCATCATCGACGTCGGTGGCGTCGGCTATCAAGTACATTGCTCGCGGCGCACGCTGCAGGCGCTGCCGGCGCAGGGCGAGGCTGCCACACTGTCTATTGAGACGTACGTGCGCGAGGACCAGATCAAGCTGTTCGGCTTCACCAGCGATTTGGAGCGCGAGTGGTTCTGCCTGCTGCAGACGGTACAGGGCGTCGGTGCCAAGGTCGCGCTCTCTGTGCTCGGCACGCTGAGGGTTTCCGAGTTGGCCTCTGCGGTGGCCATGCGCGACAGGGCGACGGTAGCGCGCTCGCCCGGCGTTGGGCCGAAAGTGGCTGAGCGCATCGTTACCGAATTGAAGGACAAGGCACCTGCTTTCTCCAGAGTCGATCCGGCGGTCATACATCTTGCTGGCGCTCTGGACGAGAAACGCGCACCCAAGCCGGTACTTGATGCCGTTTCCGCGCTGGTCAATCTCGGCTACAGCCAGCCGCAGGCGGCGGCGGCGATTGCTGCGGCCTCACGCGATGCCGGTGAGGGCGCGAATACCGCAACGCTGATCCGCCAAGGGCTTAGGGAGCTGGCGAAATGAGTGGACCGCGCCGCCTGATGAGCGCCGATCGCCGCGGTGGCGACCCGGACGTCTCGCTGCGCCCGCAGCGGCTCTCGGAATTTGTCGGTCAGCAAAAGGCTTGCGCCAACTTGTCGGTGTTCATCGAGGCGGCCCGTGCGCGCAAGGAAGCGCTCGATCACGTGCTGTTCGTCGGCCCGCCCGGTCTCGGTAAGACCACGCTTGCGCAAATCGTTGCACGCGAGCTCGGTGTGAACTTCCGCGCCACCTCCGGCCCAGTGATCGCCAAGGCAGGCGATCTCGCCGCGCTGCTCACCAACCTCGAAGCGCGCGACGTTCTGTTCATCGATGAGATCCATCGGCTCAATCCGGCGGTCGAGGAAATTCTCTATCCGGCGATGGAGGACTTCCAGCTCGACCTCATCATCGGCGAGGGGCCGGCAGCGCGCTCGGTGAAGATCGAGCTCGCGCCATTCACATTGATCGGCGCCACCACACGCGCCGGTCTGTTGACCAATCCGCTGCGTGACCGCTTCGGCATTCCGATGCGGCTGAACTTCTATTCTGAGGCCGAGTTGGAGGAAATCGTCAACCGCGGCGTGCGCGTACTTGGCCTGAGTATCACAGCGGACGGCGCCAATGAAATTGCGCGGCGAGCGCGCGGCACCCCACGCATTGCTGGGCGGCTGCTGCGGCGCGTGCGAGACTTCGCCCATGTCGAGGGCGGCAAATCGATCGACCGCGCGATCGCCGACCGTGCGCTGGGCGAACTGGAAGTGGACAACGCTGGGCTCGATGCCATGGACAGGCGTTATCTCATCACCATCGCCCTTAACTACTGCGGTGGCCCGGTCGGCGTCGACACCATCGCGGCAGCATTGTCGGAGCCGCGCGACGCCATCGAGGACATCATCGAGCCGTTCCTCATCCAGAAAGGCTTCATCCAGCGCACACCGCGCGGCCGGCTGCTCACCTCGCTTGCCTTCAAGCATCTCGCACTCGCTGAACCACAGCGCGATCCGGCGCAGTTTGGATTGTTCGCGCAGGATGACGATGAATGAGTTGAAGACGTATCAGGGAGGCTGTCAGTGCAGGCGCGGGCGTTTCCTCGTTACCGCCGACCTCGACACGGCGACGATTTGCATTTGCTCGATCTGCACTAACAAGGGCATATCCATCCGATCGTGCCGCCAAAGCGCTTCGAACTTTCGGTGGCAAGGATGATCTGACGACCGGCACGTTCAACGGAGGCATCGCCAAGCACATGTTCTGCAAAGTGTTCGGCATGCATCCGTTCTATGTGCCGCGCTCCGATCCGGACCAGATCGATGTGAACGCGCGTTACGTCGACGCTATCGACCTCAGTGCCTTTAGGCCGAAATATTTCGACGATATGAACTGGGAGCGCGCGATCGGCGCAAAGGTGCCGTGACGATGAGCGGGCTCGACGGCGAGATTCGGGACGGCCGGCATTACCAACAGGTCCGCGTCTATTTCGAAGACACGGATTTTTCCGGCATCGTCTATCACGCGAGCTATCTGCGTTTCATGGAGCGAGGGCGAACCAATTATCTGCGCTTGATCGGCGCCGACCACCGTGCGCTGTTCGAGCAAGCACAAAAAGAAGCGCCGGGCTTTTCCTTCGTGGTGCGCAAGATGAATCTCGAGTTCCGCAAGCCGGCCTTCATGGACGATGTGTTGGAAATCGTCACCACGCCGAAAGAAGTGAGGGGCGCCTCGGTGACGCTCAATCAAAAGGTGATGCGCGGCGTTGATATCCTGGTCGAGGCGGATGTGCAGGTAGCCTTCATTTCCGCTGGCCGCGCACGGCCGATCCCGAAGTCTTTGCGCATGGCTATGAAGGCGGACCACGAAACGGGTGGCGGTTCCGACGCGGCATAACCATTATTACATCCCATCGGTCCGTGCATCATTGTCTGCGGGCGCGTGCGGGCGAAGAGGCAACACGAAGGCGCACGCAGCGACGCTATCCCGCGGCCCGAGGAGCGGTGCGATCTGTCGCAGCGGATACCGCGATTAGCGGCATCATCGCTCCATTGTGCGGCGACCGACTACCCGCATTCAACCGCCGCGTCTACGACGCTGCCGGGACGATTCCGCCGGGCTCGACTTTCAGCGATTCACTGCGCGTCCAGCTTGATCTGCTGGTTCGCGTTCAGCGGAATAGGCATCGACGTGGGCCGACTCATAATGTAAACGTCTTTTACATGAAATGGAGTAGGCGCGCCGAGCCGCGCGGCTATCACCACGGCAATCTCAAGGAAACCCTGGTGCGCGCCGCACTCGAACTGATCGCGGAGAAGGGGCCAGCGGGCTTCACCTTCGCCGACGCCGCGCGCTGGGCAGGGGTCAGCCCGGCGGCGCCCTACCGGCATTTCCGCGACCGCGACGAATTGCTGTCGGATGTGGCGCGGCGCGGCTTTGAACAATTCACTACGGTGCTCACGCGCGCCTGGGATAACGGCAATCCGGACGTGAACAGTGCGTTCGACCGGCTCGGCAAGGCCTATTTGAACTTCGCCAAACGCGAGCCGGCTTTTTACTCGGCAATGTTCGAAGGCGGCGTGCCGCACGATTCCGATCCGCAATTACGGGAAGCCGGCGAGCGCGCCTTCGCAGTGCTGCGCGGCGCGGCGGAAAAACTGGTGGCGCAGATGCCGGCAGCGGGGCGGCCACCGGCGTTGATGGTAGCGCTACATGTCTGGAGCCTGAGCCACGGCATCGCCTCGCTGTTCTCGCGCGGCGACGCCGCCCGCCGCGCTTTGCCAATGCCACCGGAAGAACTGCTGGAAGCCGGCTTCCTGATCTATTTGCGCGGGCTCGGGTTGCCCGTGCGCTGAAGGCAAGGTGCCGGGTGCCCAATTTAATTTTTGCCCCGCTTGACAGGTCGCTTCGAGGGGCTTAGTTATGTAAATGTTATTTACATTCACAGCGAGGCTCCGCCCATGACGCCCATGACGCTCGCCGCCCAACTCGATGAATTCGGCAAACCCGCCTGGATCGCCCTGATTGTCCTCGGCTTCATGGCCTGGTGGCCACTTGGCCTCGCTGCTCTTGCCTTCACAATAGGGAGCGGAAGAATGGGATGCGGATATTACGGCGGTCATGACCGCTGGCAGCATAAGATGGAGCGCATGCAGCGCAAAATGGACTGGATGCGCGCGAAAATGGGGGGCGGCCCATGGGGTTACACGCCGAGCAGCGGCAACCGCGCCTTCGACGAATATCGTGCCGACACATTGCGCCGCCTCGAGGAAGAGCAGCGCGAATTCCGCGAGTTCCTTAATCGTTTGCGCTTTGCCAAGGACAAGACCGAGTTCGACCAGTTCATGGCCGAGCGCCGCAATCGTCCCGCGCCGGATGCGCCGCCGCAGAACTGATTTTCGTTCCGGAAGCCCCAGGAACCTGGCCGTCCGCTTGACAACAGGCGAACGGCCTCACGTTTTGTGAGCCACGCGGTTATCCATAAGTGTTCGATCCGGTAGAGGCAGAGCGCGCCGACTTGGCGGTGCTAACCAGTCCTTAACCATATTCAGCGCTGTTTAGCGGCCTAAAGAGCCACTCTGCGCCCTAGTTTGGCCAAGTTTCGCGCGGATTTCGTAGTTTCTGCCGGTGGTGGGACACCCGAGTTTTCGCGAGACATTCGGTTTCGATTGAGCGCGTGAGCGGTATCCCTCGGCGCGCTCATTCTCTTTATAGAGCATTGTGCGCCGCCCCGGTTTGACCAAGTTGAGCCGGATAGCGGAAAGGATGTGCCCATGAATCCTACCGACGTGGCACAGTCGGTGCTCCCGCTCACCTCATCCGACCTCTCGCTCTTCACGCTGTTCTGGCACGCGCATTGGATCGTAAAGGCGGTTATGATTGGTCTCTTGGTATGCTCGATTTGGGTTTGGGCCATCGCCATCGACAAGAGCGTGCTATACACGCGCACGCGCCGGGCCATGGACCGTTTCGAGCAGGCGTTCTGGTCGGGGCAGTCGCTGGAAGAACTCTACCGCTCGCTGTCCTCGAAGCCGGCGCATTCGATGGCCGCACTGTTCGTGGCGGCCATGCGCGAATGGAAGCGCAGCTTCGAAGGTAGTCCGCGCTCTTTTGCCGGCCTGCAGATGCGCATCGACAAGGTGATGGAAGTGACCATCGCGCGCGAGGTCGAGCGTCTGGAAAAGCGCCTGCTGGTGCTTGCCACCGTCGGCTCTGCCGGTCCGTTCATCGGCCTGTTTGGCACGGTCTGGGGCATCATGACCAGCTTCCAGTCAATCGCCGCCTCGAAGAACACCTCGCTTGCGGTGGTTGCGCCGGGTATCGCAGAAGCGCTATTTGCGACCGCAATCGGCCTGGTCGCCGCCATACCGGCGACCATTTTCTATAACAAGTTCGCGGCCGAGGTGAACAAACAGGCGCAGCGGCTAGAGGGCTTCGCGGACGAGTTCGGCGCCATCCTGTCGCGCCAGATCGACGAGAGGGGGTAAGGTGCAATGGCTGCCAATGCCGGTACGCCGACGCTCGGTCGTAGGAAGCATCACCGCCGCAAGGTAATGAGCGAGATCAATGTCACGCCGATGGTCGACGTGATGCTGGTGCTTCTCATCATCTTTATGGTGTCGGCTCCGCTCTTGACCGTCGGTGTGCCCATCGACCTTCCGCAAAGCAAAGCCAAGAGCCTTGACCAGGATAAGGAGCCGCTAACCCTTTCGGTCAACGACAAGGGCCAGGTCTTCCTGCAAAATGCCGAAATTGCCGTGGATGATCTAATCCCGAAGCTTCAGGCGGTGGCCGAAGCGCGCGGGGGCACCGAAGCGCGGATCTATGTCCGGGGCGACAGGAAAGTTGACTATGGGACAATGATGAAGGTGATGGGACGGCTGTCATCGGCCGGATTCCATCGCGTAGCCTTGGTGACTGAATTCGAGCAGGGCTCATAAAGTGCAGTGATGAAGACGGCGTCAGCGATATCGACCGGCCTGCATGCGGCGGTGCTGCTGTGGGCGCTGGTGTCGTTTTCCGGCAAGACCTTTGAGGCGACGCCGGCGGAGTCGCTACCGGTTGATCTGGTGAGCGATAAGGATTTCTCGCAGCTGACCAAGGGCATCAAGGACGCGCCTAAGCTGGAGATGCCAAAGCCCCGCGTGGAGAAGATCGATGAGCCGAAGCCCTCCGACGACCCGGCGCCGAAGCTCACCGAGAAGCAAGAGGTCAAGACTACCGAGCAGAAGGCCTTCCAGGCGCCGCCACAGTCGAAGCCTGATCCGATCTCCGACAAGATCAGGAAGCTGGATGAGCAGAAGCAGCAGACCAAGAACGAGCCGCTGCCACCGAAGAAACCGGTGCAGGAACAGCCGAAGTTCGACGCCAACAAGATTGCAGCGCTGCTCGATAAGCGCGATCCGCTGCGGAATGTCGCGACTGGCACGGAGCTTTCCGCGCCGACGCTCGGGGCCGCATCCGGCAATGCAGCCACCCTTTCGCAATCGGAAATCGACGCACTACGCGCGCGCCTGATGGGGCTGTGGAATCCGCCGGTCGGCATTCAGAATCCACAGGACTACGTGATCCGCATCCGCGTCCGCCTCGGCCGCGACGGGCGCTTGAGCGCGCCGCCGATGGTTCTCACCAGCGGAAGCGGCATGCTGTTTGGTTCGGCGAGGGACAGTGCCGTGCGGGCGGTATTCCAGGGCCAGCCCTTCGACATGCTCAGGCCGGAGCATTACGAGACCTGGAAGGACATCGAAGTGACCTTCGACCCGCGCGACATGTTCCGCAGCTAAGTCTTTGCAGTAATCAATGAACCGGTCGTTTTGACGTGAACTCCCCCTCACTCCGCCATGCATTGCCGATCGACCGCCGCCGCCTGCTGGTCGGCGCCGGGGCGGGTGCCCTTGTTGCCTTGGCTGCGCCAAGGGCAGGCGCCGTAGTGCGCCTCGACGTCACGCAGGGGAACATGCAGCCGATGCCGATCGCGCTGCCTGACTTCCTGGCCGGGACGCCCGGCGATGCCGAAGTGGGTCACAACGTCACAGGCGTCATCACCAACGATTTGCAGCACAGTGGTCTGTTCGCACCGATCGCTCCGCAGGCCTTCACGGAGAAGATCACCAATTCAGACGCGGTGCCACGCTTTGCCGATTGGCGCGTCATCAACGCGCAGGCGCTAGTCATCGGCCGCATCACCAAGCAGCCGGACGGGCGGCTGAAAGCCGAATTCCGGCTGTGGGACGTGTTTGCCGGACAGCAGCTGGACGGTAAGCAGTACTTCACGACACCGGACAACTGGCGGCGCATCGCGCACATTATTTCCGACGCGATCTACGAGACACTCACCGGCGAGAAAGGCTATTTTGACAGCCGCATAGTGTTCGTCGACGAGACCGGTCCGAAGGACCGGCGCGTGAAGCGACTCGCGCTCATGGATCAGGACGGCGCCGGTGTGCGCTATCTCACGCGCGGCGACGATCTGGTACTCACGCCGCGTTTCAATCCGACCACACAAGAGATCACCTACATGTCATACGGGCAGGGGGATCCGCGCGTGTACCTGCTCAACATCGAGACCGGGCAGCGCGAGATCGTCGGCAACTTTCCTGGCATGACCTTCGCCCCGAGATTTTCGCCCGACGGCCAGCGCGTGATCATGAGTCTGCAGCAGGGCGGCAACGCCAATTTGTTCGTGATGGATCTGCGCTCGAAGGCGACCACGCGTTTAACCGACAACCCCGCAATCGATACCGCGCCGTGTTATTCGCCCGACGGCACCCGCATCTGCTTCGAAAGCGATCGCGGCGGCAGCCAGCAGATCTACGTAATGCCGGCGAACGGCGGGCCGGCGCAGCGCATCAGCTTCGGCGAGGGCCATCACTCGACGCCGGTTTGGTCGCCGCGTGGCGACTACATTGCCTTCACCGGCCAGGCGCGCGGCAATTTCGCCATTGGCATCCTCAAGCCGGACGGTTCGGGTGAGCGCATCTTGACCGAGGGCTTCCACAACGAGGGACCGACTTTCGCGCCGAACGGGCGGGTGCTGATGTTCTTCCGCGACCCTGGCCGCGGTCCCTCGCTGTTCACGATCGACATTACTGGCCGCAACGAGCTCAATGTGCCGACCCCGAGCTTTGCCTCGGATCCGGCCTGGTCGCCGCTATTGTCATGAAGTGGCCACAGCCTGCACTATATTTACCCCCTCCTAACCATGAAATTAGGTTTAAGCGGGTCCGACTGATTTAGGGGGCCTGCGCAAGGTTCCATAAAGGTTGATGGAAGGTTCGCTTAACCACCGCTCTGATAGATCCTGAAGCGAGCTCCGGTCAGGGCGTGTGAATGGAGACACCGGAATGACCAATGTGAAACAACTCTTCCGTGCGGCTCGGTTGATGGCTGTCCTGGCGGCGG
>Ga0207765_100006_pt1 | contig 32275 bp, 31 predicted proteins | sample LuqExpMetageno59_FD_187817 | JGI IMG/M metagenome (GOLD analysis project Ga0207765, IMG submission 187817) | Tropical forest soil microbial communities from Luquillo Experimental Forest, Puerto Rico - Sample 59 (SPAdes) | ecosystem: Environmental > Terrestrial > Soil > Tropical forest ...
TTCTCGCTGTTGTCTGCGCTCTCCACCGCCAACGACGTGCCGCATACCGCGTCCAAGCCGTTCTCCAAGAACCGCGACGGCTTTGTCGTGGCCGAAGGCGCCGGCGCAGTCGTGTTGGAAAGCTACGAGTCAGCCAAGACCCGCGGTGCCAAGATCCTCGGCGTGTTCGAAGGCTGCAGCGAGACCGCTGATGGCTTCCATCGCACTCGCTCGAGTCCGGATGGCAAGCCGATCATCGGCTGCATGACGAACGCGATAAAGGATGCCGGCCTGACCCCCGAAGATATTGATTACGTGAATGCTCACGGCACCTCGACGCCGGAAAACGACAAGATGGAGTATCTCGGCCTGTCCACGGTTTTCGGCGAACGGGTCAAGAGTGTGCCGGTATCGTCGAACAAATCGATGATTGGGCATGCACTTTCAGCGGCGGGTGCAGTCGAGGCCGTATTCTCTTTGCTCACATTGCAGCACCAGCGTATTCCGCCGACGATCAATTACGAAGTGCCAGATCCGACGATTCCGCTCGACGTCGTCCCGAATAAGGCTCGCGACGCGCGTGTGCGGCATGCCATTTCGAATTCGTTCGGGTTTGGCGGACAGAACGTCTCGCTGGTGATGGGACTTGAGCCGGCTTGAAGGCTGCTCAATCGCGCCATGCGCTCTTTAAGACTTATCGGCGATCGACAGGTTGAACTTGCCGATGTTCCGGACCCGCCGCCGCCAGGCGACGGCGAGGCGCAGGTGCGGATCAAGGCGGTCGCGCTCAATCATCTCGACCTGTGGGGCTTTCGCGGGATGGCTTTCGTCAAGCGCAAACTGCCGCTGGTGGTCGGCGCCGAAGCTTCCGGCGAGATCACGGCAACGGGCGCGGGTGTCACCAGTTTCAAACCCGGTGACAAGGTCACGATGTTTGGTGCCCTCACCTGCGGTCAGTGCGTCGCCTGCCGCGACGGTCGCGACAATCTGTGCGAGAACGTTGGCGGCATCATGGGCTTTCATATCGACGGATTTGCGCGCGATCTGATTAACCTGCCGGCACGGCTGATCATTCCTGTGCCGGCCGGCGTATCGCTACGCGACGCCGCCTGCGCGCCGGTCGCCTTCGGCACGGTCGAGCACATGCTGTTCGACAATGCCAAGCTCAGGCCCGGCGAGACCATTCTCGTGCAAGCCGGTGGCTCCGGCATCGGCTCGGTCGCCATCAAGATGGCCAAAGCGATCGGCTGCACCGTGATTACCACAGTCGGCGATGACGCCAAGGTGGAGAAAGCCAAGGCACTCGGTGCCGACCACGTCATCAACTACAAGACCGAGCGCTTCGAAGGCGTCACCCGCAAGCTCACCTCCAAGAAGGGCGTTGACGTGGTGTTTGAACACGTCGGCGGCGAGAGCTTCAACGCCTCGCTGTTCTGCCTCAAGCGCGGCGGACGGCTGGTGACTTGCGGTTCAACCGCCGGGCCCAGCGTGACCATCAATTTGATGCAGCTATTCCAGCAGCAATACAAGATTTTCGGATCGTTCGGCTGCTCGATGCGCAATATCCGTGACAGCCTGTCGAAGATGGCCGCCGGCATTACGCCGATTATCGACACTGAGGTGCCGCTCTCCGACTTCCAGCACGGCCTGGCGCGTATCGAAAACCGACATGTGTTCGGCAAGGTGATTGTGAACTTCTAATGCCCGACGCGATGACGCGGACGATCCGGCGTTTGCGCGGCGGCGTGAAGCACGCCGGAAACGCCGTTCTGGGTGCTTTAGCGATTGCGCTGATCAAAGCCCTGCGCCGCACCGACCCCGATTGGCTGGGCGATTTCTCCGGTCGGACGATGCGCATGATCGGTGCGCTGCTGCCGGAAAATCGTCTCGGGCGTGAAAATCTTGCCGCTGCCTTTCCGGAAAAATCCGCTGCGGAGATCGAGGAGATCCTGCGCGGCGTCTGGGATAATCTCGGGCGTGTAGGCGCCGAATTCATACACCTTGAGCGTTTGTGGGACTACGAATCGCCGGGAAAGCCCGGTCGCTTTGATATATCACCTACGACCGTGCAGCGCTTTCTCCATCTGATCGAGGACGGCAAGCCTGCGCTTATTTTTTCCGCTCATCTCGCCAATTGGGAATTGCCCGCAATTTCGGCGGCCACGCACGGTGTCGACAGCACAGTGCTCTATCGCGGGCCGAATATTCCGGCGATCGACCGCTGGATCACCGAAACACGCGCCGCTCTTATGGGCACGTTGATTCAGACCGGGCTCGATGCGCCGCTGAAACTTGCCCAAGCGCTCGAGCGCGGTAGCCATGTCGGCATGCTGGTTGATCAATATTACGTACGCGGCGTGCCCGTGACCTTCTTTGGGCAGCCCACGAAAGCCAATCCGCTATTGGCGCGGCTGGCGCGGCATTTCGACTGCCCGATTTATGGGGTCCGTCTCGTGCGCCTGCCGGGCCACCGCTTTCGCGCGGAAATTACGGAGGCAATCGACCCAACGCGCGACGCCGAAGGCAAGATCGACGTCGCCGGTACCATGCAGATCATCACCGGCGTCGTCGAAAACTGGATTCGGGAACATCCCGAGCAGTGGCTTTGGCTGCACCGGCGTTGGCGGAAGGATTAACCGCCGGTACGCGTGGGCAGACCTGCTGCCTTCCACGCCACGATACCGCCGACAAGATGGCTGCGATACGGATAACCCTGTTCCTGAGCCAAGAACGAGGCCGTCATCGAGCGCTTGCCTGTCCGGCAGGCGAACACGACCAACCTGTCCTTCGGATCCGGAATATCTGCCGGATCGAAGACCGAGATCGGAACTATCACCGCGTCGGGATAGGCCTCTACCGACGTCTCGCTCGGTTCGCGCACGTCAACCAATAACATGCGTCCTTCCGACACCCCACGGGCCACTTCTTCCGGCGTCAAGTTCTGCACTTCGTAGCCCTGGGGCTCTGCCATGATCTACTCCGTTTAAAAACGTCTTTATTTTCTATCCGGAATCGATAGGCGCCGCACCAGCCTTTTACGGGCGATCAGACAATTGGCTTCGCCGATCATCAAGGATGCGCGGTCGATGATCGAGGTGCGGTTGATTTCTTCCTCCACTAGCATGAGATGCAATTTGTCGACGATCGACAGGCGAGGCAGAACAAATTGGTGAGCGCACCGCCCGCACAACCGCTGTAAATGACGCTGGACTGGGCCTGTTAAGAGGCGGTAAAGGCTAACCGATCGTGAAGGAAAAGCCGCCATATGGCCGCCCTCATGTGCTGACGGCCGGAAAAGGCTGCAAAAATCACTGAAAATGGGCGGCAAAAGCTCGAAGATAACCGCGAGAACCCAAGGAGAGCTCCCATGCGTGAGATCGGCCATTTCATCGGCGGCAAGGCCGTCAAAGGCACCTCGGGACGGTTTGGTGACGTCTTCGATCCCAATACCGGCGCCGTGCAAGCGAGGGTTGCTTTGGCCAAGCACTCCGAGGTCGAGCACGCGATCGCCAATGCGCAAGCTGCACAACCGGCTTGGGCGGCGACCAACCCGCAGCGCCGCGCGCGCGTGTTCTTCAAATTCCTCGAGCTGATGCAGAGCGAATTCGACAGCCTTGCCAAGCTGCTTTCCTCCGAGCACGGCAAGACCGTGCCTGATTCACGCGGCGACATTCAGCGGGGCCTGGAAGTTGTGGAGTTTGCCTGCGGCATTCCGCATCTGTTGAAAGGCGAGTTCACCGAGGGCGGCGGGCCCGGCATTGACCTCTATTCAATTCGCCAACCACTCGGCGTTGTTGCGGGCATCACACCATTCAATTTTCCAGCGATGATCCCGCTTTGGAAAGCCGCACCGGCGATCGCCTGCGGCAACGCCTTCCTGCTCAAGCCCTCGGAACGTGACCCGTCGGTACCGATGCGCATCGCGGAGTTGTTCATCGAAGCCGGCCTGCCGCAAGGCGTGCTCAATGTCGTCAACGGCGACAAGGAAGCCGTCGATACGCTGCTTACCGACGACCGCATCAAGGCAATCGGCTTCGTCGGTTCCTCGGCGATCGCCGAATACATTTACGCGACCGGCTGCGCCAATGGAAAGCGCGTGCAGTGCTTCGGTGGAGCCAAAAACCACATGATCGTGATGCCAGATGCCGACATGGATCAGGCAGTCGACGCGTTGGTCGGGGCCGGTTACGGATCGGCGGGTGAACGCTGCATGGCGATCTCGGTCGCGGTACCGGTCGGCGAGAAGACCGCTGACGTGCTAGTAAACAAGCTGATTCCGCGCGTGGAGAATTTGAAAATCGGCCCCTCCATCGACCCGCAGGCAGACTACGGCCCGCTGGTGACGCGAGCGCACCTGAATAAAGTGAAGGAGTATGTCGATCTTGGCGTCAAGGAAGGCGCCAAGCTCGTGGTCGACGGCCGAGGGTTCAAGCTGCAAGGTTACGAGAACGGCAACTTTATGGGCGGCTGCCTGTTCGACGAAGTGAAGCCGTCGATGCGTATCTATAGAGAGGAGATATTCGGGCCGGTGCTGTCCGTCGTGCGCGCCAAGGACTACGAAGAGGCCGTGCGACTGCCCTCCGACCATGAATATGGCAACGGCGTCGCCGTCTTCACACGTGACGGCGATACAGCCCGCGATTTCGTCAGCCGCGTGCAGGTCGGCATGGTGGGCGTCAACTTCGCGATTCCCGTGCCCCTCGCCTATCATACCTTCGGTGGCTGGAAGCGATCCGGCTTCGGCGATCTTAATCAGCACGGACCGGATGCGGTGCGCTTCTACACGAAGACCAAGACCGTGACCTCACGCTGGCCGACCGGCACCAAGGAAGGCGCTGAATTCGTGATACCGACCATGAAGTGAGAATGCAGCGGGGGGCCTTAATTTGGACGGCCGGCTGCGCTGTCACGGCGTTGTTGCTCTCAGACTGCGCCGGCAATCCGTTTGGCGAGACGACTGGAGGCGCGCCGAATCCTGATATGCCCGGCCGCTGGGTGCTGGCCGCGCCTAACGCACCACCTTGCGGTATGGAATTCAAAGGTGCTCCCGGTGCGAAGCAAGGAATCGTTTCGCCGGACGGTGGCTGCCCGGGCAAATTCTTTACCAGCCGCCATTGGACGTTCGGACAGGGGGCACTTACCATCAATGATCAGGATAACCAGACCTTGGCGCGTCTCAACTTCGCCAATGGCTCTTTCGAAGGTCAAGCGAGTGCTGGAGTGCAGGTGACGCTGTCGCGTGCGGAATAGGAGCAGCCATGGCCGAATTTCAGCTTTATTGCTTCGCCCAATCCGGCAACGCTCACCGCTGCGCAATCGCTGAAAGTTTTTCGCGCTTAGTTCAGCCGGACCGGGCGATCATGATCGTCCGGTCCGGTCACCGGGCCCGGTGTAATCGGTGCTTCGCTAGCCGGCGTTCCGGCGGCCGCTAGCGTATCCTTGCGCTGATACTCGCGGTAGGAAAGCCAGCCGACCGGAAGGCAGGCAAGGTACGCGATTGAGCCGATGGCAAGCACGGCCCACGGATAGCTGATGAGCAACGCGAAGAATAGGACTACGACGACAAACACAGGCAGCACCATGTCGGGCGGCACACGCTTGCCTACACGCTTGCCTGAAAACACCGGCAACCGCGACACCATCAGGAGCGCAATCGCCAGTGTGTAGAAGAATGTGATCCATACCGTGATCAGTCCGTTCGAGACGCCGAGCAGATTGAGATAGATCGGCAGCAGCACGGTGATGGCGCCGGCGGGCGCCGGTATGCCGGTGAAGAAATTGGCCGCCCAAGCCGGTTTGTTGGGATCATCGATCATCACATTGAAGCGCGCCAGGCGCAGACCGGCGCAGATTGCGAAGATGATCGAGGCTATCCAGCCCGCCGACTTGAGCTCCACCAAACCCCAGAAATAAAGGATCAAGGCCGGAGCCACGCCGAAGTTCACGAAATCGGCAAGACTGTCGAGCTCGGCGCCGAAGCGCGACGTACCCTTGAGCATGCGTGCGATGCGGCCGTCGATGCCGTCAAGCAACGCGGCGAATACGATGGCCGCCAGCGCCAGTTCGAGCTTGCCCTCGACCGCGACGCGGATGGCAGTAAGCCCCGCGCACAAAGCGAGCAGCGTGATCAGGTTGGGCAACAGTGTCCGCACCGGAATCGGCTTGAAGCGGCGACGCTGGCGCGGCGGCGGTGCTGGATCGAACGGTGGAAAAACCATAAGTTTATTATAGCGCTTCGGGGTGCTGCCGAGTTGGCGATACTCGCTTATGGTATAATTGCGCCAAAAGAATGTGCAACGTCACCTCTGCGATCAAAATGCCATTGCAATTTCAGAGGGATATCGGCCTATTTCCCTTGGGCTGACTGTCGGCCTCAAGCCGTAACGCAAACCTTACGCAGCGACCTAACGGCAATCGGCTACCCGCTGCGGAACGTGCGGCCAGCGTCCGGCGTGCGCAGGTCGGCAAGCACGGTCTCGCCGGCGATCGCAGTCTGTCCGACCGCGACGATCGGGGGCGTGCCATCGGGTAAATAAATGTCCACACGCGAGCCGAAGCGGATCATGCCGAAGCGCTCGCCGGCGCCAAGTGGTTGGCCTTCGTGCACGAAGCAAACGATGCGGCGCGCAATCAGTCCGGCGATCTGCACCACGGCTACCCGTGCGCCAGTAGTGGCGATCACCAGCGAATTGCGCTCATTATCGGTGCTCGCCTTGTCGAGATCGGCATTGAAGAACTTGCCCGGCCGGTAAACGATTTTCTCGATACGGCCCGCCACCGGGCTGCGGTTCACATGGCAATCGAGCACGCTCATAAAGATGGAAATGCGCGGCAACTGCTTGTCCCCGAGCGCCAGCTCATACGGCGGCGCCGCGGTGGTGATCTGACTGATGCGGCCGTCAGCGGGAGCGACGACTAGGCCCTCGCGTACTGGCGTCGTACGCGGTGGGTCTCGGAAGAAATATGCGCACCAGATGGTCGCAAGTGTGCCCAGCCACCCGAGCGGACTCCACAGCCAGAACAGCACGAGACCCACGAGCGCGAAAGCGCCGATGAATGGGTACCCTTCCGGTGTGATTGGCACGAATTGTGAGCGGACTGAATCGTAGATTGACATACCCTACCCTACTCCGCCGCATCGGCGGGCGCCTCGATCGGCGTCGCGGGGGGAAGTATCACATCCGCAATCGGCGGTGGATTGCGGTTGGGTGCCGTCTTGTCTTCCGCGACGCGGGCGAGCTTCTCGCGCGCTTCTTCAGCCTCGCGCTGGCGATTCCACATGCTTGCGTAAAGCCCACCCGCAGAAAGCAGCGCCATATGCGTGCCGCGCTCGATGATCTCGCCCTGATTCAGAACGATGATCTCGTCGGCACCGACGATGGTGGAAAGTCGATGCGCAATCACTAATGTGGTGCGGTTGCGCGAGACGCGCTCCAGCGCATCCTGAATATCTTTCTCGGTATGGCTATCGAGCGCGGAGGTGGCTTCGTCGAGCACTAGAATAGGCGGGCCTTTCAGAATGGTCCGCGCGATGGCGACGCGCTGCTTCTCGCCGCCTGAGAGCTTTAGGCCGCGTTCGCCCACTTCGGTTTCGTAGCCCTTGGGCGCCAGACGAATGAACGTGTCGATCTGCGCCAAACGCGCGGCCTCCTCCACCTCCGCATCGCTCGCTTCCCAGCGGCCGTAGCGGATGTTGTAGCGGATCGTGTCGTTGAACAGCACAGTGTCCTGCGGAACCATGCCGATCGCCTGCCGCAGCGAAGTTTGCGTGACCTTAGTAATGTCCTGACCGTCGATCAAAATGCGCCCGCTTGACAACTCGTAAAAGCGAAACAACAAACGAGAGATCGTCGACTTGCCGGCGCCGGAGGGGCCGACGACCGCGACGGTCTTGCCGGCCGGGACATCGAAAGTAATGCCCTTGAGGATGCGGCGATCGGGCGCATAGGCAAAGCGCACGTTCTCGAAACGGATGGTGCCGTTCATCACACTTAACGGCGTGGCATCCGGCGCGTCCTTGATCTCCGGCTCGCGCGCCATAATCGAAAACATGGTCTCGATGTCGATCACTGCCTGCTTGATCTCGCGATAGACCATGCCCATGAAATTGAGCGGCTGGTAGAGCTGGATCATCATCGAATTGATCAGCACAAAATCGCCGACTGTCTTAGTACCAGCCTTAATTTCGAAGGCGCACAACACCATCGCGGTAGCAAGTCCGAGCGTGAAGATGACGGCCTGCCCGGCGTTAAGCACGGCAAGCGAGGTATAGGCATGAACACTCGCATCCTCGTAGCGCGCCATCGACCTGTCGTAGCGCGCGGCCTCGCGCTGCTCGGCGCTAAAGTATTTCACAGTCTCGTAATTGAGCAGAGAGTCGATCGCCTTCACGTTGGCGTCGGTGTCGCTCTCGTTCATCTTGCGGCGTATGCCGATGCGCCATTCAGTGGCACGATAGGTATAGATCATGTAGGTAGCAACGGTGGCCAGGATTACCGCGACGTAACGCCAATCGAACTGCCACATGAGCACGGCGATGATCAGCGCAAGCTCGATGATGGTCGGCGACAACTGCAGGATGACCATGCGCACGATAGTCTCGATGCCGTTGCGCCCGCGCTCCAGCACGCGCGTAAGACCGCCAGTCTTGCGTTCGAGGTGGAAGCGCATCGAGAGCTCGTGCAGGTGCACGAAGGTGCAATAGGCCAGCCTGCGCACGGCGTGCATCGCCACTTTGGCGAACAGCCCATCACGCAGTTGCGTGAGGACCGCCATCAGGATGCGCATGCTGCCATAGGCTAGCGTCATAGCGACGGGAACGGCGAGTGCCCAGGTCAGCCATGAAGACGCGGCGATCGGTGCGCTGCCATGCCCGGCGAGCGCATCAGTTGCCCATTTAAAGGTAAAGGGGACGGCAATCGTTGCAAGCTTCGCGGCGAGCAGCAGCACCAGCGCGCCTATCACCCGCAATCTCAGGTCACGGCGATCCGCCGGCCAGATGTAGGGCCAGAGATGGATGAGAGTGGTGAAGAGCCCGTCGCGGCTGGCTGAAGTGCGCGTCTGGATTTCGGATGATTGGTGGTGGTGATAGTCGCTCATGTGGGCCCATGATATATGTGGATTCTTCGCCGTAATCACCCCGCCTCTCCGCTGTCGCACGGAATTTTAAGTATTTTCGGCAGCCGTCCTTGACGATACCGCAGACGAGTTGCACATCCAGACCATGAATAAAATCAACAAACCTGGTAAAATCCAAAAAATTTGCGTCTATTGCGGCTCCGGTCCGGGCACCGATCCTGCCTATGTGAAAGCTGCCAGCGCATTCGGCGAAATCCTAGCCAAGAAGGGAATCGGCCTGATCTACGGCGGCGGCGGCGACGGTATCATGGGGGCATTGGCGCGTGCCACGCTCGACCATGGCGGCGAGGTCACCGGGATTATGCCTGAGTTTCTGATGTCGCGCGAGCACGCGCTACGGCACCCCAATCTGATCGTCACGCACGACCTGCATGAGCGTAAGCGCAGGATGTTCGAACTGGCGGATGCCTTCGTGGCGCTGCCTGGCGGTGTCGGCACGCTCGAGGAGCTGGTCGAGCAGCTCACCTGGGTGCAGCTCGGGCGCCACCGCAAGCCAGTATTGATCGCAAATATCAAGAAATTCTGGGAGCCGCTCTGCGCCTTGTTCGACCACATGCGCACACTTGAATTTATCCGTGACGATCTCTCCTTCAGCTTCTTGGTGGCCGATCAGGTGGAAGAAATCTTGCCGAAGCTGCGCAGAGCGGCAGAAGCTGTGCCGGAGGCTGCTAAGACGATCACCGCAGCCGACGTCGAGCGATTGTAATTGCGCTATTTCGCGGCGACGAAGGTCACCGCTTCGATCCGATTGCCATCGGGATCGCGAATGAATGCAGCGTAATAGCCCTCGCCGTACTGCGGTCGCAACCCCGGCGCGCCGTCGCTCGTGCCACCTGCGGCCAGCGCCGCGACGTGAAAAGCATCAACCATTTCGGTGGTGCGCGCGCGGAAGCAGACATGCGCGCCGTTCGCCGTTTCGGCGCCTTCGGTACGCAAATTGATCCAGAACTCGGAATATTTCTTGCCGAAACCATAGTCGTTGATCGCACTTCCAGTTTGGTGAGGTCGATGGCGGCTAGAAGGGCTTCGTAAAATCGCGTCGCAGCGGCAAGATCATGGACGGCGACGGACACGTGATCGATCATGCTGGCGCACCAGATTTTACCAACTTGTAGACGATCGAGTCCATTAAAGCCTGGAACGACGCGTCGATGATATTCGAGGAAACACCGATCGTAGTCCAATGATCGCCACTCTCGTCCTCGCTCTCGATCAGCACACGCGTTACCGCCTCGGTGCCGGCGTTTAGAATACGCACGCGGTAGTCGGTTAGTTTCAGCCCCTCTATGTATTTCTGATACTTGCCGAGATCCTTGCGTAACGCCTGATCAAGTGCGTTGACCGGGCCATTGCCTTCGGCCGCCGAAATCAAGCTCTCGTCGCCGACCTTCACCTTCACCACCGCCATGGAAACGGTGACGCGCTCGCCTTTAGCGTTATTGCGTTGTTCGACATTGACGTCGAACTGCGTGACGTCGAAATAATTCGGCACCGTGCCAAGCATGCGCCGTGCCAACATCTCGAACGAGGCATCCGCCGCCTCGTATGCATAGCCTATGGCCTCGCGTTCCTTGACGACCTCCAATAGCCGGCCGATGCGCGAGTCATCCTTGTCGGCCTTGATGCCGATGCGCTCGAGTTCGGCCAAAATATTGGACTTCCCGGCCTGTTCTGATACCAAAACCTTGCGCTTGTTGCCGACGCTTTCCGGTGTCACGTGCTCGTAGGTCGCCGGATCCTTCATAATGGCGGATGCATGGATGCCAGCTTTGGTGGCGAAGGCGCTTTCACCGACGTAGGGCGCGTGCCTGTTCGAAGCACGATTGAGCCGCTCGTCAAGTGCGTGCGAAACATGTACCAGTTTCTTGAGTTGCGCATCGGATACGCCGATCTCAAATCCTGCGAATTCCGGCTTGAGCTTCAATGTCGGAATGATCGAAACGAGATTGGCGTTACCGCAGCGCTCACCGAGACCATTGAGCGTGCCTTGAATCTGTCGCGCACCCGCACGCACCGCGGCAAATGAATTGGCGACCGCCTGTTCCGTATCATTGTGGGCGTGAATGCCGACATGGTCGCCGGGAACGACTTTCACAACCTCGCCAACGATCTTCTCCACCTCGTTGGGCAGCGTGCCGCCATTGGTGTCGCATAGCACGACCCAGCGTGCGCCTGCGTCATGGGCCGCCTTAGCGCAGGCGAGAGCGTATTTGGGGTTCGCCTTATAGCCGTCAAAGAAATGTTCGCAATCGAGCAGCACTTCGCGACGCCTCGCCTGCGCCGCCCGCACGCTGTCGCGGATCGAGGCAAGGTTTTCCTCCTCGGTCGTCTCTAGCGCGATGCGCACATGGTAGTCCCAGGTCTTGGCCACCAAGCAGGTGGCATCGGTCTTCGCTTCCAGCAGCGCGGCGAGTCCTGGGTCGTTGGATGCCGAGCGACCGGGCCGGCGCGTCATGCCGAAGGCGGTGAAGGTCGCGTTAAATTTGCGCCGCGTGCCGAACAATTCGGTGTCGGTAGGGTTAGCGCCAGGATAGCCGCCCTCGATATAATCGATGCCGAGCTCGTCGAGCATACCGGCGATCGCCAGCTTGTCGGCTAGCGTAAAATCGACGCCGCTGGTTTGCGCGCCATCGCGCAGCGTCGTGTCGAACAGATATAGGCGTTGCTTGCCCATGGGCTCAGAGCACTCCGAACACGTAGAGCGCAAGCAACACCGCCGCCGCGAGCACCGCGAACTTGAGCACGATGTAATAGAGCCAATGGCGTGGGAACGGAGTGTCGGGTTTGGTCATGACGCCCCCGACTTGGCGGCGAGTTGTTTCAGGAGCGTCGTGTTTGCGAGCCATTCGCCACCGATGGATATGGAATTCCGTTGCTGGGCAACGTAACCGCGCTTCTCGAAGAAACCACGCGCGCTATCACTGGCATCGACCATCAACTTGGCCGCCCCGCGCGCCCCGGCAAGCTTCTCTAGCGCGTCCATGAGCATAGCGGCGGCGCCCTGTCCGGCCGCCGCCGGATGCACGTAGAGCATACCGACTCTGTCCTTGTCGAAGAGCGAAGCAAATCCCACCGCCGAGCCGCCAAGCGTGGCGACCAGCGTCAGCTGACCAGCAAGTTTCTTGCCGAACTCGGCTTCGTCATCGGCCATGGAAGCCCAGGCTTCCTGCTGGGCTTCGCTATAGTCGTCGGCAGTCAACTCCGCGATGCTGTCACGGAAAATCTCGCGCAGCAAAGACACATCGGCCGGCAGCATCGGCCGCAAAGCGAGCTTTGGATGCGCCTCCGCCATCATCGCGCGATCTCCCAAGTAGTGCCATCTTTCGAATCCTTCAGCACCACGCCCATGGCAGCGAGCTCGTCGCGAATACGGTCTGATTCCTTGAAATTCTTGGCTTTGCGCGCCGCGGTGCGTGCATCGATGAGGTTGATGACCTTGGCCTCGTCTATGACGAGAGACGCCGGCCGGAATGAGTTCCACGCAGAAGCCGACATCTGCAGCAGGCCGAGCAAACGTCCGCTTGCTTTTAGGCAAGCGGCCGCGGGTTTCACGCCCTTTGCGGCCTCACCTCGTAACTCGTGCAAGGCCGCGAAAGCCTTCGGCGTATTTAAATCGTCGAGCAGCGCATCGAGTGCGTCGGCGCAGAGGTAGCCTGGCTCGACGTCGGTAGTCAACGCGTACCAATGATCCAGATTCTTCTGCGTCTCGCGCAAGCCCGCGACCGTCCAATTGATTGGCTGTCGGTAATGTGTTTGTAGCATCGTCATCCGCACCACTTCGCCTGGCCAGTCCTTCAGCAATTCGTGGATGGTCACGAAGTTGCCGAGGCTCTTTGACATCTTCTCGCCTTCGACCTGCAAGAAGCCATTGTGCATCCAGAAATTTGCCATCACCGGCGTATGGAAGGCGCACCGCGATTGCGCGATCTCGTTCTCGTGGTGGGGGAAAACCAGGTCGATGCCGCCGCCGTGGATGTCGAAGGTCTCGCCGAGATGCCTCCACGACATCGCCGAACACTCGATGTGCCAACCTGGACGGCCAGGCGTCTTAATGCCGGCCGGCGAGGCCCAAGCCGGTTCGCCCGGCTTCGACGGCTTCCACAGCACGAAGTCCTGCGGATCCTTCTTGTAAGGCGCGACTTCGACTCGTGCGCCGGCGATCATGTCATCTAGCGGCCGCCTCGATAGCTGGCCGTAATCCGGCATCGACGGCACGTGGAACAGCACATTGTTTTCCGCCACATAGGCGTGGCCGCTTTTCATCAGCCGTTCGATCAGCGCCTTCATCTCCTCGATATGTTCGGTAGCGCGCGGCTCGATGGTCGGCGGCAGGCAGCCGAGCGCTGCAACGTCGCCCTGGAAATACCTGTAGGTTTCCGCCGTCAGATCGCGGATAGGGATGCCGAGCTCGGCCGCCCGCGCATTGATCTTGTCGTCCACGTCGGTGACGTTGCGCGCGTAGGTGACGTGCTCCGGCCCGTAGATGTGCCGCAACAGCCGGAACAACACGTCGAAGACAATCGCTGGACGCGCATTGCCGATGTGGGCGAAGTCGTAGACGGTCGGGCCGCACACGTATATGCGCACGCGCTTTGGATCGAGCGGCGTGAATACCCGCTTCTCGCGCGTCAGCGTATCGTAGAGCTTGAGCTCCAAATGCAACGTCCCTCGGCGCCTGCTGGCCCCGGGCGTTGCTTTATCTCACTGGAGAAAAGACGGCCGCAGCCAGCGTGGTGCGCTAGCTAATAATCTCGCGGCAAATGCCACAGATCTGGTTAAGGCCATTGATCACCGGCGCACAATGCTGCCTTGCTTGGGTACCGTCAAGACCCGCCGCGCAACGGCTGATAGGGTTAAGGCCACGTTAAGAATTTCGCCCGCAATCTTGGCATCAGCGTCGGAATGGCGCCTCCAGGAAAGTGGATTTCATGCGGATAATCCCAGTAGGACTCGGCGCCCTTCTCTGCGTCTGTTTGATCGGTTCCGCGCAGGCCGAGCGGCGCATGTTCATTGTCGCCAATGACGGCGGCAGCTATGGGATCGACCGCTGCCTGGCGTCGGGCGATAAATGCGGCGCCGCCGCCGCCAATGCCTACTGCCGCACGCAGGAATTCACCTCCGCAATGTCCTACCGTAAGGTCGATCGCGGCGATATCACCGATGCGATTCTAGCCGGCGGCTCGGGTGGCTGCGGCAGCAATCATTGCGACACTGTTGCGATCGTCTGCGCGCGCTGAACCATGGCTCCAGGTACAGTCGAATTGCTACAGTCGAATTGCTAATGATGGTTGACGCACGCCACGATAAGAATCCGATAATCAGCATCTCCCATGCGGCCCCCCGTTCCGTTTTGGACCCAAGCGTGAGATTAGCAAAAATGTAATCGCGATCGGATTGATGGCCTGGACGTGCGCTGGTGGGCGAAACCAGTTTGGCACTACGGCGTGGCACAGTTACGGAAGGGAAAGTGCGATGAAAATATTCTGCTGCTCGTCCTGGTCTACGGGAGCATCCTGCTGTTAGCCCTTTTCAGTGCGCACGCCTTGAGACATGCGGAAGGCACCAGATTCCAGCAAAAGTAACCTAAGCGTTTCGCCGCAAGGGAGCTCGCCAGCGTCCCCAACACCCGCTAAATTGGTAGCGATCGTTATCGGTGCCCAGGTCTGTCTCGTGAAACTATATTCGTATTTCCGCTCGTCCGCTGCTTACCGCGTGCGCATTGCACTCAATTTCAAGAACATGCCGTATGAGATGGTAGCGGTCCACCTCACCAAAGATGGCGGTCAGCAGCGCAAGCCGGCGTTTCGCGCGGTCAATCCTCAGATGCGGGTGCCGGCTCTCGAGCTCGACGGGGGTGAAATCCTGACGCAGTCGCTAGCTATCATCGAATATCTCGACGAAACGCATCCCGAACCGCCGCTGTTACCGAAAGACGCGCTGGCGCGCGCCAAGGTGCGTGCCATCGCCGATATGATCGCCTGTGACATCCACCCGCTCAACAACCTGGCGGCGCTGCAATACATCAAACGCCAGCTCAAGCATGAACAACCGGATATCGACGCTTGGTATCACCACTGGATTATCGAGGGCTTCACGGCAATCGAGGCGATGATCACGCCGGGACCCTATACTTGTGACGGCCAGGTGACCCTAGCTGACGTTTGCCTGGTACCGCAGTTATTCAATGCACGGCGGCTCAAAGTGCCGCTCGATGGTTTTCCGAAGATCGTCGCGGTCGAAGGCTCTTGTCTGAAGTTGCCTGCCTTCGACAAAGCACGACCGGAGAATCAACCGGATGCCGAGTGAAAGCCGGTCCCTGGCGTGTCACCCTCGCGCCCTCACACTGCTCGGTGCCTTGATCATCGTCTCCGGCGTATTGTGGAATCTGCGTACCGGGGCCGCGCGCCCACACTGAGCTAACGCTCGCGTAGCCAAAATTTTATCTTTAGAGTGCCGGTTATGAGACGATTCCCGCTCAGGATTGCAACCGCAGCAGTCGCAGCGCTTGCCTCGTATGTCAGCGCGCTCGCGCAGTCCCCAAACCCCGTCTGCCACCGGCTGGAGACTCAATTGGCCGCACTCGACCGCGGCAATAGCGATCCCGCGCGCGCGGACCAGATTCGTCGTGCCGAGGACGCAGTCAATCGCCAGCAATTCGAGGTCGACCGGCTGGTCGCCCAGTCGCGCCGCATGGGTTGCGAAAGTTTCGGCTTCTTCTCGATCTTCACCAATCCTCCGCCACAGTGCGGTGGCCTCGTGCGGCAGATAAACCAGCAGCGCAACGCGCTCGAGCAACTGCAGAACCAGCTTGAGCAGCTCAACGGTGGCACCACTGAACGCGCCGCGCAGCGGCAATCGCTACTGATCGCGCTGGCGAACAGCGGTTGCGGTCCGCAATATCGTTCGGCAGCGCTACAGGGACAACAAGGCGGTTTCTTCGATCGGTTGTTCGGCAATAACGGCGGCTTTTTCTCCGATCAGCCAAGTCAAACAGAAGGCGCCTTCCGCACCATTTGCGTTCGCACATGCGACGGGTACTATTTCCCAATCTCATACGCGACGTCGCCGGATCACTTCCACGAGGATGATCAGACCTGCCAGCGGATGTGCCCGGCGGCGGAAGTTTCGCTCTACACCTATCATAATCCCGGCGAGGAATTGGCGCAGGCCGTCTCGCTCAATGGCCAGCTCTACACTGAACTGCCGACCGCCTTCAATTACCGTAAGGCGCTTGATCCGGCCTGTAGCTGCCGGCGGCCGGGCGAGAGCTGGGCGGACGCGCTCAAGGTCAATGGCACCGACAATACCGTCGCGCCGGGCGATGTGGTAGTGACCGAACAGAATGCCAAGAAACTGTCGCAGCCGCGCATCGGCGCCGTTGGCAAACCGAATCGGCCCGACGACGCGCGCGCGAACAATCAGACAGCGTCGCAACCAGCCTCCGCGCAGGCCACTCCAGACCCCGATCCGGCCAAGAGGACGGTGCGCACGGTTGGACCGACTTTCCTGCCGGTTCGCTAACTTTTCTAGAAGTCGACCGCTTCGCTTTTCGCCGGCGTGCCGTTCACCACCGAGGTATCAGGTTGTGGCAACGGCGTGCCCGGATCGCGAAAACGGTTGGTGATCGGATAGCGGCGGTCGCGGCCGAAATTCTTCAACGTTACCTTCACGCCCGGCGCCGCCTGCCGACGCTTGTACTCGGCAATATTGAGCATCCGTTCGACGCGAACCACGGTGTCGCGATCGAATCCTACCGCAACGATACCTGAGATCGGCTCCTCGCGCTCCACTAGCCGTTCGAGAATTTCATCGAGCACCGCGTAAGGCGGTAGCGAATCCTGGTCCTTCTGATTCTCGCGCAATTCGGCGGTCGGCGGCCGCGTGATGATGTTTTCCGGGATTACCGAACCATTAGGACCCAAGGCGCCTTCTGGCTTCCAGCCATTGCGCAGACGCGCCAGACGAAACACCTCGGTCTTATAGAGGTCTTTGATGGGATTGAAGCCGCCGTTCATATCGCCATAAAGCGTTGCGTAACCAACGGACATTTCCGACTTGTTGCCCGTGGTCACCACCATGAGATTAAATTTATTGGAAATCGCCATCAGGATCGTACCGCGCGTGCGCGCCTGCACGTTTTCCTCGGTGACGTCGCGCGCAAAGCCGCTGAAGGTGGAAGACAGCGCTTCTTCAAAACCTTCCACCGCCGCAGCGATTGGCAGCGTCTGATAGCGTACGTTTAAGGCCTTGGCGCAGGCTTCCGCGTCATCGAGTGATTCCTGCGCGGTGAACTTGTACGGCAGCATGATGCAGCGCACGCGATCGGCGCCGAGCGCATCGACCGCCATGGTCGCGCAGAGCGCAGAATCAATGCCGCCCGATAGGCCGAGCACGACGCCCGGAAATCCGTTCTTGTTAACGTAATCGCGCAAGCCCAGCACGCAGGCGGAGTAATCCGCCTTGTCGCCTTCCACAGCCCTTTCCTTTGGCCCATCGTCGCAACGCCAGGTCGCGCCCTGCCGACGCCACCGCGTCGTTACCACCTCTTCTTTGTATGAGCTCAACTGGAATGCCAGTGAGCAATCGACGTTGAGACCGAGAGAGGCGCCGTCGAATACCAATTCGTCCTGGCCGCCGACCTGGTTGGCATAAATCAACGGGAGGCTGGATTCCTTGACCCGCGGCACGATCACGTTGAGCCGCTGATTGCTAACCGCACGGCGGTAAGGTGAACCATTGGGAACGATGAGAAGCTCTGAGCCGGTTTCGGCCAAGCATTCAATGACGTTTTCGTAATCGCCCCATTCCGTCCAGATATCCTCGCAGATCGGCATGCCGAGCCGCACACCACGGAAATTCACGGGTCCTGGCACGGGGCCGGGCGCGAACACGCGGTGCTCATCAAACACACCGTAGTTCGGCAAATTGACCTTGTAGCGCAGCGCCGCAATAGCACCAGCGTCAAGCAGCGCCACCGCATTGTGGAGCTTGCCACCTTCTACCCAGGGCGTGCCGACCAGGAGAGCCGGTCCGCCCGACGCTGTTTCTCGCGCCAGAGCTTCAACCGCTGAGCGACAGGCAGCCTGGAAAGCCGGCTTGAGCACGAGGTCTTCAGGCGGATAGCCGGCGATGAAGAGTTCGGGAAAGACCACCAGATCCGCGCCCTGGGCAGCCGCTTTAAGGCGTGCCCGCAGCACCTTATCGGCATTGCCGGCGATGTCGCCGACAGTCGAATTGAGCTGTGCAACCGCGATCGCAAGACAATCGCAAGGGCGCGCGTTCATGCTGATGATCTAGCGCCTACTCTCGCGCCCGGCAATCAGATGGCTGGCTGGCAGAAAACGCAGAGCTTCCTCGCGCTCACAGGCGCGCGACCACCGGTGCAGAGCTGACGCGGCCAGAACGCTCCTTCTTGAGCAACTCGGCCAGCAGGAACGCCAGATCAATCGCCTGCTCGGCATTGAGCCGCGGATCGCAGACCGTGTGGTAGCGATCATTGAGATCGGCTTCAGTAATAGCACGGGCGCCGCCGGTGCATTCGGTGACGTTCTGCCCGGTCATCTCGAGGTGCACGCCTCCGGCATAGGTGTCTTCGGTCTGATGTACCTCGAAGAATTGGCGCACCTCGCTTAGAATCAGGTCGAACGGCCGCGTCTTGTAGCCGGTTGCCGAGGTAATGGTATTGCCGTGCATCGGGTCGCATGACCAGGTCACTACCTTGCCCTCGCGCTTGACCGCGCGCACCAGCGGCGGCAGCAGATCGCCGACTTTGTCCGCGCCAAAGCGGCCGATCAGCGTTAGGCGCCCGGCCTCGTTGTCAGGATTGAGGATGTCGATCAACCGCAACAGGTCGTCCGGCTTGCTCGATGGGCCACACTTCAGTCCCAAAGGGTTCTTGATACCACGCGCATACTCGATGTGTGCGTGATCGTACTGGCGCGTGCGATCTCCGATCCACAGCATGTGGCCGGACGTCGCATACCAGTCGCCTGTGGTCGAATCAATGCGAGTGAGCGCCTCCTCGAAGCCAAGCAACAGCGCCTCGTGGCTGGTGTAAAAGTCGGTGGTGCGAAGCTCGGGATGGCTTTCCAAATCGAGACCGCAGGCCTGCATGAAGCCTAGAGCCTCTGAGATGCGATCCGATAGTTCGACATAACGCCGCGACTGCGGACTATCTTTCACGAAACCGAGCATCCATTGGCGCACACTCGCTAGGTTGGCGTAGCCACCCTGCGCAAAGGCGCGTAGCAGATTCAATGTCGCCGCCGACTGCCGATAGGCCTCAATCTGCCGGCGCGGATCCGGGCGGCGCGCCTCCTCAGTGAAAGCAATGTCATTGATGATGTCGCCACGGTAGCTCGGCAATTCCTCGCCGTCGCGTTTTTCAGTCGGCGAGGAACGCGGCTTGGCAAACTGACCGGCGATGCGGCCTACCTTCACCACCGGCGAAGCAGCGGCATATGTGAGCACTACCGCCATCTGCAAGAACATGCGGAAGAAGTCGCGGATATTGTTGGCGCCGTGCTCGGCGAAGCTCTCCGCGCAGTCGCCGCCCTGCAGCAGGAAAGCTTCGCGGTTGGCGACGCGCGCTAACCCCTTCTTCAGGCTGCGTGCCTCGCCCGCAAACACCAGCGGCGGGAAGGTGGCAAGCTGCTTTTCCACGTCAGCAAGCGCCTGCGGATCCGGATAGTCCGGAACCTGCTGGATCGGTTTCTTGCGCCAACTATCGGGTGTCCAACGCTCAGACATTAACAAATATTCCAACGAGTTGTGGAGGTTATACACGAGACCGCCCCGCAGAAGCCAGCTAGTCACGAAGTCCGTTAGTGAGATGCTATTCCGCCGCCGCGCGGCCGTAACTGACCGTCTTCTCGCGCATGGTGACTAGTTCCTCGCCTGCCGTGGGATGTACAGCCATGGTGGCGTCGAAATCAGCCTTGGTTGCCTTCATTTTCACCGCAATGCCGAGCACCTGGATCAGTTCGGCAGCACAGGAGCCCGCGATGTGGCAGCCTACAACCTGGTCGCTCGTGCCATCCACGACCAGCTTCATAAACGTACGGGTGTCGCGACCAGAAAGCGTGGCCTTCATTGGCCGGAAGCTCGTCTTGTAGATGTCGACCTTGTTCAGCCGCTCGCGCGCCTGCGCCTCGGTCAGTCCGACAACGCCGATCTCCGGTTCCGAGAACACCGCAGTCGGTACATTGATATGATCGACTGGCGTCGGCTTGCCGCCATAGAGGGTGTCGGCAAAGGCCTGACCCTCACGGATCGCCACCGGCGTCAGGTTCACCCGGTTAGTCACGTCGCCTACCGCGTAGATATTAGCCACCGAAGAGCGCGAATATGCGTCGACCGCAATGCCGCCATGCTCGGCGAGCTCGATGCTGAGCCTCTCCAATCCCATTCCCATCACATTCGGGCGCCGGCCGATCGCGAACATGACCTTATCAGCCGTGATCGTGCGGTTGTCCGAAAGCCGCATCAAGAATTCAGCGCCACGGCGTTCGATTGCTGCGACAATATGGCCGCAGATGATCGTGATCCCGCGGCGTGTCATCTCGGAACGCAGGTGCTCGCGTATATCGTCGTCGAAGCCGCGCAGGATGTTCTGCCCGCGATAGACCAGCGTCACCTCGCTGCCGAGGCCAGCGAAGATATTGGCGAATTCGACCGAGATATAGCCGCCGCCCTGAATCGCAATGCGGCGAGGCAGTTCCCGCAGATGGAAAGCTTCGTTTGAGGATATCGCGTGCTCGAGCCCGGGGATTTTCGGCCCATAATGCGGCCAGGCACCGGTCGCGATCAGGATGGTTTCGGCGCACACACGTGCGCCGTCCGCGAGCCGTATGGTGTGAGCATCTTCCAGCACAGCGCGGCCCTTAACCAGCGTTACCTTCAACCGCTCAAGTGTGGTGGTATAGGCCGCTTCCAGCCGCGCCACTTCATGCGCGACGTTAGCGGTCAACGTCGGCCAATGAAAAGTCGGCTCCGGCACATTCCAGCCGTAGCCCTCGGCGTCCTCGAATTCGTCAGAAAAGCGCGAGGCGTAAACCAGCAGCTTCTTCGGCACGCAGCCGCGGATTACGCAGGTGCCGCCGACGCGATACTCCTCCGCTATCATGACGCGCGCGCCATAGTGCGACGCGACACGCGCAGCGCGAACACCGCCCGAGCCCGCCCCGATCACAAAGAGGTCGACCTGTTGGTCCGCCATCGGACGCTGTTGCCTGCTCGCCGGCCGCGCCGGTCCGCGACCGGCCGTTTGGCAGCTACTGTGCAATCCCTCGCTTCTGCAACTCTTCGCGCATTTTGCCGATAACTTCGTCAGAAAGCTTATTTGCCCATTCTTGCGTGAAGCGCATACTGGCATCGGCGATCTTCGGCTGTTCATCCAGCAGCTTCTTGCCGGCCGGCGTGTGGTAGAACGCAATGATCGCCTTCAGCTCCTGATCAGTGAAAGCAGTCGCGTAGAACTTGGCGACTTGGTCACTGATTTCGGAAAAACGCGGCGCGAGATCTGTGCGCACCTTCGCGGCCACTTCATTGAGCTGCGCACCGATTGTGGGATTCTGCTGGAGGAAGAGAAGCTTCGCCTGTTCGACCACGCCGGGAATAAGTGGGCTGAACAGTGTCGTCGCGCCCGTCGTGGCGATCAGCTCCCTGGCGGACGCCATAGCAGCTGCTGACGGCTGCTGGCTGTGAGCCCAGGGGCTAATCGCGACCAGCGCGCCGGCAATCGCGGCCAACCGCACGACGTGTTTGATAGTCTGAATGACGCTCATTTCAGGTCTCCTTGATCTTCAAAAATCACGGCCGCTCAATGAACGTCACACCGTCCGGTCCCGCCAGAATAGCGGTTTGGGCCATACCGATAAACAGACCATGCTCCATGACTCCAGGGATACCCGAAAGCGCATGCGCTATCGCGGGCGGGTCGTCAATCCGGCCGAGCGCCGCATCGATGATCCAGTGGCCGCCATCCGTGACGAAAGCATCGCCGGCCTTGCCCTGTCTTAGGCTCAATGGGCCTGGCTTCTGGACTGCCGCTATCGCTCTCTCAATCGCTCGACATGTGGCGCCCAGACCGAAAGGCGTCACCTCGATTGGCAGCGGGAAACGTCCAAGCACTGCGACTCTCTTGCTCTGATCGGCAATTACGATCATTCTTCTTGAAGCGGCGGCGACAATCTTTTCCATCAACAACGCCCCGCCGCCGCCCTTTATCAGGCTGAGATCTGGCGCGATTTCGTCGGCGCCATCCACCGTCAGATCAAGCTCCGGAGTCTCATCGAGCGTGGTCAGCTTGATACCGCAGCGTTCGGCATCGGCGCGTGTGGCCCGCGAGGTGGGCACTGCGACGATGTCGAGCCCGGCCCGCACACGCTCGCCCACCAGCTCGACGAAATGCTTGGCCGTGGAGCCGGTGCCGAGGCCCAGCCGCATGCCCGGGCACACAAATTCAACAGCGCGAGTAGCAGCCGCATGTTTTTGGGCCTCGGCGTTCATCGCGGTCGCGTGCAAATGGAGGGTGGATGTAGCGTTTCTGCGCGCCTATTTAGCCTCGTTTATGCTGCATGAATAGCCGAAAAGCATCCGCAGCGCCTTGCATCGCTCCTGGAGCGAAGGTAGCGATCCTAGTCTAGGATGGCCGCTCCAACGATCGTTTTCGACCTCGACGGCACCCTCGTCGATACCGCACCGGACCTTGTCCACACGCTAAATGTGATTTGCGCGCGGGAAGGCTTGCCCCCGGTGCCTTATGAGACTGCGCGCAACCTCATCGGCGGTGGCGCCCGCATGATGATCGCGCGCAGGATCGCGGCGGAAGGCGTCGCCGTGGCTCCGACGAAGGTCGAACAGTTGTTCGCCGATTTCATCGCGCACTATAGCGAACATGTCGCCGACCGCTCGCGGCCGTTCCCCGGATTAGTTGATGCGCTCGATTTGCTGTCAGCTAGCGGAGGCCGGCTCGCCGTCTGCACCAATAAGCTCGAACGATTGTCGGTGCTGCTGCTTAAGCATCTCAATCTCGTTGATCGGTTCGCGGCGATCTGTGGGCAAGATACGTTCGGCATACAGAAACCTGATCCCGAGATGCTACGACGTACCATCAAGGCGGCCGGCGGAAGCCTGAGACGGGCGATCATGGTCGGAGATTCTGTTACTGACATCTTGGTCGCGCGCGCAGCCGGTGTGCCCGTTATTGCAGTGGATTTCGGTTACAGCGAGCGTCCGGTATCCGAATTTGGGCCGGACCGCGTAATTAGCCACTTTGATCAACTGGACGAGGCACTCGCCGCGATTTTAACTTCAAATTGAGGCCTATAGCGGCTTTATGATCAATGCGGTTAGGCTAACGCTACGCAAGAGGTTGCACCCACGTCATCGCGCACGTATTCTGTTAATGGGCGGGCGATCTCTATCGCTCGAGTGGATGGGTCAGACATTATGTACCGAGTTGTTGCAATTGTATGCGGGGGGCTCGCGCTCGCTGGTTGTTCCTCAACACCCGACTGGTTGAGTATCGACGCGCTGAAGCCAGCGCCGGCGATGGAGACTGTTCGTTTCGAGACCAATCCACCGGGCGCCGAAGCCAAGGCCTCCAATGGACAGTCGTGCCACACGCCGTGCGCACTCGCGCTGCCGACAAATGCGCCGATGACGATCAGCTTCGCGCTCAACGGCTATCTACCGACGACCGAAACGATCGAGCCGGTCGCGGCGAGCATCGGTCTACCGGAGCTGAGGCCAAACCCGTTGCAGGTTGAACTTTCGCCTGCGCCGCCGAAGCATGTGAAAAAGCCGGCTAAGAAGCCGGCTACGAGAACGTCGGGGAAAACCCCGCCGAAACCAGCCACCGCCAACACGGCACCCCCCGCCCCCGCGCCAACTCCTGCATCTCAGGCAACGCCACAGCCCCCTTCACCGGCAACGCAACAAGCCCCTTCGCCCTGGCCCGCGACACCGCCGCCGAAGGGTCAGTAAAGCTAGCCATCGGTTGAAAGCGCCGCGGATACTAGTCGCGGCGTATAAGCCGCGTTCCCGTTGGCTGGACGCACTGGCCGTTATCAGCCACAATTCCTATATCTGGATGCGCGGTTTTACTACGCGGAACTTCAGATGGTAGCGACGAACGACGTCACCAGGCTTGACCTTGATCGCGCAGATAACCGGCTGCGCGCACTGGTCGACCCGTTTCATCGCGCAATCAATTATCTGCGTGTGTCGGTGACCGACCGTTGTGACTTCCGCTGCGTCTATTGCATGTCGGAACACATGACATTCCTGCCCAAGGCCGATCTGCTGAGCCTGGAGGAACTGGACCGGCTGTGCAGCGCATTCGTCGCCAGGGGCGTGACCAAGCTGCGGCTGACCGGCGGCGAACCATTGGTCCGCCGTGGCATCATGACCCTAGTTTCTTCTCTATCCAGACATTTGGCGAGCGGCGCGCTTAGGGAGCTCACACTCACCACCAATGCTTCTCAATTGGAGAAATTTTCGTCCGAACTCAAAGCATATGGCGTCGAGCGCATTAATGTTTCCCTCGATACGCTTGACGCGGATAAATTCCGCTCCATTACACGATGGGGGGAACTCAGCAAGGTGCTGGCCGGCATCGATGCCGCGCAGGCCGTCGGCCTGAAGCTGAAGATCAACGCCGTCGCGCTCAAAGGCGTCAACGAGGATGAAATCAGCGATCTGCTTGCTTGGGCTCACGGTCGTGGCATGGATCTGACAGTCATCGAGGTGATGCCGCTCGGCGACATCGAAGAAAGCCGGCTCGACCAATACCTGCCGCTGTCCTTGGTGCGGGCGCGTCTGGCAGAGCGTTATACGCTGGAAGACATCGACTATCGTACTGGCGGGCCGGCGCGGTACGTCCGTGTCAAGGAAACCGGCGGGCGGCTCGGTTTTATAACGCCGCTGACCCATAATTTCTGTGAATCCTGCAACCGGGTGCGCGTCACCTGTACCGGCACGCTCTACATGTGCCTCGGCCAGGAAGATGCCGCCGATCTGCGCGCGCCCCTGCGCGCCTCTGAAAGCGACGATCTAATCCATGCCGCGATCGACGAGGCGATTACCCGCAAGCCGAAGGGGCATGATTTCGTAATCGATCGCCGCCACCGCCGTCCGGCGCTAGCGCGCTTCATGAGTGTGACTGGCGGTTAGCGCGGTCTTCAGGTTTCCTCAAGCCGCGGCCAGGGTAAGACAGAGAACAAAACCGTCGTCGGCATCCCCTTCGGCATTGATCGCTTTAGTTCGCCGCAAGCCGCTTTCGGCGTCTAGTGGACAGGCGCGGGTGGCACTCTCATGGGCGTACTGGTTGACCGATGGTTGGGCCGGCCGTGTACGACTTCGGCAGGGCTCAGGGCACTCGGGAACCACACGGGCCGCCGCCGACGGCGACCCTCTCCTAGCATAATGCCAATTTCACCATTGACGCCGTATTGCAGGCATCGGATTAAGAGGGCGGACTTGGCCTCGCGGCCACGCCATGAGAACACATAGCAAAAAATAAAAAGGTCTGGCCGGCGTCACCGTAACGGCTGACCAAGGGGGAGGTGCCAGTGAGTGGTCTCGATGGATTGCTCAAATCTTTGCTGCCGGCAACGCGCGTGGTTGACACTGTCACCACCTGGATCGGCCGACGACTAGCCTGGCTGATCCTGGCCGCCGTGATCGTATCGGCCGCCAACGCCACCGTCCGGAAGGTCTTCGACACCTCGTCAAATGCCTGGCTTGAATTGCAGTGGGTATTGTTCAGCGTCGTGTTCCTATTGTGCTCGCCGTGGACGTTGCTTGCCAACGAGCACATCCGTATCGACATCGTGAACAACATGCTGCCGAAGCGCCTTCGCGATACCATCGACTTGATCGGTCACACTTTCTTCCTGCTGCCGCTTGCCATCGTCTTGGTCGTGACCGGAACGCCATTTTTTATCGTTTCGTTCAAACAGAACGAGCAGTCACCGAATGCCGGCGGGCTACCGCAATGGCCCTCCAAAGGCCTAATCATGATCGCGTTTGCCATGTTGTTGATCCAGTGTTTGTCGGAACTCGTGAAGCGAATTTCCATTATGCGAGACCTCATCCCCGACCCCCACGCGGAGCAAAAGAGTTCGCTAGAAACCGAGGCTGAGGAAATCATCGGGGCCATCGAAAAGCACTAGCCATATCGCTATGTAACCGGGGACCCGCATGGAAGCATTTCTTACCGCGAACATGGCTCCAATCATGTTTGGAGCCTTGGTCATCTTCCTGCTGCTTGGGTATCCGGCTGCATTTTCGCTCGGTGCGGTTGGACTGATCTTCGGGCTAATTGGTATCAAATTAGGTCTTTTTGTCCCTGACTTCCTGCAGGCATTGCCCGATCGCATCTACGGCGTGATGAGCAACGACACGCTGCTTGCGATTCCATTCTTCACCTTTATGGGATTGGTGCTCGAACGTTCCGGCATGGCCGAAGATCTTCTCGACACGATCGGACAGTTGTTCGGTACAGTGCGCGGCGGCCTTGCTTATGCGGTCATCTTTGTCGGCGCGCTGCTAGCCGCCACTACCGGCGTGGTCGCGGCCTCGGTCATTTCCATGGGCCTGATCTCCCTGCCGATCATGCTGCGTTACGGCTACGACCGGCGAGTGGCCTCAGGCGTGATTGCCGCATCCGGCACTCTGGCACAGATCATTCCGCCGTCGCTGGTGCTCATCGTGATGGCCGATCAGCTCGGTCGTTCGGTCGGCGACATGTACGAAGGCGCCTTCATTCCCGGCCTCCTGCTTGCCGGTCTCTATACAGTCTATGTCTTTATTGTCACGCTCTTCTATCCAAAGGCAACGCCTGGCCTGCCGGCCGAAGCGGTCGGCTTCCGCGAACCAGACGGCAGTCGCGGCCTGACTTCGCTCGGCATCCTTACCGTGGTCAGCGGCATATTCGGCTGGTTCGTGATGCGTAATGCGGGGGCGCACGGAGCAGATTTCGTAGTGCTGACTATGTTCTTCGGAATGGTTTTTGGTTTCGCCGTGGCGGTGCTTAATTGGGTGAGTAGCCATTATTTTGGTTTCCGTTTCCTTTCGCATATAGCGCAGCAGACCACCTTCGTGATGGTGCCACCACTGTTCCTAATTTTCCTGGTTCTCGGCACCATCTTTATCGGCGTCGCCACGCCGACCGAAGGCGGCGCCATGGGTGCTAGCGGTGCGTTGATCCTCGGCGCGCTTAAACGGCGACTGAACTGGGACTTGGTCCGTCAAGCGGTGGAATCGACTGCCAAGCTGGCGGCCTTCGTGGTTTTCATCCTAATTGGCGCACGCGTGTTTTCGCTCACTTTCTACGGCGTGAGCGGCCATATCTGGGTCGAGAGCCTGCTAACGTCGTTGCCGGGCGGGCAGTTCGGATTTCTGATCTTTGTCAACGTCTTCGTGTTCTTTCTCGCATTTTTTCTGGATTACTTTGAAGTGGCCTTCATCGTGATACCGCTGCTTGGTCCTGCCGCCGAGCATCTCGGCATCGATTTGATCTGGTTTGGTGTCATCCTGGGCGTGAACATGCAAACTTCTTTCTTGCATCCGCCATTTGGATTCGCCCTGTTTTATCTGCGCTCGGTCGCACCGCGTGAAACCTTCATTGACCGCATCACTGGCAAGCGCACCGATGGAGTGACCACCGGACAGATTTACTGGGGCGCGGTGCCCTTCGTCGCGATTCAAGCTCTGATGGTGCTGTTGGTAATCCTGTTCCCGGCTATGGTAATGCACTACAAAGGCCTGGCATCAAAGATCGACCCCAGCAAGGTAAAGATCGAGGTGCCGCAAATCGAGCTGCCGCCGCTAGACTTCAGTGAACCACCAAAAAATTGATCGCCTAATAGGCTCAGGCTGCGTGTCCTATAGCTCCACAGGTCATGCTTGCCGCAGCATTTGCCAGCAAGCATGACTGAGTGCGGGTGAGAAAACCCAGCTAACAGGTCCGCCCATTCAATTGGATTGGATGCGGCTCACCAGCGTGCGCGGGAGCGAATCATAAAGGAGTCGTACCCGTACTCCGCCACCTGCCACCAAAGATATTCGTCGTTGCGGAAGGCTACAATCGAATCCCACACTTTCTTGAAGTCAGGATTAGTCGCCGACGTTTCCGCATTCACCTCGTTCGAAGCTTTGAGGCATGCTTCCATGACCGACTGCGAGAACGGTCGCAATTGAACACCGGCTGCAACAAGCCGCTTGAGCGCCTGCGGGTTACGGGCGTCGTAGCGAGCGGTTTCCTCCACGTTCGCGTAGCCAGCTGCCGACGCTATAATCGCCTGGTAGTTCTTAGGCAGCTCATTCCATTTGGCCAAATTTATCAACAAATGATTGGTAGTGCCGCCCTCCCACCAACCTGGGTAGTAGTAGTATTTCGTCACTTTGTAGAAGCCGAGCTTCTCGTCATCGTAGGGACCGACCCACTCGGCAGCATCAATTGTGCCTTTTTCTAGCGCCGGGTAAATATCGCCACCGGCGAGCTGCTGAGCCACGCAACCGAGTTTTCCAAGTGTTTTACCGGCCCACCCGCCGATGCGCATCTTCAAGCCCTTGAAGTCACCCGGCTCCTTGATCTCTCTGTTGAACCAGCCACCCATTTGCGCGCCGGTGTTCCCCATCAGGAGGGCCTTAGTGTTAAATTTCTTGCCAAATTCGTCGATCAGCTTTTGACCGTCGCCCTCGTAGAACCAAGCATTCTGCTGGCGCGCATTGAGACCAAAGGGCGTGGCACAGAACAAAGCCCAGGTCGGATCTTTGCCGATAAAATAATACTGCGCGCTATGACCCATCTCGACGGTTCCATTCTGCACCGCGTCAAGCACTTGCAGACCGGGCACGATTTCGCCGGCAGCGAAGACTTGAATTTGGAATTTGCCGTCGGTGGCCTCATTGACCCATTTGGCAAAGGTTTCGCAGGCGCCGAATAGCGTGTCGAGCGACTTTGGCCAACTCGCGGTCAAACGCCACTTGAGCTCTGGCATCGATTGGGCGATCGCCGGCTTGGTGATTGCAGCGGCAGCGGCACCCACGCCAAGGGTGGTAAGAAATTTACGGCGCTTCATTGAACCCTCCCTTTAACCCTATACCGGAATTATTGAAAAGCCCGCCCCCGGACGGCGGCAGATTGCGACCTCGACGCTTTGAGCGCAAGCTGCAGAAACCGATAATTGGTAGCATTATTGAAGGTTGGCAGACTAATCATCTGGTCCGCCTTTCGCGAATGAGCTCGCAAATTTAGGCTTGGCACGCCAGGCCCGGGTGGCGGTTCGCTGGATCATGCTCCGGCGCTCAGCGTGTCGCACTAAGCTTCGATCACGATCCGTGGCGCGGTGCGCCCGGCGGCAGCGCCGCGTTTGATTTGCTCGAGAACCTTGGCGCCGATCTCGCGGTAGATCTTAGCGTGCGGGCCGTCCGGCTCGGAGGTGACCACCGGCAAACCGGCGTCAGACTTCTCGCGGATCGTCATATGCAGCGGCACCTCGCCGAGGAACGGCACGCCCTGGCGCTGCGCTTCGTTGCGCGCCCCTCCGGTGCCGAAAATATCCGATCGCGTGCCGCAGCTCGGGCATAGGAAATAGCTCATATTCTCGACGATGCCGAGCACCGGCACGTTGACGCGCCTGAACATCGCAACGCCGCGGCGCGCGTCAATCAACGCGAGGTCCTGCGGCGTTGACACGATCACGGCGCCCTTAAGCGGCACCTGCTGCGCCATCGTGAGCTGCGCGTCGCCAGTACCGGGCGGCATGTCGACCACCATGACGTCAAGCTTGCCCCAATGGACCTCCTGCAGCATCTGTGTTATCGCCGACATCACCATCGGGCCGCGCCAGATCATCGGCGTCTCTTCCTCAATCAGGAAACCAATCGACATCACCGAGAGCCCGTAGCGCTCGATCGGCTTAAGCTTACTGCCGCCGACGACCTGGGGCTTCTCCTTGATCGCCAACAGCTTGGGCAGCGATGGGCCATAGATGTCGGCATCGAGCATGCCGACCTTCAGACCGAGGTCGCGCAGGCCGAGCGCCAGGTTGACCGCGGTGGTGGATTTACCGACCCCGCCTTTGCCGGAAGCGACCGCGATCACCGCATTGACACCCGGAATGCCTGGCGGTTTTCGGTCGACCGGATGCGCATGTGCGTGCGGCGACGCCACCCGCGACGCGGGGCCTGCTGCACCAGCGGCACGCTCGGCGGTCAAAGCGACAAGCACGGACTTCACGCCGGCAATCGCACGCACGGCCTCCTCCGCGCTCTTGCGCACCGGCTCCCACGCCTTCACATCGGCAGCGTTCACGGTAAGGGAAAAGAACACTTTGCCATCTGTGACCACGATGTCGGACAGAACGCGCGCGTCGGTGAGCGGCGCCCCGCTGGGCGATAGTACTTTCGCCAGCGTGCCAAGAACCTGTTCCTTGCCCACCGCCATAGCAGTAATTCCCTTTGCCTGCCCGTATTTGCGCCGACACGATAAACGCAAGGCTGAAACGGTCAATGCGGACCGCCCGCACCAGCGGTTGACGCGCCTGCGTTCCCAGTGACCTATTGCAGAGATAGGACGCGGGCGAGACCTGCCAAGGCTCGATCCGGAACTCGTGAGGGAGGACTTGCGATGGCGAAGGTGGCGTTTCTGGGTTTGGGCGTTATGGGATACCCCATGGCAGGGCACCTTAGGAACAAAGGCAAGCATGACGTGACGGTCTATAACCGAACCGCTGCCAAGGCTGAGAAATGGGTCGCGCAATACGGCGGCAAGTCTGCTCCCACCCCAAGGGCCGCCGCCGAAGGCCAGGATTTCGTGATGGCCTGCGTGGGCAACGACAACGACCTGCGCGAGATCACGCTTGGGTCGGACGGTGCTTTTGCCGGCATGGGCAGGGGCAAGGTTTTCGTCGACCACACCACCGCTTCCGCCGAGATTGCGCGCGAGCTTTATGCTGCAGCCAGGAAAGGCGGCTTTGATTTCATTGACGCGCCGGTCTCAGGCGGGCAGGCAGGCGCCGAGAACGGTGTGCTCACGGTAATGTGCGGCGGCGATAACGAGCCCTTTGGCCGCGTCGAGAAGGTGATTGCTTCCTATGCCCGTGCCTGCAATTTGATGGGTGTGTCCGGCTCAGGCCAACTCGCCAAGATGGTCAACCAGATCTGCATCGCCGGGCTGGTGCAAGGTTTGGCCGAAGGCATCCACTTCGCAAAGAAATCCGGCCTCGACATCGAAAAGCTAATCACCACCATCTCCAAGGGCGCGGCACAGTCGTGGCAGATGGAAAACCGTTACAAGACCATGGCAGCCGGCAAATTCGATTTCGGCTTCGCAGTCGATTGGATGCGCAAAGACTTGAGCATCTGCATGGGCGAAGCGCGCAAGAACGGTGCACGCCTGCCAGTCACAGCGCTGATCGATCAGTTCTATGCGCAAGTTCAGGCGATGGGTGGCAAGCGCTGGGACACTTCGAGCCTGATCGCCCTCCTCGACCGCTAGAACTCGATGGTCAATCCGTCCTCGGCGATCAACACACCCGTGGCTCTGATCTCATCGAGGTTAGCCAGCACGCTTGGGTTCATATGTGTAACCATGGTCCGGCGCGGGCGCAGGCGCAGCAACTTGCTCTTGAGAATTTCCCAGCTCAAGTGGCCAGTGATCTTGCCGGCATAGCCGAAGCATTCGCACACGAACAGATCGGATTCCTCCGCGATTGGCAGCAGTGCATCTGTCCATTCAGTATCGCCTGAATAGGCGAACACTCTGTGGCCGTCCGCAATCCGAACCGCCGTCGAAGGTGCGCCGGATTGGTGCACCACCTCTGTGCTGGTGACGGAATGGCCGAGGACTTCCGTCGGTACGCCGACGGCAACCTCCTCGACACGCCATGTGAATTTCCATTTTGATCCGCTCGACTTTGGGAAGACTATTTCGAGCAATGCCTTCAGACGCTCGCGTGTGCCCGGCGGTCCTGCGATCAGCAACGGCTCCTCCCGCCGCGAGAGTAATTGCGCGTCGAGCAGCAGGAACGGCAGACCGCCAAAATGGTCGCCGTGCAAGTGCGAGAGCACAACCGCTTGTATGCGGTTGGGATCGAGGCGGCACGTCTTCAACGCAGGCAAAGCCGACGCGCCACAATCGACAAGC
>Ga0207765_100012_pt1 | contig 26614 bp, 23 predicted proteins | sample LuqExpMetageno59_FD_187817 | JGI IMG/M metagenome (GOLD analysis project Ga0207765, IMG submission 187817) | Tropical forest soil microbial communities from Luquillo Experimental Forest, Puerto Rico - Sample 59 (SPAdes) | ecosystem: Environmental > Terrestrial > Soil > Tropical forest ...
CGATAAGGGCCTTCCTGACCGAAGCCGCTAATCGAACACCAGATCAAGGCGGGTTTTTCGGCGCGCAAGTCGTCCGCGGAAAGTCCGAGGCGCTGGCAGACGCCCGGACGAAAATTTTCGATCACCACGTCCGAGGACAGCGCAAGCCGCCGGACCAGCGCGATACCTTCCGGTATCTTCATGTCGATGACGATGCTACGTTTGCTGCGGTTGATAGACAGGTAATACACACTGTCACCGCCGACATAATACGGTGGCATGGCGCGCGCTACGTCACCCTGCGGGCCTTCGACCTTGATGACCTCCGCGCCCATGTCCGCCAGCATCTGCGTACAGTACGGGCCAGATAGCACCTGGGTCAGATCCAAGATCCGAATATCGGAGAGTGCACATGAATCGGCGCTCGTCATGAGTGAAGACCCAACGGCTTACGGTGACTGCGTCCCACGGTCGACTTCGAGTTCTTTTAGGATTTCTTCGGTATGCTCGCCGAGCGCTGGCGATGGTTTGCGTTGCGGGTCACTCAGTCCGGCGCGCGCAAGCGGATCGAACAGATGCGGAATCGGTCCCTCGGTCGGATGCTCGGTGTATCGCACGATGCCACGTTCACGCGCGTGTTCCGATCTGATGGCCTCGTCGGCATTGTAGACCGCGCAGATGGCGATTTCTGCCTCAGCCATTTCCGCCACCAGGGCGTCGCGCTCACGTGCGCGGCAAAAACCGCCGATAGCCGCACGGATCGCGTCAGACCGCTCGCCATGATCTGTGTGCCGATCCGCCCAGCTCTCTTCGAGAGCGAGATCTCCACGCCCGATATAGTCGCAGAACCGCTTCCAAGTGCGATATTCCAACAGGCAAACGGTCACGAACTTACCGTCGCGGGTAGGATAAATTGCGTAGCGCGGGTTCCGGCCCCACGGCTCCATCTCAGGTTTGCCCGCATAGCCTGCAAGACGGGATAGCGCACCGGATAAGCCGACATTGGAGACGCTGATCAAGCTGTCGTACATTGGAATCTCAAGATAACAACCGACGCCGGTCGTCAGGCGCCGGATATAGGCCGCCAAGACGCCCATGGTTGCGAAAGCGGCGGCGGTAAAATCGCCACCCTGGAATGCCGGCATCGGCGGGGTTTGGCCCGGCTGCAGATTTTTTCCAAGAATTCCCGCGACGCCCTGGATAGAGAGATCGTGGCCTGGCACGCGGCCGAGTTTTGACTCGTTCCCGAAGCCAGTGATCGAACAATAGATCACTGATGGATTCCGTTTCGCGACGGACGCGTAATCAATCCCCAGCTTAACAGCGACCCCTTGGCGAAACGATTCCACAATGACATCAGCGATGATGGTGAGTTCGTCCGCGATAGCCCGATCTTTTTTCTGGGTCAGATCGAGGACGATGCTGCGTTTGTTGCGGTTGATACTGTTAAAGTATACGCCAATGGTTTTGTATACTGGTGGATTGAAGCGCGAATAGTCGCCAATTTCCGGCTGTTCGACTTTGATCACGTCGGCCCCAAGATCGCCGAGCGTCTGTGTACACCACGGCCCCGGGAGTAGGCGGCTAAAATCGATTACTCGCACTCCTAGCAAGGGAAGACGCGTCTCTGTTACGGTAGGTCCGCTGCTGGTCTCCATAGGTCTCGTCATTGACGTTGATGAGGCACTGTCAGTGCTGGTAGCCTAACCTGCCACAACTCGGAAGATCTACACGACGTTACAGTGGAAAAACGCGAACTCTTGCCACCGCTCGATGTGGCATTGCGACACCCCAACCAAAGCAACGTCCATGCCATGATTTCCCAGCTTTTCAACCAAGGTGCGTCCGAAGCCATGCCTACCGCCCGCCGGACGACTCACGATGAGGCGCGCGCTTTAGGCGTCGGCCATTGGGCACGGAAGCGAGGCATAGAACGCTGGTCCCTCGACAGACCTTGGCCCTCGCCCCGGCTCGCGGTCCATCCTCCCGGTTCAAAGGGAGACTAGGTTCAACGCCTACTGCCCCTTTTTCACCAGCGGGCACTTCGATTCTGATAACGGTTGGAATGCCTCTTCGGCCGGGATTGTGGCGACAAGTTTGTAATAATCCCACGCCCTCTTGGATTCTGCCGACTTCTTGACCTCGTACAAATACATCTCGTGGACCATCCGGCCGTCCTCGCGGATCTTTCCGCCCTTGACGAAAAAGTCGTTAATCGGTGTCGAGCGCATCTTCTCCATTACCGCTCGGGTCTCCTTAGTGCCGGCGGCCTCTACAGCTTTGAGATAGTGAGTTGTTGCAGAATAAATTCCGGCCTGCGTCATGTTCGGCATCTTGCCCATGCGCTGGAAATAACGCTGTGCCCAAGCGCGCGACTCTTCGGTGCGATCCCAGTAGAAGGCGTTCGTGAGCAACATACCTTGTGCCGCCTCCAGGCCGAGTGTGTTGATGTCGTTGATGAAGACCAGCAACCCGGCCAGTTTCTGTCCGCCGCGAACAATCCCGAATTCGGCCGCTTGCTTAATAGCATTGCTGGTGTCGGCGCCCGCGTTGGCGAGCCCAACAACCTTGGCTTTCGACGATTGCGCGTGCAGTAGCGCCGAGGAGAAATCCAAAGTGTTGATCGGAGTCCGGACGCTGCCGAGCACCCGACCGCCCCCCTCTCTGACGACGGCGGCCGTGACCTGCTCAAGATCGTGGCCGAAGGCATAATCGGCCGTAATGAAGAACCAGGTATCGTAGCCTGCTTTGACCATTGCGGCGCCGGTGCCATGGGACAGGGCGTAATTGTCATATGCGTAGTGGATCGAGATCGGCGTGCATGCTTCGTTGGTGATGCGTATCGCGCCCGGCCCATTCAGAACTACGATCTTGTTCCTGGATTTGGCAACCTCGATCACGGCGAGTGCAGTCGCCGAGGCGGCGACGTCCATAAGAGCGTCGACGCGCTGGGTGTCGAACCACTCCTTCGCTATGCCCGAAGCAATATCCGGCTTGTTTTGATGATCCGCCGCAACAATTTCGATTGGCTTGCCTAACACTTTTCCGCCGAAATCCTCTACCGCCATCTTGGCGGCAGTTACCGCTCCAGGGCCGGTGATATCCGCGTAGATGCTCGACATGTCCTCGAGCATTCCGATTTTTACGCCTTCAGAAATCTTATCCTGGGCCAGTGCAGCGAATGCGCATGCGGACAGCAGCGCGACGCCGGTCGCGATAGCAGCCGATCTCTTCATCGCCATCTCCCTCGGGATAGCTTTTTTCAGAACGCCAACCGCGGACATTTTCCAACAGCCCGACAGCGATTGGACTTAGTACTGATGCTCCAAATGCCACGAAACGGCGAGGCTATACCAGGGTCAACCTATCGGTAAAGCCCGGCCCTACTAACGCGTCTGCCATCGATTATGCCAAGAAAAAAAGTCTGCACCGCGCGTATGGCGATGTGTTGGTCGCGAGTACGCGAGCTTTATTTTGATGACTTTGAACACCACAGTTATTAACCGTTAGCGGATGTGCTGCGGACGTAATCACCGATCTCAGCTTTGTGACCCGTCTTTAGAGATATGGCGGTGCAAGTCCTGGGAATTGTCGCCGCGTATCGGCTATGTATAATCGCTGATATAATAATTGGGGGGAACAGTATGCTCCGTTTCATTACGGCGCTCGTTATCGTTTTTGCCGCCACGTTTGGTGTTGCGAACGCACAATCCGATCTGGTGAAGCGCGGCGATTATCTGGTCAACGGCATTCTCACCTGCGGCAATTGCCACACGCCAAAGGGGCCGACCGGCGAGATCATGGACAAGGCGTTTTCCGGTGGTCTGAGCTGGGACGAGCCGCCGTTCAAAGTGACCGCACCGAACATTACGCAAGATAACGAAACCGGAATCGGCAACTACACAGATGCCGAGCTCAAGCAGGTGCTGCGCAAGGGTATCAAGCGTAATGGCGTGCCGGTCGCGATGATCATGCCGAGCGGGTTCTACGAGATCATGACTGACCGCGATCTCGACGCAGTGATTGCTTACCTTCGCACGATCAAGCCGATCAAGAACACGGTGCCGGATCCGATCTACAAGACGGCACAGGGGCATCCGATTCCGCCGGGCGGCGAAAAGCCGTTTACCGAAGGCATGTTAAGCGACAAGGTGAAGAAGGGCTTCTATCTCGCCACGATCGCGCACTGCATGGAATGTCATACGCCGATGGGCCCCCGTGGGCGCGATTTCGCCAGCAAGCTCGGCACTGGGGGCTTCGAATTCCCCGGACCATGGGGCGTTTCGGTATCGCGCAACATCACATCGAGCAAGGAGAAGGGTATCGGCGGCTGGACAGACGAGGAGATCAAGCGCGCCATCACCCAAGGTGTGAGCCGCGACGGCAGCAAGCTGAAGCCGCCCATGGGCTACCATTATTATTCGACCCTCTCGACGGACGACCTCGACGCCATCGTGGCCTATCTGCGCACTGTAGCCACGAAGGAGTGACGGGCCCTTTTAAAAGAAGCAGAGTAGTCGTCCGCTGCCATGGTTGGAGGCTGCACACAGAGATTATCCGAGGGGATCACTTCATGGTGTGGCGGAAGGGTCTACAAGTCTCGCCGTTACCACTTTGTTGCCGTCGGGCACCAAGGACGGAGGGACTGGCCCTAGACGGATATTGCGAAGTTTATGTCCGCAGTCGCTAATAGGGGCAAAGCGGACCTATAACGGACACGCTGGTTATGTCGGCTTCTGACCTAAGGAGACATGGGCTACGATCGCTCGCGTCCTTAGGCGAGGGAGCGCGTCGGCAATCGGAACCGTTGGGCGCGCAGTGACTTTGTCAATGACACGGCGGCAGAGGACCTGCCCGGCGTTGGAGCAATCGCGTCGCTGCATTGGGTTGACGTGGATCAAAGCCAAGGCTCGCCCTCAAAATAACAAGAATATGGCGACGTTGCGCAATTCTCGGTGCAGGCAATCTTCTGGCTGAGCCAACCGTTAAAAGTGCGCTGGGCGTATCGGCTTTGAGCAAAATGGATCAAGACAGCAAGAGCACCGAGGCCGCTTGGCCCAAGGCAGCCTCGCAGCACGACGCGCCTGTTTCGCAGAAGGCCGATCTCGTGCCGGCGCGCCGCCAGACAGACCTGCCGACAGTCGTTCGAAAGCCCGGCCGTCGTGCCGCATGGCGGCTTCGCGCCTTCATTGTACTTGCCATCTTTATCGCCGGCGGCAGCGGGACTTATTACTGGTGGCAGCGGCTTCATCCGCCGTTGCCGCCGGGCATCGTGTTTGGCAATGGACGGCTTGAGGCGGACGAAATCAACATCGATACCAAATATGCTGCGCGGATCGCAGAAATGCTGGCCGACCAAGGCGTTCTCGTCAAAGCCGGCCAAGTTGTGGCCCGCATGGATACTCGCGATCTGCAAGCGTCGCTCAAGCGGTCGCAGGCTCAAGCTCAGCAGGCACAGCGGGCTGTTGACGAAGCGAACGCAAATTTGGCCCAACAGGAAAGTCAGGTACTTCTCGCCCAGCAAGAATTAGACCGCGCCACATATCTTGTGCAGAAGGGCTTCCAGACCAAAGAAGTCCTGGATCAACGCCAGCAGCAACTGAACGGTGCTACCGCGCTTCTGAACGCTGCGAAGGCTCGCGTTACTCAATCCGAGCACGCGCTCGATGCCGCGAGGCACGACGTAGAGCTCTATGCCGTTCAAATTGATGACAATACGTTGGTCGCGCCGCGCGATGGCCGCATCGAGTACAGGATCGCCAATATCGGCGAGGTACTTCCGGCCGGCGGTCACGTTTTCGCGATGCTCGATACCTCAAACGTTTATATGGACATCTACTTGCCGACCGAACAAGCCGGCAAGGTAAGGTTCGGCGCCGACGCCCGCATCGTGCTCGATGCCTATCCGAACGTCGCGATCCCGGCCAAGGTCTCCTTCATCGCGACTCAGGCCCAGTTCACACCGAAAACGGTTGAGACGCAGAGTGAACGTGACAAGCTGATGTTCCGCATTCGCGTGCAAATCGATCCCGAACTGCTGCGGACGCGGGCGGAAAGGGTGCGCAGCGGCTTGCCTGGAATTGCTTATGTCAAGACCGATACCGCTGCTGTATGGCCTGCATCGTTGCAGAGGCTGCCGCCGCAATGATCGACAACGCCAGGCCAGTCGCGCGCCTGGAAAGCGTCACGCAAGTTTATCGGCGCGCGTTGGCGCTGGATGCCGTCAGCCTTGACCTGCCAGCCGGCTGCATGATCGGTCTGATCGGACCCGATGGCGTCGGCAAATCTACACTGCTCAGCATCGTCGCCGGCGCGCGGCAAATCCAATCCGGTCGTGTGGACGTACTTGGGGGCGATATGGCTGACGCCGCCCACCGCGGTGCGATCTGCTCCCATGTCGCCTACATGCCGCAAGGCCTGGGCAAGAATCTCTATCCGGATCTCAGCGTCCGCGAAAACATCGAATTCTTCGGACGCTTGTTCGGGCAATCGCGCTCCGAGCGGGACTGGCGCATTGCAGAGCTTCTGGAGAGCACCGGTCTTGCACCCTTCGTTGATCGGCCAGCAAAAAAGCTTTCCGGCGGCATGCGGCAGAAGCTTGGACTCTGCTGTTCGCTCATCCACGATCCCGGCTTGTTGATCCTCGACGAGCCCACGACCGGCGTCGATCCGCTTTCGCGCCGGCAGTTCTGGGAGTTGGTCGAGCGTATGCGTTCGCGTCGCAGCGGCATGAGCGTGATCGTTGCGACCGCGTACATGGAAGAAGCCGAGCAATTTGATTCGCTTGTTGCGATGAATGCTGGAAGGGTCCTGGCCACCGGATCGCCCGCCGATCTGAAGAGGAACACCCGCTCGAAGAGCGTCGAGGAGGCGTTTATTGCATTCCTGCCCGAGGAGATGCGCGCAGGCCATAAGGCGCTGCAGATACCGCCGCGTCCCGTGTTTGGCGGCGAGCCAGTCATCGCAGCACGCGAGCTCACCTGTCGCTTCGGCGATTTCACGGCGGTCGACCGGGTGAGCTTCACTATCGAGCGGGGCGAAATCTTCGGGTTTCTCGGCTCGAACGGCAGCGGCAAGACCACGACAATGAAGATGCTCACTGGCTTGCTCGCGCCGAGCGAAGGAGAGGCGCTGCTGTTCGGAAAGCCTTTCGACGCCAGGGACATGAACTCACGCAAGCGTGTCGGTTACATGTCGCAGTCGTTTTCCCTCTATACCGAGCTTACAGTCCGGCAGAACCTTAGCCTGCACGCCAGGCTCTTTCATCTGCCCAGTAAAATCGCGCGGAAGCGGATTGCGGAGCTTGTCAGGCGGTTCGGCTTGGAGGAGTACCTTGATCAGCGGGCCCTGAATCTGCCGCTCGGCATTCGCCAGCGCCTCTCGCTCGCTGTTGCGATCGTGCACGACCCTGAAATCCTCATCCTCGACGAGCCGACTTCGGGCGTCGACCCTTTGGCCCGGGACAGCTTCTGGGAACTGCTAGTTCATCTGTCACGCAAGGAAGGCGTGACAATATTCGTCTCCACCCACTTCATGAACGAAGCGGCACGCTGCGACCGCATCTCGCTCATGGACTCGGGGCGGGTGCTCGCAACGGATACGCCGGCAGGCCTTATCAAGGCGCGCGGCGTCGCAACACTTGAAGACGCGTTCATCAGCTACCTGGAAGAGGCAATACGAGCGCGCACCTCCTCTGCCAGCGCCGCGTCCATGACTGAGCTTATAGTGCCCGCACTTCCAAGGTCGGCGCTCGTCGAATCTCAGCGACCCGACACGGGACAGGCGTTCAGCCTGCGACGCCTGTTTGCATACTCCATCCGCGAGACATTGGAGCTCCTGCGCGATCCAATCCGGCTCGGATTTGCGCTGTTCGGTACCGCGTTTCTGATGCTGGTTTTCGGTTTCGGCATCTCGACCGACGTCAATAATCTCTCGTTCGCAGTGCTCGACCGTGACCAGTCGCACGAGAGCAGAGCGTATCTGGAGGAGCTCAGAGGCTCAACCTATTTCGTGGAGAAAGCACCGCTCGCGAACTACGACGATCTCGAGAAACGACTCAAGAATGGGAGCATCCGAGCGGCCATTGAAATCCCGCCCGAGTTCGGCCGCGATATCGAACGCGGGCGTCCGGCGTGGGTCGGCGCGTGGATCGATGGAGCCATGCCATTTCGCGCATCCACTATCCGCAGCTATCTGCAAGCAATGAACGCGCTCTATCTGACTGATCCGGCCGTGAAGACCACAGTCCCGACCCCAGCCCCGCCCGCAGATATCGAGATCAGGTACAAATATAATCAAGACTTCGAGAGCATCTATACAATGGTCCCTATCAGCCTCTCGATGCTGCTCGCTCTCTTTCCTGCCATCCTGATGGCACTCGCCATTGTGCGCGAGAAAGAGCTCGGCTCCATTACCAACCTTTATGTCACCCCCGTGACCCGCATTGAATTCCTGTGGGGCAAGCAGCTGCCCTACATCGGTCTTGCCGTCACGAACTTCGCAGTGATGTTTCTGATGGCGCTGTTCATCTTTCGGGTGCCGCTCAGCGGAAGCTTTCTCGCTCTGTTGGCAGGGGTATTGATTTACGTCACGACCACGACCGCCTACGGGATGTTGATTTCGGCCTTCACGCGCACCCAGATCGCCGCTCTGTTTGGTACGGCGATCCTGACGGTGTTGCCCGCAACTCAATTCTCCGGGATATCGGTGCCGGTGTCGTCCTTATCCGGCATGGCGCAGATCATGGGCCGGGCATTTCCGATGACATATTTTGTCCCGATCAGTATCGGCACCTTTACCAAGGGCCTGAGCTTTCACGACCTGGCGCCGAGCCTGGCCGAGCTTGCGGTTTTCATCCCGACATTGACATGCCTGAGCCTGCTATTTCTGCGAAAGCAGGAACGCTAAAGGATCGGCTAATGCGCAAGTTGGAGAACATCTTCTGGCTTGGCACCAAGGAGCTACGCAGCTTCTTCAGCGATTTTGTTCTGCTGGCGCTCATCGTTTACGCGTTTTCGCTGGCCGTGATCGCCCAGGCGCGGAGCAATTCGCAGGAGGTGTACAATGCGTCGATCGCAGTGGTTGACGAGGACCATTCCCCACTTTCCCGCCGCATCACCCACGCGTTCCTGCCGCCATATTTCCAGGTGCCCCATCTGATCGCCGAGCGCGATATCGTCCCGTTGATGAACGTCGGGAAATACACGTTCGTCGTCGACATCCCGCCGAATTTCGAGCGGGACGTGCTTGCGGCGCATCAACCGGCAATCCAGGTCAACGTTGATGCGACGACGATGGTGCAGGCCGGGCTCGGCGCCGGCTATATCCAGCAGATCATCACAAATGAGATTGCCGATTTCCTGTCGCGTGCGGAAGGCGTACCGCTGCAGCGTGTCAATCTGGCCGTGCGCATCGAGTTCAACCCCAACATCACGACAGCATGGTTCACATCGGTGATGTCGATTATCAACAACGTCACCATGCTGGCGATCATCCTCGCTGGCGCGGCGCTTATCCGCGAACGCGAGCATGGCACCATGGACCACCTCCTGGTCATGCCAGTGACGCCGTTCGAGATTGCAATGGCGAAGGTGTGGGCGAATGGCTTGGTGATCACCGTCGCCGTCGGGCTATCACTCTACGGCGTGGTCCGTGCGCTTCTCGGCGTTCCCATCGCCGGTTCGATCCCGTTGTTCATGATCGGAGTGATGATCTATCTGTTTTTCGCGACGGCTATCGGAATATTCCTGGGAACTGTAGCGCGGTCGATGCCTCAACTAGGGCTGCTCTTCATGCTGGTGTACTTGCCCATGAATATGCTGTCCGGCAGCAATACTCCGCTTGAAAGCATGCCCCCGTGGCTCGCGACAGCCATGCAGGCATCGCCATCAACTCATTTCGTATCTTTTGCGCAGGCGATCCTTTATCGCGGCGCCGGTATGGACGTGGTTTGGCCGGAATTCGTGATCGTTGCGCTGATCGGAGGTTTGTTCTTCGTACTCGCCATCCAGCGCTTCCGATCTACAGCTGCGCAAGCGAGCCTGTAAATGGTAAGTTGCATCGCAGCACTGGGTTAAAGCCTCCGCATCACGCTGCTTGGCGGGGCGGGGATGACAACTCTTTGGAACTGAATTGGAGGATGAGGGATCATGCTCAGTTTGATTTTCAGAGGGTTTCTGATTGCGGTGGGATTCGTAGCGAGCTGGTTTGTGGCAAAGGACGCCCCGCAGTTTGGCGTTATGCAAATGGCCGTGGCGCTAATTCTTGTGGTTTTTATCGTGGCGGTACTGGCATTCTGGCCAGAACGGTTGAGTCACATTTTGAATCGCGTTCATAAGCCGCCGCCTTCAAACTGAGTACCTTACTATCGACCCGGTTTACCGGCGCTCAAGACCCTAACAAACATCTTGTGTCATGACTGACACTAGCGACAGTATCCCGGCCACGGCGACAAAGATCGAGATCAACCTCAGCCGACTGCCACAACTGTTCAATTCACTTGATCCATCGCCGTTTCTTGAGCGTGATCTCGATCACGATGCCGAAGATTACATCGTGGGATCGGCCGAGGAGGCTCCGCGTCAGCACCCGCTCGCTCTTGTAATCCACCTGCCAGCCGACCAGTTGCCGGCGCAGGGACTGCCAAACGTGCCCGAGGCCATCCACAATTATTTCGCGTATCGCCGCGATCAGGAGAACCGCCGGCTACGGTTGTTGTTCCGGGACGGCCGTATCGCGCTGCTGATCGGCCTGGGCTTCTTGTTTTGCTGCATGCTGTTGCGGGAATTGGCGAATTCCTTCGGCAACGACAGCGCCTTGGATATTTTTGGAGAGAGCATGTTGATCATTGGCTAGGTGGCGATGTGGCGCCCCTTGGAGATTTTTCTCTACGAGTGGGTGCCGATGCGCCGCCGATGCCGAATACTTGCGAAGCTTGCCGAAATGCCAGTGACTATACAGTCAAAGCGCATCGGCTGACCATTTCTTCTCCGTTCGCCCTAGCCGACGAGATAGCGATCGATTAAGGCGGCGAATGTCCGCTTTTGATGCTGTGGACGGCTCCTCCACCGGCACGTGAGTGCCATGAAAGTGGGCGTTGTTAAGGCCCCCCACGATTCAGAGGAGCCAATCATGCAAACAGTTAGGACAATCGGTCCTGAAATAGCGAACTCTGTTTTTCGGGTGCTTGGGGTTGACGCTGATGGCGAGGTGTTTATCCGCCGGCAGTTGAGACGCCGTTGTAGGGTTCCAGCACCATGTCGCGTGGACGACCACTGCACTCGCCTCGCCAGCGCGCATTGCAATATCCATTGCTCACTCCCATGATGGCGTTATGGCGCAGGTGAACGGTGGACCACCCTAGGATGCTACCGCAAACGCATCGCGCAACCGGCCTGCATCGAATAGTCATCGTCGGCGGCGGCGCTGGCGGGCTCGAACTTGCCACCCGTCTGGGTGACAAGCTCGGGCGTCGCAGGAAGGCAGACATCACGCTGATCGACAAAGCTCGCACGCACTTATGGAAGCCGCTTCTGCACGAAATCGCGGCCGGCAGCATGGATCTCGGCCATCATGAGCTCGACTACTTGGCGCAGGCGCACTGGCACCATTTCAATTACCGTACCGGAGAGATGATTGGGCTCAACCGCTTCCGCCGAGAGGTGCAGGTCGGTTCCGTCGTTGAGGAGAACGGAACCGAGGTCACACCAGCTCGCAGCTACCAATACGATACACTTGTACTGGCGCTCGGCAGTCTGACTAACGATTTTGGCACCCCGGGGGTAGTGGAGCATGCGGTCCGTCTGGAAACGCCCGAGCAGGCGGCGCGATTCCACCGCGGGCTGGTTAATGCGTGCATCCGCGCGCAAAGTCAGACTGAACCGTTGAAGCCTGGCCAACTGCAGGTTGTCATCATCGGTGCCGGCGCGACCGGCGTTGAACTCGCCGCCGAGCTGCACAAGACCACGCGGGACCTGGTGGCGTTTGGGCTTGATCGTATCAATCCCGACAAGGACATCACCCTGTACCTGATCGAGGCTGCGGAGCGAATTCTTCCTGCGTTGCCGCGGCGCATCTCGGAGGCGGCGACCGAGCTGCTGCGCAAGCTTGGCGTTAGGGTCTACACGTCCGCGCGGGTCGCCGCGGTCATGCCGAACGCGATCAAGCTTGCTGACGGCCGTACCATCGCTGCGGAACTCGTAGTATGGGCGGCCGGCGTAATGGCGCCCGCGGTCCTCAAAAACATCGATGGGCTAGAGACCAATGCGATCAACCAGCTCGTAGTGCGGCAGACGCTGCAAACCACTCGCGACGAGAACATCTTCGCGATCGGTGATTGCGCCGCCTGTCCGTGGCCAGAAAAGGCCGCCACAGTGCCGCCGCGTGCCCAGGCCGCCCACCAGCAGGCGACACACCTATACAAACAACTGCAGCGACGACTGGCCGGGCGATTGGTGAACCCCTGGCATTACCAGGACTTTGGCTCACTGGTATCGCTTGGCGAGTACAGCACGGTCGGTAGTCTGATGGGCAAGCTGGTTGGCCGCAGTTTATTCCTAGAGGGCTATTTCGCTCGCGCCATGTATGTATCGCTCTATAAAATGCACGAATACGAGCTCCACGGCTTCATCAAGGTCGCGCTCGATACGGTTGCCCGCCTTATCACACGGCGCACCGAACCGCACGTCAAACTGCATTAAGTACGTCAACTCCTGTGCCAGAGGTCGTGTTTCACGCATTACGTGCCAATGGCTGTCGAGCAGAAGCTCGGTAAGCCGAAGACGAACGTCTTGCGGGTACTCAGCTACGATGCATTGCCACGGCCGCGGTGCCGACCGCCCCCGTCCACAAGGACGAAAGCCGACTGCCTTTTTCGAGGGATGGAGCCGGCTTATTGCCTCGGGGCGGCCGGCTTAATCCATATAGGTAATCGGCGGATAAATTCTAGGCCTCACAAATCGGCCGAGGTAGGTATCGCAAGGACCATTGACGCGCACGAATGGTTGACGCCGCGGGTACAAGAACTAATAAAAATTAAGGTGGTTTTTTTGAATCCTACATCCTGTCGGCGGCGAGCGAGCTCGAAGAACAGAAAGAACCCATCGTGTTGAGCGTTGCTAGGGCACTTGCTAGGACACAAGTGACTCGTCTTCACCAGAATGACCAATTATCCGGCAGCTTTTTTCACTTGATGGCGGAGAGGGAGGGATTCGAACCCCCGATACCCTTACGAGTATGCCGCATTTCGAGTGCGGTGCATTCAACCGCTCTGCCACCTCTCCGCGCGTCCGCAAGAGCCCGCAAAGGGGCCGCTGGACGGGGGCTATGTAACCAAGCAGGCCAAGACAGACAAGGCTCGCGCGGCGTATATTGTGCCTGCCCAAAAGGGAAACGCGGCCGGTTCGGACAATGCAACACGTGTTCAAAATCGACCGCATCCGCAAGGAACTGCCCGGGATCGGCTGGACGCTCGCTCTGGTCAGCCTCCTCACCGCGGTGTTGTTCACCATGGTCTGGGAATGGGGCATCGAGCACGGTTCCGTCGTCTATCTGATCCCAGTGGTGATCGCGGCGACGCGGTGGGGCATCGTCTCTGCGGTGGTCGCCGCGGTGTGTGGGGTGGCGGCCTCCGCCTTCTTCTTCTATCCCCCGCTCTACAGCTTCCGCATCACCGATCCGCAGGAAGTGATCGATCTGATTCTGTGCCTCTTCGTCGCCGTGGTGGTGAGCCAGCTCGCTACCCGGCTGAAGAATCAGCTGGAGACCGCTCGCCAGCGGGAAATCGACCTGAGCGACCTCTATGCCTTCTCGCGGCGGCTGGCTGTGGCCTTCGATGTCTCAGACATCCACGCCGCGATCGAAGACCACCTCGCTTCCGTCATGCAGCGCAAGGTCGTGCTTTTTGCCAGCGCGCGCGAGGCGGCGGGCGGCGGCCGGCGCGCCGGCGTCACCGTGCCGGAGTCGGTCCTCGCGCAGGTGATCGAACTCGCATCCGGCCGTCACGATGCTAACAGCGGGGTGACGTTGAGCGCGGACGGTGGCGACGTCTGGCTGGTGCGCGCGGTGTCGCCCAAGAGCTCCGAGTTCGGCGTCATCGCGATTAACCTCGGACACGAGTCCCAGGCAGACTCGAACGAGCTAAGCAGCCGCATCGACACTGTGCTGGCCGACGCCACCGCGACGCTCGAGCGGCTCGACGTCGCACACGCGATCAGCGAGGCGCGCATGCGTTCACAGACCGACCAGTTGCGCGAGGCGCTGATCGGCTCGGTCAGCCACGAGCTTCGCACGCCCCTCGCGTCGATCCTCGGCGCCGCCACGGTGCTGAGCGCGGCGCCGGCGCTTGCCGGAGAAACCAAACTGCGCGCGCTGGTCTACGACGTGCGCGACGAGGCCGAGCGTCTCAACAATGACATCCAGAATCTGCTCGACGCCAGTCGCATCAGCAGCGGCGGCGTCAAGCCACGCATCGAATGGGCCGATCCTACCGACATCGTCAACTCGGCCATCGAGCGCTGCCGTCAACGCTTCTCGGATCGTCACCTGGTACTCGATCTGCCGAACGACCTGCCGCTCATCCGCGTCGATCCCGTGCTGGTCGAGCAGGCGCTGGTGCAGATCTTCGACAATGCAGTGAAATACTCTCCAACCGGGTCGCCGATTAATGTCAGCGCGCGTGCACGCGACGGGCAAATGGCAGTGAGCGTGACCGACCAGGGCGCCGGGTTGACCGCGGCCGAGCGGTCTAGAATTTGGGACCGTTTCGTGCGCGGCGAACGCCACGCCGCGACCACCAGCGGCTCCGGTCTCGGCCTGTGGATCGCCAGCGCCTTCATCGCCGCCAACGGCGGCAAGATGAATGCGGCGAGCGAAGGACCAGGCCGCGGCACCACGCTGTCGATTGAACTGCCGGTGGCGCGCGCCGCGGTCGCTCAACTCGAAGGCGACGCCGATGAATGAGACCTCTCCTATTGTTCTCGTCGTCGACGATGAAACTCAGATCCGCCGCTTCCTGCGCACCGGCTTCGAGCTCAACGGTTTCGTGGTACAGGAGGCGTCGACCGGAGCTGAGGCGATTCGTTCCGCCACGCTGCGGCCGATCGATCTGATGATAGTCGACCTTGGACTGCCCGACATGGATGGTTCCGAAGTCGTCAAGCGCATCCGCTCCTGGTCGACGATTCCAATCATCGTGCTGTCGGTGCGCGCCACCGAGGCGCAGAAGGTGCAGCTGCTCGAGCTCGGCGCCGACGATTATGTGGTGAAACCATTCGGCATGGCGGAGCTGTTGGCGCGTGTGCGCGTGGCGCTGCGCCGGCAGATGCGCGCGGTGACTGGCGAGCCAACGGTCAAGGCTGGCCCTCTTACCATCGACCTCGCCGCCCGCGCGGTGACGCTGAACGGCGCCCGCCTCACACTGACGCCGAAGGAATACCGGTTGCTGCAGGTCTTGGCGCAGCACGCCGGCAACGTCGTCACCCACCAGCATTTGCTCAAGGAAGTGTGGGGCTCAATCCACGTGCACGACACGCATTACCTGCGCATCTTTGTGCGCAAGCTCCGGCAGAAGATCGAGCCACATCCAGACTCGCCCAAGATCCTGATGACGGAACTGGGCGTCGGCTACAGGCTGGCACAGTCGGGCGAGGCCGAGAGCTCCTATGCGGCCGCCGACGCGCCCGCCAAGAGCGAGGGTTAGGCATTTTCTTTGGCCGTTCCTTGACATTTCGAGTTCCTGCCCTTCATAACCATGGTCATCGCGGACCTTTCGGTCCGCGTGCTTTTTCAAGTGGCGCTTAAGCCCTTAAAAACACACAGCAAACCGACTGTAAGAAGCCGGTGCGAAAGGTTCCAAGCAACCGGGATCGAACACAAGAGCACAAGAGGAAGAAAGATGTTCGCAGTCATCAGAGCCGGTGGCAAACAGTACCGTGTGGCCGCCGAGGACGTGATCCGGGTCGACCGCGTGACGGGCGAACCGGGGCAAGTGATCGAGTTCGGCGAAGTGCTGATGCTTGGGGGCGATGCGCCGCAGCTCGGTACGCCAATGGTGGCAGGCGCAACTGTCGCCGGCGAAGTGCTTCAGCACACGCGCGGCGACAAGGTGATCGCCTTCAAAAAGCGCCGACGCAAGAATTCGCGCCGCAAGCGCGGCTACCGGCACGAGTTCTCGGTGATCCGTATCACTGAGATCCTCACGAACGGTGCCAAGCCGTCGGAAACGCCACCGGCCCGACCGAAGCGCGAGGGCAAACCCAAGGTGGAGGCGCAGGCTGTCGGCGATGCCGAGGTCAAACCGGCCAAAAAGAAGGCGGCCAAGAAATCGGCTGCGAAAAAGCCCGCCGCGAAGGGCAAGAAAAAGTGAGATGATTCCTTCACTGAATCAGTGTAGAAGGTAACGGAATTCGAGAGAGTAGCTATGGCGCATAAGAAAGCGGGCGGGTCTTCGCGAAATGGCCGCGATTCGGCGGGCCGACGGCTTGGCCTCAAGTCGACGGGGGGCCAGATCGTGCTCGCCGGCAATATCCTTGCACGGCAGCGCGGCACCAAATGGCACGCTGGCCGCAATGTTGGTCGTGGCAAGGATCACACACTGTTCGCACTTATAAACGGAAGGGTTCAGTTCGCTACCAAATCTAAAGGCCGCACCTACGTGTCTGTTGTACCGATGACGGAGGCTGCGGCCGAGTAAGACGGTGGACAATTTCGAGGTCCGCCGGTCATTCCAGTCAAACCGGCGGGGCTAGTAGGGCTCTGAGAGGGGGAGACGGATGACCGGCTCCCCCTCTCTGCTTTTTCAAGCGCGTTGCAAACCAGGAGCCCGTACCATGACACTGCTCGAGCGCATACCAAGAGAGACCTTCCACGAGGCCAGTATTCCCGTCCTCGAGACAAAGCGGCTTGCCCTGCGCGCGCCGCGTCTTGCGGACGCTAAAACGGTTTCCATGCTGGCGAATGACCGCCGCATCGCCGAGAACACCGCGCGCATTCCGCACCCGTACACGCTTTCGGATGCCAAGAGTTTCATTACCGGAGCGAACAAAGCCGGCGGCGATGCAGTTTTCCTGATCACGCTGCACAATGAGAAAATCATCGGCGCTTGCGGCGTGATGCAGCAGGAGGCGACGCCAGAGCTCGGCTACTGGCTGGGAGTGAAGTATTGGGGCAAAGGCTACGCCACCGAGGCACTGCATGCTGTTATCGACTACGCCTTCGCCGATCTTGCGCACAAGGCCCTGCAGGCAGGCGCGCGCGTTACCAACCCGGCCTCGCGCCGCGTGCTGGAAAAGTGCGGCTTTCAGTGGACTGGCGTCGGCCTCTACCGCATCAGTTCAATCAGGTCGTCAGCGCCTATCGACCGCTTCCGGCTCGAGCACGGCATCTGGTCTGCGCTCAGGGGCTGGGGCCGCGCTAAGAGCAAGCGGGTGATGTAGTACAACTGCGGCCTTCCCTTCTTGGGGAAGGCCGCTCTGCCGCTTGAGCGATGCCTCGACTGTCTCGCCGAAATCAACCGCGCTCGTCGGAGTCGAAATCGCTCACTGCCGGCAGATTGATGCCCTTATCGCTCCAACGTGGCACAGTGAAGCCGCGCAGCATGCCGGCGCGCATTGATCACGTGGGCGCAGGGGCGATAGACGATGGCCGCATATGCATTCCAACACTTTGCGGCGGCTCGGCCAGTTGTCGTGGTTGTGCACGCTCATGTTTGTCTTCCTAGCTTTCGGGCTGGATCGGAGGACGCGCCGCTTTATTTCTTGGAATTTTCACAAAGACGCGAGCAGTGTAAGTTCACGCTCATGAAATTCCTGGATGAAGCTAAGGTCTATGTGCAGTCCGGCGCCGGCGGCAACGGCTGCGTCTCGTTCCGGCGCGAGAAGTTCATCGAGTTCGGCGGCCCGAACGGCGGCGACGGCGGCAATGGCGGCGACGTTGTGGTCGAAGCGGTCGCCGGCCTGAACACGCTGATCGATTACCGCTACCAGCAGCACTTCAAGGCCGGGCGTGGCGGTAATGGCATGGGGAAGGACCGCGCCGGCGCCAACGGCAAAGATGCTGTGCTCAAGGTGCCGGTAGGCACGCAAGTGTACGGAGAAGACGGCAAAACGTTGCTGGCCGATCTCACCGAGGTCGGCCAGCGCGCAACCATCGCCCATGGCGGCAATGGCGGCTTCGGCAACGCGCATTTCAAATCTTCGACTAACCGAGCGCCGCGCCATGCCAATCCAGGCCAGCCCGGCGAGGAGATGACTATAAGGCTACGCCTGAAGCTGATCGCCGACGCCGGACTCATCGGCCTGCCGAACGCCGGCAAGTCCACGCTCCTCGCCGCCGTCAGCGCCGCCAAGCCGAAGATTGCCGACTATCCGTTCACTACGCTGCACCCGCAACTCGGAGTGGTGCGCGTCGACGACCGCGAATTTGTCCTCGCCGACCTGCCGGGTCTGATCGAGGGGGCGCACGAGGGCACTGGCCTCGGCGACCGCTTTCTCGGTCACAGCGAGCGCTGCCGCGTGCTGTTGCACCTGATCGATGGCACTAGCGAGGATGCCAGCAAAGCCTACAAGACCGTGCGCGCAGAACTCGAAGCTTACGGCCAGGGTTTGACCGACAAACCGGAAATCGTTGCGTTGTCGAAAGCCGATGCACTGACGACGGAGCAGATCAAGACGCAAACCGCGAAATTGAAAAAGACCGCGAAGAACACGCCGCTTGTGCTTTCGGCTCATTCCAAGCAGGGCCTACCGAAGGCACTTCGCGCGCTGATGAAAGTCATCAACGAAGCACGCGAAGAAACGGCAGCGACCGTTTAGGGAGACCCTCATGCAAACCCGCGCAGCTGTGGCCTGGCAGGCCGGTGAGCCGCTCACCATGGAGACCATCGATATCGAAGGTCCGAAGGCCAGCGAGGTACTGATCGAGATCAAGGCGACCGGTGTCTGCCATACCGACGCCTACACGCTGTCGGGCGCCGATCCAGAAGGCATCTTCCCGGCCATCCTCGGCCACGAGGGCGCCGGCATTGTGCGCGCGATCGGCGCAGGCGTCATTAGTGTTAAGCCGGGCGACCACGTCATCCCGCTCTACACGCCAGAATGTCGGCAATGCAAAACCTGCCTGTCGCGCCGCTCCAATCTCTGCACCGCGATCCGCGCTACCCAGGGCAAAGGCGTTATGCCAGACGGCACATCTCGATTCAGATGTGACGGCGACCCTGTGTTCCACTACATGGGCTGCTCGACCTTCGCCAACTTTACTGTGCTGCCGGAAATCGCTGTCGCCAAGGTGCGCGAGGACGCGCCCTTTGACAAAATCTGCTACATCGGCTGCGGCGTCACCACCGGGATCGGCGCCGTCATCAACACCGCGAAGGTCTGGCCGGGCGCCAACGTCGCGGTGTTCGGGCTCGGCGGCATAGGCCTCAACGTCATCCAGGGCGCGCGCATGGTTGGCGCCGAGAAGATCATCGGCGTCGACCTTAACCCGGACAGGCGCGCCATCGCCGAGAAATTCGGCATGACGCATTTCATCAACCCAAACGAAATCGGCCGCGACAAGGTCGTGCAGGCTGTGATCGACCTGACCGGGGGTGGCACCGATTTCTCATTCGAATGCATTGGCAATGTGCAGGTGATGCGCCAGGCGCTGGAATGCTGCCACCGCGGCTGGGGGGAAAGCATTATCATCGGCGTCGCCGGCTCCGGCCAGGAGATCGCTACGCGTCCGTTCCAGCTGGTCACCGGTCGCGTCTGGCGCGGCACCGCCTTCGGCGGCGCGCGCGGGCGCACCGATGTCCCTAAGATCGTCGACTGGTACATGGAGGGGAGGATCAATATCGACGACCTGATCACCCATACCATGCCACTGGAAAAGATTAATGAGGCCTTCGACCTGATGCACGAAGGCGACTCGATCCGTTCGGTGGTGATCTACTAAGGCGTGCCCGACGCCTAGTCCGCGATGCTTTCGTCCATCAACTGATGCTCATGCCAGACGGCGTTGAGAATGCCGCAACCGCAGGCAAACCCAAGACCGAGGATCCAGGAGAAATACCACATTGATTTCTTGCTCCCTCAGTAAAGATTTGCCGAGTCACGTTCGATGTGCGCGGCGGTGACCGCGCCGCGCAGCACGCGGAAGACGATGCCCGTATAGGCCACAACGATCGGCAGGAAGATCAGCGTCGCGATCAGCATGACAAACAATGTCATGCGGCTCGAGGTTGCGTCCCACACTGTGAGCGAGGCCTGCGGCATGATGTCGGACGGCATCAGAAACGGGAACATGCTCACGCCCGCGGTCGAAATCACGCCGAAGATACCGATGGCACTGGTCACGAAGGCGAGTCCTGCCCGGCGCGCTGCTGTTAGCGCGATGGTCAGCAACGGCCCTAGGACGGCAAGCCCCGGCGCCAGCATCATCCACTGGTAGGTGGAATAATTGGCGAACCATTGCCCGCGCACCTGCGTCACGGTCTTCAACAGCGGGTTTGAAGGACCGTTCGGCAACAGCCCGCCGCTGACCGCATAGCCGTTGATACCGAAGGCGGTCCAAATTCCGGCGATGAGGAACAGCACGATCATGACCAGCGCACCAATGCGCACGAAGCCCTGCGCGCGCTCCTTCACTGGCCCTTCTGCCTTTACCGTCAGATAAACCGCGCCGTGCGTCGCCAGCATCGCCAGCGACACCAGCCCGCACAACAAGCCGAATGGGTTGAGCAGCTCAAATAAACCGCTGCCTTCGTAGAGCACACGCAGGTCGTTATCGATGCGGAACGGTACGCCTTGCAGCAGGTTGCCGAACGCGACCCCGAACACCAGCGGCGGCACCAGGCCGCCGGCAAACAGTGCGTAATCCCAGAACGCCCGCCAGCGCGGATCAGCGATCTTGTTGCGAAACTCAAATCCGACCGGGCGCAGGATCAGCGAGATCAGCACCAGGAACATGGCGATATAGAAGCCCGAGAACGCCGCGGCATAGATCGGTGGGAAGGCGGCAAACAGCGCGCCGCCGCCCAGCAGTAGCCAGACCTGGTTGCCATCCCAGAACGGACCGATGCTGTTAATCGCCACCCGCCGTTCGGTTTCGGTGCGCGCGACGAATGGCAGTAGGAAGGCGACGCCATGATCAAAGCCGTCCATGATCGCGAAGCCGATCAGCAGCACGCCGAGGAATAGCCACCAGATCAGGCGAAGGATTTCATAGTCGAGCGGAATGGACATAATGATGCTCCTCACCCCTGGGTGGCGAGACTGACAGCGGGGGAGCGCGCCTGACCGAGCGCCACCACCGGCCCCATGCGTACGTATTTGTGCATCAGGATCACATCGACGACCGCCAGCGCTGAATAGAACAGGACGAAACCGCATAGGGTGAAAAGCACTTGCGCGGTCGACACCGAGGAGGAAGCGAGGAACGTCGGTAACACTTCGTCAATCGCCCACGGCTGACGGCCGTATTCGGCGACGAACCACCCGAACTCGGCGGCAATCCACGGCAGGGGCAACGACCACAGAAACAGCCGCAGCAGCCAACGGCGCGAGAAGTCGAGCTTCGAGGTGTACCAGAAGGCCGCCGCGAACAGCGCGATGAAGTAGAAGCCCAGACCGACCATGACGCGGAAGGTCCAGAACAGCGGTGCCACGCCGGGGACGATGTCTCCCGCCGCCTTGGTGGTCGTCGCTTCGTCGGCCTTGCGTGGATCGGCGAGATAGCGCCTGAGCAATAGCGCATGGCCGAGATCGTTCACATGTGCGGAAAGGTCGGCGCGCGCCGCGGGATCGTTGCGATTGGTCTTCAGCCGCTCGATCGCGTCATAGGCGATCAGCCCGTTCTTGATCCGCGTCTTCGCGTCGGCCACCAGATCATCGATCCCCGGCATCACCGTGTTGAACGAGCGGGTGGCGATGATGCCGAGCGCCCAAGGCACCTGGATCTGATAGCGATTTTGATGCGTGGCGGAATCGGGAATGCCGAACACCGTGAAGCTGGCCGGTGCAGGCTCCGTCTTCCACATCGCCTCGATTGCCGCGAGCTTCATCTTCTGGTTTTCAGTCACCGTGTACCCGCTCTCGTCCCCGAGCACGACCACCGACAGCGCCGATGCTAGTCCGAAGGCAGACGCGACTATGATCGAACGCTTGGCGAAAGCACGGTGGCGGTTGTTCAGCAGGTAATAGGCGCTGATCGCCAGCATGAAGATCGCGCCGGTAACGTATCCGGCGCTGACCGTATGCACGAACTTCGATTGCGCGGTCGGATTGAACAGCAGATCCCAGAACGAGCTCAATTCCATCCGCATCGTGTCGGGATTGAAGGTCGCGCCGACCGGATTTTGCATCCAGCCGTTGGCTATGAGGATCCACAGGGCCGACATGCTTGAGCCGATCGCTACCAACCAGGTTACTGCGAGGTGGCCGAGCTTGCTCATGCGGTCCCAGCCGAAGAAGAACAGGCCGACAAAGGTCGACTCGAGGAAAAACGCCATCAATCCTTCGATCGCCAACGGAGCGCCAAAGATGTCTCCGACATAGTGCGAGTAATAGGCCCAGTTGGTGCCGAACTGGAATTCCATGGTGATGCCAGTAGCGACGCCCATGGCGAAATTGATCCCAAACAGCTTGCCCCAGAAGCGCGTCATGTCGCGCCAGATTTCGCGGCCCGTCATCACATAAGCGCTCTCCATGATGGCGAGTAGAAACGACAGGCCCAACGTCAGCGGTACGAATAGAAAGTGATAAAGGGCGGTCATCGCGAACTGGAGTCGCGCCAACCCTACCGGATCGATGTCGAACATAACTGTCTTTCCTCACAGCGGCGACGACGGGCCAAGCAAATGGCCGATCGTCGTCGCATCGACGACTACGTTCTGAGTGGCGAAAAAGATCCCCATGACCAGCACGGCGATCAATTTTACGGCGAGCACGGTGACGATGGCGCGCGCCAGTGGCGTAGACGGCCGTAGGCACGTACCGATGAATGCTGCCAGCGACGCCCGCACCGGCTGGGATGACACCTTTTCGGTGCTCATTGCCGTCGCCTCCTGCGCGCAATTTGCGCAAATCTGACTGAAAGAAGCGCTATTGGATCTCTACCATATTGAGCCAGGTCAATGACACTGCGCGAACGAGACGATTTGGGCGCGACGCTAAACCCAGAGAACTGCATCCGCGTTTTCCGGCGCCCGGAGAACATACACCGAGGGCCTGCGCATGACCGACCTGCCGGAGTAAAGCGGTAAACCATCAAACAAGTCTTTTTCCTTCAGGGGACGCCGATGGTGTGGTTCCCTCGCCCCGATTCCGCCTGCAAACGGTCCGCAAAATTGTCCCGTTTTGTCGCACAGAATGTGCGACCAAAGGGGGTTTAGCCCCCACCAATCGAATGCGGCGCCCGGGACGGGGCTGTTCCGAGTTCGAGGATCGAACGACATGCGGCGATTATTGCTGCTCGTCTGCCTGGCTCTGCTGATTTCGGCGACCGCCACCAGTCCCGAGCGTTCGCTCGAGAAACTCTCCAATCTAACCAACTCCCTCGCGACAGCGGTTGCACGACTGCCGCAAGCCGTCATGCGCCTGCCCGAGACGATTGCCGACACCGGGCAAGCCCCCCCGCCAGGCGCGCTCGCCGACGTACCGGAGGTCGAGGTCATTCCGTCGATCCCCGAGGAAGTCTCCGAGCCGCTGCCGGCCGTGCTGCCGGGACTGGCACCGATCGTGAAGCCTATCATCCCGCGTACGCGCGCCGAGATTTGCGACACCCTAACCGGGGTCGCGCAGAGCAACGACCTGCCGGCGCCGTTCTTCATCCGCCTCCTGTACCAAGAGAGCGAATTCCACCCCGGCTCGGTGAGCTCCGCCGGTGCCGAAGGTATCGCGCAATTCATGCCGGAGACGTCCGCCCGACACGGGCTCGACAACCCTTACGACCCGCTCCAGGCGATCGAAGCCTCCGCGCGCTTCCTCCGAGAGCTGACGCAACGTTTCGGCAATCTCGGTCTCGCCGCCGCCGCATATAACGCCGGGCCGAAGCGGATTACCGATTGGCTCGCGAAGAAAAACACACTGCCGCAAGAGACGCAGGACTACGTCAAGAACATCACCGGCCGCCCGGCCGAATTGTGGTTGGCGGCCGAACATGGCAGCCCAGCAATCAAGTTACCGCGCGAAGCCCCGTGTCAGGAGGCTGCGGGCCTGCTCGCCTGGAACGGCCCCGACCAGATACCTCTGCCCCCGACGCGCGAGCGCATACCTCTGCCCCCGACGCGCGAGCGCGCAAAGGTGCCGCCGACGTCAGGCGGCGCTACCAAGTTCGCTAGACGCGACAAAATGAAAGTCGGAGCGCGCGCCACCGACGCGGATGCTAAGACGACGGCAACTAGAGAGATCGGCGCGGGTGGCGCTCCGCGCAAGGACGTAAGCAAGCAAGCTACCAAGCAAGCAGTTGTGCCGCTCGCCTCAGTGGAGACCACAGCGAAATCTTCTACCAAGGAAGCGAAGTAAGACGACAAATCCACCAAGCGCGCCGTCCAGCCCACGGTCAGCAAGCAGAAACATTACAAAGTTCACTTGTCGCAGCAATAAGCGCATCGGCGGTAACGATGCGCGCCACTCTGTTTCCGCCGGTGGCGCAAGCGTATGTTGCAGAACTCAGTGCGGCTCGATTAGCTCGATGCGGTTGCCGAAGGGATCCTCGACGTGCCGCCGATCGCAGCCTTCGATCGGCTCGTCTTCAGTGACCCTATAGCCGGCCTTCTTCAGCCTCGCCTCGAGATCAGCAAGACCGTCGACAATGAAGGCAGGGTGCGCCTTGCGCGCCGGAACGAAATTCTTGTCGACACCGACATGCACCGTCACTCCGCTGCTCTCGAACCAGCAGCCGCCGCGCACGGCAAGCTGCGGCGGCTTCTCCTTTTCAGTAAAGCCCAACATGTCGCGATAGAAAGCGCGTGCCGCCTCCTCGCGGCCCGCCGGCATCGCAATCAGCACATGATCAATGCGGCGGACTGGCATGACGGGCCTCGACACCTGATCGCACTCAGATATTGTTGGCGCGAATCACGTCGCCCCAGAGCAGTCGGCGGCGAGCGCGCGAAGATGATAATCTCTCTATCGCTTTTGTTCTGCGGAGGCGGGGCATCTTCGCGCTATTTCCAGGCATCCGGCAAGATGGATCGGCTGTCGTCCTTGTCCCATCCATCGAGTTCAAAGCCATCTTGCGCGCGCTGATCGAGGCGCAGGCGCCGGACACGCACGAAGCAATCAAACGCGAGCTGAAATCCGCTGCCAGCACTGTGCGCGTGGAGAGCGAGATTATCAGTGCTGGCCATATCTGCTAGCGGTGAGGCGGCTATGGTAAGCGTCCTCCTATGTCGTGGCGCGGGCCGCTATGATGCACTTCGGAACTCATGCTAAACACCCGGCGCAATTAACTCGGCCGGGGTTATGTCCAAAACGCCTACCCTCAAATCCTTCTACCGCATCGTCGTGAAGGTCGGCTCGTCGCTGCTGGTAGACTCCGCCGCCGGCCAACTCAAGCGCGAGTGGCTCTCATCGCTCGCCGCCGACATCGCCGCCCTGCATGGCGAAAGCAAGGATCTCATCGTCGTGTCGTCGGGCGCGATTGCGCTCGGCCGCACCGTGCTCAAGCTGCCCGCCGGGACGCTCAAGCTCGAGGATAGCCAGGCCGCCGCCGCGGTCGGGCAGATCGCGCTGGCGCGCGCCTGGTCGGAGGCGTTGGGTGCGCGCGGCCTCACCGCCGGCCAGGTGCTGATGACGCTGCAGGACACTGAGGAGCGCCGCCGCTATCTCAACGCGCGCTCGACCATCGCCAAGCTGCTCGAATGGCGCAGCGTGCCGGTGATAAACGAGAACGACACCGTCGCCACGAGCGAGATCCGGTATGGCGACAACGATCGTCTCGCCGCGCGTGTCGCCACCATGATGAGCGCCGACCTCCTGGTGCTGCTCTCCGACATCGAAGGGCTATACGACAAGCCGCCGTCGCAGACGGGAGCCAAATTGGTGCCGCTGGTCCCGCGCATCACGCCCGACATCGAGGCGATGGCCGGCGCCCCGGAATCGGCGCTCGCGCGCGGCGGCATGCTCACTAAGATCGAGGCAGGCAAGATCGCTACCACCGCTGGCACGCATATGCTGATTGCCTCGGGCCACGTCGCGCATCCGCTCGAACGCATCGCACAGGGCGCGCCCTGCACGTGGTTCCTCACGCCGGCCAATCCGGTGACTGCGCGCAAGAAGTGGATAGCCGGCTCGCTCGAGCCGCGCGGTACGCTGGTGATCGACGGCGGCGCGGTGAAAGCCCTGCGCTCGGGCAAGAGCCTGTTGCCGGCCGGCGTGGTGAAGGTCGAGGGCAGCTTCGGGCGCGGCGACGCGGTGCTGGTGCGCGGGCCGGACGGTCACGAGATCGGCCGGGGGCTCATCGCTTTCGACGCAGAGGACGCCGAGCGAATCAAGGGCCGCTCGTCGGCGGACATCCCGGCGATCATCGGCTTCGCCGGGCGGACCGAGATGATCCACCGCGACGACCTAGTCCTCGGCGGCGAATAGACGCTAGAAGACAATCCCGAGGATCGCGAACGCTTGGGCGAAGTCGTCAGAAAAAACGCTCGGCTGCA
>Ga0207765_100035_pt1 | contig 19129 bp, 13 predicted proteins | sample LuqExpMetageno59_FD_187817 | JGI IMG/M metagenome (GOLD analysis project Ga0207765, IMG submission 187817) | Tropical forest soil microbial communities from Luquillo Experimental Forest, Puerto Rico - Sample 59 (SPAdes) | ecosystem: Environmental > Terrestrial > Soil > Tropical forest ...
TTGCGGCCAGGCGAAATCGTCCGCGCGTCCGGCCGGGACCGATAGTGGCTCACCCTTGACAAGCACGCGGTCGGCGGTGGCATCGCTATGCAGCGGCTGGCTGACAGAGGCGCCTAACAATTCTTCGGAATTCGCTGGCGTCGCTCTCAACGGCATCACCGGTCCGGCCACCGGGCGCACCGTCGATTTGTTCTCCGGCATCGGCCCGACCGGGCCGACCGGCAGCGCCACCGGCAACGCCCGGTCGCTCATATAGCGCCGGATTTCGCGTTCGACATAATGCGCCAGCTTTCGCGCGCCGGATTTCGTGAAATAGACGCCATCATTCGAGCGCAGGCGCCGCATTTGGCCCTCATAATCTGGACCGTAGCTGGCGAATTTGCCGTTCTCATCGACGAAACCATCCCACACGTCGATATAGACGGCACCGGCGCGTTCGGCGCGCGCGCGATAGAGATCGTTCAGATAGCCTGTATCGGCGGTCGATTTCGGACCGCGGATCGGCGGCAGGCCGACCCAGAAGACCGGCACGCCCTTGCTCTTGAGCGCGGTGATCGTGTCATCGATGCGCTTGGCATAGATTTCCGCCCAGCGGTCGGTACGAAATTCGATGAGGCCATTCGCCATCTTTGTACGCGATGGTTGTTCGCTATCGTCGGTCTTATCTTTATCGGACGCATCCTGATCGGTGACGGTCTGATCCGTCGCGGCCTTGTCTCCCGGGGTCTTTGTTTTCGGATCGTTCTCCTTGGGCAGATCTTTTTCGCGAATGTTCTGTCGGTCAGTAACGCCAAGCATCATCACGACATAGCTTGGCTTCTCCTGGGCAAGCAGATCGCGCGCCACATGCCACCAGTCGAGATCGCCCTTACCCTCATAGCGCAATAGGCCGGAATGAGCTTTGTTCTTGCGGACGATGGCGACTTCGGGTGAATCGGAGAACGCGTCTTCCAATCCATAGGCGAGCCAATCGGCCGTGCCGTCGCCCATCACCACGATAGTTGTGGTCGGTACGACCGCCTCGGCGCCGGCTTCCGGTTTGCGCGGGCTTGGCGCACGCGAATCGTCGGTGCGCTGGGGCGGCGGCACCGGCTCGACTTGGTAATATTGTTGGTAATATTGCCGGTTCGATGACCCAAAAAATCCGTCGAAGAAACCGCCAAACGATTGCGGGCGTTGCCGACTGAAAAAGTTATTTCGATCATCGCGCCATTGCGCCTGTGCCGTTACCGTAAGCGCGAGCACCGACGCACCTTCTGACAGTACCAGAATGGCGGCGACGATCAGCCAATGCGAGACTCGGATCTTGTCAAACATGCGATGTCCAACGCCCTAATATATAAAGGAAAAAGGCCAGCCGTCCAAAGGCCCTTGAATACGCAAAAAATGTTAACTCAAGGTAGGTCACCCTGAGGCGCTAACGGGCGCGCAGTTGGTCGAGGATAACCGCCGAGGCAAAGCCATCGGAAACCTGCCCGATCTTGGCCTGGAAATCCCTGATCGCCGCCCGCGTTTTGGCGCCGAGTTGGCCATCCGGCTCGCCGAGATCGTACCCGCGCCGCACCAGCAATTGTTGCAGCTCCAGCCGTTCCTCGCGGGATAGAACCCGCTCATAGCGCGGCCAGCTTTGCGCAAACGGCTCGGCTCCACGCAAGCGGTCGGCCAAATGGCCGATCGCGAGCGCGTAGGCCTCGGCCGGGTTGTAACGCATGATGACGCGGAAATTCTTCAGCGTCAGGAATCCGGGCCCCTGCACGCCGGCCGGGATCAGCAGAAATGCACTGTCGTCCAGCCGCGGGAACGGCTTGCCGCCTGGACGCGTGAGCCCGTAACGCTCCCAATCGCGGATTGTCATCGCCTCGCTCCGATCGGCGAGCTTGAAATCGAAGTTCGCCGGCACCACGACCTCGTAGCCCCAGGTTTGCCCGCTCACCCAACCGTCTGTGCGCAGATTATTGGCGGTCGAAGCGATGATGTCCGGAACCGAATCGATCACGTCGCGACGGCCGTCGCGGTCGAAATCGACGGCGTACTTCTTGAACGCGGTCGGCATGAATTGCGTCGGGCCGAACGCGCCAGCCCAAGAACCGACAAAGCGCTCGGGCCGCACGTCGCCGCGCTCGAGAATTTCCAGCGCCGAGAGGAATTCCTCACGGAAATAACTCTGTCTACGGCCGATGCAGGCGAGGGTCGCGGTCGAGCGAATCACCGGACGCTCGCCGCCAAGCGTGCCGTAGTTGGTTTCGACGCCCCAAATCGCGGTGATGACGTAGCGGTCCACACCATAGACGCGCTCTACCGCTTCAAAAGTCGCACGATATTTCTGCAGAAGCGCTCGCCCCTGTGCGATGCGCTCGTCGTTTACCAGGAGGTCGAGGTAATCCCAGAGCGTCTTGGTAAACTCCGGCTGCGCGTCGAGCAGGTCCATGATGCGCAGATCGGGCGTCAGCGATGTTGTATAGGCGACGAAGGTCGAGCGCGCGACGCCGCGTCGGGCCGCCGCCGGCCAGAGGCGTTCAAGGCAATCGTGGAAATTTGCCGCGCCAGCGCGGATCGCGGCAGCAGTCATACGAGGATCGCCGGAGGAACCGGACTCGCCGCTCCAATCAGACGCAGCGGCCAAAGATACGCGTGCGGCTGCGATCGTCCCGGTTACCCCGGAATAGGAGTGGTCGTCGCGCGATTGCCCCGCAGCGCCGCTCGCGACCGCCAATAGGGCAGCGGTCAAAAGATAGCCATAGGTTTTGCGCATGCCGAGCGGGTCAGCCCTTGATCCTCTCCTATGGGTGCCCCGATATCGTTTCAACAGCGTTAATAATTTACCATTCGGGCGCCATATAGACCCACGATAAACGACATGCTTTGTGCCGACTCAAATAGTTTATTAACACCCCCAAAATGACGGCAAATTCCGCATGACCCGTATCCGTAAAGCCATTTTCCCAGTCGCCGGTTTGGGAACCCGCTTCCTGCCAGCTACCAAGGCCATGCCGAAGGAAATGCTGCCCGTGGTCGACCGGCCGTTGATCCAGCATGTGGTGGACGAAGCCCAACAGGCCGGCATCGAGCACCTGATCTTTGTGACCGGCCGCAATAAGGGCGTGATCGAGGACCACTTCGACCGTCAGTTGGAGCTCGAGCTCACCTTGATGGAACGCGGCAAGAAGGCCGAGCTCGCCCTGCTCTCGGAAGTGCTGCCCGAAGCCGGTACCGTCAGTTTTACCCGCCAACAATCACCGCTCGGCCTCGGCCATGCAATCTGGTGCGCGCGTGAACTGGTCGGCAATGAGCCGTTCGCGCTGCTACTACCCGACGTGCTTGTGCAGAACCCGCGCGGCTGCCTAGCGCAGATGATGGACGCCTGCAGCAACCTGGAAGACAACGCCAATATCATCGCGGTCGAAGAAGTACCGCAAAGCCGTGTCCACATGTACGGCGTTGTGGGTGTCGGCGCGGCCAAGGGTAAGGCTTTCGCCATCACGAAGATGGTGGAGAAGCCAAAGGCGGCGGAGGCGCCGTCCAATCTGACTATTACCGGACGCTACATATTACAGTCGGAAATTTTCGCCTTGTTGGAAAAGCAGGCGGCCGGCACCGGTGGTGAAATCCAACTCACCGACGCGATGGTGATGCTTTCGCGCACGCAGCCTTTCTACGGCTTCAAGTTCGAAGGCCGCAGCTTCGACTGCGGCTCCAAGATTGGATTCCTCACGGCGAACGTGGCCTATGCGCTTCAGCGTGCGGATATCGCGCCCGAATTCCGCAGCGAACTGCGCGGCTTGTTGGGAGAGAAATAAAAAAATTAGCGCGGTAGCCGGAGGTGGAGAAGGAAAGACGCCTCAGGTTGCTCCACATCGGTGACGGAAATGGTTTATGGACTTTTCAGGCCCTTTTTCGGCCTTATATCCAACCCTGCACTTCCCGCTGCACCACGTCGCGGATCACGGCCATGCCCAAAGGAGAGTCATTGAGGCACGGGATGGCAGCGAAATTCTCACCGCCGGCATGCTTGAAAATCTCGGCATTCTCCATCGCGATCTCTTCCAGCGTCTCCAGGCAGTCGGCGGCGAAGCCGGGCATGATCACAACGACATTCTTCACGCCGCGCGCGGGAAGCTCTCTCATTGTGGCGTCGGTATAAGGCTTTAGCCACTCGGCGGTGCCGAACCGCGACTGGAAGCTCATCATCAGTTTGTCTTCGCTAAGTTTAAGTCGCGCGCGCACGAGCCGCGTGGTGGCCGCGCACTGGCAATAATACGGATCGCCTTTGTGCAGGTATTCTTCCGGCATGCCGTGATAGGAGGCGACGATCAGATCCGGCTTGAAGGCAAGCTGGGCAAGCGCTTGCTCCAGCGAACTGGCAATGGCGTCGATGTAGACCGGCTCATCGAAATAGGCGGGCGCGACGCGCACGGCCGGCTGCCAGCGCATCGCCGCGAGCGCATCGAAGGCCTTGTCGGCCACTGTCGCTGTGGTCGCGGCAGCGTATTGCGGATAGAGAGGAACGATGAGGATGCGGTCGCAGCCTGCCTTTTGCATCGCCTCGAGACGCGAGGTGATAGACGGATTGCCGTAACGCATCGCCCAATCGACCAGAACACGGGTATCGCCCGGGAAGCTAGCTGCCAGTTTCTCGGATTGCGCACGTGTGATCGTCTTTAAGAAAGACTCGTTGCGTTCCTTGTTCCAGATCTTGTCGTAATCGCGGCCCTTGCGGGCGGGGCGGACGGTGAGGATGATTAGGTTGAGCACCAACCACCACTTAATCGGGTTCTCTTCGATCACGCGGCGGTCGGATAGAAATTCCTTGAGATAACGGCGCATCGACCAATAGTCGGTGGCATCTGGCGTACCGAGATTGACGAGGAGTACGCCGATGCGCCGCGGCGGCAGCGCCGGATGATCGGGCGACAAATGCGAAATTGCGACATCGGTCATAATTTGCGCTCGTCGGCGATGACTTTTCCGTCGTTCGGCAGGGCGCCCGGCGCCACTAGCTTCACTGCGCCTTTGAGCTTGGTGACCGATTGCAAAGTGGCGGCAACCGCTGTTTCCAGCGCAGCACCAGACACCGCGCTTTCCGCCATCAACGTCATGGTGTCCTGCTCGCCCTCGCGTCCGACCACCAGGCGCAGCCGCTGAAGCTGCGGATGGCGCGCTGCCACCTCGGCGATTTGCTTGGGATGCACGAACATACCCTTCACTTTCGCTGTCTGATCCGCCCGTCCCATCCACCCCTTGATGCGCGCATTGGTGCGCCCGCAAGGTGAAGCCCCCGGCAGCAGCGCCGATAGGTCGCCGGTGCCGAGACGGATCATGGGATAGTCCGGATTGAACGATGTGACCACTACTTCGCCGACCTCGCCCTCGGCAACCGGATCGCCGGTGCCAGGACGCACGATTTCGAGAATTACGGATTCGTTGACGATCATGCCTTCATGTGCCTCGCTCTCGTAGGCGATCACACCAAGCTCGGCGGTGGCATAGCATTGCAGCACGGCGACCCCGCGCTCTCTAAGCTCGTCGCGAAGCGAAGCCGGCAATGCGGCTCCGGAAACGAGCGCGCGCTTGAGTGATGAGACGTCCTTGCCGGTCTTCTCGGCAGCGTCGAGCAGGATCTTGAGGAAGTCCGGCGTGCCGACATAACCGGAAGGCCGATAGTGGGCGATGGCCTCGAGCTGCTGCTCGGTATTGCCGACGCCACCTGGAATCACCACACAGTCGAGCGCGTGTGCACCCGCCTCCAGAATGAAGCCGCCGGGCGTCAGATGATAGGCGAAAGAATTGTGTAGGATGTCACCTGCGCGGAAGCCGGCGGCAAAGAGCGCTCGCGCCGAACCCCACCAATCCTTGCCGCCACCTTCCGGCTCAAAAATTGGCCCTGGGGACATTAACAGGCGTCTCACGCAATTGACCGGTGTGACATTAAATCCGCCGAACGGCGGATTTTCTTTCTGCAAAGCCGCGAGTTCAAACTTGTGTAACACCGGCAGCTTGGCCAGCGCGGCGCGCGAATTCGCTGCCTTCGGATCGACGCCGGCGAGATGCTCGGCCCATCCCGGCGCGATCCTTGCGCGCGCTATGAGGCCGGGCAGCGCCGCGAATTGTTCCCGCTCGCGCTGCGCGGGGTCGCGTATTTCCAGGTTGTCATAGTGCCGTCCACTCATCCCGGTAGCGTAAGCCACTCGCCTGTCTTTACGCCAGCCAACGCTTGCGCCGGCGGTAGTGCTTGCTTTCGCGGAATGATTTGCGGCGGCCGCCGGAAATGCCGAGGTAAAACTCCTTCACATCCTCGTTCTCGGCGAGCGATTTGGCGGCGCCGTCCATCACCACGCGGCCGTTTTCCAGAATGTAACCAAATTGCGCGAAACGTAGCGCCATGTGCGTGTTCTGCTCGGCCAGCAGGAACGACACACCTTCCTTCTCATTGAGGTCTTTGACGATTTCGAAAATCTCCTCGACGATCTGCGGCGCCAATCCCATCGACGGCTCATCGAGCAGGATCATCTTCGGGCGCGACATCAGTGCGCGGCCGATGGCGCACATCTGTTGCTCGCCGCCCGAGGTGTAGCCGGCGATAGCGCTGCGCCGCTCCCCGAGCTTGGGGAAATAGGAATAAACCAGATCGAGGTCGCGCCGAATCGCCGCCTTGCCGTCGCGCCGGGTGAAGGCGCCCGTGAGCAGATTCTCTTCGATGGTGAGGTGCGCGAAGCACTGGCGGCCCTCCATCACCTGGATGCAGCCGCGGCGGACCAGTTCGTTGGGCGACAGGTCCTGCACCTCGGCGCCGTCAAATATGATCGAGCCCTTGGTGACGTCGCCGCGCTCCGCCTGCAATAGGTTGGAGATGGCCTTCAGCGTTGTGGTCTTGCCGGCGCCGTTGGCGCCAAGCAGCGCGACGATGCCGCCCTTCGGTACTTCGAGCGAAACGCCCTTGAGCACCAGAATGACGTGGTCGTAAATGACCTCAATGTTGTTGACGCAGAGGATCTTTTCCGCCGCTGCGGAAGCCGTCGTTGCGCTCTGGGTTGCTCCCGACATGACCGGTATAGATGAGAGCCTCTCCCCGCCGCGACGGTGGGGAGAGGAACGTTCATCCTAGATTACGACGACTTGTCGCAAGCTTCCGTGCGCTTCGGCCACGGCTGGTTCTTGGTCAAATAGTCCTGCGCCGCCGCATCAAGCAGCGGCATGACCTTGTCCTTCATGGGCGAGATCCAGTCAGAGACCTTGACCCACTTGGCGCCGTCCCACTGCTGCATATAGGCGGAGTGATGGCCGTTGTGATCCTCGCAAGTCACCTCGACAGGCGCGCCGAAATCAGGGAGGCCGATCTCCTTCCAGCGCGCCGGTGGGATCTTCAGGGTCTCAAGACCGCGCCGTACATCATCGCCGGTGACCACCTTCTTGCCGGTGATCTGCTGCGCGTTGCGGATGGCCTCGGCAATCAGCACCGCATTATAGACGCCTCGGTTGTACAGGTTCTCGCCGACCTTCTCCTTCGCCGTCTGGCTGTCCTTGCCGATCACGTATTTCTCTATGTCCTGGATCGCTGGGAATTGGTCGCCGACCGCATTGAAGTTCAACGATAGATAGCCCTTAGCGCCTGCGCCGGCCGGACGCACGTCATCCTCGGCGCCCGACCACCACACGCCGATGAAATGATCCAACGGATAGCCGGTCTTGGCAGCTTCCTGCACCGCCGTCGGGTTCATGGCGCCCCAGCCCCACATGATCATGTAATAGGGGCGATCGCGGCGCACGTTGAGCCACAGGCCCGATTGGTTCTGCATGTCGGCCGGCGGCACCGGATATTCCTTCACGGTGAAGCCGTATTCGTTTGCGAACTGATGCAACAGCGGCAACGGCTCGCGGCCATAGCCGCCGTCGAAGAAGATGTAACCGATGGTCTTGCCCTTCAGCTTGTCGAGCCCGCCTTCCTTGCCGCCGATGTAGCGGAAGATAATCGAGAGGCCGTCCCAGTAGGTGGCAGGCGGGTTGAACACCCACGGAAAATCCTTGCCGACCGCCGAGGCCGAAAGACCGTAGGCCATCGACAGGATCGGGGTGTGATTGACCGCCGCCTTGGGGATCAGCGCCAAGGTGATGCCGGTCGACCAGGGACTGATCACCACCGGGTGCTTGTCCTTGATGGAGTCATAGCACTCGACGCCCTTCTCGTTCTTGTAGCCGGTCTCGCATTCCTCGTACTGGAGTTTAACGCCGCCGATGCCGCCGTCACGCGCGTTCAACATATGGATGTAGTCGGAGATACCGTTGGCGATGGGTATCCCTGAGTTCGCGAACGCACCCGTGCGATAGGAAAACAGCGGTACGTAAATGCTGTCCTCGGCAACGGCCCTTGAGGCCATCACGGAAGCGCCCGCAAGGCTCGCCACGGCCACTCCGAGAACAATGTGTTTCAAGCTCATTGTATGTCTCCCTTGTGCTTCTGCCGGCATTTTGCGCCGGCCTTTACTTTCGACCCTCGTTGACGAGGGCACCCCAAGCCGGTCCAGGCCCGGCGTTAGGGAATTTGGCTTGAGTGTGCCCTTTCAATACGGGAAAGGCCACACTCTCAGTTTCTGCTTTCCGATCTGCCAAAGCCGAGCCAATCCGTTGGGCTCGGCGATCAGAAACAAAATAATGAGCGTTCCCAAGATTATGAAGTTGATGTGTTCGAGGTTGGCGGACGTGATCGCGAGGTCCCAGTTTGTCTTTATCATGCGCAACACGATCGGCAGGCCATAGATGAGGGCAGCGCCAAAGAAAGACCCTAGCAGGCTGCCCAGCCCGCCTATGATCACCATGAATAACACCAGGAATGACTGGTTTATGCTGAAGCTTTCTGATTCGGCATTGCCGAGCCACAGGAAAACCAGCATAGCGCCGGCGACGCCGCAGTAGAACGACGAGACCGCAAAGGCAAGCAGCTTGGTGGGGTAGAGCTTGATCCCCATCAACTCGGCAGCGATGTCCATATCGCGCACCGCCATCCAGGTGCGGCCGATACGGCCGCGGATCAAGTTTGAAGCGAGCCAAGTCATTATCGCCACGATCGTCAGCACGATGAGATACCGCGTAACCGCCGTGGCATTGGGACCGGTGATCGGAATGCCGAACAGCGTTCGCGCAGGCACTTCGATCGACGCCGAGATGTTGTAGTTGTAAAGCCACGGGATGCGGATGAAGCACCACGACAGGAAGAACTGCGACGCCAGCGTCGCCACCGCCAGATAGAAGCCTTTGATGCGCAGGCTGGGCAGACCAAAGACAATGCCAGCTGCAGCTGCCAGGAAGCCCGAACAGATGATCAGCACGACGATATTGATACCGGGGAAAAACGTCGCAAGCTTGTAGCAAGCGAAGGCACCGACCCCCATGAAGCCGCCGGTGCCGAGCGACAAGAGCCCGGTGTAGCCGGTGAGCATATTGAGCCCGATCGCGGCGAGCGAGAGCACTAGCACCGGAATGAGAATCGAATCGAGGACGAAATCGGACGCCGTTAGCGGCACCAGAATGAAAGCGACCGCCAGGATGAGGAGGAAGCCGATCTGGTCCTGTCGAATCGGAAACAGCGCCTGGTCGGCTTGGTAGCTCGTCTTGTACTGGCCAGCCTCACGGTAAAACATAAGCGCTTAGATCCGCTCGATGATACGTTCGCCAAAGAGGCCTTGCGGCCGGAACAGCAGGAAGATGAGCGCAATCACGTAGGCGAGCCAGGATTCGATCCCGCTGCCAAACAAGGGGCCCCAGTAAAATTCGCCGAGTTTCTCACCGACGCCGATGATGACGCCGCCGACGATCGCGCCGGGGATCGAGGTCAGTCCGCCAAGGATGAGCACCGGCAGTGCCTTCAACGCGATGATCTCTAGCGCAAATGATACGTTCGAACGCGCGCCCCACATGATGCCAGTCGCCAGCGCCACGATGCCGGCGGCGAACCAGACGATCACCCATATGTATTCGAGCGAAATGCCAACCGAGAGCGCCGCGCGGTGGCTGTCGGCGACGGCGCGCAGCGCGCGTCCGATCCGCGTCTTCTGGAAGAAGACCGCTAGCGTGGCCACCATCAGCGAGGCGATCACCGCGGCTGCGACGTCGATCTTCTGCATCTGCACGAAACCGCCCAGCATCTTGATGCTGTAGGAGCCGCTCGGCAGCAGCAGTTGATCCGTAATCATAACCTTAGGATCGCCGCCAAAAATTAATTCACCTGAACCGATCAGTATGTACGTCAGGCCAAAGGTGGCCATGAACAGGATGATGTCCGCCTGGTTGACCAACGGCCGCAGCACCAGGCGTTCTATGGCGAAGGCCAGGGCAAACATCACAGCGATGGTCAGAGCCAGCGCGAGAAACGCCGGCACCCCATGCGCGTAGAGGCCGACCAGCGTGAGCGCCGAGAACACGACCATGATGCCCTGCGCGAAGTTGAACACACCGGAGGCTTTGAAGATCAACACGAAACCGAGCGCAATCAATGCGTACAGCACCCCGGCAACCAGGCCTTCCCACAGCGTCTGCACTAATAGATCGGGCGCTGTGCCCATCTGCACGAAGGGGTCGATGAAGATCTGGTAGAGGAGACTCATCGCGTTCCCTCAGTGCGCTACGCCCAGATAGGCGTCGATCACGCCCTGATCCCTCTTGACCTCGTCCGGCTTACCGTCGGCGATCTTGATGCCGTGGTCGAGCACCACGACCCGGTCGGACAAATCCATGACCACGCCCATGTCGTGTTCGATCAGCGCGATTGTCGTACCGTAATGGTCATTCACGTCGAGGATGTAGCGCGACATGTCCTCCTTTTCTTCGAGGTTCATGCCGGCCATTGGCTCGTCGAGGAGCAACAGGTCGGGCTCCATGGCCAGCGCACGGCCGAGCTCCACACGCTTCTGCAGCCCGTAGGGAAGCCGGCCAACCGGCGTGCGCCGGATCTCCTGAATTTTGAGGAAATCGATGATTTCCTCGACCCGATGGCGGTGCTCGATTTCCTCGGCGAGCGCAGGCCCATGCCGCAGCAGCTGCCAAAAGAAGTTTCGACGCATCTTCAGCGTGCGCCCGGCCATGATGTTGTCGAGCGCCGTCATGCCGCGGAATAACGCGACGTTTTGGAAGGTGCGCGCGATGCCGCCGTTAGCGGCGTCGTAAGGACGCATCTTGGCGCGCGTTTCGCCCTTGAAGGTGATTTGGCCCTCCTGCGGCTGATAGAAGCCGTTGATGATGTTGAGCATCGACGTCTTGCCTGCGCCGTTGGGGCCGATGATAGCGCGGATCTCGCCTTTGCGGATATCGAACGAGACGTTGCTGACTGCCTTCACACCGCCGAATGACAGCGAAACGTTCTCCACCGACAAAAGCACGTTGCCGACCGCAATTTCCGAGCCGCTCGGCGCTCTCATGCCGCCTCCCCCATCGCGGCGGGCACCGGTTCAGTCTGCATGTCGCGGATTTTCACGCGTGCGCGGATCGTGCCCTTGCGGCCGTCTTCGAAGGTGACCTCGGTAGCCACGTCGGCCTCCTTGGAGCCGTCGTAAAGCGCCTTGACCAGCGGCGCGTAGCGATCCGCGATGAAGCTGCGGCGCACTTTCTGAGTGCGCGTCAACTCGCCGTCGTCGGCATCAAGCTCCTTGTGCAGGATCAGGAAGCGCTTGATTTGTGCGCCTGACAACATCTTGTCCTGCGCCAGCGAGCGATTCACCTCGGCGACGTTCTTTTCGATTATGTCGTAGACCAGCGGATGACCGGCGAGCTCCTGATAGGAGGCGTACACGACGTTATTGCGCTCAGCCCAGCTACCAACCGCGGTGAGATCGATATTGATCATAACCGCCACGAAATCGCGCCTGTCACCGTACGCGACCGCTTCGCGGATGTTCGGATAAAACTTAAGCTTATTCTCGATGTACTTGGGCGGGAATAGCGTTCCGTCATTGAGTCGGCCGACATCCTTGGCCCGATCGATGATCTTCAGATGGCCGGTCTTTTCGTCGAAAAATCCGGCGTCGCCGGTCTTCACATAGCCGTCCGGCGTCATGACTTCGGCGGTCTTCGTGTCGTCCTTGAAATAGCCCGCGAACATGCCGGGCGACTTGAACAACACTTCGCCGTTTTCAGCGATGCGGATGTCCACGTTCGGACAAGCCGGGCCAACGGTATCGGAATAAATCTCTCCGTCGGGCTGCGCCGTCAAATAGAGAAATGCCTCGGTTTGCCCGTAGAGTTGCTTCAGGTTGAGACCAATCGAGCGGTAGAAGTTGAACAGGTCCGGTCCGATCGCCTCACCCGCCGTGTAGGCCACGCGCACGCGTGAAAAGCCGAGCACGTTTTTTAGCGGTCCGTAAACCAGCAGGTTGCCGAGCGCGTAAAGCAGGCGTCCGTTCAGCGGCACCGACTCGCCGTTGAGGATTTTCTCGCCATAGCGGCGCGCCACACCGATGAAATAATGGAACAACTTGCGCTTGAGGGCGCCAGCGTCCTCCATACGGATCATCACGCGCGTGAGCAACTGCTCCAGCGTGCGCGGCGGTGCGAAATAGAAACTCGGACCGATCTCGCGCAGGTCCTGCATCGCGGTGTCGGTGCTTTCCGGACAGGCCGTGCAGAATCCGGCGACCAGGCCCTGCGCATAGTTCAAATAGTGGTCGCCGACCCAGGCGAGGGGCAGATAGGCCAGAGCGACGTCCGTTTCGGTCAGCTTGTCGAATAACACCGTATCCGTCGCGGCTTTGATGGAGCGCTCGTTTGTGAGCACCACGCCTTTGGAAGTGCCAGTGGTGCCAGAGGTGTAAAGAATGATCGAAGGATCCGTGCCTTTGCCTGCCGCGATCTCGCCGTCGAGCCAGGCCGCGACGGCCGGATCCGCCAGCGCCTTGCGTCCTTCCGCAATAATCTCGTCGATCGGATGCAGCCGGCTGTGGTCGTAATCGCGCAAGCCGCGCGGTTCGTCGTAGACCATCTCTTCCAGCTTGGGCAGGTGCTCCTTGACCGAGATGATCTTGTCGACCTGCTCCTGATCCTCGACTGCGGCGAAGCGCACCTCGGCATGCGCGAGGACAAAGGCGAGTTCATCGGCAACCGCATCGGCATAGACTGGCACGGGCACGGCGCCGAGCATCTGCGCAGCCATCACTGACCAATAGAGCTTCGGCCGGTTGGCGCCAACGATGGCGATGGTCTCGCCGCGCTTGAGACCGAGTCGGTTTAGGCCGACCGCGTAGGCGCGCACAATCTCGAGCAGGTCCGACCACGTCCAAGTTTGCCAGATTCCGAGGTCTTTCTGTCGCATCGCGGGCCGTACGCCGAAAAGATTGGCGTTGCGAATCAGCAGCTTGGTAAAAGTGTCCGCCGCAGCAGCGGAATTCGGCGCCACAGCCTCATCCTCCCGTTGGGCCGCATTATTTATGTCCCGCGGTCTTCTACCCCTCGAAGCCCGTTGGGCATGTTATTGATGTGAATATGAAAACACCCCTGAAAGGTGGTCAAGTCTCGGCCGGCCGGTAAAATCACTAAATTATTCCGCCGCCTTGAGAACCGGCGCGGTGGCGGCGCGGAATTGCTCGTATAGACCCGCTTCCTCGGCCTTGGCTGCGGCCAGATGACGCTGTTTGACCGGGCCGAAGCCGCGAATTTTTTCCGGCATGGCGGCCAGAGCAACCGCAGCACTGTGATTTTCCGGCGACAGAGTTTCGACGATCTCTGCCAGAAGTTTCTCATATTCTGTAATTAACTTCCGCTCGGTTCTGCGCTCTTGCGTGTAGCCGAACGGGTCGAACGGCGTGCGGCGCAGGAACTTGAATTTCTTCAGCACGCGCAAGAAGCCGAGCAGCCAAGGTCCAAACGACATCTTCTTCGGCTCGCCGGTGAGCTTGTCGCGGCGCGCAAATAGCGGCGGTGCCATATGAAACTCCAGGCGCAGCTTGTCGCCGTCGAAGGTCGATCTGACGCGCTCGATGAATGAAGTGTCGGTGTAGAGCCGCGCCACCTCGTATTCGTCCTTGTAGGCCATTAATTTGAACAGGTAGCGCGCCACGGTTTCCGACAGCGCGCATTGGCCGGGCGCCTTGATCGCTTCCGCATTCTTGATCCTCTCGACCCAGTTGCGATAGCGCCGCGCGTAGCGCGCGCTCTGATAGGCGGTGAGGAATTTGACGCGGCGGTCCACTGTCTCGGCGAAAGTCTGCGATAGCTTGAGCGAGTCGTTGATCTCCTGTGCGGAGGCCGGCTTCATCAGCGCTTCGATCGCCTTCGGATTGGCGGCGGCGCGACGGCCGTAGCGAAACGCGGCGATGTTCATCGCCACGTCCTCGCCGTTGAGCTCGATCGCCTTTTCGATAGCCTCGGCCGACACCGGCAAGGCGCCGATCTGATAGCAATAACCGATGCCGACCATATTGCTAGGCAGCGTCCGGCCGAGCAGTTCGTTGGCGATCCGCGCCAGGTTCACAAAATACGGCACGTCGTTACCGGACGCGGCAGCAACCGCGCGCTTGATGCGCTCGACCGGCAATGAAAAGTCGGCGTTGCGCGCGAAATCGCCTGGCATGAACTCGAAGGTATTGATGACTACCTTAGTGCCCGGCTTAATTGCGCTGAGCACCTTCTTGGTGCCGGCGACGACGATGTCGCCGCCGAACACCAGGTCAGCACCGTGCGCGGCGACGCGGATGGCGTGTATATCCTCGGGCTGATTAGCGATGCGAACATGGCTGTAGACCGCCCCGCCCTTCTGCGCGAGGCCGGCCATGTCGATTATGCCAACGCCCTTGCCCTCGATGTTCGCCGCCATCGCGAGGATGGCGCCGATGGTTACGACGCCCGTGCCGCCGACGCCGGTGAGGATGATGCTGTAAGGATGGTTGAGCAGTGGCACATCCGGGCTTGGCAGAGGAGCCCAGTCGGCCGGCTCGGCAATCGTCTTGCCCTTCCTCAGCTTAGCGCCATGCACCGTGACGAAAGATGGGCAGAAACCTTTGATGCAGGAATAGTCCTTGTTGCAGCTCGACTGCTCGATGGTGCGCTTGCGACCCCATTCGGTCTCCAGCGGCTGCACCGATACGCAGTTCGATTTCAAGCCGCAGTCGCCGCAGCCTTCGCAGACCAGATCGTTGATCAGGATGCGCTTGTCGGGATCAGGGAAGGTGCCGCGCTTACGGCGGCGGCGTTTCTCAGCGGCGCAGGTCTGGTCGTAGATCAACACGCTCACTCCGGACACTTGTGTAAGCTCGCGCTGCAGCACGTCGAGCCCCTCCCGGTGGTGCACGGTCAGGCCGCGTGGCCAATCGGTGTTTTTCGGGTATTTCCACGGCTCATCAGTGACAACGACCACGCGGCTTGCGCCGTCGGCGGCGACTTGACGCGCAATCTGAGGCACCGTGAGGCCGCCGTCGTTGGCCTGCCCTCCGGTCATCGCCACGGCATCGTTGAACAGGATCTTGAAGGTAATCTTCGTGCCCGAGGCGATGGCGGCGCGGATCGCGAGCGAGCCAGAATGATTGTAGGTGCCGTCGCCCAGATTCTGGAAGACGTGATCGCGCTTGGAGAACGGCGCCTCGCCGATCCAGTTCGCGCCCTCGCCGCCCATCTGTGTGTAGCCGAGCGTCTTGCGCTCCATCCACTGCGCCATGTAGTGGCAGCCGATGCCGGCATAGGCGCGGCTGCCTTCCGGCACATGCGTCGAGGTGTTGTGCGGGCAGCCTGAGCAAAAATACGGAATGCGCTGAGCCACGTCCGCCGTTTCGGCCAGCGCGCGCTGCGCCGATTTTAGGCGGGCGACATTGGCCGCCAACACATCGTTCGCGCCATAGCGCAGCACCCGCTCACCGATGCAGATTGCAATGTCGTTCGGATCTAGCGCCCCCTTCACCGGGAACAGCCAGTTGCCCTGCTCGTCCTTCTTGCCGATGCAGACCGGCTGATGCGCGGTGCCGTAGAGTTCCTCGCGCACCTGCACTTCTATCAGCGAGCGTTTCTCCTCGACCACGATGATCAGGTCGAGGCCTTGCGCGAACTCCATCAACTCTTGACGACCGATCGGCCAGACGCAGCCGATCTTGAACAAGCGCAGGCCGAGGTCGTTGCATTTCACCTCGTCGATGCCAAGCTCCTCAAGCGCCTGACGCACGTCAAGATAGGCCTTGCCCGTCGTAATGATGCCGATCTTTTGATTGCGTCCGCCCGAGGTGATAAATCTGTTGAGCTTGTTGGCGCGCACGAAGGCAAGCATGGCGTCGCGCTTGAAATCGTGCAGCCGCGCTTCTTGTCCTAGAATTGAATCGACGAGGCGGATGTTAAGGCCGCCCTCCGGCATGCGGAAGTCCGTCGGCGTGACGATCTTGATACGGTCGAGGCTACCGTTGACCACGCCGGTTGACTCGACCGTCTCGTGCATGCACTTGAGCGCGGTCCACGTCCCGGTGTAGCGCGACATCGCCCAGCCGTAGAGCGCGTAGTCGATGATCTCCTGCACGCCGCCGGGATTGAGGATCGGCATCATCACGTCAACGAAATGAAATTCCGACTGATGCGCGGTGGTGGAGGATTCGGCGGTGTGGTCGTCGCCCATCAGTGCGATGACGCCGCCGTTCTTCGAGGTGCCGGACAGATTAGCGTGGCGGAAAACGTCGCCCGAGCGATCGACACCCGGCCCTTTGCCGTACCACATGCCAAACACGCCATCGAACTTGCCCTCGCCACGCAACTCAGCCTGCTGCGTACCCCACAGCGCGGTGGCGGCGAGTTCTTCGTTGAGACCAGCCTGGAACTTGATGTCAGCGGCGGTGAGCTGCTTGGCCGCCCGCATGAACTGCTGATCGAGACCGCCGAGCGGCGAACCCCGATAGCCGGTCAGATAGCCTGCGGTTTTCAAGCCGGCGGCGCGGTCGCGAGCCTTCTGCATCAGGCAGGCGCGGATCAACGCCTGATAGCCCGTCACCAGGACACGGCTTTGGCCGAGGTCGTATTTGTCGTCGAGGCTGACCGGTCTAAGCGTCATCGATGACCTAGCGGCGAATGGCGCGGGATTCGCCAACCCCCTACCATATATAAATTTATAAAGCAGCGGTCGGAGGCAAAGCGGAGAAAACCCCTGAGAAGCTGGCACCGCGGTGCAATCCGGTCAATTTCGTTGTGGGGTCCTGGGAACAATATTCCGCCGAATGCCCTTCGACGCATTTTGACGTCATATTCAGGTCGAAAAACTAGCACTCCTCACAATGGAAGAGCGGTCTAACAATCAGCCAGAGGGATATCGTTGGGTAACATCAACCCGCGACCGCCTGCCATCCGGTGGTCCCATTGGTCGATGGTCCTGTATGAAGCCGGTGGCGTCGAACTCTTCCCAATTTCAATGACCAATGCGAACCCCGGCGAGACTTAATTCGTGGGTCGGCAGACATCCTATCCTTGGGCGCGGAGCAGCCTTAAGTGCAGCGCATTAGTCAAATCCCGTGAAGTCTGTAAAAAGGGGTCTTCCAGCCGGACCCCTTTGCATGCTGCAACCTACTTCCTCGGTCGAAAGCCGCGCATCTTGGATCGTCGCCTCGGCAGCGCTCTTCACGCTAATGATGGCGTTTGGCTCCGCGTGGATTACCGTGGTTGCGCTCAAGGATATTGCCGCCGAAGTGGACGGCACGCGCTCGATTCCAGCGCTCGCCAGTTCACTCGCCTGGCTCGGCTCTGGCGCCGGCGGCATCCTCATGGGCCGCATCGCCGATCGTGTCGGCACGCGTTGGACCGTTATCTGCGGTGCCTTGATGATCGGCGCGGGCCTCGCGCTCTCCACCTTCAACCCGCCCTGGCCACTGTGGATCGGGCATGGATTTTTCATCGGCCTGATCGGGCTCGGCGGCATTAATGCGCCGATGTACGTATATATCAGCCGCTGGTTCGATCGCCGGCGCGGCTCGGCGCTGGCGCTGATTTCGAGCGGCAGCTATCTCGCCGGCGCGCTGTGGCCGCCACTGTTTGAACGTACCATCGCGGCGTTCGGCTGGCGGCAGACGATGCTGTGGTATGCGCTCGCCGAGATAGTTGTCATTGTGCCGTTGGCCGCGCTGTACTTCCGGCGACCGCCGGAAGTGATCCATGCGGCCACCGGCTCAACCAAGGCGCGCGCCTCGGTGCGCGTGTTCAACTGGCCGCCCAACTCCGTGTTCGCGCTGATGTGCGGGGCGGCAGTGCTGTGCTGCATCCCGATGGCGATGCCGCAGGGGCATCTGGTCGCGTTCTGCAGCGATCTCGGCATCGCGCGCTCCATAGGCGCCCTCATGCTGTCGGTGCTGCTCGGGACTGCCTTCTTGAGCCGTCAAATCTGGGGTGCCATATCCGACCGTATCGGCGGCCTTGCGACAGTACTGATCGGCTCGGCCTGGCAGGCCGCGGCAATGGTCTCGTTCCTGCTCACGCAAAACGAGGTCGGGCTGTTCACCGTCGCCGCCGCATTCGGCCTCGGATTCTCGGGCATCATCCCCGCCTACGTGCTGGCCCTACGCGAGCTGTTCCCACCGGCGGAGGCCTATTGGCGGATCCCGACGCTCTTGTTGTTCAGCGGCGGCGGCATGGCGCTGGGCGGTTGGATCGCCGGCCTGCTCTACGACTATTTCGGCTATTACGCGCCGGCCTTCGCCGCCGGCATTGGCGCCAATATTCTCAACCTGCTGATCGTCGGCTTGCTGGTCGCGCGCAAGCGCACCCGTACCGTTTGGGCGTGAACGCTTTAGCGATTCGCGGGGCTGATCAGCCAGACGCCCACAGGATGCCGAACGCGATCATCATCGGGAAGATCGTGAACGGCGTGCCTGCCGCCGCCGAGCTGAGGATGCCGAGCGCCGCGACCGCTGCAGGCCGATTCGAACGTGAGCACCGCTACGATCAGCGCAAAGATCAGCGCGATGACGCCGATCACTGCCTCGACCTTGGGGTCGACGACTCTTTTATCAATGGACTTAAAAAGTAGAGCCTATCTCAAAATTACTGACTCCTAGCGCCTCACCACCAATCCTGCGAGGCTGCAGAACGTCGGGCCACCACAGCACCAACCTGAAGTTATTGCACGAGTCCTCATCAGATGGATTCGCTCGTCAGCGCGACACACTCTCTTTCGTGCCCCCTCAAGATCGATATGGGC
>Ga0207765_100054_pt1 | contig 16072 bp, 12 predicted proteins | sample LuqExpMetageno59_FD_187817 | JGI IMG/M metagenome (GOLD analysis project Ga0207765, IMG submission 187817) | Tropical forest soil microbial communities from Luquillo Experimental Forest, Puerto Rico - Sample 59 (SPAdes) | ecosystem: Environmental > Terrestrial > Soil > Tropical forest ...
TTGCCGGATGCCAAGATTACACCGTCCATCGGGGCGACGTCGGCGTAATCGCGGCCGATGGCGAGCACAACGTGTTGGTCGGATGCGAGCATGTTGTTGGTCGGGTCGAATCCGATCCAGCCTGTATCCGACCCGCACCACAGCATAACCCAGGCATGCATGGCGTCGGTGCCTTGCAGTCGTGTTTCTCCCTGTCGCGGCACGCTGCGCAAATAGCCGCTCACATAAGCAGCGGGCAGACCGATGCCACGGAGACCGGAAATCATGATATGTGCAAAATCCTGGCAGACGCCGCGGCGCAGAGCAAACGACATTGGCGCCGTTGTGGTGACAGTGGTGGCGCCGATTTCGTAGTGGAGATCGGCTTTTATCCTTCGCATCAACTCAATTCCGCCATCGAGCACGGCGCGCCCAGGCGCAAAACTCGCCTGGGTGTAGTCGCGGATATCAGGATCGAGCGATACCATACGGCTGGGGTACAAAAACTGCGCCGGTGACATCGGCGTGATATCGCTCGTGCTGAAGGCGTTATCGCGGACAGTTTCCCACGCTGGTGTTGCAAATGCAGCAGGCTGAATCAACGCCTCCACTCCGACGCGAGCCGAGACCCGCACGGTCAGCCGATCGTGGGGACTTTCCAGTACGATCCAAGTTAGCCGGTTGCCGAAAAAATCAGCGCCGTCGCGTCGCCCCACCGGCTCTGGCTCTATGTGCAGCGAGAACACTTGTACGCGCTGGCCGTGGCGGTTGATTGGGGTTAGCCGCAGCACATGGCGCGCATGGGTGACCTTGGTCGCATAATGACATATCGTCGTTTGCGAAATGTCGTAAATCATGCGAGCGCCTCAACGACAGTTCCAAATTGCTCCTGGGTCGTGAGATAGGACGAGGCGATCATTTCTGACAATTGCATGAGGGTCTCCTCGATATTGAGGATCGCCGGTACGTCGAGCCTGGCCGCATCGGCGGTGCGCAGGCGGGAGGCGATCGATGTGGCAACCCGCTGTACTTGCGACAATCGACCGTCAGCATTGGGTTTTGGCAAGGCTGCCAGATGGGTTTCTATCCGGTCGAGTTGATAGCCCACTGAGCGCGGATTATTGGAGGAGAGCATGATTAGGTCGATCACCGGCGCGAGCGCCGCCACCATCAAATAGCGTTGCCGATAAGTGATTTGGCTGTCAGTTAATTCGAGCAGAAGGTCGAGCCCGCCGGCTGATCTTTGGCCGGCAAACTGGCGGACAAACCGACACGTGAGAATGGCACGCTCGATTCGGCGGCCAAGCTCGAGAAATCGCCATCCTGCGAGTTGGGTCATGTTTTCCTGCGCCAACCCCGAAAACGAAGACATAATGCGCAACGCAGCATCCACGCGCTCAATCAATGCGCCTTCGGCCGCGCCGATGACCAGCGGCGCGTTGATGATCGCGGCAAGATCATTCAGCGCCCGCCATGCGTCGGGCGAAAAGCGATCGCGGATCACGGACGCGGATGTGCGCGCGGCGCCAACAAGTGCCGGCAGCGATCCATGCCATTCCGCCTGTGTGAAGACCGCTCGCGCAACGGAGGTCGGCGAGATTTGATGGTCAGTTGGTGCGGCATTCCAGGCGCCAAGCAATGAGGTGATGCCGCCAATCACCGATGCGACAGCATTTTCATCGTCAGCCATGCGAAAAAGCAAAGCGCGGACGACCCGCAACGTCGCTTCTAGGCGCTCAACATAACGCCCGACCCAAAGCAGATTATCGGCAGCCCGACTCGGCAGTAGGCCGGTCGTGCGTTGGATGGTCATCAATTCTGGCCTTGGTAGCAGCGTTGTCTCTGCTACCGGGCCTTCCGCTAGCACCCAAGCATCCGTGGTCGAGCTGCCCGTTTGCAGACTTACCGCGCGCGCATCGGCGTGCTCGGCGATGCGCACGAAACCTCCTGGCATGACCTTCCAGTTCCCTCCCACCTTGGAAAGGAAAAGCCGTAGCGTGAAGGGATGTGGCTGCAGAACGCCGTTCCGCCAGACTGGCATTGTTGATAGCGTTACCGCCTCCTGCACCACAAAATCCGCGGCGCGATATTGGATGTCTTGCAGCAGCTTTTTCCGGAGCGGCTCCTCAAGCTTAGAACCGAGCATTCCGTCGCCTAATGATAGATGAGCCAGAGAGTCGGTCAGCGCCGGTGCAACGACCATGTCGTCGAGGCAGCCTAGCATTTCGTCGCGCACCCCGGCATGGCCGAGCCACCATGTGGCGACGTTGGGAACGGCGAGATTGGTCCCAAGCACGGCCGTTGCTAGCGCCGGCAGGAACGCAAGCATTGCACGGGCCTCGATTAAACCTGCGCCGAGTGCATTAACGATCACAACCCTGCCATCGCGCACCGCCTGTACGAGCCCGGGGACACCAAGCCGTGAGGAGGCGTTTAGTTCGAGCGGATCGGCAAAATCGGCGTCTAGCCTGCGCAGCAATACAGCCGCCCGTTGAGGACCAGCAATCGTGCGTATAAAGATGCCATCATCGTTCGCCGTCAGATCCTCGCCTTCGACCAATAACAGGCCGAGATAACGAGCAAGATAAGCGTGCTCAAAATACGTTTCGTTCAGTGGGCCGGGCGTCAACAGGCAGACGCGTGAACGATCCAGACGACTGAAGGAGAACATCTCGGCCTGAAACGTCTGAAAAAACGGCGCAATGCGTTGCACTCGGGTTGTGCGGTAAATGTCGGGCATGGCGCGCGCGAGGGCGAGACGATTTTCGATGGCGTAGCCGGCGCCCGAGGGCGCCTGGGCGCGGTCGCTCAAGACCCACCAGCGTCCATCAGGACCGCGGCCAACGTCCACGGCATAGAAGCGCAAGTGCGTGCCGCCGGGCGGCGGGACGCCCACCAGCGGTCGCAGGAATTCAGAATTTCCGGCAATCACCGCAGCGGGTAAGCGGCCGTCACGGACCAGCTGCCCCGGGCCGTAAGCGTCGGCCAAGATTGCTTCGAGCAAAGCCGCGCGCTGGCACAGTCCGGCCTCGAGCTGTTTCCATTCCGTGGGTTCGATCAACAGCGGGATATGGCTTAACGGCCAAGGCCGTTCCACACCGGCCGGATCTTCATAGATGCGATAGAAGACGCCGGAGTCATGTAAGTAACGGTCGGCGACCGCGAAGCGACGATTGATTTCTTCAGCGCCGAGGTTCGCGAGCATTGAGAGGAACGGCTGCCAATGCGGGCGCACTTGGCCGCTTTCGTCCAACATCTCATCATAAATACCTGGCAACGAATGATAGTTGGCGACGAATTGACCCAGCCTGCCGTCCTGCCTTGCTTGAGTGTTGTCGAGTTGTGCGGCCATCGACTGACCCTAGGCGTTGCGCCTGAGATCGAGAGTGGTTGGATATTCAGTCGTCGGTTCGATAGGCGGAATGTCGACAAGACCAGCGGTGTGACCATAATCCTGGAAACGCGCCCTCCGCCGCGCCTCCGCCTCATAGAAATTGACCGGAAAGGTTTCATAACTACGACCACCTGGATGAGCGACATGATAAACGCAGCCGCCCAGCGAACGCCGGCTCCAGGCGTCAACGATATCAAACGTTAGCGGCGCGTGAACTCCGATCGTTGGGTGCAGGGATGATGGGGGATTCCAAGCTTTGAAACGCACGCCGGCGACATATTCGCCCGGACGGCCGGTTGAACGAAGCGGGATACGGCGTCGGTTGCAGGTCACGTAATGCCGGCTTTCATTCAAACCTTCGACCTTCACTTGCAAGCGCTCGACCGACGAGTCGACACCACGCGTGGTGCCTGACGTTGATACTTCCTCACCGAGCACATACCAGGGCTCTAGCGCCTGCCGCAGCTCAAGCCTCACGCCGCCATGCTGCACGGCCCCGTACACAGGGAAGCGGAATTGCCGTTGCGCATCGAACCAGACCGAATCAAATTCATAACCTGCCCGCGTAAGGTCGGCTAGGACTTCGAGAAAATCTTCCCAAACATAATGTTCCAACATGAAGCGATCATGCAGCGCCGTGCCCCAGCGCACGGGCGCTGCGTCAAGCGGCTCGCGCCAAAACCAAGCGATCAGCGCGCGCAGCAAGACTTGTTGTGCCAAGCTCATCCGCGCATCGGGGGGCATTTCGAAACAGCGGAATTCGACCAGTCCAAGTCGGCCAGTCGGCCCGTCTGGCGAGAATAATTTGTCGATGCAAATTTCGGCACGGTGCGTGTTACCGGTAACATCCACGAGGATGTTGCGGAATAGCCGATCGACTAGCCACGGCGGTGACGCAGTACTCTCCGGTCGCGGCACCTGGGCAAGCGCGATTTCTAGTTCGTACAGAAGGTCCTGCCGCGCCTCGTCGATACGCGGGGCCTGACTGGTCGGTCCAATGAATAGCCCAGAGAACAAATAGGATAATGACGGCCGCCGCTGCCAGTAAAGCACAAGGCTCTTGAGCAGATCGGGCCGTCGCAGGAACGGACTGTCGGCCGCGTTGAGGCCGCCCAGGACAACATGATTGCCGCCCCCGGTGCCGGTATGCCGACCGTCAATCATAAACTTTTCCGTGCCCAGGCGCGACAAGTGCGCTTCATCGTAAAGGCTGCGTGTGATGTCGACAGCTTCGCGCCAATTTGTGGCCGGATGAATATTGACCTCGATCACTCCCGGGTCGGGTGTGACCTTGATGACGCTGAGGCGCGGATCGTGCGGGGGCGGATAGCCTTCAACGTGTATCCGCACGTCGAGTCGCTCGGCGGTCGCCTCTACCGCGGCGAGGAGCTCAAGGTATTCTTCAAGCCATACGGCCGGGGGCATGAACACGCACAGTCGGCCGTCACGCACTTCAACGGTCAATGCTGTCCGCACCGGTTGCGCGGTATCTTTTCCGCCGACGGGATTTGGATCAGACGGCGAGACGGAGATTTCACGCGCAACTTGCGACGTTTCACTAGCAGCGCTCTGAGAGAGGGCCCGCGTCTGCTGGTGCGGATAGAGCAAGGACGGCCGTTCGGCGAACGGGTCCGTCGGCACTAACTGCGGATAGTTGATAGGTGGGATATAGGGCAGCGATTGCAAACGCAGCCGGAAGCCTAGCGGCGATTCACCAGGGATCAGGTACAACCGACCGCGGCGTGTGCGCCACACTTCGCTCAGCCAGGTTTGCCCAGCCTGTGCATTCAAACGCTGCACCGGCAGCACGAATCCCGCTGGTTCACCCAGATGCCGTTCGAACTCGCGCATAATGCGCGCTCGTTCGAGCGGATCTTCTATCTGGGGATTGTTGGGATCGATGTTGTCCGGCAGCGCACCTTCCTTGATCATATGCTCGGCCGGATCCTCGAATGCTGGCTGTATATAGTCGGGCAGAAGTCCGAGCCGTTCGGCGATTCCCTCAATCAGACGCCGGGCATCATCAAGTCCCAGCTTACGCTGAGCAGTCTCACGCTCGATCAAGTCAGCATTACGCCAGATTGGCACACCGTCGCGGCGCCAGATTAGAGAAAACGCCCAGCGCGGCAGCAGCTCGCCCGGATACCACTTACCCTGTCCGTAGTGCAGCAGACCGCCCTGCGCAAAGCGGCGGTGAAGGCGACGGATCAGATCGTCGGCGCGTACGCGCTTAGTCGGACCGAGCGCGTCCGTCTTCCACTCCGGCGACTGATAGTCGTCAACTGACACGAATGTCGGCTCACCACCCATGGTGAGACGGACGTCGCCGGCTGCGAGCGCGGAATCGATTTTTTCGCCAAGCGCATCCAGGGCAGCCCAATCTTCGTCCGAGAACGGTGACGTTACACGCGGTTTCTCGGCGATCCGCTGCATGCTCATATCGTAGGAGAAACTGACATTGCATGGCTCAACCCCTCCGCTGATTGGGGCTGCTGAACGGTAGTGAGGCGTTGCGGCGACCGGCAGATGGCCTTCCGCGCACAACAGGCCTGACGTCGGGTCGAGGCCGATCCAGCCCGCACCCGGAATGTAAACTTCGGCCCACGCATGCAGGTCCGTGAAATCTTGCGCGGCGCCAACAGGACCTTCCAGCGGCCTTACGTCGGACTTGAGTTGGACGAGGTAACCGGAAACGAATCGTGCCGGCAATCCAAGGTGGCGCAACGTTTGCACCAGCAGCCAAGCTGTGTCGCGGCAGGAGCCGCTGCCCTGTTTGAGCGTCTCCTCCAGCGTCTGCACGCCCGGGTTCATGCGAACGACGTAACGGATCATCTGCTGCAGACGTTGATTGAGCTCGACCAGAAAATCGACGGTATTGCGAGTCGTACGCGGGATCGAAGCGACGAACTCTTTCATTCGCCGCCCAGCCTGGTCTTTGCCGAAATAGGCAACAAGGTCATCACCTAAATCAGGCACGAATTGAAATGGCCACTTCTCTGCGTAAGGTTCGATGAAGAAATCGAATGGATTGATGACTTCCAGATCCGCGCGCAGATCGACCGTGACTGAAAATTCGCTTGTTTTTTCTGGGAATACAAAACGGGCGAGCCAATTGCCGTGCGGATCCTGTTGCCAGTTCACAAAGTGCTGAGCCGGCGTCACAGTCAGTGAATAGTTGAGGACGCGGGTACGACAATGCGCACCTGGACGAAGGCGAACGATTTGCGGTCCAAGTTGGACTGGTCGGTCATAGTTGTATTGGTTCACATGGTGGAGACCGACTAGGATGGACATGATCTGTAACTACCGGTTGCGACGCCTGTGTCGAATTATATTGACCTTTTGAAAGCAGGGACCTAGTGCGTATTGCAATCTTTTAAGTCCGTAACGAGAAACCGGTCGATTGTTCGGTGCCACTCGACCAGCCAAATAGCTAATCAAGTACTCCGAATCAAATATCGTGGATGACTTTCTCAATCCGACGATCTGGAACAAGCCAGATTACGGCGACCAGGACATAAATCGCGATTGCCAGCCACGGGTTGACAAATGCCAAAGCGATTCCAGCGATGTAGAAAATTGGCGATATCTTGCCCTTAATGTCTTTGCCAAGCGCGTTAGCAAGCACCGAATGCGTGCCGTGCTTTCGGATGATCGCTTTTTGTAGCAGGTAGTATGCGATGGCTGGCATCAGTAAAATTATCCCATATACCGCTGTCGGTGTCGAAGCTAGAAAGTTTTCGCCCATCCATGCTGTTGCGGCCGGTATGAGAGAGAGCCAAAACAACAAATGAGAGTTGGCCCAAAGAATGAGTCCATCGACGCGTGCAACAGTGTGGAGCAGATGGTGATGGTTGTTCCAATAAATTGCTAAGTAGATAAAGCTCAAAATATAACTCAGAAAACTTGGCACCACTGTCATGAGAACAGACCAAGTGGAACCATGTGGCACTTTCAACTCCAACACCATAATCGTGATAATGATCGCAATAACGCCATCACTGAATGCGGCCAAGCGCTCTTTTCCCATGGTTACCGTCCCGCCCCACGGTTGGAAGCCTGTCCCGGGTGTGATTTATAACCACATTATTCCAGCAGAGGCCAAAAGTCTGACTGGTATAGCGTTTGTTCAGGATGTCCAAAACCTACGTTCGTATAGGCGTGGGCAGCCTTCCAATAGAAGAATAAACCAGCGCCGTTACCTAGACAGTTCCCGCGAAACTAGGAGGGACCGATGCCGGCCGAAAAGTTTGACTTTCTAACCGCTGAGGGACATAGGCTTGCGGCACTCCTCGACCGCCCGGCAGGTCCGACTCGGGCGGTGGCATTATTTGCGCATTGCTTTACCTGCGGTAAGGACAACAGGACTGCGCGGCGCATTGCCGAAGGATTGCAACTCCACGGTATCGCCGTGCTGCGTTTTGATTTCACTGGTCTGGGTGCCAGCGAAGGCGAATTTGCCAACACAACATTCTCCTCGAACGTTGATGACTTAGTTGCTGCAGCCGACCATTTGCGACAAACACTCGCGGCGCCCGCGATCCTTATTGGTCACAGTCTCGGCGGCGCCGCAGTCCTAGCCGCAGCGCATCGGATTGCTGAGGCGCGGGCAGTTGTTACTCTCAACGCACCTTACGACCCGGCGCACGTTGTAGGCCTCTTTAGCGAACACATCGACGAAATCAAAAACAAAGGCGAAGTTGAAGTGATCCTGGCGGGCCGACACTTCCGCATTCGGCGCACCTTGCTTGACGATATCGGCGAACAAAAGCTCACCGCACAGATCGCTAAATTGCACAAGGCATTGCTAATCTTGCACGCGCCGACAGATGCCACAGTTGGAATCGACAACGCCAGCAAAATTTTTACCACGGCGAAGCATCCCAAGAGCTTCATCTCTCTTCCTGGAGCCGACCATCTTATCAGCCGCAAGGATGACGCTCAGTACATTGCCACTATTATTGCAGCTTGGGCCGAGCGTTATCTCGACGTGACCAGCGTGGTTCAAAGGTCAAGCGGTGTCGAACCCAGCGGCATTCCCGGCACCGTGTTCGTACGTGAAACAGGTCACGGGCAATTTCAGCAAGAAATCGTTGCTGGCGCGCATCACCTGCTAGCCGATGAGCCAGTGAACGCGGGCGGACTCGACACTGGCCTCAGCCCATACGACTTACTACTTGCGGCTCTTGGAGCCTGCACATCAATGACGCTAAGGCTCTATGCCGGCCGTAAAAACATTCCGCTACTGCGAACGCAAGTCCGACTTCAGCACAGTAGGATTTATGCTGCAGATTGCGCCGATTGCGAGACTAAGGATGGAATGATCGATCGTATCGAACGCACGATCACTCTGTCGGGCAATCTTAACGACGAACAGCGCTCCCGGCTTCTTGAAATAGCTGACAAGTGTCCCGTGCATCGGACCCTGCGATCTGAGATTGATATTCGGACCACTGAAGAGCCCGCTCGCTAGGCGGCCAAGCAGAACTGTGGTTAGCGGTATAGTTGGAGAGACACTGTTACGCAGCAATCCATCGCACAGTCAATTTCTATGCTTATGTTTCCACCTTGACGTTTCTACGAACCGCTATAGCGGTCACTATCTCGGCTGGATAGAAGCGTGTTGGACTGACATAATTTTGACGCGGTAAAATTAGCAAAAAGATACGTTTCAGAGTTCGGAAAAGCAGAGATCAACAACGAGATATTAGTACGCTCGGCCATAACCAGACATTGGCGTTTTGCGCCGAAACATATCCCGGTCCATTATACTGTCCAATAACACCGAGGGCGGGAGACCTCGATGACGGCAACGAGCGCGCAACGCTGGCCCGAACTGCCATATGCGGTTTGGAAGGACACGTGCGATACGCTGCACTTGTGGACGCAAGTGGTCGGTAAGATTCGGCTCACCCTGACGCCGTGGCTGAACCACTCCTGGCACGTCGCGCTCTACGTCACCGCGCGTGGTCTGACGACCTCGCCGATTTTCGACGGTGCGCGCAGCTTTCAGATTGATTTTGACTTTATCGAGCATGTGCTGTGGGTGACGACGAGCGATGGTCACTCTCGTAAGATCATGTTGAGGCCCATGGCGGTGGCCGAATTCTATGCCCAGACAATGGCCGCGCTCGAGCAGCTCGGGATCGTGGTGCACCTGCGCACCATGCCATGTGAGATCGCCGATTGCATTCCCTTCGAGCTGGATACCATCCATGCGGCCTATGAGACCGATTACGCTAACCGTTTCTGGCGAGTGCTACTGGCGGCGAGTGAGGTGTTCGGCCATTTCCGCACCGGCTTCCTCGGTAAAACGAGCCCCGTGCATTTCTTCTGGGGTAGCTTCGATCTGGCGGTGACGCGCTTTTCCGGGCGCAGCGCACCACGCCATCCCGGCGGCGTGCCCCATCTACCGAATGCGGTGGCACGAGAAGCTTATTCGCATGAGGTGTCGAGTGCCGGCTTCTGGCCGGGCGGCGGTGGGCTCGTCGATTACGGGGCATTCTATTCTTACGCTTATCCGGCGCCAGAGGGGTTTGCTGTGGCCAAAGTGAAGCCGGGGGTGGCGTTTTTCAGCAAGGAATTGGGCGAGTTCTTGTTGCCCTATGACGCCATGCGCAGCGCACGCGATCCGGACGCGGCGCTAATGGAGTTTTTGCAGAGCACCTATGAGGCGGCGGCGGATTTGGGACGGTGGGATCGCGCGATGTTGGAATGCCCATTAGGTGAGCCAAACAAAGTGAGGGCGGTATAGCGGTCCGCCTTGAGTCAAAAGCTGACTCGTCGGCAGCTCTGTGTCGGGTCCACTTCACCCCCGAAAGCGAACATTTAGAGCTATCCGTTGTGTTGCTGATAGTGCCGCCCGTTCGGCGTTCCGCCGGATAGTGACGCTTTTGCCGGTCTGACCGCGACAGAGGTTCTTCGCCCGGAAATTTAGTAGGGAACATGGCTGTTATAGGTTACGCAAAATGTTGCCTGGCGGTGCGCTCAATAAGTACTGGCGAGCTCGCGGCCTGTCATTTCGAAGATTTGGAATCGTCCAATTTGTTCTTGGCCGCGTCCTCCGGCGCGATCCTAGCCAGATGATCGCGAATTTCCGTCAGCAGCCCGATCATTCGTTCCGTGCGTCCCGCTGCCTCATGCCACAGGGCGGCGGTCTGTTGCTTGGTCTGCTCAAAGCGCTCTTCGTTCCTAGCGGCAAGGGCATTTAAGCGGCGGTGCACACGTAGGCGATGGTAAAGTACACCGGCAATGATCGCGAGTGGCAGGAGGCTGCCTATCAGCAGCACAGGATCGGCTAGGAGCATGTGCGTCAGGCTGAGGTCTGGCAGTTGGTCAGGTTTCATGTTCCATCGCCCCGTCGCGTTAACGCTGGCAACCGCCGGACCTGGGTCGGCCTTTTTAGGTTGGCCCCGCGGTGAGGGCCAGCGGCTTTTTCCCGAACGCGCTGCAACGGCCAGATGACCACTGATTGAAATTCGGGTTGTCAGCGCGGACGACCGACACCCAAATGGCTATCGAGATTCTGTAGACCGTCTCTTTTGCGGCCTTTTTCATTTTTGTCTTCCCCCCTGCCAGCCGTTTCGCCTGTCGTTTGCGCCAGTAGCCTTCGTACAACAAACACAAAGCCGCCAGGCCGGGATGGGGTTCCTGACGGCTTCGCACTGGGAGTTCGGACAATCGGGGGATTGCCGAGCTTAGGAAGCTATCGATTTGTTGGCATACCGCAACACAAGTCGCTCATTATGATTAATTTGCACATGCTTCGGTGACGGGGCTTCAAACTGCTGCGCAAAAATCTGGACTACGTCTTTTTGATTGGAAGCTACATGGTGTGATGCCAAAAAATTGGTGCTTCTTGACACAGCGTATCGCTCACGAGCAGGAATTTGCCTCACTAAACATACGTAGCCAAAAGCCGAACGTTTGGATGGCGCTCTCTTCTTGCATTAACGGACACTGATCTCTGTCGATTGGAATGCGGCCAATAGATAGCAACCCGTTTTACACGCAATTTTAATATTCCACGTAAGCACAACTTAAGAGCCACTGTTTATTCTCAATTGTCGTCAAATTTGTAAAAGGCTTGTCATGTCTTGATGCGACAAGCACTAACATTTAGCCCCGAGGACGCTATGCTGGCTGAAATCTTCTTGCTGCGATTGGAAACCGAATTGCGTGCCACGCAAAAAGAAGCCAAGGAAGTACACGTTCAGTCCGTTCCAGTTGCCCTTGTCGCTTCGCGTAGCCCAACCGGGTTGCCAGACAAACACTCCGCCATACAGTCAGATAACTGCAGCCAACAAGCATAGCGCAGCTATTGCAGCAGTTCCTGCCACATTGCAGCCGATGACGCGGCGCGCACTCAGGGCGCGTTGCTGCCTTCGATGGAAAAGTCGCGGCCTGCGCCTCCGCCACCACTGCCACCGATCTCCATCACCCAGTAGCGGCGGCCGCTGGCGGATACCGCAGAGGCAACGGCCTGACACCCGCCGAGCATCATGTTCGCGCGGTGCGGCGGCGATTGCATCCACACGCGCCTTGCACATTCCTCGCTCTCGCATCCGACCGCGACATTCTCGGCAACGGCGCCTGCCGGCCCGCGATACCGCATAAAGCCCGCATGATCGAGGCTGTTGCGGCGAGCCATATCGGAGGCGTGCTGCTGAGCGAGCGCGTAGAGCACGGCGCAATCGGCATGGCACAAGCCGGCGCCGGCGGCGCTGAACAACATTGCGAGCCCAAAGCGGAAGACACGAAGCTTCATGACACTAACCTCGCTTTTCAGCGAGACCCATGACTACAATCGATTGGCGATGCACAACAACCCTCTTATGGGCGAGGGCTATAACCTTCCTGCCTTCATCACAATGTCAATAATGCAGTCGATGGTGGCGTCCCGAATGTCTGCCTTGGGTCAGTCCGATTTGCCCCCGAAAAGTGGAGATTGGGCAGAGCAGATGACGGGTACGCCGGACCAATCGCGGCATCACCCAAATCATCTCTTGACAGCGTTCAGGCAGCCCTTCCGGCCGGCGCCTTGGCCGTGGCATCAATGATCGGTACCGGAATAGAGAAGGCTTGAGAGATCGACTTTTTGATTCCAAAACGTCTCGTTACCATCGCCTCAATCTGCGCACGTGAGGAGGACTTGCCATGAAGCCTATCTTCTTGGCCTGGCAATTTTGGGCGGTGTTATCGGCAGTCTTTGCCGCGCTCACTGCCATCTTTGCCAAGGTGGGTGTTGAAAACGTCAACTCCGATTTCGCTACCTTTGTCCGCACAGTAATTATCCTCGGCATCTTGGGTCTTATTCTCGTTGCTACGGGAGAGTGGCAACCGATTCGATCGGTATCTACGCGTACGTATTTATTTTTGGCCCTATCCGGGCTGGCAACCGGCGGATCGTGGATTTGCTATTTCCGGGCGTTGAAGCTGGGCGATGCAGCGCGGGTGGCGCCAATTGACAAATTGAGCGTCGTTTTAGTTGCCGTATTTGGCGTTGTCTTTCTCGGTGAAGGACTTGCATTTCTCAATTGGGTTGGTGTTTTCCTGATCGCTTCTGGCGCCATACTTATTGCTTACAACGGATGACCAAGCATTCGAATGGGTTACGAGCGCAGAATAGGCATATAAGTGTCCGTCAACGTTTGCTGTCCCACGGCCTTGGGACGCGTGCTACCAATCTTGTTCGTTTATTGGAGGAGCAAGACGAGATAGCTGCTCGAGATATGCTTTTCTTCTTTTACAAGTTTTCGGATCGTCCAGCTTGCATTCATCTATTCTGCAATCAAATTCACACTCGTCAATATCAGGGCTTGAGTTGTATCTTTGGACAAATCTTTTTAGCCAAGTGGTCATGACTAAGCATATTCACACTCCGAAACAGGAGTTCATTGACCGAGATCAAATTGCTAAGAGCGTTACGAGCGCGCCAGTGTCAGCGTAACTCTCTCGCGCCGGGCCGATTGTAACCACCATCACGTCACGATTTTCGGTCAGGTCCCAGAAGTCGTTCATCGGTGACACGCGATCCTCGGTTAGGATCGCCGACGGGAGCCCCAAGGAACTGGCCAAGGCGGCTCCGAAACTGGCCGCACTCCATTACTACCTGGTGACGTATCCCGGCACTAACGTGCAGGAGCTGCACGCGGTCGGTATCTGGGCCAAATAGCTCGCTTCCGAGGCGCCAATTCTCGGATTACGCATCTGATCACGTGACCCCGGAGTGAGTGAAGGGACAATCATCGCCAGGATTTCTATGGTCGTACGATTCGAAACCTTCGTATAGGTGCCCTCAACTTTCAGTTGTCACAAATTACCAACGTTCAGTTTCGCGATGAGCCCATGCAGTTCTAGCTTCCCTGTCAATCAACAAAACTAAATTGATACAGCGAACGCGCGAGCGACCAACGGTCATGGGTAACTAGGCATGAGTTGTATAGTTGAGAAATTGATGGAATTGGAAGCGCTTCCCGTGAACGCAGCAATCCTGGACGCTGCGGGAACAATCATATCGGTAAACGACTCATGGAGAGAGTTCGCGCGCCAGAATGGGTTACGATTTCCGAACTTCGGAATCGGCGTTAACTACCTGCAATTTTGCACGGCTTATCGAGAATGTTCCTCGCCCGTCGCAGAGGACCTCAAGGACTTGCTCACGCGACGACGCCCGTCTCTAACTCTTGTCTATCAATGCAACTCCCCGGCAAAAAAACAATGGTTTTCCCTCATTGGGCTGCCGCTCGGGCCGCGGAAGTCTGATGGCGTTGTCCTCCTGCATTTAAACCTCACAGGCACGCTAACATCCGCAATCGGTGGGCGACGAACGGTCAAAGCTGATAGCAAAAGGCAAATTCGTATTACGAATGCCGTTAGCATGACTATGGCGCGTTCCGTACTTAACCCACTCTCATCGCAATTGAATCTGATGTGCGCAAACACTCATGGCGGAGCAGTGCGGGCGCAACTAAGCAAGCGTCAGATGGAAGTTTTTCGACTACTAGCGGAAGGCAAAACGAACAAGGAGATTGCGCACGCACTATCTCGCTCACCGTACACGATCAAATTGCACGTGTCAGCAATCTTGAAGCAATTGAATTTCAAGAGCCGTACACAAGCGGCTCTTCTTGCATCGAAAATATACAAGGAGAATTCAGGCCGCACACTGGGCAAGCATTATGAACATAAACTATCGAGAGCTGAGCGCACTACAGAGGCGGTTTTTGTTTGAGGTCGTGTAAGGCTGAAGCACGTTCCATATTCGCAATCGGTTTAGCAATCTTCTTCGTAATTGCGCGTACTGCGACATGAAACTTTTTGCTACTGTCTCAGGTGATGCAGCGCGTGATGATGTGTAAAAATGACGCCAAAGCTGCGCGAACCTAGGTGCAACTCCGTCTCATCAATGCCTCAGACAACACTAAACGCGCAGCGCGCAAGTGCGCCGCCGGAACTGTTCTATTATGGATTACGACACCGGATTATGTTCCGAATGTCCTTCGCTCCGCTATTTGATTCCTTTACGCGAACTCACTAGGCTTGCCCCTTCAGCCGCCTGTTACACTCGCTGTAATAGCCGCCACCCTTCTGAATCCACTTCAAGCCGCCATTTCCACCGTTTGTCTTGTTAACTCGGTATTGCTCAAGACAGGTGAGCATGCGTGCCTTGCCGGCGGACTTACTCGCGTATCTTGACGAAATCGCGCTCGGAAATATCGCGTCGCCAGGTTCAGCAGTTGCTCCCGCTCCGCATTGCGCTCTGCGGAAATCGTTCCATTTCATGCCGTTGAGGGTGCCGGCTTCTTTAGCTGCTTTGTACTTCGCGCTGCATTCATGCATCGAAAGGGCTTGAGCCGAGGTGACCTGTAACGCCAATGCACCGATGACCATAACAATACACGCAGTAACGCAACGCATCATCATGACTTTGCTTCCCTCATTGTGTAGGTTTGGCTTGACCAAGCCATGCAGCTCGCCTCTTCGGCCCCCCGTAAGACTGCCGCAGATCTTGCAAACGCTTATAGCCCTTCAGTGCGGAATGTGTCGCAGCTCGCGACTTCCCCGGACCTTAAGCCGGTTGAGAACCAGCGGGAGCGTTGTGCCGAAGTACCGTGAGTAAACGAGTCGGGCACTACATAGCCCTGGGCTTGTTTCTGCAATCGATCATCCCCGATCGCTGAAGCCGTTTGCAGCGCAGATTCAACATCGCCAGGTTCAATGAATTGCCATTTGGCTTGCCCGTGATTTGCCCACACGCCCGCAAGACAGTCCGCCTGCAACTCCACCCTTACCTGCAAGCTATTCTTCTCAGCCTCGCCCATTGCCTTCTGCGCTTCCTGCACCTTCGGCAGCAATCCGAGCAAGTTCTGCACGTGATGACCGATCTCATGAGCAATGACATAGGCCTCCGAGAACTGGCAGGACTTGCTCCCATTGCACGCGCCGAAGCGCTGCTGGAGGTCTTGGAAGAAACTTGTGTCGAGGTAGACCTTTTGATCGATCGGGCAATAGAACGGACCCATTGCCGCTTGCGCGAACCCGCAACCTGACTGGGTCGCTCCCGAGAACATGACCAGCGTTGGCGGTTTGTAATTTATCCCGGAGCGAGCAAGAATTTCTGTCCACTCGGCTTCCGTGCTACCTAGGATGGCCGACACGAAATGACCCATTTCGTCAGACGGCGTTCCAGTCGAGCCG
>Ga0207765_100073_pt1 | contig 14605 bp, 13 predicted proteins | sample LuqExpMetageno59_FD_187817 | JGI IMG/M metagenome (GOLD analysis project Ga0207765, IMG submission 187817) | Tropical forest soil microbial communities from Luquillo Experimental Forest, Puerto Rico - Sample 59 (SPAdes) | ecosystem: Environmental > Terrestrial > Soil > Tropical forest ...
CCGGTCCCCCGACCCAGAGTCCCTTACGCTTGGAGGCGGCAATTTTATCGCGCACTCGTTCCCCGATCACTTCCCGCTCGAACTGGGCAAATGAGAGAAGGACGTTGAGGGTGAGCCGGCCCATGCTGGAGGTGGTGTTGAACGACTGGGTCACCGATACGAACGATACCGCGTGCTGGTCGAACAGCTCCACCAGCTTGGCGAAATCGGCGAGCGACCGGGTCAGCCGGTCAACCTTGTAGACCACGATAATGTCGATCTTGCCCGCCCTGACATCATCCAGGAGCTTCTGCAGGGCAGGGCGGTCGAGGGAAGCGCCCGAAAACGCCCCGTCATCGTAACGGTCACGGACCAGGCGCCAGCCCTCGTGTGCCTGGCTCTTGATATAGGCCTCGCAGGCCTCGCGCTGCGCATCGAGTGAGTTGAATTCGAGATCGAGGTTATGCTCGGTCGATTTGCGGGTGTAGATCGCGCAGCGAAAGATCTTGCGTTCGGTAAGCTTCATTGTGGTGCCGTCGTGGGGATCACCGCATCACTGGCGGCAGTGCGTCGACCCGCACTAGAGACCTCCCCAACAGGCCATTCATCGCGTCGACGACTGGTCATCTGCTGCGAACGACTGCGTCCGGTCTCTAGGCCAAAGAAGCGATAGCCGTTCCAGCTCGTACCAGTGATGGCACGCGCGACCATAGAGAGGCTCGTGTAAGTAGTGTCGCGCCACGCATAGCCGCCGAGAACGACCGTGACCGTGTGTCGTTCACCCTGATATTCGCGCACCAGCACGGTGCCGGGCTTAAGTCGCCGATCCATCGCCGGCTTGTCGCCGCGTGCAACGCCATCCAGGAGCGTTGCAGTGTCGGCCGCGAGCTCGCCGAAAGCCTGCTCCTGAATGTGCCAGCACAGAAACCGCGCGACGAGGTCCTTGGTGAACGCCGGTGGCGGAGACGATCGAAAAGTTGCCCGCCACCGGGCACGAAGCTCGTCGAGGCCGAGCGATCGGATTCGCTCGATCTCGGCCTCGATCTCGTCGCGATCAGATGAGCGGAGCGTCATGCCGGTCACGCCCGCTTTTGATCGAGTCCAGCGCTATAGCTAGGAGCCTGATGGTCGGCGTCGTCAGACTTGGGTTTTACTTTAGGGGGCTTGCCGACAACGATGCGGTAGATGCGATCGCCGCCGGTCTTCTCGGAGTGTAATGCGAGGCCGAACTTCTTGCGCACGACGCCCGCGAAGAACCCGCGCACCGAGTGCTGTTGCCAGCCAGTCGCCTTCATGATCGCCGCAATTGTCGTTCCAGTCGGCTGACTGAGCAGCGCAAGCACGGTTGCTTGTTTGGAATTCGGACGCATTGTTGCAGCGCGGGCAGTTATCACGCGAGAAGCTGGCCACTTGCCGGCCGAGCGGGCTTTGACTTTCTTGATGGCCTTGTTGCTTGGCATGTTGGGATCCTTTCTTCGTTGATCGACGGCATCCTGCGCCGTCACCACCGAAGCCCCGCAGCAGGCCTATAGCCGGCGGGGCAGGATCCCGGGCACTCAGTACCCGAGCGTCATCAGCAGTGACGCTCTGGTCGCGGCCGAAGTCCAGTCATTTCTGCGATAATCTTGTTGCTTCTTTTCGGCCGAGCCGATCATGGAATGATCCGCTCCGCCCGAACGAGTGCGCCGACGAATCTGTCACGCCGTTGGGTCAAAAAATTGAAGCAATAGAAAGAACGGAGAATGTCCCAGTCTGGCGTAGCCTCATCGCCTTGGACCGCGACGGAAGTGACGCAGAAGGGGCGTAAGGCACGTCCCATTGGTTGCTGCGATTCACACTCTTAAGGTAGGCACGTTCGAGCAGCAGCCAAGTGATTACCAAGGTTGTCCACCCAGCCTCTGCACATAATAGGCAGAACAGCAGGACACGGCCCCCGTGGTGCGAGGCGATTTAATAAATGCTGCAACCCGTCCAGCCCCTGTGTCTGCACCAGCGTGTGCAGCCCCTGCCGCATGTCCTTTATGCGTATTGTTTGCTGCCGTTTGTTATTTTCAGTCTGAACTCCATGGCTGGCAGTTCGACGATAGGGCGCATCGCGGCGTGCGCGCGAGCTATGTGGTTCAACTCCCATTGGCTCGCGCCGGGTCATCCCCTCACGCTGCCTCTCGATGATAATAACGCAGGAGCCCGCCCAGTCGTTCGCGGCATTGAACCGGGCCGGCGCGGCGGATGTTGGTACCCCGCGGGAACAGCAGGACATTGCCCTTCCCTTGGTGATTCCGCTCGGCATGGTAATGCTCGACGTATTCGATCAGGGCTCGCCGCAACGAGCGCTCGCCGAACAGAACCGCCTTGGATAGGCATTCCTCCTTCACCGACCTGACCCAGCGCTCTGCATGGGCATTCAGGTTCGGGCTGCGCGCAGGCAGCACGAGCGGCTCGACCTCACCGGACGCGATGATCGCCCGGAAGGAATGGGTGTACTTGGTGTCGCGATCATGCAGCAGATAGCGGCAGTCCCGCAGCGCCCCGCATCCCTCCATGGTCACGTTCCGAGCGATCTGCCGCATCCACGCTTCGTCCGGGCGATCCGTGATGCCGGCGATCACCACCCGACGGTTCTCCAGCTGGATGAAAAACAGTACGTAGTAGGTCACCAGCCCGCGCAGCGTCAGCACCTCAGCGGTAAAGAAATCACTCCCGGCCAGTAGCGCCCGATGCGTCCGAATGAACGCTGCCCAGCTTGTCGAGTGCCTGCGCTCAGGCGCCGGCGGCAGAGCGTGGCGTCGCAGGACATTGCCGACCGTCTGATCGCAGACACTATGCCCGAGATTAGCCAACGCTCCGGCGATCCGGTCATAACCCCAATCTCGGTTCTCCCTGGCAATGCGAACGATCAGCTGCTCAACCGCTCGGCTGATCCGAGGCCGGCCAAGGCTTCGACGGGCCGTCGAGCCATCGAACTTGCGGGCCACAAGCTTGCGGTACCAGGCCAGGATGGTGTCCGGCCGCGCCACATGGGCCACCTCGGCGAGAAGCTTGCGACCCAACCGATGACCGAGCTCGCCCAGTTCGGCTCGCTCAGCGTCCGAGAGCTTCAGCCGCCCCTTCAACTGGGCCTTCAGAATGCGATTTTCGGCGGCCAGATATTCGAGGTGTGCCAACAGCTCCTGATTCACCAACCCGGTGACGAAGGTCAGGATGCGCGCCCAATCCATTGGTCCTCCACGCCAGCCGATTCGCCGTTTGATGACCGCAGAGAGTCGTAGCTAACGCCACCCGCCTGGGCTACGCCGGGAATGGATAACTCACCGTCTTTTCTACACTTTCAATTTTTTGGGGGCCATACGGGATAAGTTGACGTGATCTGCGCATTGACGTCGAGCGCAATTCATCCGCGAATTTCAAACTCCTATTTGGCTAGCCAGCCAAATTGACCCAGCAGTGTCGACAGTCTGGCACGGGAACCTTTAGCGCGCATGTCCGCTTCTCTAATCGGCCGGGTTAGGTCAAGCGCTTTCAGACTATCCACTGGGTTGATGTCGCTTGCGGGCTCGCGCCTCTCTTCGGAATCGAGGGGACCAGTCTAAGGGGCGGCTTCGCTGTTCGATGAACGCCGGCCGATTACCCCATCTAAGGGCCATTATCGGAGATGAGGGTGCAATCCTGGGTTGCTCGGCTTAATTAAGGATTTTTCTGTTCGATCGAGGCGCTTCGCAGGGCAGACCAAAAGTTCAGCCGAAGCGGCCTGACGCGAAGCGCTTAAGCTTGATATCTGGTCCGAAGCCTAGCCCGGCAGGCTTTGCTCACATACCCCACCGTCGCACGAACCATACCTTAACCAAATGGGTGAGAACCGAATAAGTGACGACAAAGGCGGCGACCAGCGGCCAATAGAGCCAGGGAAGGGATGTAAAGCCAAGTGCGCTACCGGCCCACGTCGAGGGAAGCGTGATACCGATGATACAGATAATAATCGTCGTGGTAATGAGTGCCGGACTCGCTCTGCTTTCTAAGAACGGAATTCTGGCTGTCCGAATAATGTGAATGATAAGCGTCTGAGTAAGAAGCGACTCGACAAACCATCCAGTCTGGAAGAGCGAGGGATTGTTCCAGCAATCGAAGACAAAAAGCATGGTCGCATAGGTTGCGTAGTCGAAGATTGAACTGATTGGTCCTATGAAGACCATAAACTTAAAAATATTGCTGATGTCCCAGCGGCGCGGCGATGCGATGTATTCAGCATCGACGTTATCGGTCGGGATTGTCGTTTGCGAAAAATCATAGAGCAGATTGTTGGTGAGCACTTGGATGGGTGCCATAGGGAGGAAGGGCAAGAAAATGCTCGCGCCGAGCACGCTGAACATATTCCCGAAGTTCGAGCTCGCACCCATTTTGATGTATTTAGTGATATTGCCGAAAATCTTGCGTCCTTCGGTTACGCCGTCCTGAAGCACCAGTAGGCTTTTTTCCAACAGGATGATGTCGGCAGACTCCTTCGCAATGTCGACAGCCGTGTCGACGGAGATGCCGACGTCCGCGGCCTTCAGCGCCGGGCTGTCGTTTATACCGTCGCCGAGAAAGCCGACGACCTCCCCCTTGAGGTGTAGAGCGCGAACGATTCGCTCCTTCTGCGCCGGGCTAAGCTTTGCGAATACGGTCGTACGCTCGGCGACATCGGCCAGCTGCTCATCGCTCATGCGTTCCGTCTGACTACCGAGCAGTATCTCACCGGCATCGAGCTTCACTTCGCGGCAAATCTTGCGCGTGATGACTTCGTTATCGCCAGTTAAAATCTTAACTTTCACGCCCTTTTTGGCCAGCGCAGCAATCGCCTCGCGTGCGCTTTCCTTCGGTGGATCGAGGAACGCGACGTAACCAAGCAACGTCAAATCGCTCTCGTCCGCAACCGAGTAGGCCGTCCTAGGGTTGGCGATCTCCTTGTACGCCACTGCCACAACCCGAAAGCCGTCCTCGTTGAGCGCAATCGTTTCGAGCTTTGCAGTTTCAAAGTGGCTCGCATCAAGTGCGGCGGAGATGCCGTCAACTTCGTAACGCGTGCAAACCGCGAATATCTCCTCGACTGCACCTTTGCAAATGAGCAAATGCTTCTCTTGGTCATGCGATATGATGACCGACAAGCGCCGGCGCGAAAAATCGAAGGGAATTTCGTCAATCTTGACGAAGTCAGTGTCGATTCCAAGGATCTTATGGACTTCGACATGTTCAAGTACCGCGACATCAAGAAGATTTTTCAGCCCAGACTGGAAATGACTGTTGAGGTAGGCGCAGTGCAGTACGCGTTCCGACTCCTCACCGCGGATATCGAGGTGTCGCTTTAGAATAATACGGTCCTGCGTCAGCGTTCCGGTCTTATCCGTACACAAGATCGTCATCGCTCCGAAATTTTGAATTGCATTGAGCCGTTTGACGATGACCTTGGCACGCGCCATGGCAGTTGCCCCTTTCGCCAAGTTGACGGTCACGATCATTGGAAGCATTTCGGGGGTAAGTCCGACTGCCACGGCCACCGCGAATAACAGCGCTTCCAGCCAATCGTGTTTGGTGAGGCCATTGATGAAAAATACAAGCGGTCCCATCACGATAATGAAACGGATCATTAGCAATGTAAAACGGTTGACGCCCTGGTCGAAGGCGGTAGGTACCCGCCAACCCACGATCTCATCGGCGAGCTGTCCGAAAAATGTGTGCCCGCCGGTCCGTACAACAACGCCGGTGGCGTAGCCGCTGACGACGTTGGCGCCCATGAAGCAGATGTTCGGCAGTTCAAACGGGTCATCGAAATGCTGTTCACAGGGATGCGCGAATTTTTCCGCCGGCATCGCCTCGCCGGTCAGTGCTGATTGATTGACGAACAAATCCTTTGTTTCAAGCAGGCGTAGATCGGCTGGAATCATGTCACCGGCTGACAATCGTACAATGTCGCCCGGGACCAGCATCTCAATCGGAATCTCCGCGAAATCGACATTCGCTGCATTGCCTGATCTCCTGACGCTTGCTGTCGTCTTCACCATCGCTCGTAACTGCGCCGCCGCATCGTTAGACCGATGTTCTTGGATGAAAGCTGTGACGATCGCGAGCACGACCATAAGGGCGATGACGACCGCGGCCCGCACATCACCAAGGAACCACGAAACCAATGCTAGGGTTAGGAGCAGGGCGTTGAGAGGGTTCTTCGTGCGATTCCAGATTTCCTGAACAATAGTGGGCTTTTGCTCACGTGTGATAAGATTGCGACCATAAGAGTTGAGACGCCGCGCTGCTTTCTTGCTCGTGAGTCCAGCCGCGCTCGATCCGAGTCTTTTGCACGATGCTTCGCCCGTAAGCCGGCTCAGGGCAAAGAATTCATCGGCTCCTGATGGCGTTCGAAGAGCGCTTTTTTGCGCCACAGAGCGTCGCGTGGGAAAATAATGCATAGGCCCGCACCACGATTAAATATCCTCGGGTCAACGAGAGCTGGCGGATGATGCGTAAAACAAGCGTTCATTCCGCAGACCAGACCCTATGCCAGTGCTCAAGCTCATCAAGTTCGGGCGGCCGTTCGGCGACAATGATGCGCTTGCCAAGCGTGATTTCTCCGGTATCGCCGTCGAGCGATAGCCAATCGCCCTCGCAAATTCTTTCATTGCCGATCATCACGTCGCGATATTGCTCGTCGAAGCTGAGGCTCTGACAACCAACGAGACAAGCTTTGCCAAGTTGACGCGCAACGACAGCGGCATGAGCGGTGCGGCCACCGGTCGCGGTCAAGATTCCATCAGCCACCGCATATCCTTCAATGTCCTCGGTCGAGGTTTCCGGTCGCACTAGAATCGCTGGCTCCCCGCCGTCGACAAATTTTTTGGCTCGCGTGCAATCGAAAGCAACACGCCCGCTTGCGACTCCGGACGAGGCCGGGATGGCCCGTGCAATCGGCTGAGCCGGCTCGGCAAATCGAGTAATACCCAAATGTCCGAGATCGATATCGGCGAGACGCGCGAGCGCCTCCTGCGTATCGATCGCACCCTCATGCACTAGTTCGACGGCGATATGCAGGGCGGCACGCGGTGTGCGCTTGGCCGTACGCGTCTGCAAAAAATAGAGTTTGCCGTTCTCGATCGTGAATTCGATATCCTGGGCGTCGTGAAACTCGTAATCAAGGCGGCGAGCGCCTTCTTCTAGCTGCTTTGCGGCCTGGGGCAGGCGCGCCGCCAAGCGTGCAGCATTGCTGGGAGTTCGCCGTCCCGAGACCACGTCCTCTCCCTGAGCATCGAAAAGGAAATCGACGTAGAGTTCGTTTGCCCCGGTCGCCGGATTGCGGCTGAAGGCAACGCCGGCCCCGGAGTTCCCGCCGCAATTGCCGAAGACCATCATCTGAACCGTCACCGCAGTTCCGGCGAGCTCATCTAACTTATTGAGCCGTCTGTATTCGCGGGCGCGGGGGCCTTCCCAAGATCGGTAGACTGCACGTGCCGCGGCGAACAGTTGCTCGAATGGGTCGGCCGGCAACGGGCGTCCGGAAAGCCGCTCGGCAATTTCCCGGAACTCTGCCGTGAGCCGCTCCAGAGCTTCCGGATCAAGCGCGGCAGTGTCGACAATTCCCTCCCGCTTTAGCATGTCGGTCAGACGTTGACCAAAGTCTGCGCCGGAGACGCCCTCGACTACTTCGGCATAGGCTTGAATAAAACGGCGATAACTATCCCAGACCAATCTCGGATTGCCGGCTGCACGGATGAAGCCGTGCACAGTCTCGCCATTGAGACCGAGATTGAGGATTGTTTGCAGCATTCCGGGCATGGATTGCGGAGCGCCCGAACGCACGGAAACAAGGAGTGGGTTGCGAATGTCACCGAACCGCCGACCGGTCACCTGTTCAAGCCAGGCAATCCCTTTCTGCAGACCCTGGCGAAGTCCTTCGAGGGCTTTCGGCTCGTTAGCGTTGACCGGCCCGCAGAAAGTCGTCGGAACGACAAAAGCGGGAGGCACGTTTAGTCCTAGTCGCATCATTTGCGCGAGCTGTGCGGCCTTCGAGCCTGCCACCTCTGTAGTGATCCCTCCCAAACGACCTGATGGCCCGATTAGAATCGGGGCAATATCCTGCCAAGTCATTCGGACAATTCCTCAAGCACCCGATCTCTAAGCGACAGCGCTGCGTGGGCGAGATGGTCGGTCGCCGTTTCGAGGGCATCCGTCACTTTGAGGCTGATGACCAAGTTCCGAGCATCGCCAGTAGGCGCGCGAGTGAGAGCGCTGAAAGCATCGCGTTCCGCCGTATCTGCCTGCCGCTCGGTTGCGACCACTGCGTCAATCGATTGCAGCGCATCGGTGGCGTCTGTACGTTGTCCTTGCGGCAATAGAGTTGCTGCCTCAAGGGCGCGAACGAGATGGCTTATGCTCTCGATAACGATGCCAGAGAGCAGCTCAAAGGGCTCGACATTCGTCATGCCGTCGTTCATCGGCATCAAGCTTAGAAGAAAAGCGCATTCGTCTAAGGCGTCGGTAGCGTTCTCGACTTCGTCAACCACTTGCCGCAGAGTGTCATGCTGAATGCGGGCGCAGATGTCGCGCGCCATGACTGTGAGACGATCGGCTTTCTCTTCTACGCGCTTGGCATTTCGTGCAAGTACCGAGCGGTCCGCATCGCGCATCTGCCCGCTCGAAGCGAGCATTTCGGCGATCGCGCTTGCCAGCATTCGTGTGAGTCCAAGATGACGTACCAACACAATAAACACTGCGGATTCTGCTGTCTCGAACAGTTGTGCGAGCTCAGCCTGCACTTCATCACGGATCAAGCGACCGGACCGACCTGCGCGCAGACCTTCGCTCGTTTGGCGCAATACACTGCGGAGGAAGTCCGAAGTTTCTGACGTCCCTAGCGTCTCATCAAGGCGAGCTCCATAGGGAACGCGGCCGGTTCCACCATGGCGAATGGCTTCGAATATGAGATCGACGCCGCCGAGTTCGAGAAAGGCGCGATGACCGTAATCATGGTTGGCCGCCCATTTCAGGATTTCGATCGCAACGTCCTTGCCGATGAACACTTGCAGCGCCTTGCGGGCCTTATTCCAGTCGATCAAAAAGACGATACGTGAACCAAGGAATTCCAGGAATTTCATGAGATCAGATTCATCATGCGCCGTGAAATGCCCGACAACGAGATAAAAAACATTGCCATCGCTGAGGCCACGCGCTTCTTGCTCCGCTAAAGGACTCCAAGTCATGTCGCGTTCCCCGAATAGCGAAATGAAGAACTTGGCACGCAAGCGGTGAATGTCGGTATAAGTGATGGTCACAACCAACGCTTCAACGTGAACGACGAGCACGTGCGCTTCCGTTGCTCCGATGTCGTTCTGAATAGTCAGGCGTGCACCAACGCGAGCTGCTGTGGTGCCGAGGCCCGGATGACCGAAGGCGAGAGGCGCGGTTCGATTAAGTCCAGCCATGAAAGCCTTGATCCGCGGGCGATCCTCCTTCTCAACGTGGTGAACGTGAGCACCGTCAATGGTTTCGACGGCAATATCTGCTGCAAGTTGGTTGAGAGCCTTATGGGCGTCCATGACCAAGAGATGCACGCTATCCGTGCCGCTGCGACGGGCAGAAGTCATGGCTTCGATGTCGCGCACTGCCAATTCGTCGTCCTTGGCCAACGGAATCGTACCAGCGAGCGCGGCAAGCCGCTCGGCGAAAGGCTTTGCTGCTTTCTCGTCGGCGATTTGAAGCGGCGCCAGCATGGCGGAAAGATCATCTGAGATGCCCGTGACTAGCATCTTGGCGCCAGGCGCAGCGATACGATCGGGAGCAAGTACGCGGGCACCAATTATCAACGAATCATATTGTGCATCGGTAAGACCCACCGCGCGCCGCTCGGTATCGAACGAGCGCGACTTCTGTTCCGGATGCCGGGCATGGCTCACCGCTTCCTGCAACAAAGTGAGCCGTAGCTTGAGACGGTCGTTGGCCGCTAGCGCATTCGCGATCAACGAAGGAAGAAGGACCGCCCTCTCGCCAAGTCGCTGAACAATTTCGCTTTTTTCTGTCATAAACGTATCTGTTCCTCTAAAATCGGCAAGGAATTAAACCGAAATCGACAAATGCGCGCTTTGCGCTAAATCATTCATCGAGTTGTCACATTGCACCAGGAGCTACATACGAAAGCGTCGCGGGGATCTCTGCCCAATCTTACAACCACCACTCACTCACGCCCAATAATCGACCGCGCCCAATGATCTACTGCGCCCAATGCGGCGAGGTACTCTACCTGCCCGAGTGGTCAGAATACTGTGATAAAAACTCCGTGCGTCATCTTTGGAAATGCGAAGCATGCGATTATGCCTTTGAAACCATCATTCGCTATGAAATCGGCGGCGGCAGAACCCCGGGCCCCAGCCCGCTTTGCAGATTTCGATAGTTGCAAGGTCTGGGCTCCGACAATGAAAATCGGAATTCATGCACCGGATAAGCCGCCAGTCGTTGTATCGTTGCTGTTGGCGATCCTCGCGCTGATTGCGTATTTCGTTAACACCCCTGCCGCGTTTTGGATCGCGATGTTTGCATACATCGTTGGAGCAGTCGGCGTCATAACGGAAATCTAAGAAGTTGCAGGGTCCGGGAAGCTCATATCTAATTAGGTTGCATAACTTGGTTCTCTGACCCCGCCGGCTTCCGCACACTCGCGGGGTTATTTTTTTTGGATACTAGATTGCAGGGCCTCGTCGCAGCAGGCTCGGGCCGTGAGACATTGTTCATACGTGTCCGACTAGAAGTCGTGCTATATTCTGCCGCGCTTGCGCCACGATCTCTCACCACCACTAGCAACTGCGCCAGTGCCCCGCTTGACCCAAACACAAGCGGGGAATTTTTATTACGCCGAATTAATTTGCTGTTCCGCGTCGAATCCACGCATCGCTTTAAACAGTCTGGAGGACCCGGCGACTCAACCCCGCTGCCATCCGCCAGCAGCCCCGCGCGTTGGTGCCCCAGGAACCCACCTGTCCCTCCTGAAAATCATATCCGAGCGTAACAATGATGCAATCCGGACAGAATTGGCCTCGCGGCAATGGTTCCGGATCGTTGCACCGCTCGAGGTATCGGTGAGTCTTTGACCAAGCCAAGATGTGTGCGGCCTTCATTATAATAGGATGAGTAAGCGGCTAGAATTCGATGTAGATGCCGCTCGCCAAAGATCAAAACATGATCCAAGCACTCGCGTCGAAGCGTCCCGATCAGGCGTTCAACATATGGGTTTTGCCAAGGCGACCTCGGAGCAATGGGGCGATCGCGAATCCCCATCCTTCTCACTCGGTTGGTAAAGGCTTGTCCGTATGCGCCATCATTGTCGCGGATCAGATAGCTTGGTGCCGTCTCCCACGGAAATGCCTCGACGATTTGCCGCGCCAGCCACTCCGCCGTCGGATGCCGGGTCACAGCGAACCACACCAGCCGTCGTCGACCATGGCCTACGACCAGAAAGGCAAACAGACACTCGAATTTAACAGTCGGAACCAGGCAGAGATCGATCGCCGCGATCACGTCCGCATGGTTGCGCAGAAAGGTCCGCCAACCCTGTGATGGCGGCCCACGACGTTTGGCCATGTACTTGGACACCGTCGACTCGGCGACCTCGAAGCCGAGCTTGAGCAGCTCGCCGTGAATGCGAGGTGCGCCCCATAATCGGTTCTCCTGACTCATTCTCCGGATCAATTCACGCAGCTCACGTTCGATCTTCGGCCTTCCTGGCCGACCTCGCGATTTCCAGCGCCAATAGGTCCGGAATCCCGCTCGGTGCCATCGCAGGATCGTTTCGGGCTGAACAATGCGGCACAATCCAATCAGGCTTGGCCACAGCCACGTCATCAATATCAACAAAGTTCGATCACTCGTACGGAGCCGCAGACGATGTGGCGCGCGCCTCAAGGCAATATTTAGCTGGTGCCGGAGAAACAGGTTCTCGATCTCAAGCCGGCGCCGCGAGCGAAACGGGTTGACGACAAACATCACAAGCAGGTGAAAGAACGCAGGCATCGCGTCGAATGATGCGCTGATTCTGCTTCATTGCGCGAATCCGCCCCGGATGAGATTTTCGGGATGGACAGGCCAACCGTTTCTTACCCGCCTCCAGAAACTCCTTGGACCACCGATAATAGAGGTTCTGGTTGATCCCTTCCTTGCGACAAAGCTCAGCAATGCTGACCTCGCCGCGTAGGCCTTCCAGCACAATGCGAATCTTCTCTTCGGCTGAATGTTGCCGGCGTGTGGCTCTGCGGATATCTCGGACGGTCTTCTCTGCGCTGTCCGGTATGCGCTTGCTTGCTTGTCTCATCGTAGCTCCCCAACAGGGTTACGATGAGCCAAAAATCCTCTCTTACGCAATCAGCCCATTCTGTCCGACAAGTGCTGACGGGCTACACCCGCATACGAAACACAAAGACTGCGCCCCAGCGACGAACTTAGGCATTGGTCATTCAGGCCGCTATTGTCCCTAAGGGCAGTAGCGAGCAGGAGCCGAAACGATAAATTTGATAATGGATGAGGGCAGACTCCACAGGCAGTTCGCCAAGGCCCTTATCCAAACTCTTCGAGACCGCCATATTCAGAGGCAACACTCTGGCGGTCTCGTTTTTATTTTGTTGGCTGTTTAGGGAAGCGAGATGGCCCGTGTCGAACTACGCGCCACGCGCGTAGTTGCATCGCTATTGTACTAAGGGGAATCTCAGACACTCTTGGGGCATTGCCCTTAAGGACAATAGAGGACTGAGCGTTCCAGCCTTTAAATTGGTGACGATAGATAAGGGCACACCCCTATCTGTGGAGTTCCCGGTCCCTTATCTAGAAGTGCGAGACCGCGAGTCCGTGCCAGTGCTCAGCGGTCTCGTTCTTTATGTGCCGGCCTGCGATCCCCTGCGAAGCGGAACGCCCGCTTTGCAGCTTCTAGATTGGCGACGTTGCCGTATTGCGGCGCTATTCGGGCAAACCGCCAGTGACTTGACACCACCTTGCCGCCGCAGTCGGGCAAGTCACCGGAGAATGCACTGCATTCAGATGGTGATTCTGAAAGGCCTGACTCTTGCCAGCGTTCAAGTCGTGGATGCTAAGAGCAATGTCAAACCCGAGTATAGAAACTGCGGTGAAGGCGAGGATCCAAATTGAGCGGCTGAACATGGCAATCCCTATTTCGGCTGAACTTTCAAGCGAATAACATTCAGACAATGCCTCTTGGTTTGTGAGAGAGGTCACAGGACGACTGAATAATTCAGTTATTTGTGTGACGGAAATCACAGGATGCACGAAGGCGTCATAAGTCTGTCGCAACGCCGACGCTAAGATAACTGCCTTCGACCTTGGTCTCCCGGCGTTTCCCTAGGACGATCAGGGTAGTCTTGCCCCGGCTTAATCGCCGGGGCTTTTTGTTACCGCCGGTCGCGTGGATTTGTTCTGGATTAGACTGAGCATTTTGGCCTAGCGTGTCCTTGTGCGCGCGGCTCTTTTGGTTTGCCCCTTTTGAGCCGATACTGCACGGGGAACCTCGGCTGGCGGTCCGGCCTCCAGCCGGGGTTCTCACTCTATATTGAGCTCAATATTGACGTGCCAGCGGCCTGGCGTCGTGCCATTATCGCCAATTAATCCAAAATCGATTGCACGACACCAGGCTAACGAGAGCCCGCAACGCCGACCGTTCCGTCAGTAGATGATTTTGCCTTGGGGTTAAGTAACGCCCGAAGCGGAACGAACCGGGAGCTTGCCGGGGCTTCTTGCGAAGAGCGCAAAATTGCTTCCAATCGCAACACAAAAATTTCAGCCAACATGGTGCCCTCGGCTCAAAATTGCTATTTTTTAAAATTATAAAATACTACTTATCGCCACGATATTGTCCTCAAGGGCAGCCTGTTGAGTGCGTCAACGGTAAACGTCGCCGACGTATAAAAAGGATGCATTAGGGGTCGCGCTTTCCTTTTCCTTGGTTTGCAATGACACCGCGACGACGCCAGACGCGATCTTTGTCCCGACACAGCAAACGGCTCACGAGCGAGGAATTTGCCTCGCTAAAACAAGTAGCCAATAAGCCGATGCAGGTAACGATCCCGGATGCGCACCGCGACCGTCTAATTGCAGCAGGATATGTTCGCGAAGTGTTGCCCCGTTTCGGTATCATATCCGCTCTTGCACCGACAGGCGCGGGTCTCCGTCGTTTGGAATCCGGTGAATAGGCGAAGTAAACAAACTGCTCTGCGGACAATCCTATTTTCCACATAACCACAGCTCACGAGTTTAAATCTATTCTCTGGACTGCCGGAGTTTTGAAGTGTCACCAGGGCACCGAACTCAGACGCGAGCCTGAGAACTATTCCCCTGTCCCTGTCGGAAACTCAAACGCGAACGTATTGGTGGTGTAGTCCGCCCAAAAGTGGCACCGGAATTACCCGGCCTGTGCTTCGGACGGCACGCGGGATAGGCGCATCCTTCTGCAGCGATAGGTGCGTGCGAACCTAGAACAACAAGTGCGATGAAGCTTTTCATCAAGATGGCTCTAATCGGTAAGATTAGGATACCGGAGTTCGACTGGGGGAGAGCAGATCATGCCAGCCTACCTAATCGCCGAACACAAAATAACTGATCCAATAAAGTTCGA
>Ga0207765_100082_pt1 | contig 13921 bp, 17 predicted proteins | sample LuqExpMetageno59_FD_187817 | JGI IMG/M metagenome (GOLD analysis project Ga0207765, IMG submission 187817) | Tropical forest soil microbial communities from Luquillo Experimental Forest, Puerto Rico - Sample 59 (SPAdes) | ecosystem: Environmental > Terrestrial > Soil > Tropical forest ...
CGATCGTCTGTGTGTCCTTGTTGGCCACCTTCGCTAACATGACATAGCGCGTATGACGTTCGACCAAGGTCGCGATGTAGCTGTTCTTTGACCCGGACGAGCACCGCTGACGCGGCAATGTGTTCCAGCCCTGCGCCCGCGGCGCGATGCAGCTGGTGCGCCGGCCTCGCGTGATGCGGATCGACACAGCGTACCCACGGATGATTGCCACAATCCGGTCTCGAGCACGGCGGGTCCGTTTTCTACATAGCCGGATGCCATCGACTTGATAGCGAGCCGGCATTTCAAGCCCGGCACTGCTGCGGACTAAGATGTTTTCATGATTCCGATCCGCGGAGGCCGGGCGACGCTACGCAGGCTCTCGACGCGCGATCACGAACGCGTGAGCGCGTAACAAAGCGCAGAGGGGTTTATCGGATGGACGAGCGGACGTTCTTTCCCTTGTCGTTGCGGACCGTCGCGGCCACCGCGCTCGGCGCCATCGAGCCCACAACGCGCGCGCTCGCCCAGCCGATCCATATCGCGACGACCTACGTCCGGGATGCGGATAACGGCTACAGCACCGGCTTCGTCTACGGGCGGCCCGATAACGTCACCATCCATCAGGCCGAAGCCCTCCTCGCCGAGCTTGAATATGCCGATGGCGCCATGATGTTCGGCTCGGGCACGGCGGCCGCCGCGGCAGTCCTCCTCTCGCTTCCACCGACCCATGTGGTTGCTCCGCGGGTCATGTATTGGGGCTTGCGGCAGTGGCTGCGTGGGCTTTCGCGCTACGGTCACGATGTCACCTTCGTCGACATGGAGGACCTCGACGCGGTCCGTTCCGCAATCACTCGCGGCAGAACCGGGCTCGTGTGGATCGAGACGCCGAGCAACCCGCTTTGGACGATCACCGACATCGAGGCGGTGTGCGACCTCGCCCATCGCGCGGGCGCGATCGTCTGCGCCGACTCCACAGTGGCAACGCCCGTCCTCTGCAAGCCCCTCGATTTCGGATGCGACCTCGTCGTGCATTCGGCAACCAAGTACCTGAACGGCCACTCGGACGTGGTCGCCGGGGCGATCGCAACCGCCCGGGTGGATGCGGCCTGGCAGCGGATCAGGGACATCCGGCTGCAGCATGGAGGTTTCCTCAGCCCATTCGACGCGTTCCTGCTCTTGCGCGGACTGCGCACGCTGGACTTGCGGGTCACCGCCCAGAGCCGGTCGGCTCATCTGCTCGCGGAGCGACTCGCGCGTCACCCGGCGATTCGCCAGGTGCTCTATCCGGGGCTTCTCGGCCATCCCGGCCACAGCATCGCGGCACGACAGATGACGGGCGGGTTCGGCGGGATGCTGTCGATCCGGCTGGGCAGTCGCGCCAGCGCAATCGCGGTCGCTGCGAACGTTCAATTGTGGCGCCGGGCCACGTCGTTCGGCGGCACCGAGAGCCTGATCGAGCATCGTGCGTCCATCGAAGGCGAAGGGTCTCCATGTCCGGACGATCTCCTGCGCCTGTCCGTCGGCCTCGAGGACCCGGAAGACCTCCACCGCGACCTCACCCAAGCCCTCAACGTCCTCACCTGAGCGATGAAACGAGACGCCTCATGAACACCGTCGCCGTCGCTATCATCTGCAAGACCCCGCGCGCCGGATATTCGAAGACGCGCCTGTCCCCTCCCTTGAAGCCCGAGGAGTGCGCGCACCTCTCCGGCTGTTTCATCGCGGATTTGTCCGCCACAATCGTGCGTGTTGCCAGGAACGGGAAGGCCGATGGCTACGTCGTCTATACGCCGGCCGGCTCCGAAGCCGATCTGCGTCGGCTGCTGCCACGCAATTTCGGCCTCGTGCTGCAAGGTGGCGGCGATCTCGGTGACCGTCTCCACAAAGGCATCGGCGATCTCATCGCGGCAGGCCACGCGGGCGCCATCCTGATCAACTCCGACAGCCCGACCTTGCCACGGACTGTTCTCGAGGCGGCCGTGACGGCCGTGTCGAATGGCGACCGCCTCGTGATCAGTCCGGCTCTCGACGGCGGCTATACGCTGATCGGCCTCTCCAGGCCGCATGCCCACCTGTTCACGGACATTCCGTGGAGCACCGACGTCGTCTACGAGCGGACGCTCGAGCGGGCGTGCGAGATCGGGCTTCCGGTGGTGTCGCTCGACCCCTGGTACGACATCGACGATCACGTCTCCTATTCCATGCTTGAACGCGAACTCGATGGAATCCGCCCTGCCTTTGCGAAGGGGCTGCTCGAGGATGCGCCGCGCACCCGTGCGTTCATGCATCACCGACGCGGAGCGGAGGCATGAATTCCGCATCGTCCAACCTCCCGTCAACGGCAGTGATCATTCCCTGCCTCAACGAGGAAGAACCGATCGCCGCGGTCGTGCGCGAGGTGCTCGCCACCGGCTTCGACGATGTCATCGTCGTCGACAACGGATCAAGCGACCGCACCACCGAGCGGGCGTTGGCGGCCGGCGCCCGCGTCGTCCATGCACCGGAGCGCGGCTACGGTCGGGCGTGTGCGGCGGGCATCGCCGCGGTGAGTCCCGGCACCGAGATCGTCTGTTTCTTGGACGGCGACGGCAGCGACGTTCCTGCATTCCTGCCTCTAATCGTCGAGCCGCTGGCGCGCAACGAGGCGGATTTCGTGATGGGGTCCCGCCTGCGCGGCAAGCGCGAGGCGGGCAGCATGACGCCGCAGCAGATCGCCGCCGGCTGGCTGGCGGGCCGGCTTCTGCGCCTCGCCTACGGCGTGCGTTTCACCGACATGTCGCCGCTGCGGGCCATGCGAACGGACACGCTCGAGGCCCTGGGCATGAGCGAACGGACCTACGGCTGGAACCTGGAGATGCAGATGCGCGTCGCGGCTTTGGGCCTGCGGAGCCGCGAGCTGCCCGTCGATCACCGGTGCCGCCGCGGCGGCGAATCGAAAGTCTCCGGCAATCTTGCCGCCGGGCTCAAGGCGGCCTGGAAGATCACCACCACCTTCGTGCGTCTGGCGATGACGCTGCGCCGCCCTGTGGCGGCAGGCCCGTCACTGCGACTGCAGACCGGAGGACAATAACATGCATGTTCTTCTAACCGGTGGAGCGGGTTTCATTGGCCAACATGTTCTCGCCCGCGTGCGTGCCAAAGGGCACAAGGTCAGGGTGATGGACTCGCTGCGCCCCGACGTGCACCGCGGAAAGAATTGGACACCCCCGGACGGCGTCGAATTTCACCACGCCGATGTGCGTGATCCGGATGCAGTGGCCAAGGCCGTGAAGGGTGTCGACGCCGTGCTGCACCTCGCCGCCAAGGTGGGTCTCGGCGTCGATGTCGGCGACCTGCCGGACTATGCCTCCTCCAACGACTACGGCACCGCCGTGCTGCTCTCCGCCATGGCGCGCGCCGGCGTGCCGCGCCTGACGCTCGCAAGCTCGATGGTTGTCTATGGAGAGGGCATTGGGCTGTGTCCCGAGCATGGTCCGGTGACACCGAGCCCCCGTCTTAAGTCGGCGCTCGCCGCCGGCAACTTCGAGCCGCCATGTCCCCACTGCGGCAGGCCGCTCGGAACCGCCCTGGTCAGCGAGAAGGCGCCGCACGATCCGCGCAACGCCTACGCCAGCAGCAAGGTTGCGCAGGAGTTCTACGCCTCCAACTGGGTGCGGGCGACCGGAGGCTCGGCGGCGATGCTGCGCTATCACAATGTCTACGGGCCGGGCATGCCGCGCGATACGCCCTATGCCGGTGTTGCGGCGATCTTCACCTCGGCGCTCCGAAACGGGCATCCGCCGCAAGTGTTCGAGGACGGCGGGCAGCGACGCGACTTCGTTCATGTGCGGGATGTCGCCGCCGCAACGGTGCTCGCGTGCGAGACTCATACCGACGGCGTCAAGGCCTTCAACGTCGGCTCCGGCACGCCGCGCACGGTGGGCGAGATGGCCCGGCAGCTTGCAAAGTCTCTCAAAGGACCGTCGCCGGTCGTCACCGGGCGATTCAGGCTCGGCGACGTGCGTCACATCACGGCGGATTCGTCCCGGCTGCGATCGGAACTGGGCTGGCAACCGTCGGTCGCCTTTGACGACGGCATGGCCGAGCTCGCGAGGGCCTGAGACCATGGACCGTCTGCATCTCATCGGGATCATACAGGTCAGCGTGGCGCTGAACGCCTCCGCCCAGATCCTCCTGCGATGGGGTGCCCGGCGCGGCTTCGCGGCCACCAACGGCGCAACCTTGAGTGCGCAGATCGCAACGCTGTTGCGTCCGGGCGTGATCGGCGGGCTGGCGTGCTACGCGATCCATGTCCTGAGCCGTGCGGAAGCGTCGTTCGCCTATCCGTTCCTCGGGCTCGGCTTCGTTCTCGTGTCGCTCGCCGGCTGGCAGTTCCTGGGTGAGCCTCTCACGATCCAGCGCGTTGCCGGCACTTTGCTCGTGAGTGTCGGCGTGTTCGTCCTCGCGACCAGTTGAAAGCATGGGAGACGAAAGTGCTTGTCGAGCCTGGAATGAAATGGATCGCCGCGGGCTTCGTCGCAGTGCTGCTCGCGACCGTGCCTGCCCATGGCGCGAGTCCTGTCGAGGGCGGCGCGCACAGCCAGGCTCGCGAGGCGCCCCCCGACAACAGGACGCCGGAGGAGCGGATGGCGGCCCGCTTTCCGCAGAAAGTCCGCGTGGGGGATCTCATCGGCATTCCGGTCCAGGACTATGACGATCGCATCCTCGGCTACGTCACCGACGTGGCGCGGACCCCCGAGGGCAAGATCGTCCTCGTCATGCCGGAAGGCGGATGGTTCGGCCGTCGCGGCCGGCCGCTCCCGATCCCCATCGAGACCGTCGCCATCCTCGCGCGGCACCTCAACCTTCTCGACATTCCGCGCGACGACGTCCCGAAGCTATCCACCTGGAACATGGCCGACGGCCGCTCCATCGACCGCAACGAGATCATCCGCATCGCTATCGGACGGCGCTGATCATGCGAAAGGCAACCCACGGACGCACCGCCATGAACAGAAAGATGCATCCCACCATCATCCGCTTCGCCCATTGGACCAATGCCGTCGCGATGATCACCCTGATCATGAGCGGATGGAAGATCTACAATGACGAGGTCCTGTTCGGCGTACTGCATTTCCCGGAGTCGATCGTGCTCGGCATCTGGGCGCAGCATGCGCTGCAGTGGCACTTCTTCGCCATGTGGGTGCTCGTCCTCAACGGCCTCGTCTATCTCGTCTATGGACTGTTCTCCGGCCGGTTCCTGCGGATGCTGTGGCCGATCCGCCCGCGCGAAGTGATCGCCGAGATGGTCCAGGCTCTGACATTCCGCCTGAAGCACGCCGACCTCACGCATTACAATGCCGTGCAGAAGCTGCTCTATGTCGGCATCATTCTCGTCATCATCATGCAGGTCGTCTCCGGTCTTGCGATCTGGAAGCCGGTGCAATTCTCGAACCTGGTTTTGCTCTTCTACGATTTCCAGGGCGCCCGCCTCGCCCACTTCATCGGTATGGCCGCGATCTGCCTGTTCATCATGGTTCATGTGACGCTGGCGCTACTGGTCCCGCGGACCATCCTCGGCATGCTGACCGGCGGACCGCGCGTCCTGACCGGCGGGGCTCGCGTCACGCCCGCGCCGCACGCTTCCAACCCGGCCCACTGAGCTTCGGAGCCTGACCATGATCCGCCCTCGTACCACCTCGCGCTTCCGCCCGAAGATCGTTCCCGACCAGTCGCTGTTGGTGGAGAACCGCAAGCTGATCGCCGACATCGACCGGCGCAAGCTGTTGCGCGGCACGCTGAGCCTCGGCGCGCTGACCTTTCTGACCGGCTGCAACGTCTCCGACCGCGCGTCGGTCCAGGATGTGCTCAGGACGGTGTCGGCCTTCAATGACCGGGTCCAGGCCCTGTTGTTTGATCCGACCCGGCTCGCGACCACCTATTCCCCGGACCAGGTGGTGAAGCCGCCCCGGTTCAACGCCTATTACGAGATCGAGGACGTCAGGCCGATCGATCTTGCGACCTGGAAGCTCGAGTTCGCCGGCCTGATCGCCGACAAGCGCCCCTGGACCCTCGATGACATCTATCGATTCCCGGAGCAGGAGATCATCATCAAGCACATCTGCGTCGAGGGATGGGACTACATCGGCCAGTGGTCGGGGCCGAACCTGCGCCAGTTTCTCACGCGCATCGGTGCCGACCTGACCGCGAAATACGTCGCCTTCCATGGCAACGACGACTACATGGAGTGCATCGACATGGCCTCCGCCCTGCATCCGCAGACCATCCTGGCCACCAAATATGCCGGGGAGCCCATCACCGATCCCTATGGCGCTCCGCTGCGGCTGCGCACGGCGGTGAAGCTCGGCTACAAGAACGCCAAATGGGTCCGCGCCATCGAGGTCACGAATACGTATCCGGGCGGTTTCTGGGAGAAGCAGGGGTTCAACTGGTTCGCCGGACTGTAGAACATGCCCGCCTGCGTCCATCGTCTGAGGCGGCCGGAGCTTGCCGAGTAACATGGCTACGCCATCCGCCGCGACCTTGTGCGCCGTCATCGCGCTCGTCCTGTGGCTGCCATCCGGCTGGCTGATCGCACGGCGGCTTCCGCTCGGAGCGGATCTGCGTCTGGCGGCGGCGCCGATCCTGGGATGGGGCGTGCAGTGTGTCGTCGTCTTGCAGGTTTCCATGCTGGGCGGATTTTCGGCGACCTCGGTTGTCGCGGCGACGGCAGCGCTCGGCCTGGCCGCAATCTTCGCTCCTCCGCCGGCCGAGCCGTCGGCACGTCCCATGCCGCTGTGGATCTTCGCGGCGGCCGCCCTGATGGCGGTCGGCCCCGCGATCGCGCTCGTGCCGAAGGCCGCACCGGACGGCATCGCACTCGCTACGCCGATTTTCGACCATGCCAAGATTGCGTTGGTGGACGAGATGGTGCGATCCGGCGTGCCGCCCACCAATCCCTTCATCGGCGGAGCAAGCGAGCCCGGACGGATCGCCTACTATTATTTCTGGCTGTTCGGCGCTGCGCAGCTGGCGCTCGTGTCGGGCGAGAGCGGATGGGAGGCGGACATCGCCGCCACCTGGTTCACCGCTTTTGCGACCCTCGTGCTGATGTGCGGCCTTGCCTTCCATCTTTCCGGTCAACGCCGGGCCGGGGCGGCGTTCGTGCTTGTCGCGGCACTCGGCGGCTCGCTGCGCCCGGTGCTGTCCGCGCTTGTCGGCCCGGACCGGATGAAGGCCGTCCTCGAACCTGCGACGGGGCTTGCGGGTTGGTTGTTCCAGGCGAGTTGGAGCCCACATCACGTTGCCGCAGCCGCGACAGGTGTTCTGGCAATCCTGCTCGTGGAACGGCTCGCGCGCCGACCCGAGCCCGTGGCCGTTGTGATCTTGGGCGTGCTCGCCGCGGCAGGCTTCGGCAGTTCGCTGTGGGTCGGCGGCGTCACTTTTGGGCTTTGCGCCATGGCGGCGGGAGTGGTTCTGCTGGCGAGGGCTTCCCCATCAGGACGGACGGCGTTCCTCATCGCCGTCGCGACGGCGGCGGCGATCTCGGTCGTGCTCGTCCTTCCCCTGCTCATAGAGCAGCTGCGCTCCGCAATGAGCCGCGGCGACATGGCTCCGATCGTCGTCAGTCCGTATCCGGTGCTGGCAGCGGCGCTTCCCGAGAGCGCGCGCCGTCTGCTCGATGTACCGGCTTATTGGCTGATCCTTCTTCCACTCGAATTTCCTGCCGTCTGCCTGCTCGGCGCGATCGCGCTCTTTCGGTTGAAGAGCGTCCTCACGGCGCCGCTCTCGGCTGCTGCTCTCGTGAGCCTGTGCGCCGGCGGTCTCCTGACGAGCACTGTCGGCGAGAACAATGATCTCGGCTGGCGCGCGGTGCTCCCCGCTCTGATGATTCTCTTCGGATTCGCGGGCGCCTGCTTTGCTCGCAGCCTGGAGCGGCGAGACGTGGGCGTGATCACAGCCGGGATCATATTCTTGGCCCTCGCCCTGCCCGATGGCCTCGCCCTGCTGCAAAGGAATGCCGCCGGCGAGATATCCACGGATGCTGCCCGGTTCCGCGACGCGCCTGCGCTCTGGGCCGCCGTCCGGCAGTATACGGCGTCGGACGAGCGCATCGCCAGCAATCCACGCATGACGCGCCGCCTCGTGCCCTGGGACATCAGCCTGTCGTGGGCCCTGCTCGCGGACCGCCGTTCCTGCTTCGCCGGCACGGAGCTCGCTCTCGCCTTCACGCCGCTCTCGCCCCGCAAACGCGAGTCGGTGTCCGATTTGTTCGACCGGGTGTTCGCCGGCGCCGCCACCGCTGCCGACGTCGCCGCGCTGAAACGCGATTTCGACTGCCGAATCGTCGTGCTCACCCCCGAGGATGGAGCCTGGTATCGCGATCCATTCACCGCCGACCCTGCTTTTACCCGCGTTGCGGAAGCGCGCGACAAATGGCGAATCTATCGTGTCATTCCCTGGACGCGCGAGGCCGCTGCTCGTCGCCTTCCACCCGCTGCTCGTCTCGCCCGGCAACTTTGCGCAGTTCAATCCGTTCAATGGTGCGCCGATGAGCCGCTACGGCGCGTTGGCGTTCTGGTTACTCGTCACGCTGACGCTGACGTCACTACCGATGGCGCTCTGTTTGGAAACAAGAGATTGCCCCTCGAGCTCTTTGGTAACTAGACATGGTCAGTCGTACTAGCCGGTTTGTCAGTATCGCTCCGCTTATTTCGCTTGCGATAACATTTCCGACCGCTCGTTTTTCTGCTGGAACGCCTGCACAACGCCGCGCGTGCGAATTCCGCGACGCTGCCCATCCTGATAGGATGGGAACGGAAAAAGGCCGAGGTAGCCTTTGCGGCGGCCACCACACGCTTTTTGGAGAACTTGAATGACGTCGAAACCATTGGCGGAAGCTCTCGAAGAAGCGTTTCAGCATTGTCGCGACATGGACGCATCGTTGAGCGAGCGCCTCGATAGCCTTGCTCAGGCGGTACGGAAATTAAGCCCACCCTTTGCCGATGCTGTTGATCGTTTGGTGACGCGGCTGCAACAAAGTGGCGTCGGGGAAACCGCCCCTCAGGTCGGCGAGCCCCTGCCGCCCTTTCATCTGCCTGATGAGGCGGGACGCATCGTCAGCCTTAACGAACTGCTGAGCAAAGGACCTGTCGCCGTCACGTTCCACCGCGGGCATTGGTGTCCTTATTGCCGTCTAAACACCAACGTCTTGGCGCAGGCGCAGAAAGAAGTGGAGCGCGAGGGCTGTCAGATCGTCGCGATCATGCCCGACCGTCAACAATTTACTGAAGAATTCAAAAATGAATCTAAGGCCCGATTTCCAATTCTAACAGATATGGACAATGGTTACGCACTTTCCTTGAATCTGGTGTTTTGGGTCGGTATGGAAATGGAGCGGATGATTTCAGCGGCCGGTTGGGATATTCCGAATTATCAAGGCAATACCTCCTGGTTGCTTCCCATCCCGGCTACCTTTGTCGTGGACCAGGATAGAAGGGTCAAGGCGCGCTTTGTCGATCCGGACTATCGCAAGCGCATGGCGGTTGAGAACATGCTTGCTGCGCTGCGAAGCGCACGCTAAGCCCTAAATCTAGTTCCAATCGGCCGCACGCAACATCTTCAGCACTGCGGATGCCGCCGCAGTGCGTTGGCGGCCGGCTACACCATAGAGATAGATTGTGCGTCGGAGCTCCAGGCCTTTTACTGGTAATAGCTTCAGCGTTTCAGGGCACGAAGTGCTGCGAGGGGCAAACGCAATGCCCAAATCAGCTTCAAGCAAAGTGATCAGATCGCTTTCTGAGGTCAGCTCGTAGCCCTGATCGACGTCGAGGTCATGGCTCTGAATCAACGACATGGCCTGCTCGAAGTGCTCACAATAAATACGTCGCAGCCAGCGCTCTCGTCGCAACGCATCGATGTCAATATCGGAACGTGATGCAAGCGGATGCTTGGAGTTGAGCATCAACCCGAATTCCTCGGTAAAAAGAGCCCAGCGATCGAGGCGCTCCCATCCCTCAAGCTCAGCGGCAATAGCCAGATCGGCCTCGCCTGACTTGAGCAGCCCGACAATCTCAGGCGAAGTGCCGCGTAGCAATTTCACCTCTATCCGTTTGAACAGACGACTAAGCTCGGCGAAATGCGGCGTTAGCAGGTCAAGATTGATCGTGCGCGACAAGGCGAGCTTGAGCGAACCAATTTCACCACTATTTATGGCAGCAGCAAGCGATCTCACTCCGAGCGCACTCTCGTAGCATTGCTTTAGCATCGGATGCATGCGCTGGCCAAGCTCGGTCAGCTGAGCTTGCGGACGCTCGCGCCGAAACAGGTCGCCGCCGAGCTCGTCTTCGAGGTGTCTAATGGCGCGAGTGAGCGACGGCTGCGTCACATTGCACCTTTCGGCAGCCCTGGTGAAATTCAGCTCACTGGCCGTCGCCAGGAAATATCTGACGTGTTGCATTTCCATAGCTGCAGTCTACCTGTCCCTTCCGAAATTTAAATACGGACGTATTTGTGATGCAGGCCGGCCAGCCCGAGCCGTTGGACCGTCCGTTGTAACGGCGCATTTTTGTTCAAAGCCAGATGCGTGCGCGTTTGATTGTAATACGTCGCATAGGCGGAAAGAATTCGTCGCAGGTGCGCCTCGCCACAAACAACTACATGATCAAGGCACTCGCGACGCAGCGTACCGATCAGACGTTCGACAATGCCATTTTGGCATGGCGATCTAGGAGAGATCGGGGGTCGCGGATACCTATCGCCCGGACCCTTTCGGTGAAGACATGCCCATAGGCGCGGTCATTGTCGCGTACCAGGTAGGCGGGCGCAGATGCCCAGGGGGGTGGCTCCTTTGGTTTGCCCCTTTTGAGCCGATACCGCATGGGTTCTCTCCCACATTGGACGCGAAAAATATCCGCGTGCCACCGACTTGGCGTCGTGGCATTATTAAGATTATTGCGTTCTTGGTGGTTGCGCGCGGAGCGCACGCAATGGCCGATATTATGACCAGCTGCCCGTTCCTAAAAATGCCAGTCAAGACAGGACTGACTACGGAAACGATAGTGTTCGAGTCTTTGTCGCCGTCGATAGAGGTGCCGTTCCGTTGTCCGGCCTGTCGAGAGGTTCACAGGTGGACGCGCATTGACGCCTGGGTGGATAAGAGTTCTAACGGTCAAGGGTCGGCGGCTCAAAAGGGCCTCCGCGTAGTTAGTGAAATGCCCCATTAGGTGGGCGCTGGCAGTTGCTCAACTTTTATCGCTCTGACGTCGCCACATTCCGTGCAGATGAAGGTTTGCAACGCGGGAAGGGCTCCAAGTTTCGGCGTTGTTCGCACAAATGTCATCGGCTCACCGCAAATTTCGCACGGCAAGCCGTCAGCATCCTCTGAGTTTTCCGACCTAATCGTGTTAGGCACCGTTGCCCAAAAAGATGGCCAAGCCTAAGTGATGGGCTGTCAAATTTCCTTTGATCTACATCAAGGCGAAGTTGCTTGGGTAGCAACGCGATAGCGCATGGAACAATCTCCCGCGCCTCCAAAGCCGCCAAAGGTTTGCCCGGTCTGTTACGTCGCAATGCAGGCGACTAAAACAGGGGAGACGGTCGTCCATCTGTGCCAGCGTTGCGGTCTTACCATCACGATCGGGCCACCACAGGCAAAGACTAGAGAGCCCCACTGATTTGCGTCCTCGCGATTGATCGCGCAGTTTCTCCGCGTACCAGCGATGATCCGCTGCACGGAAGTCCTACACCAGGGAAGCCCTACACGGCGATTGCAGAGAGCTGATCGGTTCTTACGCAGCCTTGGCGAATTCTGCGAGTACGGTTTTCTCATAGGCGAGGCATCGCTGAATGCTCGGCCGTTGTTCAAGACGGGCAAAGTGTGCCTGACAATTTGTGAACCTGGCCAGATCGAGTTCGAACTGTTTGCCACGACGGAAGCACCAGAAGAAATGTGCGTCCGCTGCGGTAAATTGATCAAAGAAGTACTCGCGACCGGCGAGCCAATCGTCAGCAATCTGATAATTTTCGTAGAGTTGCGCGGCGGCGAGCCTTCGCACGCTCTCGTCGGCACCCGGTAGGTCGCAAACGCGTCGCGGCGCATTGATCCGAGCCAGGAACGGGTGAATGCCGGACGCGCACCATGACATGATCGAGAGCGCCTTGAGTTCCGCCCATGGCTCAGTTGGTAGGAGCTTCGCCTGTGGGAAGTGGCGAGCGATCCAAATTTGAATGGCAACGTTTTCGGTAAGTGTTTGTCCGTCGACGACTAACAGCGGCACTTTGTGTTTGGGGTTGAGCTTGAGGTAATCCGGCGAGCTCTGTTGGCCCTTCCGTAAATTGATGTTCCGCACCTCGAAGTTAGCCCCCGCCTCTGTTAGCGTCACGTAGGGAACTAGCGAACAGGCGATCGGTGCATAGTAGAGAACAATATGCATTTAGGTCCCTCCCAGGTGTCGCTGATCGAAGTCGGGTTATCATATTAGCCGTCAAGCTACCTCGAAAGTGCCCTCCGGGCACTCGAAATTCTCAAGCGGCGTCTCGCATCGGGCGATATCACCCGCGAGCAATTCAAGAGCTGCGTTAACCGGCGGCAAGGAGGGCGTTCCGGAACCTGGGTATCAGATCGGGGATAGCGCGCGTCAGATCGCGTTGGGCGTTAGTTTGTGTCGTTATCCAGATAGCAAGATGTCGTGGATTGATGTGAGTAGCGCGCCGAAACTGAAAACTTTCGCTCGGCCGCAATACTGTCGCGCAATCTGGCGAATCTTTCGCCTTCCACGCCGAATCGTGACGAACAGCATCAGGACGCACCAGCGCCGGCAACGATGCATCAGTTCATTCGTTCATGATGAACCTAATTTGAGCGGCTCCCTTTCGGAACTCCGTTAACGCGACATCAAGATCATTTGCCACCTGAGACGACCAAGATGGTTGTCGTGCCGTGTGCCAGCACCTTGCCGTCCCGACTCAGCACTCTGGCTTCGCTCGAGATCACCTGTCGGCCCTGCGAGACGACGCGTGCTTCGGCACGAACGCGACCGGTGTCCTTGGTGATGGGCCGCGCAAAATTGCCCTTGGTCTCAATCGTAGTGTAGCCCGAGCCTGCCGGCAGCAGGGAATGCCCGGCGCAGCCTCCGACGCTGTCGATCAAAGTCAGCGCCCAGCCACCGTGCACGCTGCCCATCGGGTTGAGCAGATGCTGCCCGGGCTCGCCTTCAAAGACGGCGAAGCCGTCGCCAACCTCTGTGATCCAGAACGACATGGTTTGCGAGATCGGCGGCTGCGGCAGCTTGCCGTCTATGATGGCCTGAAGGATCTCCTTGCCCGTCTTGCCTGCGACCTCGGCCGGGGCTGGCAAGCCATACTTGAAGCTCGTCGTCAGCTGCATGGGTTCCTTTTGCTTGTATTTACACACTATGTACATGGCCAAGCGAGTCGAACATGGCGGGACGTTACCCCTATTGCTACCGGGAAGGCTTATGGATGCCAGCAATCTTGGCTAGATCTTCAGTTAAGTTATTGAATTTATTGGTGGGCGCACCAGGGCTCGAACTTGGGACCCCGCTGATTAAGAGTCAGTTGTTCCTCAGTAGCCTTTTCTTCCACGCATCGGCCAATACCCGCCCCGCCGTTCGCGATTGAGTCATAATGTAAAATTTTTCAGTCGTGCCGAACGAACGGTGGCCGAGCAGGTCCTTGCCGCCACGGATGTTTTTGGGGTCGTGAATCGACCAGAACGTCAAGGCCGCGTGGCGGAAGCGATGCAGGTTGACCGCGAACCCGAACGCCTTGCGGGTACGCCGTCGCACAGCGTCATAGATGCTCCCGTCGTCCATCATCCTGCCCCTGTTTGAAGGCCATAGGCCATCGTGCCCGGTTGCCCCGGGAATTTGGTTGCGGAATTTCTCAAAATAGAGATCAATCCGCTCAGATAATTGAGTTCGATGGCAATGCTACGATC
>Ga0207765_100089_pt1 | contig 13421 bp, 13 predicted proteins | sample LuqExpMetageno59_FD_187817 | JGI IMG/M metagenome (GOLD analysis project Ga0207765, IMG submission 187817) | Tropical forest soil microbial communities from Luquillo Experimental Forest, Puerto Rico - Sample 59 (SPAdes) | ecosystem: Environmental > Terrestrial > Soil > Tropical forest ...
TGACCGGACGACTACGCCGCGCAATTTCACGGCCGCGGCTTTGACGTGATCGCTGAGAGCATCAGCGGCCGCTTCGCGCCGGTGCGCCGCGAGGCACGCGCCTCCACCACTGGCACGGCGGTTCGCGACGACGCCACCCCCGTCAGCGACCATTTAAAGGACACGCAGAACCGGTGGCCGTCGGACCGTATACAGACCGTCGTGCAGCTCACCGACGCACAGCACGATGCACTCAAGAAGTTGCAAGCGGCCATCAACCAATCCGACGAAAGCATCAACGCAAGTTGCGCCAATTCGCGCGGCACGGCGCCCGAGCGACTAAATGCGCTGGTCACGACGTTGTGGGCGGTGCGCGATGCCGGCAATGCGATCCGCGGCCCGCTGCAGGAGTTCTACGACACGCTGACGCCTGCGCAAAAGCAGAGCTTTGCCACCCGCCAGCCGCAAGCGAGCGCGCCGCCGGCCAATCTGCAAATGCAGGCTTGCGCTATGGAAAGTAGCGCGAAAGCCGAGCGCTGGATCAGGGAAATCGAAATGCGTGTGCGGCCGACCAAAGATCAGGCTGCGAGCTTCGCGAACCTGCACAAGGCCTCAGACGACATGGCCAAGCTGGTGATCGCCTCCTGCGCCCAGCCACTCCCCGCCGACCTGGTCGCTCGGCTCGACGCCGCCGACGATCAACTCACCACCATGAATTACGCCGCGACGACCGTACAGATCGCGCTCAACGACTTCTATGCAAAGCTGAATAATGCACAGCACGCGCGCTTCGACGCCATGAGCCGCTAGCAGACAAGAAATTGACGCGAATGTCATTACCTTCATACAACTTCCTGTGCGCCGAGCTCATGCGGGCGGCGCCGGAGATCGCCTCGGCAGTCTCTAGATCGAGGCGACGTCCATTCAGTGCTGATCCAATGGCCGACGCCGGCGATGATTGCAATCATTGCACCTGCGCGCCTCGCACTCATTGCACCTGTGCGCCGCACTGAAATTGGGCGAGCATCTCGTGGTTGGTATTGCCGGCCGGACCCGGAAGCAGGTCAAACGAGTACAATGGCATCATTATAAAACGTCACGGCTGGAGATTTGTTTCGACGGTGGTCGCAGTGTTCCGAAAGCGGAACTTTGCATCTAGTTCTGAAAGAGGCCAACGGGGACCGCACCGAACTCTTACCCTGGGTCGCGCGTTTATCGTTTGGCCGGTTCATCCCCTCCTTAGTGTGCCGACTGAGGTCGCTCCAAGAGTGGTGGGGCGGCCCTCGGACCCGCAGCGAGAGGTTCCTGAGGAACTCGCTGTTCCAAGCCGGGGAACCAAACTACAGCAAAAGGTGTTAGCCTTTCTCAGCAGCTCTAAATGAGTGAGCGTTTCGACGATGTCTGTGCATTCGAACGGGGTTACCAGAGCTTAGTGCATTGTTGATAATGGCTGCTGCGTCGGCTCGATGGCCTTGAGGTCGAGTTGTAATTGGTAGATGAGCCCCTCGGGCGGATACTTCACGGTAACCTCGCCAAACTGCTGGGCCGCTTCTAACAGGATTACACTTCCGAAGCCTCTCCTTGTCGGCGGCGACACTCGCGGCCCACCAGCTTCCTTCCACGAAAAGACAAACGCTTCGCTGCCATTGCTCCGCTCAAGTTTGCCCGAGATCGAAACACGACCTTTGGAGGACGATAAAGCCCCGTATTTGACGGCGTTGGTTGCAAGTTCATGGACGATCATTGCGAATTGCTGCGCGGCCCGTGGCGAAATGGCGATCTCACAGCCATCGACGGCGACGCGTTTGGGATCGAGCATGGACTGACTGCTAAGTATTTTGGCAAGCGATGTACCTTCCCAAGCGGCATCGGCAAGCAACGAATAAGCTTCCGATAGTGCTTGCAACCGACCCTGTAATACGATGTTTGCTTCCGCGACTGTCTTTGCTTCTTTAAGCGTGTTTGCGATAATTGCCCCCAGCACGGCAAATAAGTTGCGGGTTCGGTGCGTCAATTCGCCAACGAGCAAACGCTGATGTTCCTCTGCGCGTTTGCGAGCGGAAATGTCCATCACTGTGGCGAGGATTGCAGGTTTCCCATCCCGGCCCACAGGATTAAGTCCAATTTCAACGGGAAACTCACTACCATCTCTTCGTCTGCCGCTGAGATCACGACCAAGACCCATCAATCGCACTTCTGGCTTTTCCTGGTAAGACGCTCGCAGCTTCTGATGATCGGCCACATGGCGTCCAGGCACCAATGTCTCGACGCGCTTTCCAACTAGCTCCTCTCGCTTGTAGCCAAACAGTTTTTCTGCGCTGGAATTTACCAGCTTGATTGTTCCGCTTTCATCGACCAAGACGAAGCCGTTTGGTGCACTTTCAAGAAGGACACTAATATTGCGTTGTTGAAGAACCAGACGCTCAACGAGTCTACTGAGCACCACGGCGATGGCCACATCCACGCCGCTGATGAGAGTAAATAGTACAAATTCAACAAGTTCACGCTGACCTGTTTTCGAAGAAAAAAATTGCGGGATAACGAGATACCACGCTGCAACAGCAGACAAGAGCGTTGCGAAAATTCCTGGCCAGAGACCACCGACGAGAGTGGCGAGGATGATGGCCGGATAAAAGGTAGTAAATACTTGTACGTTAGCGTATTCGCCGACTAGGCCGCGTATCAGCACGGCAAGAGCGACCATAACCAAAGCGAAGCCGTAAGCAGCCAGTAAATTGTGCCGCACGCGTAAGACGCGTTCGACCCATGGGTAGATTTGAAAACCAAGAGAGAATGGCACCGGAACCCCCCTATGCCCGAGCGCCAAGATCCTTACTTTAACTGTACTACCTGAGTACCTACAAGTACCATACGTTGACTACATTGTGCCCTCTGTCGGGTAGCGACATGCGGGCCAAGCACAAGCGTTCAGAAGCACGCATTCCTAACTGCGCCAACGGCCTGCTGCCTTTCACCCGGCGGCGATCCGTTCGCCGGAGCGAGTTCAAGAATTTCAAATGGAACCCAAGCGCTCGGGTGCAGTTATTGCGATGCTCGCGTAAATCCACGAGTAGGTCTGACCTTGGGACCTGGGCGATCTTTGATGCACGGGGTCGCTCCCCATAGGTGCGATCAAGTAGCCGGTCCATTGTTAGGCGGAGACGCCGGGGGTCGCTCCCCCGGCGTACTCAGTTCGCGGCTCGGCATTCTTGATGCGGTTCTCAAGAGCAATTACAGCCAGATCCAATTACTGCAAAGCCACAGCTTCGTACGCGGAGCGCCGTTACCGCATCACGCCCCAATGATGGCAACGATGTCGCGGGTGGCCGGATCGATGACCAGTATGTCATCGCCGACCATGATGTAGTCAAAGCCGCGCCATTCCGGGCTGATGTCGATGACCTCCACGGGCAGCGGATAAAGATGCACGCTGGCCGGCACTCTGGTCCCGACCGCCACGGTAACATTCAGATGCTCCGAGGCCACCTTATGCTGGCGCAGGATCGTGCTGATCCGTGTACGCTGCTCGGTCGATAGCATCGCGGCACCCGCGGCGCCTTGGCCGGTCGTGCCGCGCGTTTCCGTTTTGTCGCTACCTTGACCGGTTGTGCTGCGCGATTCGTTTTTGCCCGCTGGCAATTTATTTTCACTGGCGTTGACACCATGGTTCATATGCAAAGTGTCCCGGCCATGCTCCTCTGCCGGGGTGGCTTGGCCGGCATGCGGTACCACATTTTGCTCGCTGCGCTCTGGCGATATGGTGCCTTGCCCCGTGGTCTCCGGCGCTTTGTGTGTGCGTTGCGTGAGCGGTGGCGCCATCTTTTCCGCCGGCGCATTTTGCTGTGCTGCCGGGGCACGTCCCGGGTGCTCGTCAGTCTTCGTTCCTTGCGCGAATGCAATTCCGCCGGCAATCAATACGATGGCGGTTGTTGTAGATAGCAATATTGTGGTTCTCATGGATGTCTCCTCCAGACACCCCTGGGAAAAACGTGCGGTGTCCGCAAATCGAGAGCCGTATCACCGGAGGTGCTTAAACAAAATTTGATGTGTACGCCGGTGGAACTTTCATGACTTTCCACTCGGTCAACCTATTTGTCAGTCCGAAAAATACCGTACAACTGCGGGGTACGAATACATTTTATTAGGATGTCACTGATTGCCTCTGCGATCGTTGCTCGGCGGGTTTCTGATGGTGCGCGAGATTGCTTGCGGTATTGACCAATGCAAGATGCGAAAACGCTTGCGGGAAATTGCCAACCAGACGTCGGGTGCGCGGCTCATACTGCTCACTCAATAGACCGACGTCATTGCGCAGCGACAGGAGATGGTTGAATAACCGTAATGCGTCATCGTCTCGACCAAGCATCAGATAAGCATCGGCAAGCCAGAAGCTGCAGGCGAGAAATACTCCTTCGCCGGCGGGAAGCCCATCGCTCGCCGTAGCGCTATCGTAGCGGAGCACCAGGCCCTTCACCATAAGGCGGCGCTCGATTGCCTCGACAGTCGAGATAATGCGCGCATCGTTCGGAGGGAGAAATCCGATCGCCGGAAGCAGCAATAAGCTTGCATCAAGTTCTTTCGAACCGTAAGCACGTACAAAACTGCCAAGCTCGCTATCAAAACCTCGCGAGCACACGTCGGTATGGATACGCTTACGTATCTTTCGCCATTCTTCCACCGGTCCCGGAAGATTGAAGCGCTCCGCGCTGCGGATCGCGCGATCGAAGGCTAGCCAGGCCATCGCTTTTGAATGGGTGAAGTGCTCGCGGCCGCTGCGCACTTCCCAGAGGCCTTCATCCGGCTCGTGCCAGATATTCGCAAGGTGCAGCAAAAACTCACGCTGCATGCCCCAACCCGCCTCGTTGCTGCCGAGGCCGCCTTGTCGGGCCTGGTGGAGCGCGTCCATAACTTCGCCGAATATATCGATCTGGAGTTGCCTATGCGCTGCATTACCGATACGCACCGGCTTCGAATTTTCGTAGCCCGGCAGCCATGGCACCTCCCACTCGGTCAAACGCCGCTCGCCACGCATTCCATACATAATCTGGATCTGGCGCGGGCTGCCGGCGGCCGCTCGCAACAACCACTCGCGCCACGTTTGGGCTTCGTCATAGTAGCCGGCATTCATCAGCGCGAGCAGCGTAAGTGTTGCATCGCGCAGCCAGCAGTAACGGTAGTCCCAATTACGCGGACCGCCGATGTACTCAGGCAAGGACGTGGTCGGCGCCGCCGCCATGCCACCGGTTGGTGCATAGGTGAGTGACTTGAGCACGATCAGCGAGCGCGTCACCGCCTCGTCCCAAGGCCCCTGGATCTTGTTGCGTCCGGCCCACTCAGTCCAGAATTGCTCGCTCGCCCTCAGGCAAGCAAATACGTCAATGGGTTCAGGCAAGTTTTCATGCGAGCGTGTGAACGACAGAACAAACGGCAATTCCTCTCCCCGTGCCACCGTGAAATGGCCGACAGTCTTAAAGTTCTCCCCACGCATACGCGCAAGCGAGCGCAATACCGCCATATCGGGACCGGCTATGCCACGAATCGTCGTGTCGTCGACACGCGTCACCCAAGGCACGATCGCGCCGTTGGCAAAGCGCAAGATCAGTTCGCTACGGAACGCTACCTTTCCCCGCTCGCCTTTGACGATGCGGATGAGGTGGGCGTGCTGCCGGCGTGGTGGCATGAAATCAATCAAAGTCGCGACACCTTCGTGCGTCTCGAAGCGAGTCTCCAGAATGAGGGTGTTTGGCCGATACCGTCGCGTTACGCGGGTGGCGCTATTTTTAGGCGCGATGCGCCAACGTCCGTGTTCGGGCGTGCCTAGCAAGGCAGCAAAGCAGGCATCCGAATCGAAACGCGGCCAGCACAGCCAATCAATCGAACCGTCACGGTTGACCAATGCGGCGGATCCGAGGTCACCAATCATCGCATAATCTTCAATACGCGATGACATGTCAGTTCGTTTGCCCGCCCAATCCGCAACAGCCTTGATGCCGCCCGCTGAATTCGCGAGACGGAATGTCAGTCGGGCACGGCATCTCGGTCCGTAAACCAATAAAGATTGCCGAGCGGACAAATCCGTCCGGCTGGCGTCGCTTTGTCGCCACCCCGAATTCTTGCAAGAATCTCTTTCTTGTTCGAGCCGACCACAAGAAAGGCAAGGTTGCGGCAACTCTCAAGTATGGGATAGTTCAGCGTGATCCGGGTTTCCGGCGTCTCACCGACAACAACGAGAACCCAGTTGCGGTCTTCCCGCTGCGCCAACCTGTCCGGGAACAATGACGCCGTGTGCCCATTCTCACCTACGCCCAACAAAACCACATCGAAAATTGGCCGGTTCCCAGCCAGCCGTTCCTCGCCGTAGTAGACTTGTAGGAGCTTTTGATAGTGGGCCGCAGCTTGTTCCGGAGACAAACCTTCTGTCGGAATGGGATGAATGTGATCTTCAGGGACTGGAACGCGTGAAAAGAGGGCTTCATAAGCCATATGGTAGTTGCTGTTCGGATTATCGTGCGGCACGAAACGCTCATCACCCCAAAACCACTGCACGCGACCCCATGGAAAGCGCGATGCAATCGCATGACTGGCGAGGCGGTGATAAAGACACCGGGGAGTTGATCCGCCCGATAGACAAATCGCAAACTCGTGCTCGCTCGTGGAGGCGAGGACACACAACCATTCGGCAACGTATTCCGCTGCGCCCTCGGCAGTTTCGAAAATGCGCCATTCGCCCAGTTTTCCGCTCTGGTTAGGCATTCAGCGAGGCCTCTCCCAAAGGCGGACGCCACCAACAAATGCTTTGTCGTTGCTGCCGCGTTCCGTGTGCGGCGGTAATTTATTTATTTTCTTAACATTGCCACCGCCAAGTACGACATATTCGGGTTCGAGCGCCGCACTTAAACTTTTAACGACCACGGCCACATGCTTACGCCACTTTTTTAGTCCCGAACGTTTCAATCCCCTGGTGCCAAGATAGTGTTCGTAGCTCTTGCCTCTTTTATACGGAAGGTGAGCGATCTCCATTGGTTCAATCACATCATCAATGATCATGGCGGAACCCAGGCCAGTACCCAGGCCGAGAAACAACATGCGCCCGCCGCGATAACTCCCGAGTGCCTGCATAACAGCGTCGTTCACCACTTTGACGGACCGGTGAAAGGCATTCGCAAAGTCGAAACCGGCCCAGCCAGATCCAAGATTGCAAGGTTCGGCAATCGGCCGGTTGCCGGCAACCGGGCCCGGATAGCCGATCGATACGACTTGATAGGTCCAGCCCTTTGTCAGACTGTTGACCTTCGCGACCATCACTTTGGCCGTCAGCTTTGGTCCGGACTTGAATTTACATCGTTGGGGCGGTTTGCTCAGCCCCATTTTGACATGGTTGCCACCGATATCGATGACAAGTATCGTGCGGACATTATCGCGTGAGCATTTGGCATTCGCACCCGGCATCGCTAGGCTCGCTTCATCGCACGCCTTTCGGTGATGACCTCCACATCATGGCCGGCTATCACCGGATCGTGCGAGGGGCCCACCGTCCTCGCGATATCTCGTGACTGCTCAGGTCCCCACGTATTTGGATCATAGTCATATAATGGTGTATCGGCATTAAGAATTGAATCGACAACTCGCCATTGCGCTTCGGCACTGTCCTCGCGCGAGAACAGCGTTAGATCGCCCTTCACGGCGTCACCAATCAGGCGCTCGTAGGCATCCATTTCTTCGCCGCTTTGGTGCAAGACATTGAGTTCAACATCTTCGCCAACCATCGTCTCACCCGCAGCCTTGGCCCTGGCACCGATTGCAATCACAACATCTGGCGACAGGCGAAAACGGAAATAATTAGGCTGGCCCGCTTTATCTTGTTTGAAAATTTGTTGTGGCGGATACTCCAGATCGACGATGACCTCGGTCGCCGTAACCGGAAGACGCTTTCCAGCGCGCACCAGGAATGGCACCCCGTGCCAACGCCACGAGTCGATGTAGAGGCGCAAGGCAGCAAACGTTTCAATGTCCGAATCCGGCGAAACACCTGGCTCATTGCGATAGCCGCGATACTGGCCACGCACCAGCTCGGATGGGTGAAGTGGTCGGATTGAATTAAACAATTTGACCTTTTCGTCGCGCAGGTAACCACTTTCGCTGCTCACCGGGCACTCCATCGCCAGGATCGAGACGATTTGCAAAAGATGATTTTGAATGACATCGCGTATGGCGCCGACTTCTTCGTAAAAACGGCCCCGGCTCCCGACGCCAAAGTTTTCTGCCATGGTGATTTGCACGCTGTGCACATAGTGACGATTCCACAGCGGCTCGAGAAAGGCATTGGCGAACCGGAAATAAAGCAGATTTTGGACAGCCTCCTTGCCGAGAAAGTGATCGATCCGAAATATCGAGTCTTCGGAAAATACTTTGTGCAGCGTTCGGTTGAGCTCCTGGGCGGATTTCAGGTCGCGCCCAAATGGCTTTTCGACCACAACGCGGGCTTCTGTGGCACAATGAGACTCGCCCAGACTTTCGACGACGGTCGGAAACATGCTCGGCGGGATGGCAAGATAAAAAAGCGGCCGCTTGCTCGCACCGAGTGCCACCCGCATCGCCTTAAACGTTTCAATATCTTTATAGTCGCCATCGACATACTTTAGGAGATCGGTAAAGCGTCCCACGGTTGGCTCATCAAAACCGTCCGATCGGCTGATTGCGTCGAGCACATGGGCTTTGAAATCGTCGATTTTCCATTTAGATCTCGCCACGCCAACGATCGGGACGTCAAGTCGCCTACGGCGGAACATTGCGTAGAGGGCGGGGAAAATCTTTTTGTGCGCGAGGTCCCCACTCGCACCGAACAGGACCAAGGCGTCGGATTGCAACGGGTTCATTGCGTCTCCTAGCGATGAGCCGATACTATCTTATTTGCCGTCAATTCAACGTGGCCGCCAAATTCGTGACGCATAGCGGACACCGGGGCCAATGCCATCGGCGTGCCGGGATGGCCAGAATTCGCTTGTTGTACCGCGTCGATCGACAGTGTGCGAATCGTGTTGATGGAAAGGTTATCGAGGGAAAGAGCCTGTTCAGGTGCTTGTCCGGACAGGTTAAACAGAGGTTGGATGCTCGAAGCTGTTTTAGTGGGCATCTCAGCGTGCCGTGCCGTCTTAGTCGTACGTCCCATGTCCCCCTTCTGCTAACCGACAAGCCAGGTTTTGGGTTCCAGTCCGGCCATACAAGACTCCGATCGGCGGTAGAGCGATCCGCGGCCGGACACCGGATTACCGCAGGGTGACAGCAACGGCGGCTTTTGCCCTAGGACTTGTCCTCATCGTCCGCGCCGTGTACCGACCATTCATGCGCAATGCTGGCAGTCAGGATAGCCTTATCCAGGTCGTCGGTGACTTGGCGGACTCTCGATGAACCGAGCTTGTTTATAAAAAGAGGCCGCCAAGCGCGGCGGCCTCAATTCGCTAGGCAAACGCTCGTATCAACTACCGCTCTAACGTGGCAGCTTCTTGGGCTGCATTGCCATTGCGGCCACCGAAAGTCCGATGGCTAGGGCGATGGCTACAGTCCAAATGCCAAGCCACATAGCTGACCTCCCTCAGTTGCCTGAGGCCACCAACGCTCCTAGTTGTGTTTGGTTCCTAGCATAAACCGTAAAAATTGAAGTGCCATCAGCCACTCAAAATCGGTTCCTGGCCCACGTCGATGCGCCCGTTCTTATCAGCTTGCTGCGCCAATACCTCGTAGCAATGAGCTAGATAGTTCCATTCGGCCTTGAGGTCGGCGCGAGGCTCCTTGCTGGCGCGAGTGTGAAGTTCCGCAGCCAAATGTCTGTACTGATCGGCGGGCGTCATTGGTGGTCGTTGCCGTATGTCTAAATACGGAACAGACGATCCGTTCCCGACAGTTGCTGGGAATCCTTAAAAATTTATCTGTTTAATCGGGCCATTCGAAAGTCTCAACGTGGGCGCCGCGGGTGTATCTCGCCCGTGCAAGTTCTTGAACTTGCAGGATCGATTCTTGTCAGGCAGTGCGACCAGGCCTGTCGTTTTAATGAGCCAGCCTTTCGACCATTGCTCTAAGCAGCAGGAGCCAACGGGACATGGCGTCGTACGCGCGCCTTCGAACGCGATATTTGTTCGTATTGGCGTAACATTCCCAAGGCCGCGGTTGCGATTTTCTTCGGATCGCGCTCGCCGACGGCGGTCATTATTTGAACGTACCAACGCAATCGTCTTGGCGCGAACGTGATTTCGTCAGGGGTGCTGGTCCCTATCTTGCGGAATTCCCGCCACGCGATTGAATAGGCTTTATCCGCTAACTCTGAAGTGCTCGCGTCAATATTAGTCATGGCAGCCTCCCAATGACCGCCTCAATCAAGCTATCAGCCTGCCAAAAGTTCCATGCCATCTCCTTGGAATTTGCTGCAGTGCGAAAGTTTTCTTGAAATCATCTTGATACATCATCGTATGCGTGGTGCATATTTTGTTATGCGGCCGCCTTGCTGATTCCGAGTGCAGCCAATGCACGTCCTTTGATTATCTCGGGATTGCGCTCGCCAGTGCCAGTCACAATGACGATTGATCTTGCGATTAGCTCGGTCAGCGGATTGTGGCGGTCAACGAGGCGTAGGTCGGTCAAGGCTGCCTCATATGCTTTTGTCATCGCTGCAATTTCGTCCGGGCCGAAATCGCCGGCCGCGATCAATCGATAAATCGGCATGGCATTCCCCGTGGGACAGATGAAGTTCCAGTTCAATGTTCCACTGAGACATTCGGTTCCAGAGAAAATGCGGAACGTCCGGGCAGTGGGCGCGTTAGTTTAAAAATGCCCCGTATGCTCAGAAAACATGCGGACGAAAGCACTTAGTCATCGCGCGGCAGCGCAAAATCAATCGCCGATGGGTCACGGCTAGGTTTGGAGAAACAAAAATCGAGGTCGCCATCAGACAACCTATGGCGGCGTGATCCCGTGCATAGCGTGCGGATTATTTGATGCGATGGAGAACGTTGGCCTCATCATGAGCGCCATGAAGCTGTCGCGAAGTTGGGAGGGTCGCTATTGGCGCAGCTCATCATAGTGTCCAACCGCGTCGCGGTGCCAAACGGCAAGGACGCGCCGCAAGCCGGCGGCCTGGCGACGGTTGTAAAGGCCGCGCTCAAGCTCAATCCGGGCCTGTGGTTCGGCTGGACCGGACGGGTCGCAGACCCCGCACATCTGGAGACGCGCAAATCGGTCCATCGCGGCATCACTTATGTGGTGACTGACCTCGCCGATGAGGACTATCAGGAATACTACAACGGCTTCGCCAACCGGGTGCTGTGGCCGATCCTGCACTATCGGCTTGACCTTGCCGAATTCTCACGCCGTGACCTGTCTGGCTATCTGCGCGTCAACGAACATTTCGCGCGCAAGCTCGACAACATCGTGCGGCCGGACGACTGCATATGGATCCACGACTATCACCTGATCCCGCTGGCGCAATTTTTGCGGGCGCGCGGGCACAAGAATCGCATCGGCTTCTTCGCCCATACCCCCTTCCCGCCGCCTGAGATCATGACGGCGCTGCCCAACCATGAGCGGCTGATCCCGGCGTTGCGCCATTACGACCTAGTAGGCTTCCAGACCGGCGGCGACGCCTTCAATTTCACGCGCTATCTCACGCGCGAATGTGGCATGCACAGCCTCGACTTCAATTTCCCGGTCGAGGACCGGGTCATGCGGGTGGATGCCTTCCCGGTCAGCATTGCCACGGCGGAATTCGCCAAGCTCGCGCGCCGCGCGGAGAAGTCGAGTTTCGTGCGCCAGGTGCTGGCGAGCCTGATCGGCCGCGCCATGATCATCGGCGTCGACCGCCTGGATTATTCCAAGGGCATCATCCAGCGCATGGAAGCGTTCGAGCGCTTCCTTGCCGCCAACCAGGCCATGCGCAATCGCGTCTCCTACCTGCAGATCACGCCGAAGAGCCGCACCGACATCCGCGAATACGCCGAGATGAACCGGCAGGTCGGCGAACTGGTCGGCCGTATCAATGGGACCTATGGCGAGGCTAACTGGACGCCAATCCGCTATGTCAACCGGCCCTACAGCCGCACCGCGCTCGCCGGCCTTTTCCGCGCCGCGCGCGCGGCGCTGGTCACGCCCTTCTACGACGGCATGAACCTGGTGGCGAAGGAGTTTGTGGCGGCCCAGAACCCGGACGACCCCGGCGTGCTGATCCTGTCGCGCTTTGCCGGCGCAGCGCACGAACTGGAACGTGCGCTCTTGGTCAATCCGTTCGATCCGGATGCGGTGTCGGGCGCGATCGCCCGCGCGCTGCACATGCCGCTGTCGGAACGCAAGGAGCGCTATCAGGCGATGTTCGAGGTCATCTCTCGCAACGACGTGAGCAACTGGGCCCGACGTTACATTGACGCTCTGCAAGACCGCACGCGTGTGACGCACTGGGCGGAACGTCATTTTCCCATACCACGCGGGAGTTCAGCGAACGCCCGCGCGCCACTGGCTGCGCATGGTGCGTGATGGCTTAGGAGCTATTTGCGAGTCCAGCCTATGGTTCCTATCAATGCCTCTCGAAAGAATTTAAGCCTCATCATCGAAGTCGATTAGTTTCACCTTTGTAGGCTAGGCCAGTACGGCAGCTCGCAAATTGCTGCTGTCGTTTGACTGTGTTTGAAGGAAAGGCACCCATCAATGTCACAGCGCTGGTGACTAACAACAGTGCGGCTGAAATCGTTAGTGCCTGATGGGCACCGACAATAAAGCTACTCGGCTGGCCGACCAACGAGCCGAACAGCGCAACGCCCAGAACACTGCCCGTTTGTCTGGTAGAATTGAGTACTCCTGCTGCAATTCCCGAGCGGGCCTTCTCTACGCTGCCAAGTAGGGTTGAAGTGAGGGGCGGCACCAAGAGTCCGAGCCCACCGCCCATTGCAACAAGTTGACCGCAGACGGCTGAATAACTGGTGCCGGGCTTGATGCCCAAGAGCGCGACACAACCGACCGCTGCAATCAGCGCGCCGGCCGCAATTACCACCGCTGAGCCAAAGCGCTCGGCAAGCCTCGGCGCGACAAGATTGACCGGCAGCACCGCTCCCATCATCGGAACGAAGGCAAGACCAGTAGCAAGAGAGGACCAGCCATTGATTCTCTGAAAATAAATACTGAAGACAAATATCAATCCGTAAAACGCGATGTTGACGAGTAGCCCGACGAAAGTAGTCAGCGCGAACATCCGGTGCGCGAACAAAGAGAGTGGCAGCATGGGCTCCAGCGCGCGTCGCTCTTGCAATAGGAAAAGCGCAGCGAGGACAACGAAGGTACAAAAGCCAGCAACAACCCAGATATTGGACCATCCGACACGGCCACCCTCGATGAGTGCACCGGCTAATACGCCAAGCATGCCGATTGCTATTGCCTGCCCCGTTAGATCAAGCCTACGCTGCGTG
>Ga0207765_100095_pt1 | contig 12757 bp, 11 predicted proteins | sample LuqExpMetageno59_FD_187817 | JGI IMG/M metagenome (GOLD analysis project Ga0207765, IMG submission 187817) | Tropical forest soil microbial communities from Luquillo Experimental Forest, Puerto Rico - Sample 59 (SPAdes) | ecosystem: Environmental > Terrestrial > Soil > Tropical forest ...
CCAGCGTCGGTGTCCGGCCCGTCGGATTGAGGGCAAGATAACTAGGTGTCCGCTGCTCTCCCTTGCTTAAGTCCACCAACTGCAACTCAAGCTTAATGCCAAGCTGCGCGGCGACCGCTCGCACCTTCCAGGTATTGGGTGACAGTGGGAATCCATAGAGTTTCATGACGTCCTCCGTGAATGGTCCTTAGGCGATGGAGGCATTCAAGATTATCGAGACTGCCAATCCAACCATCCTCTGAGTGCGATTACGCAGGAGCCAATCGAGCCAAAGAAAAAACGGCTGATTCTTCAAACATTTCTCTAGCAAGATAAAATTTTTGCGAGGTCGCCAGTTGGGCTTGGCGTGCTTGGCTTAGTTCCACGATGTGCAAAACGGGTATAATCACCGTTTCATCACAAATTGAACGCGCCCGCGCCCTCTTAGTGCTGTCGGCCACCGGCAACACCCCCGAACTCTGTCGCCGGCGGCCTTCCCTTCTGGGCCGCACTGTAATGAGTACTGCGGCCCTCTTTTTTGCGCGCGGTTCCGCATATCACGCGCGCTTGCAAACTCCCTTGTATACAGCGGTGCAAAACTTTCGATTCCGAGTTGGTGTTGCCTTTATGCCGCCAAACTATTTCACAATTACGCAAACATCCGTAGTTGCCCGAACCATCATGCGTCGTTTAGCTGACGCGCATGGGCGCGATGCAAGTTCACTCCGCACCGCCATGTGCGATTTGCGGGAAGGCGATGGAGCTTGCGTATATTGAGCCGAGGGTCGCGTCATTGGCTGAATTGCACATCTTTCGCTGTTCCGCTTGCGGCGACGTGCGCTCTATTGAGCAAAAGACGGATCCGTGTAACCAAACCACTGGAGTGCGTCCAAGTTTCTTTGACTGAAGTCACCGCTCTCTCGGCTCATCGTTCGGGATTCTGCGCGCTCGGTTCACCACCAAACAAATCGACGAAACACTGAGCATCGGCTTCAGTAGCATGACCGTCGCGGTACACAGTGCGTGTGCGAGATTCAGTATTTTAGTGCCGCGCACGCGACACGAATCTACTTTCGCAATTTTTCGGCTTCATCGGCGGCAGCGCAACGTGATGCAGGTATTCTCGATCGAGCCAAGCTCGTCATGGTTTGTTTTACCGACACGCGTGGCGACGTTGATAGTTCTCAGTCGCTGAGCGAATTTTATTCTTGTCGTCCACAGCAATGGTTACGGTTTCGCGACAACCACGACATTCATAGCTCTGCAATTCGGAAAGACCACCCACCGCCGGCAGACTGCGCACAAAGCGCATTGGCTGGCCGCATTTGGAACATCTCGGAAGCTTTTTGAGCATCAGAGCAGATAGCCCGGCTAAGCGCCAAGCCACAATTCAGGAATTTCACGCTGAGGGAATCTACGGATAGAAGCGGCCACTGAATACCGTCGTCGTGTGAAGCCATGCCTATTTAATGGTGGACGGATCTAGGCGTGAACGAATCTTGCCGCCCGAGACTTGAAATAAAAATAATAATGCCACCGAGCTGTGCGCAATTCTGTCTATGTCACGCGAGTGTCATGAAGGTATGCGAGGCGCTAATCGTCCGAGTTACACCCCATAGCTCGGATTTCGCCCCTCAAGTCCCGCTTCGGCTCCCCCCCGAGCGGGACTTGCATTTTGTAGTCTAGGCCGCGTGACAAGTCGGATCACCCAGCCTCCCCGCTGTCGTTTGCACTGGTAACCATTCTAAAACAGACAAAGCCGCCAGGCGGGGACGGGGGTGCCTGACGGCTTCGCACTGAGATTCGGACAATCCGGGGGAATTGTCCGGCATAGGACGCTATCGATTTGTTGGCATACCGCAACACAAGTCGCTCATTAGGATTAATTTGTGCAGTTCATTCCTGGTAATCGGCGATTTCCTAGTTTAGCGCCTGCCATAGCTTCCTCGTTTAGCGACTGCCATAGCTGCACAACTCTCCAATTGCTTCCCCAGCAATTTGCTCGTTTGTCGGCCACATGCGCTCCGCGGAGTGCTGGCGAGAGCGCGTGGCGTATGAGTTCGGCACGGACGGATTTCTATAACCGGCGATGTATGACAAGCGATGTATGACAGGTGATGTATGACAGGTGATGTATTGCATCCAATCCTGCAGCTAGCCAATTTCAGCGACAAACATGAATGGTCGAGAAGAGCAATTTATGAGCGAATTAAATACACGTTTTCGGTCGGCAATCGTTGTCGTGGGGTTAATGCTTCTTGGTTCGTTGCCCAGTCAGGCCGCCACGTACAATTTCGACTTCACGTCGGCCTTTGGTTACAGTGTTGTTGGTTCACTTACGACTGGCAATGCTGACGGGCCGGGATACGACATCACCTCAATCTCAGGCACCATCATAAGCGCCAACTCCGCCGCATCCGGTAGCATTCAGGGCTTGGTACCAGGAAATGCCACGTCACCTCTCTACTTGATCGCGGGCGCGGGCAGCTACGGTAATTATTACTACGACAACATTTTCATCCCAACGGTGCCGTATTTTACTACGACGGGAGGTTTGCTGTTCACATCGAATGCAGGCTTTGAATACAATTTTTACGGCGGCGGTGGGTGTTGCGGCTCAGCGGCAAATACAACCTATCTTTCGACTACCGACGGTGGCGTCTCCTCCGGATTTTATCCTGGTATCCCAGGAACGCTGACGGTGACCGATGCTTCTTCTCCTGAGGACCCCCCGAGTCCAGTGCCTCTCCCAGCCACACTGCCGCTTTTTGCCTCCGGTCTTGGTGCTTTGGGCCTACTCGGATGGCGCAGGAAGAAGAAAGCTGCTGCTTATTGAAAAACGCGTGGGATAGGAGTTCAGCGCGGGTCGCTAGCGGCTTCCTTATTTTGCAATGGCCGCTCTTTCCATTGGTTTAGGCTTTCGGCGATGACCTTCATGGCCGTTGCGGTCGCGTGGTTGAGGCTAGCATAACTGCTCACTTCCCGACTGACTCGGGCACCCTCATTGCGCAGCATGTCGCGTACGCTTTCCAGCTCGCGAATGACCCGGTCAATGTCCTCCATGGAATCTATGGCCATGCGTCGGATCATCACGTTCACGTTTTCAGCCGAAGCCGACTCGGCCATTGCGTCGGATCGTTGCTTACCAAGTAACTCCACAACATTTTCGACGTCACCCCGATCTTTCGGCGGACGTAGATGCGGTGGTGCGTATCTCTCCGGGCCAAAGTTCTCCGCCATATCGATCTCCCTATAACAGAAGACCAGGGCAATTCGTGTTTGCGCCCAAATCTTCGCGATATCCACTAAAGCCGCAACGTCTTGAAAGTCGCTTGCTCTTGACAACTCTATCTGTGGATTTCGGAGTTGGCCAATTTTTTCCTGAAATGCTGTGGAAAAACCGGAGGCAAACATTCATTACGCTTGGAGGCGTGGCGCAAGGAGTTCAGCGCGGGTCATGGAACTGCATTGATTCAGAAAAAAGCCGCCATTTGGGGCAGCCTCGAAAGAACAACTGACTGCCGAATGTCAACAGAACCGACGGCCGTAGTTACACAGGGTCTTGAGCGTTTTCTACTGGTCTGGCGCAAATATTCTTCTCTAAGTCCATGCTGCAGCGGCTTGTCATCGGATAAAACCAGCTAGCCAATAAACCAACCAATGGAATTTGTCTGGAAAGACGACAAAAAAAATAACGATAGCCGCTGGGATCAACACGAGTATCCACTCTCGCATAAGCTAACCCCCGTGCGGGATCGCCCCTGAGGCAGGTATGTGTTCGCCCCCCAAGTACGCCAGATTGCACCTCAAATCGCCACCGATGGGTTCTTCATGTTTTGGTAACCACGGCTTGAGGAACCTGAGTGTGTTCGGCACAACAGCAGCCCACCACGGCAAGAACGGCAGCTGCGCACGATAAAAAAGCCGTCAACACGGTGTTCTCGGCTAATAATATTAACAATGTGCTGCTTGCCAACGCGTAATGATGTATCGGGGTCTTATCAGTTAATGTTCACATTAACTTACGATTCAAAATATGCCGAAAGTTACATCGACCCGCAGAAAGCAGATTTTCCAGCCAGGAGTTTGATTTGCACAATTCTAAGGCATCGAGAAAAATCGGCTACAGTTAGACCAATTTCTCGTCAACTGACTTAGCTAGTGCCCTTATCGACCTCCCTCCATTTTCTCGGGCCCAGCAAGCCCCGCTTGTCAGTCCCCAACGAGCGGAGCTTCCATTTAAATTCCCAGCTTGTGAAATACCTCACGTATCTGCGCGCAAGAATCCCGTTATTTGTAATCCGAGACCTCACCTCTCGGGTGTTCCCATGAACTACTCAATCGCAACTGCTGACCGCGTTACGCATCTGAAAATCGTTCTTCTCGCCTTGGTCTGGGCAATCGTAGTGACGGGCATCGCCCTCGCGATTCGATGAACATCGCCTTTTCGCGTTATTAGTCGTTGGGTTGATCGATTTCAATTTGCCTTGACGGTACCTATAGCGTGGCCGTCACGGATGAAGCAAGTTAAGAAGCGAAGATCCTTATCGCTATACCTCGGCACTAAGCGTTCGCTACCTCGTGTGGACCAGCTCCGGCAGCCACAACGATAAGGCCGGTAGATAGGTCACTAGCATCAGCACCGTAAACATGACCGCGTAAAATGGCCAGATCTTGCGCATGACCTCTTCAATCGAAACCTTTCCGACTGCGCAACCGACGAACAGAATCGCACCAACCGGCGGATGACACAGGCCGATGCCCAAATTGAGCATCATGATCATTCCGAAGTGAACGGGATCGACGCCGAAGTTTATCATCACCGGTAGCAGTATCGGGGTCGAGATCAGGATCGACGGTGCCATGTCTACGAGCGTACCAAGGACAAGCAGCAGAATGTTGATCAGGAACAGAATGACGTATTTGTTGCTCGAGATGGTAAGGAAGAAGGCCGTGATTTTGGCCGGCATCTGCGTCAAGGCCATCACGTAACCCACGCTCGATGCGCAGGCGATAAGCGTCATCACTATGGCGACCGTACGTACTGTGCGATGCAGGAGCGCGGGCAGATCACGCCATTTGTAGTCGCGATAGATGAACATCGTAACGAAAAAGGCCCACACACAGGCGACCGCACCGGCCTCGATCGCGGTGAATATACCGCCGAGAATGCCACCCAGGATGATCACCAGCGTAATCAGGCCCCAGGCCGCGTCGATTGTAATCTTGACCGCTTCGCGCGCTGGCACCGAGGTGCCCTTCGGATGGCCGTCGCGATAGGCGATAACTAGGCATAGCATCATGATCGCAAAGCCAAGCAACAGTCCGGGCACCACGCCAGCCATGAAAAGGCTGATAATGGAGATGGTCCCGCCGGTCGCCAGCGAATAGATCACCGCGTTGTGGCTGGGGGGTACCAGAAGCGCCTGAACCGAAGCAGTGATTGTAACGTTGGTAGCGAAAACGCGTGGAAAGCCCGCCCTTTCCATCTGCGGGATCATTACCGAACCGATGGCGGAAGTATCGGCGACGGCGGAACCCGAAATACCGGAGAGGAACGTCGTCGCCAGCACGTTGACCACTGAAAGACCGCCGCGCACACGGATGAATCCAACCAGTACATCGGCGAATGCGACCATGCGCCGCGCCATTCCGCCCTCTGCCATGATGGCGCCCGCCAGGACAAAAAAGGGAATCGTCAGCATCGCGACCTTCGAAACGCCGTCGGAAATCTTCAGCATCACTGCCTCGAGCGGGATGCCGATCCAAAGGCAGCCGGCGATCGCCGCAAGCGCGAGTGAATAGGCAATCGGCACGCCGATGAAGAAGCAGAAGAACATCGTGAACAGAAGGATCGCGATGTCCATGCCCTGCGCCCCTTCCGCTCCTGCTCAGTGTTCCCACTCGGGCTTTGCCGGCGGCCCGCACAGCATACGTTCGATAACGAACAGGAAAAGGATCGCCCCGCCGAGCGGGATCGGCAGATAGGTCACGCCGACCGACAGCTCGGGAAAATCCGCGACCGTATTAAGCCAGGTTGCCTGCACGAGCTTTAAGCCGTACACGGTCATAAACAACGCCATCGCGAGCATGAGCAGTTCGGCAAGCAGGTCGAATATCATCTGCACCCTCGTCGGCATCAGCCCCACGAAGAATGAGACGTTCATGTGGAGGCGCAGGCGATAGCACGCCGCCGCGCCAAAGAAGGTCAGCCAGATCGTGAGCAGGACTGCGGTCGGCTCGGGCCAAGAGGCTGCGCTGTTGAGCACGTAGCGCGTATAGACCGCCCATGGGACGACGGTCGAGATCAGCACGAGGGCGACGCCGGCTATAAGCACGCAAAGCAAATAAAGCGCATCCATCGCCCTGACATAAAGAGCGATCATCGGCGCGACCTGCTGTAAGGGGGCGGACGCTATTGGGTGTCCCTGATGCGCTTGACCATGTCAGCGTATTTGGAGCCGTACTTATCCCACACCGGCTTGACTGCGTCCTGGAAGGCCTTCTTATCGGCATCGCTGACCTGGATGATCTCGATGCCAGCGGCCTTCGCTTTTTCCAACGCCTGCTTCTCGTAGATTTCCCAAAGCTTGCGCTCTTCCAACTGTGCCTCGCGCGCGAACGTCTTCACCAGCGCCTGGTCGTCCTTGGACATCGCGTCCCAAGCCTTCTTTGACATCACCAACATCTCGGGGACGATGAGGTGCTCGTCAACGGTGTAGAATTTCGCGACTTGATAGTGGTTGTCGAACACGAAGCTCGGCGGATTGTTCTCCGCGCCGTCCACGACGCCAGTCTGCAAGGCGGAGAACACCTGGTCGTAACCCATCGCCACGCCATTGCTACCCATGGCGTTCGCCATATCAACGAACATCGGGTTGCCCATAACGCGGATCTTCAAGCCGCGCAGGTCGGCCATCGTCTTTATGGGCTTCTTGGTGTCGTAGAAATTGCGTGCGCCCGCATCCATCCAGCACAGGCCGACCAGGCCCTTGCCACTATTGGTCACCTTGTCGAGCAGCTCCTGCCCGATTGGGCCGTCGATCACCTTCTGCATGTGCGCAGTGTTGCGGAAGACATAAGGTAAGTTGAACACGTTGAGATCGGCGACCACCGGCCCGAGCGCACCGACCGAAACGCGCACAAAAGCGATCGCTCCGATTTGGGCTTGCTCGATTGCTTCCTTCTCACCCCCGAGCTGCATGGCGGGATACATCGCAATCGAAATTCGGTTATTGGTGGCGGCGGACAGTTTCTTGCCCATGCTCTCCACCGCGACCACCGTCGGATAGCCGGCCGGGTGCACGTCAAAGGCCTTAAGAACCTGCGCCTGAGTTGAGCTTGATGCGATCAGCGTTGCCGCGGCAAGTGCGCAGGCGGCAAACGATGTCTGGAGCTTCATGTTGTCCTCATAACCTATCGTGTCTTGACGCATTATAGCCGGGAAATCGGAATACAGTACATCCTCGTGACCGGATATCGGGCGAGACTGCGCAAATCTATCGCGTTCGCCGGAGCGACGTTCCCACAGGAACTCGTGCCGGACGAACTACTGCTTCGCGGTGGTTTGACCGCAACCGGTAATGATCGAGGAATACGTGAGTTAGCGCAGGAGTGAAGCTTGAACAACTGCTGGTTCAACAGCAAACGACCGCCCAGCGCCACGTCGGCTGCCTATTCTCCGATCTCCATTGTCCAATAGCAGCGTCGCCCATTGCAGGCATGTGCTACAGCCTTGCAGCCAGGCAATCTCATGTTGGCAGCATGCGGCGGCGATGACCTCCACAGGGCAATCGCTGCCCCCTCTGTACGCACACCGTATGCTACGTTTTCCGCTCGTGCCCCGCGCATGGCGCGGCTGTAAAAGCCTGCGTGATCTAACCTGTCGCGCCGGGCCATGTCGTTTGAATGCTCCTGCGCCAGCGCGTGCATTTGGGAGCAGCTTGCGTAGCAGGGTGTTGCCGCGAGCAGCGCGACTACCAGGGCTAAGAGCCTCATTTCTAGCGCGTTGTTGGCCATGAAAAACGCTCCATAACTCTTGCGCGGCAATTGCGCCAAGATGGGGTGGTCGTGCGAGCCAAGGTCGTGTCTGCCCTTGGCCGCATTGCAGCAAGTGACGGGTTGTCGTCCTCTTTGCTGCTGCCCAGCTTCACAGGATTTACATTGTCAACGCAAGACGTGGGCATTGAAAGCCTCGAAAAGGCAGGACCGTGCAACATTTCAGCAACACAACGCTGCTGTAAAGCAGCCTGATTTGTTACGTTGCTGCCTCCCGACGCTTAGCTAAGTCGCGTTGAGTCTTATTTGAGCTGAAGAGTGGTGGTATAAATCGTGCGCGTGCGGATGGCTGCCTCGATTCGAGGTGAAAAATGATGCCGTATGTCGCTCTTTTTCTGGTCGGGGCTGGAGGGTGGTTCCTCGCCGCCGCATTCTTTCGTTATCACGGGTATATTTGGCTAGATCAAACTTGCAATGGTATCCCTTACGTTTGCGATCACCCTGCCGTCGTTGCGCTCGCCACTGTCGTCGCAGTCGCATTTTTCTTCGTATTGAGCATCATAGAGTTCTGAACCTGGGCAGCCCCGGCGACGCTAAGGGTTAGCGAGAGTCTGAGTACTTTTGGAAACTTTTAGGTCAAAACTTAAACTAATGATTGACACCTTTACCTTAGGAATATGGCTCCCAAGTACGGTACCAACACGCAAGCAAAGATCAGGAGGTGATCAGTGCGCGATCTAATTGGGAAAATACGGACTAAAGATCCGAATGTTACTACGCGGGTCTATCTCTCCGAGATCGTCCGTTGCTGCGAATGCCAGAAAACGGTGCCTTTGGGTATTGAAGTGGTTACGTTAAAAAGAGAGGGAGAATCTAAAAAGGTTCTAGAACATAGATGGTACTGCCGCGATCATGGTCTTGAGTATGAAGAGAAGGCTCAAAGTCAACCGATTTTCCTCGAGGAGGACGACTCGGATCGAGAAATGTATTTAGATCCGCCGTGGGGCGGACAATAGAACTCACTGATGCCACGGCACGGCGCGATACGATGTCAAACTGAAAAAGCCCCGGAAATACCGGGGCTTTGAATTTCATTTGTTGAGTTTTGCTAGAACTCAACTGCTCACATTAGGCAGATTTGACATCGATCTTCTTTGCTGATTTTTGTGCTTCGAGCTTTTTGGGCAGGGTAAGAGTGAGTACGCCTTTTTTGAAGCTTGCCTCGATCTTATCGGCATCAACGCCCTCGGGAAGGCCGAAGCTGCGTTCAAACGAGCCAAAGCTACGCTCACGCAGATAATAATCCTTCTTCTTCTCTTCCTTTTCTTCCTGTCTCTCACCTTTAATGGTCAAGACGTCGTTTGCAACTTTTACCTCGATGTTTTTTTCGTCCATTCCGGGCAATTCGGCGGTGATTTCGTAGGCCTTGTCACTCTCAACGACGTCGACCGCCGGCGTGGACGGGAAAGTCAATTCGCGCCGGAATAGCGGCTCCTCCGCAAAGAGCGACCGCCCGAATGGTCGCCAAAAACCTCGCCCGAAATCGTCAAACAGGCGATCAATTTCTTCGCGCAGGCTTTCAAACGGCCGCCACATCTGTGGCACGGACGACGACGCAGTCCGCTTTTCTTGTTTGATAGGAACTTTGGTCACAGTCTCAGCCATGTCTAACCTCCTTTTTGGCTTGCTGGGGAGCGTAATCCGCCCGATGGAACTTAGTTATTTCGCTGGCCACGACAATTGCCCCAAAGGACAATATCTTGGACCTCCCTCCATCGTCTCTCGGGACCGCCAGCTATCGCTTTGTGAAATTTGCTGTTTGACCGTAATGGCTTCGCGAAATCTGAAGGCGAAGCGTTGAGTCCCTCACCGACGCACAATCCGAAGCAGCGCTACTGTCCGTAGCGCCGATTCCGTTGCTGGAAGGATCGGATTGCACGCAGAAAATCGATCTGACGAAACTCAGGCCAGAACACATCGGTAAAATAAAATTCGCTGTACGCACTTTGCCACAGCAGAAAACCTGAAAGGCGAATCTCGCCGCTGGTCCGGATGATTAAATCGGGGGCTGGCAGATTTGGTGAGTAGACATAAGAGTCGATTATTTCCGGCGTCACTAGCCCGACTACTTGTTCAAGCGTTTTCCCGGACGCAAGTTGCTCGCGCAAAAGTGATTGAACCGCGTCCGTGATCTCTTGCTGCCCTCCGTAGGCGGCAGCAATCGTGAGGTACATCCCATCATATGCGTCGGTCGCAGCTTCCGCCGCTCGCACAGCCGCAAGCGTTGATGCCGGTAATAAATTGAGCCGACCAATCGCGCGTACGCGAATACGCTGCTGATGGATTTGCGGATCGTCGGCCAGAAGCTTCAGCTTATATTCAAGCGCCGATAGAATGCCTGAAAGTTCTTCGGGACGCCTATCAAAGTTGTCGGTCGACAAAACCCAGAGCGTAATGGCGCCAAGCCGAAGGTCGACGCACCAGTTCAGCAGGTCATCGAGTTTCTCGGCTCCGGCGGAATAGATTTCGTGGGGGCTGGCGAGATTTTGCCGTCGGCCGAACCTGCGATTACCGTCGAGGACAATTCCAACGTGCCGCGGCAGCGGAAAGGCTCGCACCTGATTCAGCAGCCACTGCTCATAAAATCGATAGAGCAGCGATCCGCCCGGCACGCGGAGGTATCTGTCACGCAACTTTCGCAGGGCCGGCAGCCAGTCTCTGCCGGGGGAAAGAGCATAATCCTTTTGCACGACACCACCTAAGTGATTCGGCCCCCCGAGCCAGCTTAGTTTCGCGCACCGATCCTGTCACTATAGCTACCTGCCCTGCTCACTAACAAGCGACCTAGGGTGGCATGGGTGCCATGGAGCTTAATCAAATGAGATTCGAGGTGTTTGAGGCCAATTACGCGTCCAGGCCCTTCAGTGCTATTGTAGGTATCCAATCCAACAATTCTTGCGCTTTAGAAATATCCGGTCGCTGCTGACGTGGATCGTCTTGGTGCTCTATCAAAATATGACAGCCGGAACGTTTCCCAATTGTCCTACATTTTGCGGTACAGGCACTGCCAGAGCTTTGTTTAGGCGATCATGGGTTGTCTAAATTGTCGGCCGGGCTCGCCGAAATACGACATCATAAGGACAAGAGATAGCAGCAGCGTTTTCGAACTAGCGAGTTGATTTTACCCTTTCTTTTTTTGAAAGCGATTTGCCCTCGAAAGAACTCCCATAAACCCTAATTGTTCAGGGTACCATTCAACCTTAATTTTTCAGCCTATATGACAAACGTCATATGCCGCACTTCGAACCTCGGTTATCGAATGAGGGTAGCCGTCCCTAACCGCATAGGTCGTGGCCGCTTCAGTCGAGACAAGAACACGATGAGCGTCATCAACATAATTGTTGCCGACAGTCATCCGGTCGTCGTCAGCGGCATTAATGAGTTTCTGAAATCTGCAAGCGACATTCGCGTCGTCGCCACTTACTCTGACGGCGTGCAAGCGCTGCAGGCGATTCGTGACTTGCAACCCGCCGTCGCCGTCATCGCATTGTCCCTTCCCAAAATTAGTGGTCTTGATGTGCTCGCCACCGTAAATCGTGACCAGCTCGCAACACGGATCCTGTTTTATGCCGCGCAGGCTAACCCGCGCGACATTATCGCCGCGATGGCCGAAGGAGCCTACGGGTTCTTGGGAAAAGATTCACAGCCCCATGAGCTATTGCACTCCATCCGCGAGATAGCGGCTGGTCGCAAATGTCTGCCCTTCGAATTACTGGCACACGCCCATCAGAGTAGAAGTCCGGCGCCAATTCCCATAGAGAAGCTGCTGACGCAGCGCGAGTGGAAAGTAATGCAACTAGCCGCGCAAGGGCTCTCTAACAAAGAGATTGGGCGCAGACTCGGCATGAGCGCAGGTACTGCAAAAATTCACCTTTATCACATATTTCAGAAAGTGGGTGTCAAAAGCCGCAGCGCACTCGCCACAATTGCATTCCATTCCTCCAGCTCAGACGTAACGGCGACCAAATCGAAGTTCCGCCGGATAATGCATTGAAATCTCGCGCCAGCGTCCAGGCCGGCTTTTTCGTGTTGCTGCCACAAACCAACGCGCTGACCGACCTATAGCCGATAAAGGGCCATTGTCTGCCCAGTCTGATTTCAGTCCGTATGCTACGATTGCCCACAGTCAATACGATGGTCAACGAGTAATGCTCTACTGAAGGACCTGTCAGTCAAATGATCCGACTCTTCAAAATAAGAATCTGGTTTTTTATTGCAGCCTTCGAACTGGCACTTGGTTTGGCTAACGCGCAGGATCGTCAGCAAAACGTTCCGGGACAATTTGATTATTATGTCTTGTCTTTATCTTGGTCCCCGTCATTCTGTGAAACCGCTACGGGCAACGCCCGCCATAGGCAATGCGGGCCCCGACCTTATTCATTTGTCGTGCATGGCTTGTGGCCACAATATGAACGGGGTTTCCCGGCATCTTGTCAGGTGCCACCCCCGCGGCTCGACCGCAGAATTGTGTCGAGCATGCTCGACCTAATGCCTGCGCCGGGGCTTGTCTTTCATGAATGGGATGAGCACGGCACATGCTCAGGTCTTCAACCGCGCGAATATTTCGATCTTGTTCGCAAGGCCCGTGCGCAAATAAAGATTCCACCTCAGTATGACAAACCGACGATGCCTTTGCGAGTTACGCCAGCGCAAGTCATCGATGCCTTTATCAGCAACAATAAAGGGCTCACGACAACGGACATTACCATTGACTGCGACC
>Ga0207765_100099_pt1 | contig 12441 bp, 9 predicted proteins | sample LuqExpMetageno59_FD_187817 | JGI IMG/M metagenome (GOLD analysis project Ga0207765, IMG submission 187817) | Tropical forest soil microbial communities from Luquillo Experimental Forest, Puerto Rico - Sample 59 (SPAdes) | ecosystem: Environmental > Terrestrial > Soil > Tropical forest ...
TGTGGAAATCGATTTCTCTCAATTGGATCCTGCGCGCGCCGCAAGGCTCGACCGTGTGCCAACCAGTTTTCATTTGCCGGAGGAAGAAGTCGACCTGGTGGCGCAGGCTGGCACCGACGCGCTGCTGGCGCATCCGACCGTGCGCGCGGTACTTGGCAGGGCAAATTGATGACAGCGGCATCTTGTACCGAAGCCGCGATGGTGAGCTAAAACAATAGCGGCTTTGTCCGTTATCAAAGCGGTTAAAATGATCGTAGCCAAAGCGGGCCCGCGGTCGACTACGACCCAGCGCTCATCCGAAGCAAGGGTGAACCGTCCTTCGACACGCGAAAGGACGGCCGACCCGGGAATCCGCTCGGCTCCGCTGCGCGCTCCGGCCATTGACAGCTGTATAGCCTTCCTAAACCAAAGAATGGTGTGAGAGCCACAATAACAGTCGCTTACACTTCAAAGAAGCATAATTTCATAAGCGCGACTTTCTTGACTTGGGCTATTCGACACCTGCAACTGTAAAAACCAATGAGGGACGACAAAATGCGCACGGCGACAGATCAGGCGCAAACGGTTTGCCCAAGAGGACTTTTCTTCGCCAATCCGACCTTCCACTTCGAGACGATGCGGAACGCAGGATACATCGTGTCCAACTGCGCCGACCTCGGCGAGATTCTGGAGACCGTGAAGGTCATTGCCGAAGGTGATGTAGAGAGTTGGTACGCCGCGTGGGAGGCCACGGCAGATCGCGTACTCGCGCTGGCTGAGCGCACACAGGATTCGCTCAGCAAGGGCGGGGCCTACATGCGCGCCTGCACCTACAACCGTTTGGCCGAGTTCCTGCTGCCGCCCGACGATCCCAGGCGTGCCGGATCGTTCGAGAAGATCGGCGGCCATTTCTTCAAGGGCCTGGATACGCTTGGCGTCCGCTACGAGCGCATTACCATACCTTACGCCGCAGGGAAGCTGCGAGCATTGTATTTCCCCGGACCCCAAGGTGCCGAGACAAAACCATTACTCATGTATGGCGGCGGCTTCGACTCGCTTTTGGAGGAATACTATCCAAATTTCGCCGAGGCAGCGCTCAAGCGCGGCTACTCCGTGCTGACGTACGAAGGGCCAGGCCAGGGCCACGCGCTGCGCAAGTACGGCCTCACCTACACGCCGGAATGGGAGAAGCCGGTCAAGGCCGTGCTCGACGAATTTCTCCATGCGCACGCAGAGCCTTCGAAGATCGTCCTCATCGGTATGAGCATGGGCGGCTATTTCGCCCCCCGCGCCGCTGCCTTCGAAGAACGCATCGACGGCGTCGTGGCCTACGACACCTGCTACGATTTCGGTGAGGTGGCGGGGCGCGTCATTTCCGCCGCGAGAAATCCCGAGGGGCTGAAGCTCACCGGCGTTTCGTGGGCCTACTCCAATGCGCGGTGGACGATGGGTACGAAGGACATCGACGATACTTTAAAGGCATGCGCTGCTTACACTCTCGCACCGGTCGCTGATCGCATTCGGCAAGACGTATTGATGTTGGCAGGTACGGATGATCATTTCATTCCATTCCACCAGAGCGCGGACTTCGAGAAAGCGCTTATCAACGCGCGCAGCGTGACGACAAGGGTTTTCGATGGACCGTCCGGTGGCGCAGGGCACTGCCAGCCGGGCGCCCTGTCGCTCTATCACGCAGCGGTTTTCGATTGGCTGCTGGACAAGTTTCCCGCGACACCAAAATAGTCCACTATTGGCAAGTTTCGACCATTTCCGCTCCGCAGCGCGATGTCGGAAAGTGGGGATGAACGGACGTGGCCGCATCGGAAATGACGCGAATGACCCAAAGCGGGCGAGTTGCCGAGCGTCCTTGCGGTGCGCGTGCTCCAGGTTCGACCGCGCGACTTAGAAAATCAGTCGACTAGGCTTGCCTGCTTTCCGGCAATGCGGCCGCTGACGACGCAGAACATCATGGAGTCCCCGGTTCTATACCCGCCGTCCCGGTAGCCCGAGGCCACTTCGCCCACAGCATAGAGGCCGGGCAATGCAGGCTTTCCTTTGTCGTTGACGACGGCAGCTTTGTCATTGATGCGTACACCTCCCAGAGAAATTAGGCTGGTCGGCATCACCGAGAGGAAATAGAATGGTGCCCTTAGCTGATTTTTGTAGATGGTGCGTCCGAAGCGATCTTTGATCTCGCCCCGAGTCGCGGCATTATGTGCGTCGATTTCTTTTTGCAGATTGCCTTCCGGAACGTTGATTTTCTTTGCCAGGTCAGCCACAGAATCTGCGCGCTGAATCATGTCTTTGTCGATGAGGTCCTGGACCTTGGTGTGGCATTCAGGGACGACGATCTCGTAGACAACTTTTTGCTTCAACATGGCGAGGCTGGTTTGCGTATAGCCCTCCAGCTCGTTGGTAAAACGTTCGCCTTTTTCGTTGACCAGGATGCCGCCCCCGGCGAGCGCTCCGGAGGTCAGGTAGATACGCGTCGCCTTATCGGTTGTCGGGACGACAAGGACCTGGTCCATATGTTGTGTGGCGGCTCCCGCCTTCAGCGCCATTAGCAATCCGTCGCCCACGTTTTGTGGGACACCCACGGCTTGTAGGTTCCGATATTCAGGGCGCAGATAGCGTGCAACGAGTTCTTTGTTGTGAACCCACCCGCCGGAGGCAAGCACAACCGAGTTGCAGGCGTAATTGTCTTTTCCAGTGGCCGTTTGCACGCTGATGCCAGCGATGCGATTGCTGCGCGTGATGAGGTCTCTGCAGCGAGCCTCCACCAGCACATCAGCCTTTTTAGTCTCCTCCAACCTCTTCGCGATCGCTCTGACGACGGCACCGCCGTAGCCTTTTGCCTGGATGGCGCGAGGGATAGTGCTCCCCATGGAGGCTTCCACAATGTTCTCAAATTCAACCCCCTGCTCTTGCAGCCACGCAATATCCGCCCCGCTGTTCTCGGCGACGATGCGCGTCCAGACAGGGTCACGGAGCCCGCCGGAAATAGCCATCGAATCTTTGTAGAACTGTTCCGGCGAGTCTTTGATTTGGGAAAGTTTTAGCTGAACGGGAGAATTAACACAGGTGAACCAGCCGGTTGATAGCGCAGAGTTGCCACCAAGTATCGGCTGTGCCTGCACGACGAGAACTTTCTTACCGGAATGGGCGGCTTCCAGTGCTGCGCAAAGTCCCGAGTTGCCGCCGCCGATAACTGCGACATCATATTTTGCCTTCCACTTTTGATCGGCGGCCCAGGCAACCAGGGGAAAGCCTGCGATACTTGTGGATGCGGCGCCCAAGCTCCATTGCAAAACCCGGCGACGGTTGGCACCGAACTTTTTGCTCATGATCGGCTCCTGCCCTTAGTCAAGTTTGAGCGAGGGGAAGGTATGGCATTCGCTGCAATAAACTTTGCTCGGCTTGTGCATCGAGTGGCAAAGTGTGCAACGAAGCTCCCCCATGTGTGAATCGTGCGGGTTCGGTTTTGTCTGAGCGGTTCTTGCAGCAACTGCCTTGTAGCTGCCATGGCAATCTCCGCAGGTGGCGCTATCCGCCGGTTTGTTCGTCTGGTCTTTGTGACAAGCCTGACAGGTGACTTTTGCATCCTGGTGGGCCTTACCCGCAGAGCCGACAAACTCGGTGGCAAGCGCGGGAGCGGCAACAAGCAGAAAAACAAGCATACAGAAACCTAAAAGGCTTCTCATTTTACCCTCCTGGAGGGCTGGGGTTGACTAAACCAGAGCGGTCTTAGCGCGCGTTGACTTGGATCAAAGAAGCAGTGTTGTAGGCTATGGCGCACGTGAAGCTGTCTTTAGCGCCGCGTGAGGGGATTAAGAAAACTCATATAGGCAAAACGAATTGCGCTTCATTCGATGCACTCAGGCACCGCGAACAATTTTTCAAGCGCTTCCCTGAAGCGGCATCTCCGTCGATGATGCTTGACTTCGAGGGCTGCAATCCCACGCAAAGCCTTTGCTGGGCGGAGCGCCTTGCTCAGGGATGATTTTCGAGACCATGGTCTCGAATGAGACGTGCCGACACCAGCCGACGCCATACGTAGAGGATAATTATCGCACCGATGGTAGCACCCATAACGCCACTAAATTGGCGTGGCCCTAATATGCCGCTTTGCTCCCCCACCGCAGTAGCAAGAAACGCCCCCGCTACACCGAGCAAGGTGGTCACGAAGAATCCTCTTGGTGTCTTCGGACCTGGCATAAGTAAACGTGCAATTGTTCCAGCAGCAAAGCCGATAAACGTCACCCAAAGTAATCCAGCCATTGTAGCCTCGCCGTTCCTGCGGAAGACGCGCGTTCGCCGTTAAATAGGACCGCGCCGGAAGGTACGTATTATTTTGAACATAATCCAGGGATCGAGGCATTGATTGAGATCAAAGCTCATCCCGTAACCGCCAAAAGGGATAATCTCAAAGAATCAGCTTGGGAGAGCCTAATGTCGTATTTGGTGTCAAACTCGTCCACACCGGTTGCAAGGACGCGACTGCAGGCCCTCAAGAGCCTCGGCAATTCTCACCCAATTATAGCATCAGGTATTTCTGATTTAGATCAATGCGCCGACCGGAAGCCTTGGAGGCAACGGCAGAAAAGGCGATGCTCGTGTGCCATGTCTTTCCCGGCTGGTGACATTCATGCCTGATGAAAAGAAGATCGCGCGCAGTCGTGGAGCGCTTTCGGCAGCGCGCGTCCCGGCTCTATGGGCCGGCGGCGCACTCGAACCGTCATCCCGCTGTGAGTGATGTCGGCGCGGGCCTCGGCTCCCACCATACCGGCGCCCTCCAGTCCTCGCTGCGCTTTTGATTTACATCAACGCGGATACTTGGGACCCGCTTTTTTCTAAAGGCCGTAAGGTCGTCTCTAAACCTTGGCTTAGAGTCGCCAACGATAAAATGATTTTGCGCTGCAAAAGCGCAATGGATTGCGACGCCGCATACGCGTTACGTTGAGCACGGCGGGAGCCCCGCCGCGAGCGCAGGCACGAACGCCGAGGCATCGACGATGGCTTTAGGCACAATCAACTCGCCCGACTCCGTTTCGATGTACGGCAAACGTCGCAGCGGCTGGCCGGCGGTGATGGACCTCGCGCAGTCGCTAAGCGGGCTGCTGCTGGTGCTGTTCGTCTGGTTTCACATGCTGGACAACGGCTCAATCCTGATCAGCAAGGACGCAATGTATGTCGTCTCTCGCTTGTATGAAGGCCGCTACATCTTTGGAGCCGATTACCCTTTCCTGGTTTCGTTGATGGCCGGGGGCATTCTGACACTGTTAGTTCTCCATGCCGGGCTGGCGATGCGCAAGTTTCCCGAGCGCTATGCCGAATATCGAGCGTTCCGTCGTCACATGGCGAGCTTCCGTCATGGGGACACCACGCTGTGGTGGATTCAGATATGGACCGGCTTCGCTCTGTTCTTCCTGGCCTCAGTGCATCTGATCGGCGTAATCACCCGGCCCGGCGATATCGGGCCTTATGAATCGGCCGACCGTATTATCAGCGGATGGATGTGGCCGGTTTATGCACTTCTCCTAATAGCGGTGCATCTGCATGCCGGCGTCGGCGCCTATCGCCTGGCCGTTAAGTGGGGTTTGCAGCTCGGCCATGACGCCCAGGCAAGCCGCCGCCGCCTCAAGTTCGTCCGTGCCGCAATCATTGCGGTTTTCCTGGTGCTCGGCTCCGCTAGCCTTGCCGTCTACATCGCGATCGGCATCGCCCATCGTGACCAAGCCGGCGAGCGATACGTGCCGACCTGGGAGCGGAGCGCGCTCCAGACCGATCAGCAAAGACTCGCCTCGCCGACAGTACTTACGATGCCGCGCGGATCGCGGCCTGCCGGGATCAGCCCATGAGGATCGACTACACCGACGTCCTCGTCATTGGCGGCGGACTTGCTGGCCTGCGCGCCGCCATCGCCGCCAAGCGGCGCGGCCATGACGCCGTCATTCTTTCTTTGGTGCCGCCGAAGCGTTCGCATTCGGCCGCCGCAGCGGGTGGCATGCAGGCGAGCCTCGCCAATGTCATCGAGGCGAGCGGCGACAACGAGGATGTGCATTTTGCCGACACCGTGCGCGGCGGCGACTGGGGCGCCGATCAGGAAGTCGTGCGCATGTTCGTCGATACGGCGCCGAAGGCGGCCCGCGAGCTCGCGGCCTGGGGCGTGCCGTGGACGCGGGTGCAGCAGGGCAACCGCGAAACCGTGATCAACGGCAAGAAGGTCGTCATCAGCGAGAGCAAAGAAGCGCACGGCCTGATCGCGCAACGTAATTTCGGCGGCACCAGCAAATGGCGGTGCGCCTACGTCTCCGACAGTACCGGGCATGCGATGATCTACGCCGTCAGCGACCAAACGATTGCGGCGAACATTCCCGTGCGCGAGCGCGCCGAGGCGATCGCGCTCATCCATGATGGCGGCCACTGCTTCGGGGCAGTCGTGCGCGATCTCATCAGCGGTGAGCTTTACGCTTATGTCGCCAAAGCCACTGTGATCGCGACCGGAGGCGCTGGCCGGCTTTATCGCGTCACCACCAACGCGGTGATTTGCGACGGCACTGGTGCCGCACTTGCCCTCGAGACCGGGCAGGCGGCGCTCGGCAACATGGAGGCAATACAGTTTCACCCGACTGGGCTGTTCCCATCCGGTATTCTCATCACCGAAGGCTGCCGCGGCGACGGCGGGCTGCTGCGCGACGCCGACGGACACCGTTTCATGCCGGACTACGAGCCGGAGAAGAAGGAGCTTGCCTCGCGCGACGTCGTCTCACGCGACATGCTGGACCACGTCAAGAAAGGCAAAGGCGTCAAGACGCGCCTCGGCGACCATCTCTGGCTTGATATCACGCTGCTCGGCCGCGCCCATATCGAAAGGAACCTGCGCGACGTGCACGAGATCTGCCGATACTTTCTCGACATCGATCCGGCCAAGGATCTCATCCCCGTCATGCCGGCGCAGCACTACACCATGGGCGGCGTGCGTACCAACTTCAAGGGCGAGAGCCAGGGCCTGAGAGGCCTGTTCGCGGTCGGCGAAGCCTCCTGCTGGGACATCCACGGCTTCAACCGGCTCGGCGGCAACTCGGTCGCCGAGACCGTGGTGGCCGGCATGATCGTCGGCGAATTCATCGCCGACTTCTGCGATCGCGTCGACAGCGACATCACGATTACGACCTCGTTGGTTCACGAATTCCTCGGCCGCGAGCAGGCGCGCATCGATCGGCTGGCCGACGGCGGCGGAAGCGAAGATGCCAGCCGCCTGCAGCAACGCATGCAGGAGGTCATGACCGAGAAGGTCGGCGTCTTCCGCGACGGCCGCACGCTTGCCGCCGCAGTCGACGAGCTGCAGCGGCTCCTGGTCAGGAGCCGCAATATCGGCCTGCGCAACAGGTCGCGTGGCGCCAATCCCGAGCTCGCTACCGCCTATCGCACGCAAAAGATGCTCAAGGTCGCGCTGTGCGTTGCCGCCGGCGCGCTCGCCCGAACCGAAAGCCGCGGCGCCCATCACCGCGAGGACTTCCCGCGCCGTGACGACGCCAAATGGCTCAACCGAACGCTTGCGACCTGGCCAAACGAGGCCGACATCTCGCCGACATTGAAATACGAGCCGCTCGACGTCATGCGCATGGAGTTGCCGCCGGGCTGGCGAGGCTACGGGGCCAAGGACTTCATACCCAATCCGGGCAGTGCGCGCCGCAGCGCCGAGATCGAGGCGATCAAGCAGAAGCTCGCCGGCGCCGATCGCTTCACCATGCAGGCGGCGCTGATGTCCTACGAGCAACTATTGCCGGCGCGGCTGCGCGGCCGCAACGAACGCATCGTGCTGCCCAGCGAAGGAGCCTCGCCGTGACCGAAGCAACTCAAGCCCCAGTGCACCGGCAGCTTACCATCAACGTGCTGCGCTACGAGCCGCGCACGCCCGAGCGCCCGGCGCGCATGGAAGCCTTCCGCATCGAGGAAGCGGACGGCATGACGCTCTACATCGCACTCAACGAAATCCGCGAGACGCTCGATCCCAGCCTTAACTTCGACTTCGTCTGCCGCGCCGGCATCTGCGGAAGCTGCGGCATGTTGATCAACGGGCGCCCTGGTCTCGCCTGCCGCACGCTGACCAAGGATCTCGGCCCGAATATCAACCTCGCGCCGCTGCCGGCGTTCGAGCTGATCTCCGACCTGTCGGTCAATACCGGCAAGTGGATGCGCGGCATGAGCGAACGTTTGCAGACCTGGATTCATGCCCGCCAGCAGGAGGTCGATCTTTGTCGTCTCGAAGAGCGCATGGACCCCGCCGTCGCGGAGCAAATCTACGAGCTCGACCGCTGCATCGAATGCGGCTGCTGCATCGGCGCTTGCGGCACGGTCCAGATGCGAAAGGATTTCGTCGGTGCGGTCGGCCTCAACAAGATCGCGCGGTTCAGGCTCGATCCGCGCGATCATCGCACCGACGAGGATTATTTCGAGCTGATCGGCGACGACGACGGCGTGTTCGGCTGCATGGCGCTGCTTGGCTGCCATGATGTCTGCCCGAAGCAGCTGCCGCTGCAGACCCAGATCGCGTTCCTACGCCGCAAGATGCTCCTCAACGGCCTGAACTCGGCCGCGAAAAAAGGAAGAAATAAATGACCTCCGAAGTTCTTGCTACCGCGCGCAAGCGCGAGACGAAAACGGGAATGAGCGGATTGTGGAAGGCCCTCTTGCCCGTCCTGGTAGCGATAGTGCTCCTGCTGCTGCCGCCGCCGCACGGGCTGGAGCCCTACGCCTGGCATTATTTTGCGATTTTCGCCGGGGTGATCGTCGGGCTCGTTGTCGAGCCGCTGCCAGGCGGTGCGATCGGCCTGATCGGCATTACCGTGGTGACCATTTTCGCGCCCTACACCCTTTACAGCGCCGCCGATATGGCCAAGGCGGGCTTTCATCCGGCCGATGCTGCACTGACCTGGGCGCTTTCCGGTTTCTCCAATAGCACGGTTTGGCTGATATTCACCGCGTTCATGTTCGCGCTTGGCTATGAGAAGACCGGGCTCGGCGAGCGTATCGCGCTGCTTCTGGTCAAGGCGCTGGGCCGGCGGACGCTGACGCTTGGTTACGGCGTCGCGTTGGCGGACACGCTGCTGGCGCCCTTCACGCCGTCCAACACTGCGCGCAGCGGCGGCACGATCTATCCGATCGTCCGACAGCTGCCGCCGCTTTACCAGTCGCAGCCCAATGATCCCTCGGCGCGCCGGATCGGCTCCTACCTCATGTGGGTGGCAATCGCGACGACGTGCGTGACCAGTTCATTGTTTCTCACCGCGCTCGCGCCGAACCTTCTGGCGCTCGCCATCATCTCCAAGACGCTGCATTTGGATATCGCCTGGATGCAGTGGTTCGTCGTTATCGCGCCGGCCGGGATCATCCTGCTGCTCGCCGTGCCGCTTTTGAGCTATTGGTTCTATCCACCGCAAGTCAAAGAGAGCCACGACGTAGTCAACTGGGCCGCAGGCGAACTGACGAAGCTCGGACCGCTTGGTCGGCGCGAACTTGTGGTCGCGATCCTTGTGGTCATGGCGCTTATTCTCTGGATCGGAGGCGCCGCCTATGTCAACGCGACCACCGTGGCGCTGGCCGTCGTTTGCCTGATGTTGACGACCGGCGCTTTCTCGTGGCGCGACATGCTTACCGACAGCGCGGCATGGAATACTTTTGTGTGGTTCGGCACGCTGGTCGCGCTGGCCGACGGATTGAGCCGGGTCGGCTTTGTGAGCTGGCTCGCCCACCTGATCGGCGATCAGCTCGTCGGAACGCCGCCGACCGTCGCCATGGTGGCGCTAATCGTGGCGTTCTGGGTGCTGCATTACCTGTTCGCTAGCACGACCGCTCACACCACGGCGCTGCTGCCAGTGATGCTCGCGGTCGGCACCGCCATTCCGGGGATTTCCGGCCTGCAATTGGCGCTGCTGTTGGCGACGCAACTCGGGCTGATGGGCATCATCACGCCTTACGGCACGGGCCCGAGCCCTATCTACTATGGGAGCGGCTATCTGCCATCGGCGGACTACTGGAGGATGGGCACGATCTTCGGCCTCATCTTTCTCATCTGCTTCCTGGTGATCACGGTGCCGTGGTCGTTCGTGGTGCTGTGATGCAACGAGCGATAAGCTGCGAATTTTCAGCGAGTGACTCCCACACAGGAGAAATCAAATGGCCAGCATGAGAAAAGAGACGGATAGCCTTGGCGTCGTCGAGGTGCCCGCCGACAAGCTGTGGGGTGCGCAAACCCAACGCTCGCTCGAGCATTTTAGCATCGGGCAGGACTTGATCCCGCGTGAAATGATCAACGCCTATGCCATCTTGAAGAAAGCCGCAGCCATTGCGAACCACGACGGCAAGCGACTGGACGATCAGCGCTACAAGCTGATCATTCAAGCCTGCGACGAAATCCTCGCCGGCAAGCACGACGACATGTTTCCGTTGCACGTCTGGATGACCGGCAGCGGCACCCAGTTCAACATGAACGTCAACGAGGTCATCTCCAACCGCTGTTGCCAGATTGCCGGCACGCCCCTCGGCAGTCACAAGCCGGTCCATCCCAACGATCACGCAAACATGTCGCAGTCGTCGAACGACAACTTCCCATCCGCCATGTGCATCGCCTCGGCTATTGGCGTGAAGCAGCGCCTGATTCCGGCCGTCAGCGCACTGCGCGACGCCATCAGCAAGAAGGCAAAAGCGTGGGACGACATCATCAAGATCGGTCGCACTCACATGCAGGACGCCGTTCCGTTGACGCTGGGGCAGGAATGGTCCGGCTATGCCGGGATGTTGTCGGACGACCTGGAACGGATGGAGGCGACGCTGCCGGGCGTGTACCGGTTGGCGCTCGGCGGCACCGCGGTCGGCACCGGCATCGACGCGGCGCCCGGCTTTGCCGAAGCGGCCGTCGCGGAGATCGCAAAACTGACCGGCTTGCCCTTTGTCCCCGCGCCCAACAAGTTCGCAGTGCAGGGCGCCCACGACGACCTGGTGCAGCTGTCCGGGACGCTGCGCACGCTGGCGGTATCGCTCTACAAGATCGCCAACGACATCCGTTTGATGTCGTGCGGGCCGCGCGCCGGATTTGCCGAGTTGCAGATCCCGGAGAACGAGCCCGGCTCTTCGATCATGCCCGGCAAGGTCAATCCGACTCAATGCGAGGCGCTCACAGTGATTGCCGTGCAGGTGATGGCCAACGACGTCGCCGTTGGCTTTGGCGGGGCCAGCGGCTACCTGGAAATGAACGTCTACAAGACGGTCATGATCCACAACATCACCCATTCGATCACGATCATGACCGACGGCTGCGCGAACTTCCGCAAGTTCCTGATCGAGGGCACTAAGCCGAATTTGAAAAAGATCCATGAATATGTGGAGCGCTCGCTCATGCTGGTGACCGCCCTGTCGCCGGTGATCGGCTATGACAAGGCGGCGAAGATCGCCCACTACGCCATGGACAACGATCTGACGCTGAAGGCTGCGGCGTTGAAGCTGGGCCATGTCAGCGAGGCCGAATTCGATCGTGTCGTCGATCCCAGGAAGATGGTGAGGCCCTATGTGGCGAGCGGAGCCCTTGTCCCTCCCGAAAATCATATCCGGGCGTAGCTATGATGTAATCCGGACAGAATTGGCGTGATGACGATGGATCCGGACGGTTGGACAGCTCGTCGTATCGGCGCGTCCCGAACGTCAGTGCGCAGATCACGTCCATCTATTTTTTTCCTGAATTTCTGTGACGAAAAAGCGACGGTTCTACGTCGCTTAGCCCCGATTGCTTATGCGATAGGCAATCAAATGCCACTTTTTGAATCAATTCATACAATTTCGACTTTTATGCGGTGCAGCGCATGAGGTGCGCGCATGGATCGCATGTCGTTCTGCCGCTTTTGCGCGGAACGAATCTAAATATATTGCGCTGCATCAATCAATAAAACTGCGGGAAACGCCTCGGAGTATCTCGAAGGGGATACAACATCATGGCTTACGGTCCATCTGCAGTTGCCTCGCGCGAACTCAGTTACCCGGAAGGTTCCAGCAACCGCGCCAGTCGCCGCGGCCTATTGCTCTGGTTATTCGACGCCATGATGGCGTCGCGCCAGCGTCAGATCGACCGCGAGATCGCACGGTATCTTGCGAGCACCGGAGGCAAATTTACCGACGAAGCCGAGCGTGAGATCGAGCGTCGCGTCCTATCCACGCCGTCGCATTGGTGAAGTAGCTTCGACGTAGCCCTCGCCTGCGAACGCGCGTAATTCCGAAAAAAACACAGGGGTTAGAAATGGCTGCTGCTACACAGAAGATTTGGTCATGGCGGCCCAAGATGTTCTGGGCCGGCCGTGAAGGCATGGCAAAAACCGAACGGCTACCACACGAGGGAGCCAGAGCCGTGCCCGGTTCGCTTCATTCAGGCGTTTTCAGCGAAATCAAGATGTTAGATGTCTCTGGCCAATC
>Ga0207765_100113_pt1 | contig 11750 bp, 8 predicted proteins | sample LuqExpMetageno59_FD_187817 | JGI IMG/M metagenome (GOLD analysis project Ga0207765, IMG submission 187817) | Tropical forest soil microbial communities from Luquillo Experimental Forest, Puerto Rico - Sample 59 (SPAdes) | ecosystem: Environmental > Terrestrial > Soil > Tropical forest ...
CTTGCGCGCGATGTAGCTCTTTCGTCCGCTTTTCCACCTTTTGCTCGAGAGTGCGGGCTGACTCACGGAGTTCTTCGCGCGAATTACGCAGCGCATCCGTCATGGCGTTGAACGAGGAGGCGAGCTTGCCGAATTCGTCGCCGCTGCGCACGGGAATGGGTTGATCCAGATTGCCGGTCGCGAGTCGCTGCGCGCCGCTCTCAAGGTCGCGTAGCGGCAGATAGACCAGGCGATGCACGAAGAAACCGACCAGGAGTGAGGCTATCACGATAAAGGCCAGTGAAACACCGGCGATTCCCAACGTGCTGGTGCGCAGCTTGCTGTTAAAGTCCTCGAGCGAATAGACAATGTCGAGCACGCCGAGGACGGACGTCTCGCGCGGATGCTGGTGGCAGGCCGCGGTGTAACAGGTCGGCTCATTTCGTATCACTTCCATGCTGGCCAGCAGCGGGTGTCCGTCGGTGTCTTTGAAGGTCCAGGTGCGCCGTCCCTTGGGTGGTTGCGTTGTCGTGCCGTGGCAGGTCGTGCAGGCCTCGGCGTTGCGGTCCACAAACTCGCCGATTTCGGGCGAATAGGTCGAATGGATGATGCGCCCGTCCTTGTTCAGGATGCGGATGCGGTCGATCTTTTCCTGATCAGCCACGTCGCGGATGATGCGGTCGACATAAGTCGGCTGGTTCTGCAGCATCGCGAAGCGCGTACTCTTGGTGATCACCTCCGAAAGCTGGGTGACGTGGTCGGAGACCTTGCCGAGGATCTCCGTGTACAGAAACCAGGCGACCAGGCCCGTGAACAGCAGCATCCCCGCCGACAATGCGATCGAGAGATAAAGCACGACCTTGAATTTGAGGGTTCGCGGCTGCATCGGTGCCGTGTCTGGCCTTCCAACTATCAGAGAGGCGGCAAAAATTTTGAAATCCGCCAATTATCGAAACAGGTTACCGGGTACGGCCGCAGCGGCCTTGATACGTATCAAACGGCAACCACCGCCGGTGGAACCGGAATTCCGGGATTTTACGTAGGCGCGACTAGTTCCGCCGCTGTAATTCGGCGATCCGGTCGGCGAATGCGTCGACCGCGGGCCAGGACGTGTATTCGACACTGGCGCTCGGGTCGGTCGGCCCGCCGGTCAGCAGCATGATGAAGCGGATGATCTGCCGGTCCCACCAGCTGTAGCGCGGGTAATCGAGCCGCCCGGCGAAGGCAACCGCCACCGCCGGCGTCAGGTGATGGCGCGCGATCGTCTTGCGCAGATAGGCGTTGCCGGTGGCCGTGGTCTTGGCGGGCTTGCGAGCGGTGAGATTGACCGAGGCGAGCGCAAGCGGCGGTGGCGATTGCACCGTGCGGTAGACCGACAGGAATCGATCCGCCTGCGGAAGGTGCTTGCCGTAGCGTACGGCGGCGACGAGAACGATCACCGATGCGCGGGCGATCTCTGCTGCCGCCGGCACCGCAGCGCCGACGTCCTGCGGCGCGGCGATCGTTTCGCTGCCGAGACGCTGGAAAATATGTTCGGCGATGCGCCGCGCCTGTCCGTCGTGCGTCGCGTAATAAAGCGCGACTGGTTTGAGCCGATTGTCCGTCGCTGTCACGACAGATGTCCGCCGAAGCCGATCGCCATCATCACGAGAAGCGCAAGCCCGATCGCCACCAACGCGAAGCCTAGGATCTTCGAGCCGAGCGTCAGCGGCTGCGATGGCGCGTCGACCAGGTAGTGCCGCAGCTCGCCACTCTTCTGCAGGCGCGCGTACTCGACGGCGTATTCGCGCTTGAACTCCTCGAGCGGCATTGCGCCTGTGAAGATGACGGTGTCGAGCGGGAATTTTTCCGGCCGCCAATGATTGACGAAATAATGCACCGTGAACAGATAGGCGGCGGCGAGCAGGGCTTCATCGCCATGCGCGACCGCGGCGACATTGAAGGCCCAGCCCGGCAGGTAGGCCGCGGTCAGCGTCTTGAACCACAATATTGCGCCGGTCGCGACCAGCATGGCGATGCCCCAGAACGGCGCCCAGTAATCGACCTTCTGCTGGTAATTCCAGTGGTCGAAGGATGGTCGCGGCCCGCGCCCGAAGAACCATTTGAACATTGCCTTGAAATCCGCCGCGTCCTGCCAGTTCGGCATTAGCGAATAGGGCCCAAACACTTTGAACGTCGACCAGTTACGGGCAATGTGAACGGCGGCAAAGAGAATGTGCCAGGCGAACACAGCGATCATCACAATCGCGGCGAAGCGGTGCAGCAGGCCGGCGATATAAGGCCCGCCCAGTGCGCGTTCGAGCACCGGCGCCCAGGCTGTATTTGGATAAAGTAGAGTGATGCCGGTCGCGACCAAGAGAATGATGCTGAGCGCGAACACGAGATGCGCCCAGCGCCACATGGCGCCCCAGCGCTCGACGTAGCATTTTTCCGATGGCGGCAACGCGTCACTACGCACGTGCGGCCGCGGCTTGCCGGCCTGACGGTCGCGAAGTTCACGGTAGAACCAAAGCGCGGAATGCGCCCAGAAGAACAGCAGCACGCCGCCAACAGCAATGTTCACGAACTTGGAGGCGATCCACGTGTAGGGATAACGTGCGAAGTCGTCGGTGGTGGCATGCGGTTGGTAGGTCGCAAAGCCCGGCGTCGCGTCCTGATGGCACTTGCGGCAGGTCGCCAGCACATTGCCCGGCGCGACGCTGGAAGCCGGATTATTGGCGCGCAGAATATCGTGGCTGCCGTGGCAGTCGGAGCAGGTAGCGCCGGTGGCAAAGCCCATGGCGACGACCTCGCCGTGATAGGTCTCGGTGTAACCTTGCGCGGCCTCAGCGTGGCAGTTGATGCAATTCTTGGTGATGGCGAGCCGCGCGCGATCCCACTCTACGGGCGTTCGCGACACGTTGCTGTGCGGCAGCGATGTGATTGTGCTGTGGCAGTCGATGCAGCGCAAAGCCTGGCCGTGCACGCTGCCGGCGAAGCGGTCGGCCGGAACGAACAACGAGCGCGATTGTCCATCGGCACGTGGCGCCGCAAATCCCGCTACGCCGTGACAGCCAAGACAGGTCGCGTTGCTCAGATTGCCGGTGTCCTGACCGCTCGCGGCTTGCGCTGTAACGAGCATGGTCGCCAGCGCGATTGCCCGCAAAGCAAATTGGCCGGCATGCATGACGTGGCTCCCCTCTTGACGAAGAACGCGCGGCACGAGGTGCCGCGCGTTCTGTCATCGTTTCGTAAATCTGCGACGCGGCTGCGCTCGGTCAAAAGCCAAACATCCGGCCGCGCGTAACGTCAACGCCCGCCGCAGCAATACAGCCTAAGTCGGTTCGCAGATCGCTAGCGGTATCGGCCTAGAGCTTGTGACCGTTCGCCTGGAATTTCTGACCCGCCGATTTCAGCGCTCCGCCGCCTGCCGGATTCTGGTGGCAATACCCACAGGCTTTGCCGGTCTGCTGCGCATAGGCGGGCAAAGCGTTAGCACCCTGCGATGCCGCCAGCGAGATCGCGCCCGCCATTAACCCCGCGGTCGCAAGGCCGCAGACAACGACGAGACCGTTTTTCACAAGCCGTGTCATTTTTCTTTCCTCCATTGCATATTTGCCACAGTGTCAGAACTTCCGATAAGCGGATCAAAATCCGTTGCAACCATTAGACTTTAGCAGGTCGAACAAAAGAATTCGCGGAACAAATTTGATCAAGCTCAAAATTTTTCACTGGACCGCAGCCAGAAAATGCTGTTGCGAAATTCAAAAAAAGCGAGTGATATTAGACGGGTATAACGGGGAAGGTGGTAGGGGATTAGGGCGGGCAAACAGGGCTAGCATTGCACGCTTGAATTCCTACGCACGGGCTGCGCAAGCATAGTTTGAGTTCAGTGCGGTAAGCGATCCGATCGCCTCCCCCGCAATGCGTTCACCGGGTGCAATCCGCGTGGGCGTCGGGCTTGGAACTGTAGCGGTGGCGGGGGCAGTTACGTGAAAAATCGCAATAGTTTTGCAGTCGATCGTGGTCACACCGAGGCGTTGTCAACCGACAAGCCCAAGTCCAGATCGAGCACGAAGCTCATTTTGCTTGCCGCATCAGCAGCCATCTGCTGGGCGGCATTTGCATTTTCTCAGCCCGTCCAGGCGGAGACTTTTACGGTCGAGGGAATTAAATCATCGCTGCCTGCTTGGTCGCCGACCAAGTCCGAGCCAGCCACGGCGGACATTTCGGCGCTAAACAGCTTTGCACAGCAAATTGCGGCCGAAGGCCCAAAGGCGGCAGAGGGAAAGTCGCACTCATTCGACAATCAGACTCTTACGGCTCTGCGAAACTTTGCTCAGCACCTCGGGACGGAACAGCCGGCGTCCATCAAGGATCAGCCGAAGCTGGCCCAGGCGGATAACTTTTTTGACTGGCTATCTCATCCCACTTCTCCTGGCGCGCCCGCGCCCACGCCCGCGCCAGTGCCGCTGGCGAAAGGCAAAAGAACGGCTGTGCCGGTCGAAGCCCACGTTGTCGGTGACAAGGTTTGCTTGGGGTGTCATGCCGGCCAGACTGCGGAGTTCAAGAAGACCCTTATGGGGCGCATCAGTATGACGCAGCCGGGCAAGTTCACTTGTGAAGGCTGTCATGGCCCTGGCTCGGCGCACGCGGGTGCCGGCGGCGGACGCGGCGTCGGGGGCATCATGTCTTTCGAGGCGGATGACCCGCGTAGCTCAGAAGAAAAGAACGCGATTTGTCTTGCTTGCCACGAGCGCGGCGAGCGTACCTACTGGCCGGGCAGCGTTCACGAGCAGCGTAACCTCGCCTGCGTGAATTGCCACTCAATTATGAAGCAGGTGTCACGCAAAGCGCAATTGAAGACCCCGTTTGAGCCTGACACTTGCTACCAATGCCACAAGGATCGGCGCGCGCAGATGTTCCGTTCGTCGCACATGCCGCTGCGCGAAGGCAAGATCGTGTGCTCGGACTGCCATAATCCGCACGGCAGCTCGACCGAGGCGCTGTTGAGAAAAGATTCAATCAACGACGTTTGCTACACCTGCCATGCCGAGAAGCGTGGACCATTCCTGTTCGAGCATGAGCCGGTCCGGGAGAACTGCGACAACTGTCACGATCCGCATGGCACTGTGATTGAATATTCACTGAAGCTCATGCGCCCGCGACTGTGCTTCGAGTGTCACGGCTTTGGCCATGGGTCCACCGCAGGTGTCGGTTCTATCTACGTGATGGGTCGCTCGTGCCAGAACTGCCACACGGCAATTCATGGCAGCAATAGCCCGGCAGGCGGCGCGCTACAAAGGTGAGCCTGTTCCGGACTTAGAGCAATCTTAAGTGTGACGGTTTCGTTAGGGGGCTGCGCAAATGAAACGACAAGTCGGTTTGGTCAGGTCATGCTTGATTGGCGCGTTGTTGGGCAGTGTGGCGTGGGCGGTTCCCGGGATGCAGGCTCACGCGGGCGACCTCCCAGAGAAGGCCCCACCACTCCCAGCAGCCGTCGAGCCCATACCGTACTGGTGGTTCCACGGCGAGATCGACGTGGGCGGACGTTTTTTCACGAACGATCCGCAGCGCAACGGCAAGGTCTACCAAGGTCAGCAAAGTTTGGCGAAGTACTATGAATACAACGACGTCAGGCCGGGGGCGTTTGGGAATATTTGGCTATCCACCGGAACCAAAGACGGCCTCTATCAGGTTGACGTCGGCGGCAAGAATATCGGCTATGAAGATCAGGACTATTATTTAACCGCGTCGAAAGCCGGCCAACTCTATTTCAACTTCGACTGGGATCAGACACCGCATAAATACAGCACCAGTGCGCAGACTTTCTATCAGGGCGTTGGAAGCACGAACCTGACGTTGCCGTTTGGTTTTCCTAGTGTGGCGGCCATTGCTCAATCCAACACTATAAACCCAAACATTTCCAAATTTTTTCCATTTCTCTATCAAACCGATCTCGGCATCAGACGCGACACCGGTTCGGCTCAAATTCGTTGGACCCCGGACGATGCCTGGGATATCAAGGCTGAATATTCCCATTTATGGCGCGACGGCACACAGATTGATGGTGTCGTAGGCTTTGGAACCACCTTCCCGTACGGGCCTACTCAAGTGCCACGTCCGGTGGATGACGTTACCCAAAATTACGGGGTGAATGGCGAATACCAGGGCACCTCGCCTTGGGGGAAGCGGTATACTTTCAAGTTGGCCTATAATGGTTCGACTTACACGGACTCCTTTAGCTCCTACACGATTGCAAATCCGTTTAATAACACCAGCGCAGTTGCCTCGGGGCCTATCGCTGCGTTGTCTACTTGGCCCAGCAACAACTCGAATAGCATCGGTGGAACGCTGGGCGCCGATCTGCCCTGGGAGAGCCGCTACATGGGCACAGTTAACTACACGTGGATGCGGCAGAATGAAGCATTCATCCCGATGTCGACGCAAGCTCCGGGCTTCCTGCTTCCGGCATCGAGCCTCAATGGCTCTATCAACACTTGGTTGAGCAACAACATCCTCACCACAAAGATCACGCCTGAACTCACCTCGAAGCTGAGCTATCGGTACTACGACTTCGACAATCAAACACCACAGATCTTTTTCCCGTGTCAGCCGCCGGGAAACCCCGCGACTTGTGACGCGTGGATTCCGTACGACAAAGCCCCACCCCCTAGCGAACAACAGATCCAGAGCTTGTCGATGGCCTACATAAAACAAAACGCCGGTGTGGAGTTGAATTGGCGGCCGACAAGAGACTGGAATCTTGGCGCCGCTTACGGTTACGAGCATTATAACTACACGCAAGTCGACGCGAGCAGCACCGCCGAGAATAGCGGAAGAGTGTATGGCGATTGGAAGCCGTGGATTTGGCTCACCGCCCGAGCAAGTGGGTCGTATTCGGATCGGACCTCCAACAATTACAACTACGTGCAGAATGTCGGACTGATCCAGTTCCCCGGGACAGTACCACCAATACCAGGTGTAAACACTCCCAATCAAAATGGCTTCTTCTATAGTCCGCTCTACCGGCAGTTGATGATTGATAGCCGTCAGTTGTGGAAAGCAAAGGTTCAAGTGGACCTGGTTGCTATTCACAACCTCACCATTACTCCGACGCTCAGCTACCAGGATGCGCATTACCCCGACGTCAATGGCTTCACATTGGGGCTACAGGATAGCAAGTCTTGGGCTGCGGGCATCGACGCAACTTATGTAATCAATCCTGTTACCTCCATTTCAGTTGGCTACATGTACGAGAACATCGATCAACAGCTGATCGGTTCTTGCAGCACTAACAACCAGGCTGTTTTGGGAGCATCAAACGTGACCTGTGGCAATCCCTTGGGTGTCGGGACCACTCAGGCCACGCCCACTACTCTTCCCGTCTATTCAGCGAACACTGGCGACACCACCACCATAAACACGTTCACCGCCGTAGGGAGATATGAGGCGATCCCGGACAAGCTTAGTCTAAGCCTCCGCTATACAGCTTCAGTTGGCGTGGACAATATGAAGCTCAATCTTGGTGTTCCCGGTAATCCGACAGGGGCCGTGGTGCCAGGGACCACCACGACCTCCTTCGGCACCGGTCAGTTCCCGAATTTTACGACCTGGTTCCAGCGCCTAGATGCGGAAGCGGCCTACAAGTTCGACAAGGTGCTTTTGGCGCAGCTCGGTTGGAGGGGAGAAGTCGTGGCCAAGCTGCATTACGTCTGGGAGAACAATTCGGTCGCCAATTGGCAGAACGACCCGCTGGCGCCATACAATACGACTCCGCTGCTGGCAGGTGGAACCAGTGCGCTCTTCATGGCTTACGACAATCCCAACTACAATGTTCAGATGCTGTTGGCGTCTCTCCAGTTTAAATGGTAACGGGGCTCGAGGTGGCGAAATTGGTGCAATGATTATGCTGCTCTCTCGATCCGGAGGAGTAAGTCTTATGAATGCCAACGTGATAAGAATGGTATGCGCTGCAACTGCAATTGCCTTCGCAATAACCGTTCCGGACATCGCAAGCGCGCGTGCTGCAAAATCTCAGGCAGCTGTAGCTGCAGCTGCTGCGCCGGCGGCAGCATTCGGTTATTATTCCGGAAATTTTCCGATCGTATTGGACTACGCACAGGCACAGGCGTTGAGCCTTCAAAAGCCTTATTACCGTCATTTCCTTTACGATTACTGCGACTATCGCAATTGCACCATGCGTTGGGACGGCTCCGCTTTGGTCCCTTCCTGGTATGGACCAATCAATTGAGGCCGAGAATTAGTGGCCAGAAAAAGCCCCGGCTAGAGCCGGGGCTTTTTCGTTGAAGCGCGTCGCGAACCGACCACAATAGAAAGGCTCTTCTGCGCACGCTTGTAGGCCATCAAGCTCATTTGGTTCGCATCGGAGCCCGCGACGCAACAAGTTGATTGAACTCGCCGCCAAAGCAGGTGCGCTGCAATTTGCTGCCTGAAGAATTTTTCGACAGCCCATCGATGTAATAAGTCTTCTCTTTGCCGAAAACTCTATGGGTTTTCTGAACCGAAGGTGACCGCCCCGCCCGTTGACATCCGTCAAAAGGCCAAAACGATTTTGCGCTACAAAAGATCATGCCACATGGCGGAGAGCGCACTATTGTATTACAAAGACTGAGGAATCGGAGGAACGGACTATGACACGGCAAGGTTTTGTCTTCGCAGCGGGTGCGGCTGCGTTCAGCATCCTGGTGGCGGCGGGCATGCAAATCACCACGTCGTCTCCCGCGTATTGCCAAGACCAGCCGAAGCGGACCTACCCACAGAGCAGCCAGTCCAAGATGAGTTTCCGCGAAGACGTGATGCCCATCTTTGTAGGCCGCTGTGTCGCCTGCCATCAGGCCGGCGGTGAGGGCACGCAGAAAAGCGGGCTGGACCTCAGTTCTTATGCGGGTGTGATGAAGGGCACCAAATTTGGGCCGATGGTCATCCCCGGCGATCCAGAAAGTAGCAGTCTGATGGCGTTGCTGGATTGGCGCGTCTCGCCAGAGATTCGCATGCCGCATGGCAAGAAACAGTTGTCGACCTGCGACCGCGACGCGATCCGCGCCTGGATCCGCGAAGGCGCCAAGGACAATTAAGTCTAAATCGGCCGCAGGTGCGGATGTTCGTGCGGCCCTGTCGTAGCGTCATAATGTTGTAGCTTCCTAATTAATTAAGTGGTCAGAGACTGTCTCAAATTAGCGGTTGTTAGTTCGCGCCGATCAGGGCTGGCTACGCTCCCAATGATTTGCATTGCTAACTAGCAGGAAAAGGCGATGTGATTGCTGCGCGCGGCCATCTGGCTGCTGCGGCCACGACATAGAGCCAATCGATTGCTGACTTGACGTTCGGCTCCGCCTGGAAGTGGACACTCTTCTTTTCTTTGACCGGTGCTTTCTTCAGTCACAAATTAAAAAATGCCGCTCTCAATGCTAATAGCTGGTACGCGGCAGGAAGTTTGGTGACGGCACAATTTATGCCACACTGGGCGGTAGCTATAGTTGCGCTCATTCAGGCTCGCCGTGCCATCAAATTCAATCCGCTATATCTGTCGTTCTCCGGAACGTTTTGGAAGATGTATTACGACGTCGTTTTTGTTAGTGGGTGCTTTGTTTATCGGTCTGGCGCAGGCGGCTATACAACCTCTCTGGGAAGGGTTTGATGACGCGGCTCACTTTTCCTATATCCAACAAATTGTCGAAAAGAGATCTCTGCCCAAATATGGCGATCGACTATCGGGCGAAATCGCAGAGTACCTAAAATTCTCGCCTGGACCAGAAACCTTGGCGGCGAGGTGGACTTATAAAGAATTTTTCGCCGCATCTATCGACGATATTGAAAAGGTCCGCTCGTTAGTTCACGCTGCTCGCGACGAAGCACCTAGATGGCGTAATGGTTTTGTCGCAAATTGGGAAGCGCAGCAGCCGCCCATTTATTATCTCCTGATGGCTCCGTTCTATGCCGTTTCGAAGACATGGAGCCCTGGCGATCAAATGTATCTGCTGCGATGCGCGTCTTACAGTTTAGCGTGGCTCGGGTTATCTCTCGCAGCAATATTCTGGCCCAATGATCGCGAGGCAAGTCTACCAAGCCCAGCTCCCGCACTATGGCCCCTATTTTTTCCGATGTGGTTTCCAGAAATGGCGCGACTGGGAAACGATTGTGTTGTCGTTCTGCTCGTTGCGTTTGCTTGGATTGCGCTTACGTCGGGAAAGAACTTTGCCGTTCTCGGATGTATCTGTGGTCTGGGTCTCCTTACGAAAGCGACATTTCTGCCGTTTGTGGCAGCTATTGCGGCTCTTTTGTTATACAGACGACAAGTAAGGGAACTGCTCATCTTTATAGTTGTTATTACTGCGATTTCTGGTTGGTGGTACGCTAAGCAGTTTTTCGAAACCGGAAACGTGATTGGATCAATAGATCAAATCATGTTGAGCAAAATGGGGGGCTTGCTTGTAAATCTTAGGAAGAATGGCAGCAGTGAGTTGTTCGCAAGCGGATTCTTGTATCTATTTGTGACCTTCTTGTGGGGGGCGATATCGATCCCGCCGCTGTTCTTTTACGCGGCGGTTTTGCTGCCGCTAATTCTGCTTGGGTGGGGTTACGGCAGATATGTACGACGGTCGGTGATAAGGCCAACCGATTGGATCCCGCCCCTCACATTCGTCGGGCTATTGTTCGGCCTCATCAACCAAATGGTTGTATACATTGCCCTCTGGGCGTCTTTGGCGATTCCGGGATACTATCTGCATTCATTTATGCCGGTTTTCTCGCGATCTGTTGAGCAAGGACTTTTCGGCATTAAATCATCAAGGACATTAGAGCGATTAATGCGTGTAGCAGTGTTCGCCCCACTTGTATTCCTACCGATCGCGATGTTCGTCCAAGCTCAATACTTCTCCGGCTGTTCCCTCCAGAGCTCGATTGTAGTTTACCACAATATTTTTTCTGGACCCTGTGCGGGTGATTTGAGAACGATATTCGAGCACCTGTCGGTTCTCGCGTTCCCGTTTCGCGCGGTCGTGTGTTTTGCGCTCGGCTGGACCATGCTGCTTATCGGATCGCTGATGTTTAAGTGCTCATTTTTAGATGAAAAAGGTTCAGAGGGGGCAGTGGACCGATATTGCGACCAGGCCAAGCATCACCGCGCTACATGAACACTTGTGAAATTGAACCTCAGGGCCTACGGGCCGGTGCGTTATGAAAACATTTTGTCGCGTAGGTATACCAGCCCCGAACAATCAGCTGATTTCGAGCGCAAAATGCCAGCGTGCTTTGGGCGGCCTTGTGATGGGCTTGCTGGACAACTCCCGTGCTCCGTGCGAGGTGTCACGCGAAATTGAATATGATGAGCAAAGGGCGATTCACTGGGTGAAGTACTCTAGGATTGATTACGGTAACACAACGGCCACCATAGGAGATCAGAATGAGAATTCTGGCAGCAATTGGATTACTTGCAATCGTTTTCGCTGTGGCCGCTGCGGTCTATTTCTTCGGGGGCTATTACAGTGTTGCCGCCAGCCAGGAGGATCCCGGATTCGTTAAGTGGGCGCTGGAGAAGGTTCGCACCAATTCGATTGTTCGTTACGCACAAGAGCAGCCTCCCTCCGACCTTGACGATCCTACCAAAGTACAGGCTGGCGCACGGGCTTTCAATGAACTCGGTTGTGTCAACTGCCACGGAGCCCCCGGGGTGAAATGGGCCAAATTTTCGGAAGGACTTCATCCGGACCCGCCCGAACTGAAGGACGTCGTGACAGAGGCCACGCCATCACAACTTTTTTGGATAATTA
>Ga0207765_100126_pt1 | contig 11130 bp, 10 predicted proteins | sample LuqExpMetageno59_FD_187817 | JGI IMG/M metagenome (GOLD analysis project Ga0207765, IMG submission 187817) | Tropical forest soil microbial communities from Luquillo Experimental Forest, Puerto Rico - Sample 59 (SPAdes) | ecosystem: Environmental > Terrestrial > Soil > Tropical forest ...
CCTGTCGAAGTCGCTCGTCAGCCGGCAGATTGCCGCTCTGGAAGCCGAACTCGGGGCGCGGCTCTTTCACCGCACCACCCGCTCGATGACCCTGACCGAGGCAGGGCGGGGTTACTTCGAGCGTGCGTCGCGCATTCTGGCCGATCTCGACGACGCCAATCGTTCGGTGACCCAGCTACAGTCCGCGCCACGTGGCCGGCTGCGCGTCAGCGCGCCGATGAGCTTCGGCTTCCTTCACCTTGCACCGGCGCTGGCCGATTTTCTGGCTCGCTATCCGGAAGTCGAAGTCGATATCACCTTGAACGATCGCTTTGTCGATCTCGTCGATGAAGGCTTCGACGTCGCCGTCCGCATCGGCAGCCTTGAAGATTCGAGCTTGGTGGCACGTAAGCTTGCACCGATCCGTCGCGTGGTGTGTGCAAGTACCGCCTACCTTAATGCGCGCGGCGTGCCCGCTTCACCCGACGACTTGAGAACGCATGACTGTGTTTGCAACACTAATGTCCCGATGGCTCGCGAATGGGGCTTCATCAAATCAGATGGGCGACCATGGCCTGTTGAGGTCCGCGGTCGGATGACTACCAACAATGGCGACACGCTCAGGGTTGCGGCGATTAGCGGGCTTGGCTTGGTCAATCTGCCGACTTTCATCATCGGTAGCGACCTGCAAGCCGGCACTCTGGTGACCGTGCTCGACAAATTCATTGCTCAAGACATGACCCTGAACGCGGTCTACCCGCACTCTCGTCATCTGTCGCCAAAGGTGCGCGCCTTCGTCGATTTTCTGGCCGAACGTTTTGGCCCGCAGCCGTATTGGGACCCCGCCGAATGACGTAGAGGTGTCGATCCGAATTGAACCGAAGTCAAAGGGTTCGCTTTCGGACATTTCGCCTTAGAGTTGGCATGGCTGCTACAGGTGATTAGCCGCCATTAGCGCGACCCGCGTCCAGGTCTGCTCTGCTCCTGAGAGCAGTCGCCGTGTGCAAGTTCGGCTTGGGCGAGATGGGCCATCAAGGGAAATCGGCTGCTTCACGCGACACAACTTCGCGAGAGACTATACTGGGTTGGCAATATCCCGTGCGGGGTCGCCATGCGGTTTCGTCTCCTCCTCGGTGCTCTCCTCCTGCAGCCCGCCCCGGCGCTGGCCGGCGCTCAGGAGAAAATCGCAGAGCTGGCTCCGTCGGGAGTGGTGTTCGTGGCCGACGCCGACGGCAACGAGCTCGTGGCCCAGAGCGCGGACAAGCCCTTTGTACCCGCGTCCGTTACAAAAATAGTGACCGCCTGGGTGGCGCTGGAGGCTCTGGGCGGAGACTACCGCTTCGAAACAAAATTCTACTTGGATGAACATCGAGTTCTTTATGTGCGCGGGGGCGGAGACCCGTTTCTGGTCTCCGAAGAGCTTGCTTTACTCGCTCCGGAGCTGGTCGCCGCGGTTGGCAAGGAACCGCTCACCCGCATCGTGCTCGACGCGAGCTACTATCCTTCCAATCTCCGCATCCCGGGGATCGAGGACACCAGCAGATCGTATGATGCGCTGAATTCCGCGCTGGCAGTGAACTTCAACACGATCTACGCTGTGCGCAAAGATAACAAGGTGCTTGCCGCCGAGCAGCAGACGCCGATCACTCCGCTGGCGATCAGCCAATTCCGGGCGCGAGGACCGAATGGCCGCGGCCGCATCAGCTTGGCCCAGAGTCCAACGATCAGTCTGCACTATGCCGGTGAGCTGATTGCCGCCTTCATCGAGCGCGCCGGCGGTAGCGTCAAAGGGAAGATCTCGACCGGAACCGTACCTAGTAACCTGAAGCCGATTTACGTCCACCGGCAGTCGCGCACCCTCTCTGAAATTCTCCACGAATTGCTCCTCGGCTCCAACAACTACATTGCCAACCAGGTGTTTGTAGAGATCGGCGGTCACCGCTTCGGGGGCCCGGTCAGCCTCGAGAAGTCACTCAAGGTCGCTAACGAGATGCTCGCCGCACATGATCTCGCGGGTGCCATCCACCTTGAGGAGGGCTCGGGCATCAGCCGCGACAACCGCTTCACGGCGCGCGGCCTCGACAAAGTGCTCACTCTTTTCGCGCCCCACGCCGGCCTACTCAAGAAGGACAAAGACGCCTCCTACAAGACGGGCACGCTCGACGGCGTTCGCACGCTGGCAGGCTATGCCAACACGTCCAAACATGGGCGGGTGCGTTTTGTGGTCGCATTGAAGAGCAACGATGGAGAGCTGCGCTTCCAGTTGCTCAAGGCGATAGAGTCCGAGTTGTAGCCGAAGCTAAGCTGTCGCACACTCAGCTTGCTTTGGACGAGGAAGTCCTAGAGCGGATCGGGCAGCGCCATCCCAGTGGAGCCTGTAAGGGAGCTTTTGCCAACCCTTGGCCATGAGAATTAGCGAGGCTTTTGGGTCACATCCTTGAGCGGCGCTCCTTCAGCAATGAGGCGTGTGCGCCGGTGCTCGTCGGCGACAATCTTCTGCGCAGCCTCTAGCACGCGTTGGACCTGCGCACGCTCGACGAAGCAAATACCGGTCTGATCGGCGACGACGAGATCACCAGGCGCAACTCGAACACCAGCGATGGTGACGGCAACATTGACGCCAACCGTTTCAATGCGCCACTTGCCGGTCGCTGGCGTCGTGCCTTTCATCCAAACGGGAAGGCCTATCGACCGGCTGACTTCAATGTCGCGGACTAATCCGTCCACGATAATGCCGATTTCACCTTGCCGCTTAGCAATCGTCGCGCTCAAGCCGCCGAGACTTGAGGCGTTCTCGACACCTTGAACCACAAGGACATCGCCTGGCAGAGCGATGTTGTGAGCTTCTATATCGGCAAGGCGATTGTCATTGCGCGCGACGGCCTCGACAACCGATTCGGACCGAAGGCGATTTTTCACGGTGAGAGCAGAGCCGACAATCCGCGCGGTGGCGATCGACGGCCGCAAAATGAAGGCACCGACGGCACCGCTGAGGTTGAGGAGGTCCATCGCATCGGACACGTTGCCGGTTAGGTCCGGAAGCGCGAGGTAAGCGGCGATGACCTCCGGCGAGATCGGCTCAGGATGGTGACCGATCGCGGACGCGGGTAATTTTCCAATCGGCGGTGGGGTCATGACGTGTAGCCCCTTCGGGGGTACTTAAGGAAGCTGCATGCACAAAGGCGTGCAGCGCGTTTCGCGCCGACGTTATTTCGCTTCGCCGCCGATAGTGATCCCAAGTTTCGGAATCATCTCGCGCCAAAAGGCAGTGTCCTGTTCGATCCTGGCCTTGAAGTCGGCGCTGCCGAGGGTGCCGCCAAGCTGTCCATTCTTCATGTGAGCCTGGACCTTCGGTGAGTTGATGGCTTGTAAGGCGGCTTTTTGGAGGCTGGCGCCCACATCGGCTGGTAGTCCCGCGGGAGCGAGCAGGCCGTACCAATTTTCCATAATTACTGTCGGATAGCCGAGTTCGGTCGATGTCGGCACATCGGGGAGTGCGCTAAGCCGTTCCTTGCCAAGAACGACAAGAGGACGAACTTTATTCTGGGCAATCAACGGCAGGAGCACCGGGGGATCGGCGGGAAGCATATCGAGGCGACCCCCCATAAGGTCCGGTAAGGCCGGAGCCACCCCGCGATAAGGGACCTGCTGGATATTTATGTGAGCGCCGGCATTGATCAGCTCGCCGGCCAGATTCATCGTCGATCCGGGACCGGCGGAGCCGTAGGTCAGCTGCTTCGATTGGGCGAGGGCGATAAGCGATTTGAAGTCTTTCGCCGGCATGTCCGGATAGGTGACCAGCAGAGTCGGCGAACTCCCGACCATCGCGATCGGGTCGAATGATTTGACCGGATCGTATTTCACATTCGGCTGCACGACTGCGCTGATCACATGCGAGCCCAGGCTTGCCATCAGCAGAGTGTTGCCATCGGCCGAGGCGCGAGAGACGAGATCGGTACCGATAACGCCGCCGGCGCCACCACGATCGTCGACGATGACGGTCTTTCCGAGAATGTGCCCCATCTCGTTTGCCATCAGCCGCGCCATGCTATCCACAGGGCCACCCGCCGCGAAGGGAACGATAATCTTGATGACTTCTTCGCCGTGCGCCGTGGCGCATGCCAAAGAAATCGCGAGGGCACTCATCAAAACCGAGATCCGACGCATGTCATACTTCCCCTTCGACAACCATTGTTCGCGCCCAATGGCCCGTCGCGCAAACGCTGGCGATGCGCAGGTTAGTCGCAGCGCGCGATCATGCCGCCGTCGACGATGAGTTCAGTGCCGGTCACGAAGCGCGCTTCGTCCGAGGCGAGAAAGAGCGCCGCATTAGCCGTGTCGAGGCCGTCGCCCATGAAACCAATCGGAATGCGCTTCTGCCGCTGCGCCAGGAGCGCCTCGACATCACCGCCGGCGCGCTGCTTGGCGAGCCGCGCCTCGACCATGGGCGTGTGCAATTGACCGGGAACGACCGTGTTCACGCGGATCCCCTGGGCGGCATATTGCACGGCGACCACGCGCGAGAGCTGGATGACGCCTGCCTTGGTCGCGGCGTAGCCGACCTGAGCCGAACCGGTCCAGCGCAGGCCGGACGTTGAGGCGATGTTGACAATCGCGCCTCGCCCTTGCCGCTGCATCACCGGCAGCACATGTTTGCACGTCAGGAATACGCTTTTGAGATTGTAATCGACCTGCGCGTCGAAGACCTCTTCACTCATCTCAACTGGACCGCCATGCGCCGACCCGCCAACATTGTTGACCAGCACGTCGACGCGGGAAAAGCGTGAGAGGCACGCGTCGACCATGGTTTTGATGGAGGCGCTGTCGGTCACGTCGCAGCCATGCACGGCTATCTCGCCGCCCACGGCAGTCACGCGCTCCACGGTTTCAGCGACCCTGTCCAGATCGCGGTCGACAGCGAAGATTTTCGCGCCTTCTTGCGCAAAACGCACCGCGACGGCGCGGCCATTGCCCCACCCGGGACCCACGCAGCCAGCGCCGGTAACGATGGCGATGCGATCTTGCAGTCGTCCGCTCATGGCGCGCTCTCCACCGCGAACCGATAGAGCCGCTGCGGGTTATCGACGAGCAGCATCTTTCGCAGCATCTCGGTGGGCGCGATTTCGGCAATAAGATCGGCAAGCTCGCCGTCATCTGGGATGGGGCCCCGATGATTGGGATGCGGCCAATCCAGCCCCCAAACGCAGCGATCGCCAAATTCAGCGACGAGCTTGCGCGCGAACGGCACCGCGTCGGCGTAAGGCGGTCCCTGCCTGCTGATGCGGTCGGCACCACTCACTTTGACGCAGACATTTCGGTCCCGCAGCAGGTGAAGCAAGGCGCGAAATGCCGGTTGGTCGAGCCCCAGCGAAGCATCGACGCGGCCCATGTGATCTATCACGACCGGAACGGGTGCACGGTGGATCGCGGGCGCGAGCTCGGCGATCAGTTCGGGAGCCATGTGAATCTGCAAATGCCAGCCGAGATCGGCAAGCCGGGCGCCGAAGGCGATCGCCTCGTCGATGGTCGCGGCCTGTTCGAGATGCGGCATGTAATGAAAGCGTGCCCCGCGGAAACCGGCTGCATCCAGTCGCTTCAACTCCGCGTCGCTCACGTCGGTGCGCAGCAGCGCGACGCCTCGATAGCTGCCACCTTTGGCGGCGAGCGCGTCGGCAGTGACGGAGTTGTCGGTGCCGTGCGCGGCGGTGTGCACGATCAGGCAGCGCGAAATGCCGAGAAAGTCGTGCAACGCGAACAGCCGCTCCTTTGGAGCGTCCGCTGGCGTGGCACCTTGCCGAGGTGCGTAAGGAAAATGTTTGCCCGGTCCGAATACATGCACATGCGCATCACAGGCGCCGAGCGGCAGACTTAGCTTCGGTTTCCGCGGGTGCAGCATAAAGGTGGGTGCGTCGGAAGGCGTTTGAGACATCGCAAGGCTCATGCCGCCAGGGCGCGCGTGAGCGCGAAAGCGGGTTCGTGCACGGTGAAGTCCTCCAACCAGGAGACAAGCGCGGGGAAATGCTCGCGCCAGTCGAGCGGCTTGCGCCAATCGAGATAGCCAAGCGTGCAAGCAAGTCCGATGGCAATAATGTCGGTGCGTTGCGGATCGGGTGGTTCTTTTTCGAAGGCAGCAAGCCCGCGCATGACCTTGCCCCTCACTTCTCCGTCGGCACACCGGCGTCGTGAATGACTGTCGCCCATTTCTGCGTCTCGCTGGCGATAAACGCGCCGAATTCGTCCGGTGTATTGCCGACGAGGATCGCGCCCTGGCTCGACAGTTTTTCGACCACGTTCGGGTCCCTAATGGCCTCGACCGCCGCCTTGTTGAGCGTGGCGATCACCTCTTTTGGCGTTCCGGCCGGCGCGACCATGCCGTACCAATTCTCAGTCTGAAGAGACGGCATGCCGACCTCAACCGTGCTCGGCACATCTGGCGCGCTGGGGACCCGCTTCGTGGTGCCGACCGCGATGGGCTTGAGCCGGCCGCCTTTGATTTGGGGCAGCAGCACAGGCAGATCCAGAAAGACCATTTGCACCTGTCCGCCGAGTAGGTCGTTCACTGCCGGAGCCGCGCCACGATAGGGAACGTGCACGATGTCAATCTTGGCGGTGAGTTTGAATAACTCACCGGCGAGATGTGGCAGGCTCCCAGGGCCGGACGACGCGAAATTGAGCTTGCCCGGTTCCTTCTTCGCCAAAGCCACCAGCTCTTGCATATTGTTGGCAGGCACATTTGGCGCAACCACCAACATTTCTGGCACCTTGGCGACGAGCGTCACCGGCGCGAGGTCCTTCAGCGTGTCGTAGGCGACCTTTTCCATGCTGGGGCTAATTGCCAGCGCGCCGGCGCTCGCAACGGCGATGGTATAGCCGTCGGGCTTGGCCTTTGCGACCTGATCGGTGCCAAGCACGCCGCCTTGTCCGCCGCGGTTCTCAACCACAATCGTCTGCTTGAGGATCTCGGACATGCGCTGACCGACGACGCGTGCGATGATGTCGTTCGGCCCGCCGGGTGGGAACGGCACGATCAGGCGGATCGTCTTGCTCGGAAATGTCTGTGCTGAAGCCAGCGCGGGAGAGAGTAGCACCAAAACGCTGGCGGTGAGACATCTGAGTGCGTACAAGTTGATCCTCCCTCTCCTGCGATCTGCCGCTTTCGGCGCGGCCGCGTCCGAGTTTTTTCGAGCCGAGATTAAACCGCCCCGGAATCGGAAAGAAGGTCGCCCCCGATACTCTTTCGGCATAGAAAAATCCACGGCGCCTGAGAGTTCAGCCCAGCTGTGCGCCAGCCCACTGCTTGTCGCGGACAAGCTTGCGACATACGTCATGCAGCAGAGCGCCGGCGGCACGAGTGACCTCGGACTGCCCCCTGTCGCGCAAGGTCACGACCGTGACGCTGGTGACGAGCGCCGGGCGTGCAATGGGGTAGGCGGTGAGCTTTTTCTGGCTGACCTCGTCCTGCACGGCGGCATAGGTTAGGACGGTGTAACCGAGCCCGCGTTCGACCATTGCTTTGGCAAACGCGACGCTGTCCGCTTCAATTTTGATGTTAAGACGGACGCCATGATCGAGCGCTGCGTCTTCGACCAACCGCCGGTTTGTGTGCGCGTTGTTGGGAAGAATGAGCGGCAGAGCGCCGAGATCGCGAATACGAAAGATCGCCGACGGCTTTAATCGTGATGACTGTTTTGCCGGCGGGCCGATCACCCACATGCGCTCGCGCAGAAGCGGCACGATCTCTAATGCTTCTAGATGCGGCGGATTGTGCAGGACCGCGAGGTCGATGCGCCGATCGAGAAGCCATTCCTGCAGCAGGCTTGCTACCCCCTCCCGCATGTGCAGCGTAACGTTCGGCCAAGCCTCCTGGAAACGGGCCACGAAAGAAGGGATCAAAATGCGGCCCGCCGCCGGCGGCACACCGATCGTGAAGCGGCCGCGCGCAGTGGCGCTTTCGTCCTTGATCTCCGTGCTGGTGCGGTGGACGAGATGGGCGATCGCCTCCGCGCGTTCGAGCAGCCGCAGCCCGGCCTGGCTTAAACGCACTCCGCGCCCATGCCGTATGAACAATGGCACCCCGAGTTCATATTCCAGCTTCTTGATCTGCCGGCTCAGCGCTGGCTGCGCGAGGCGCAGTTCGGCGGCTGCGCGGCTGACGCTGCCGGCGCGCGCAACACGCGTAAAATTGCGCAGCTCGCGAAGCTCCATGAGCGGGTCTCCAAGCTATGCTCTTCAGGCATAGCTTACGGAAAATCGGTCCCGGGGCAAGACTCGCCCGCGCCTGTCCAACGCACCTCACCCGCTTCGTACTTGAACGACACATTCAGCTTGGTACGATAGGCTTCTACTTTCCGTTTGGAACACTCCGATGCTGTTTAGGCAACTTTTTGACCAGACATCCGGGACATATTCGTATCTACTCGCCAGTAGGCGAGGCGGCGAAGCATTGATAATCGATCCAGTCCTCGAAAAGGTAGAGCGCTATCTTCAACTCATTCGAGAGCTCGATTTAACACTGGTCAAAGCCATAGACACCCACTTACATGCCGATCATGTTACGGGACTTGGTGCGCTTCGGGATAAGACGCACTGCATTACGGTCATGGGCGAGCAGAGCAAAGCTGACGTGATCTCTATGCGACTGGCTGACGGAGACAAACTCACCATCGAAGGGCTTTCATTGGATGTCCTTTATACGCCGGGCCATACTGACGACTCTTACAGCTTTCATATGGAGGACCGTGTTTTCACCGGCGACACCCTGTTGATTCGCGGAACTGGGCGAACCGATTTCCAGAATGGCGACCCACGAGCGCAGTACGAATCGATTTTTGGACGTTTGTTGAAGCTTCCCGACTCCACGCTTGTGTACCCGGCGCACGATTACAAGGGCGATACGGTCTCGACCATCGGAGAGGAGAAAGCGTTCAATCCTCGGCTACAAATCAAATCCATCGATGAGTACGTCGAGATGATGAACAATCTCAAGTTAGCCAATCCAAAGATGATGGATGTCGCTGTCCCCGCAAATATGAGGGTGGGATTACACCAAGAGGAAATTGCAAAGCAGGGCTGGGCTGTAACTGCTGGACAGATCTGCGAATCGAAGGCGATGCTGAATGCTGTACTCGTCGACCTTCGTGAGCAAGCCGAGCGTGAGCGCCATGGCGTAATCCGCAATTCTATCCATGTTCCTTATCCAGCGCTCCCAGGCAGTATTTGCGTCGGGGGATTGCTGTATGAATTAGCGAAGGCAGGCGGGAAGGAGCTCATATTCTACTGTGCCTTCGGAGAGCGGTCTGCGATGGCAGTCCAGGCGGCACAAGATGCTGGGGTGACAGCGGCCCGGCACTTACAAGGCGGGATCGCCGCATGGAAAGCGGCCGGTGGCGAAGTCGAGTGGCCGTCCAGCTCACACGTGTCGGGCACCGCCCATTGATTCGTGACATCCCGAGACTCGTCACCGGCTCAGCAATCACCCGCGACAACGCCGGCCCCGCTTCGGGTCACGTGTGGACGGCGCCTTGGCAAGAACTTTCTGACGTCGCTGCAGCATTGGTCGGGTGCGGTCACGTGTCCGGCCTGTTGATGCGGCGGATGTGCCGCTGGCCCTAATGCTCTGCGCGGATCGGATCCCAATCGTTAGCACGCACTTTAAAGTGCGATGACCCAAGCGGGCTCCCCCGATCCCCGGAACGACCGTATCTGCATTACGTCGTCATGCCCTCGCCAAATCCTCGAAGTTGTTAGCCTCGCTGCTGCCTATGCCGCCACCACCTGAAGCAGTCTCGGCTCTTTAAACCGCTCCCCGCGCACCATTATGGCCCACGCCATGCGTGCGATCTTGTTGGCCAGTGCGACGGCAGCCACCTTGATCGGCCGACGCTCCATAATGCGCGCGAGCCAGAGCCGCTTCGTGCCGCGCTGGCGCGCATATCGGATAACGGCCATGGCACCGGCAACGAGGAGCCATCGCAAATAGCGATTGCCCTGTTTTGAGATGCGGCCAAGCCGCTCCCTGCCGCCAGTGGAATGTTGTTTGGGAACAAGCCCAATCCAGGCCGCCAGGCTGCGTCCCGAGCGGAACGACTTCCAGTCAGCAATCTCGCCAATCAGGGCGCTAGCCACAATCGGGCCAATGCCGGGAATCTCCTCCAGCCTCCGGCTTTCTTCACAGGCGCGATGCAAAGCATGGATGCGCTTATCGATACTTCCGATCTCCGCTGTGATGGCCTCATATTGGCGCGCGAGAACAGTGAGACCGAACCGTGCGGTTTCTGAAATCTGATCATCCTCTGTATTCGTAATGATCATGAGCAACTCCGCCGTGCCGTTGCGTCCTTTCGCCGAGATCAACCCGAGCTCGCCCATATGTCCGCGGATCGCATTCGACAGCATCGTCCGCTGACGTACCAGAAGCTGCCGGCTGCGATGGAGCATCAAAATCGACTGCTGCTGTTCAGACTTTCCAGGCACGAAACGCATCGATGGCCGCGTGACCGCCTCGCAAATTGCAGCAGCGTCATTGGCGTCGTTCTTACTGCGTTTGAGATAGGCCTTCACATAGCTCGGTGGCATCAGCTTCACCGTGTGGCCGAGCGCCTGAAGTCGGCGGCTCCAGTGATGCGCACTTGGGCATGCTTCAATGCCTATGAGGCAAAACGGTAGAGTTGCAAAGAACTCCAATACCTTCGCGCGGCTCACACGCTTGCGGATCACGACAGCGCCATCGCTATCCACGCCGTGGACTTGGAATATTGACTTCGCAATATCGAGACCAATCGTGCTAACCTCGCCCATGGACGGCTCCCCTCAGTGTGGTTCGCTTCACGCAACCACCCTATGGCACTCCGATGCCGCAGAGTGGGCGCCGTCCACAGCATCACTAGCCGTCACAGGCCCGCGTCGCGGGTAGGTCCGCTCCACTCCGCAGAGCAGACATCGTTTGCAAGTCCGGCTTAGGCCGAGATGGGCCATTTGCGGAAATCGACACTAATCTATCCTTTGGCAATGCCCGGCATTAGATTGTTAAAATGCCTGAGGAACTGACCTACAAGAACGAAGCGGCGGCCGGATACGAACAAGCCTTTGCGCGTGTCTCGACACATTTCATACCGTTCCTGCTACGTGCGGCTCACATCGTCTCCGGTATGC
>Ga0207765_100136_pt1 | contig 10826 bp, 6 predicted proteins | sample LuqExpMetageno59_FD_187817 | JGI IMG/M metagenome (GOLD analysis project Ga0207765, IMG submission 187817) | Tropical forest soil microbial communities from Luquillo Experimental Forest, Puerto Rico - Sample 59 (SPAdes) | ecosystem: Environmental > Terrestrial > Soil > Tropical forest ...
ACCGGCTCGACCTCACCCGCCGCGAGGGATTTTTAAAAAATTGCAGAAATTTTACGAGGGCATTTACGCCCACCCCGGCTGGCTGACTTTTGGGGTACCCCGGCCTCAACGCGACCATCCCGAACTCTAAGCGCCAGGCCAGGTGGCCAGTCACATTTATCTAGTCGGAAAATCTACGAACTCTGTTCGATGAAAGGACAACTAGCCTAAGCAATGCGGCCCTGTGATATGACCGCCAATTCAGACCTTCCTTGCGAAAGAGTTCGTCGAAAGCGGCTTATGACTCACGCAGGCTAACGGCGAATGTCTGCTTTCAAATGAGACTCCGCCACGTTAGATTCGCCACGCTGCCCTTCGGTTATGTTAATCTGATATGCGTATTTGCACTTGCTAACGTAATCACGTGGCGACGGTGGTTGGCCAAGCGCTGAACATCTATTCGAGATTTCTGCCCGGGGCGCTCGTCGAATGGTCGGCCCCGCCCGCGGCCGATTCACTCCCGCCGCGCGAGGTGCAAGTCGGTGCGCTGATGATAACCGACGTGTCCGGCTTTACACGACTCACCGCGAGGCTGTCGCGCGCCAGTGGTCAGGAAGGAGCGGAGCGAATCAGCCTCGTTCTAAATGGATTCATATCGAGACTCGCCGGCACGGTGGAACAACTCGGGGGCACGATACTGAGCTTCGAGGGCGACTCGCTGATGGCGGGTTGGAAGTCAGGTTCGGGGTCGGCAACGCTGGCTTCAGCTGTTTGGAGAAGCTGCCACTGTGCCCTGCTCTTACAGCGCGAAATCGGTCAAACACTCGTCGAAGACGAGATGGTCACGTTGCGCTCGGGCATCGCGGCCGGGACCATAAACCTTGTCCACCTGCGGTCGCACTCGGGCAATTCGCGCGTCGTCCTTACAGGGCCTGGAATGCAGAAGGTCTGGCGCTGCGCTGCACTGGCCGAAAGCGGCGAGACCCTCGTGTCATCGGATACGTGGATGTATGTCGCCGAGCATGCGAAGGGTCGCCAAATGGTGGGTGGGCCTGTGCAACTCCTCGACATTGATACACCACCGCAACCGGATGCAGCCGCCTCACCAACTTGGTCCGATGGTCCGGATCTGGCGAGCTACCTACCCACCATCGTACGCTCGCGGCTCGCTTCGTCGCCATCACGATGGCTTGCAGAACTGCGCACGGTCACGACGTGCTTTATCAGGGTCACCGGCTCAGAACTTCTTGATAACGTCCAACAACTTGCGCAGGCATTCGACATTCTAGAGACCAAAATCACCAGGTTCCATGCTGATCTTTTGCGGATCACTGCTTTTGAGGGGGGCTTGCAAGGACTTGCCGTTTTTGGGTTGCCGGGCAGCGCGCATAAGGATGACCCGCGCCGGGCGATTCTTGCTGCGCTCGAACTGCAGGCCGACTTCAGCCGACTAGGTCTGAACGTATCAATTGGCACCGCCACCGGTGACGCTTTTTGCGGGGCAATCGGAACGGACCGACGCGCCGAATACACGGTGCATGGAGAGGCTGTGAACCGTGCTGCCCGGCTCTCCGCTCTGGCTGCGGGCCGCACGCTGGCCGATGAGTCGACCGCCCAAGAGTCCTCAAAGTTCATCAGCTTTCAAGGTCCCTGGTCGATACAGGTCCCCGGAATTCGCGCACCGATTTCGGCCTTTGTTGCACTGGGACCGAAGCGTGATAGCGCATTGCCGCCGCAGGACGTCCTGATCGGCCGGATTGAGGAACTTGCACGGCTCAATGCCTTGCTTGACGAACGCAGGCGCTCAAAAAGCCAGATTACCATCGTCGTCGGAGAACCGGGCGTTGGAAAATCCGCGCTCGCCGGTGCTTTCATCAAATACTGCGGACAGATGGGCGTAACTGTGTTTGATGGGTTCGCCGATGACGTCGAGCACAACACACCATACTTTGCATTTCGTCGCGTTATACGGCGGTTGCTCGACATTGAGCTCCTGCAGGGACGCGAGGCCTACGAGCGTATCGAGGCGCGACTTGCGACGCGCCCTGAAGAGATCCGTTTCATTCCACTGCTGACAGATGTGCTCGACATTGGGCTCCAAGGAACATCGACTACCGATGAATTGTCGAGCGGCGTTCGATCAGAAAATCTGCGCCGTTTGCTCAAGAATCTTGTTCTCGACGGTCTGTTGGTACGGCCGAGCGTCCTTGTTATTGAGGATGTCCATTGGCTCGACGCCGCTTCGGCGACGCTACTTGCTGAACTCGTGCAGACCGGGAAGCCAATTACGGTGCTGCTAACATCGCGACCCGAGACGGTTCAAGGGCACATTCTGCAACGGATCCCGGATATCGATTATCTCAAGCTGGAGCCGCTTGACGAAGCGGACACTGCTGAGTTGGTCCGCTGGTCGCTCGAGCATGCCGATATTCCCGTTTGGTTGCAGCAAGCGATCTGGCAGCGTACTGGCGGAAACCCGTTTTTCGTTGGCGAGATCTGCCGGATGATCAAGCAACGTCGGCCGGAGACTTGGCCGCGCATAATCCCCCGGGTTGAAACTGATGAAGATAATTCGATAACGCTGCCCCAATCCGCTCGCGCTGCTGTTATGAACCGGACGGATACTCTCCTGTCCGACGAGCAGTTCGTTCTCAAAGTCGCGAGCGCCATCGGGCCAACTTTCACTGTAGCCGATCTTGAAGCAATTGAGCTCATCAGCGATGCAGGCATCAACGCGACCGACTGTGTCGCCAGCCTCACTGGCGCCCATCTGTTCAGAGCGGTACCGAACGATCCCGCTCGATTTACCTTCAGCCACAGGATTATCCGCGATGCGGTCTACGCCAGTATGCTGTCCGAGCAAAAGCGGGAGGCGCATGTTGCTATTGCGAGGGCAATCGAGCGCGGCGGACGTTTGCCAGAAGCGGAGACTCTGCCGCTCATCCTTAATCAGTGGCAGCGAGCGGGAGACCGGCCCAAGACCTTTGAGTATCTAGATCGTGTGGCAGAGCTGAGGCTGCGGCAGTTCGAAAATATATCTGCGATCGGGCATAGCGAGGCATTCTTAAAGATCGCCGGGGAAGAGGTCATTTCGGCGCCGCCCGGTCGTTTGGCGGCTGCCCATTTTGTGCTCGGGGAAGCACAGCTAAACCTTGGGCGGATGGAAGCGGCGCGGACTAGCTTCGAGAATGGGCTGCGCCTGCTCAAGGTGCCGATGCCGCGGACCAAACTTGGTCTCGCGTTCGGAATGGTGCAACAGATAGCCGAGCATCTTGTCCGTTCCAAGACGTCTGCCGGCTACCACTCAGATGTAGAGAGGGGGCAACCGGATTCCGCTGCGGCCAACGATGCTACGTTGAAGGCAGCGCGGACATATGAAAATTTAACGTACATCTATTATTTTTACGGCGATAAGCTGCGACTCCTGTACTCGACGTTGCGTGCGACCAGTTTAGCCGAGTCTGCCAATCTCTCGTCAGTACTTGCGGTGAACTACGCGAGCCTGGGCGCGATCTGTGGTGTTATCCCGCTGCGTAAGCCGGCTCAGCATTACCTTAAGCTCGCGAACGAGTTGTCCGGGCAGTTGGGCATCCCCACGGTAACCGCCAAAGTCAATCTGCTGTCCGGCCTCTATAAGACGAGTGTTGGAGAGTGGCTGTCAGCCAAATCGTTTTTCGAGCTTGGCCTCAAGCAAGCCTCGAGTCTTGGCGACACTAGGCGTTGGAGCGAGCTGGCCGTCAGCCTGGAAACGATCATCAACCCGTGGCTGCTCAATCCGAGCTACGGCGGTAAGCAGGTCTGGAGTGAGCTCGTCGATAAGATCTGTCAGACGGCGCGCGCGAACGGTGATCCGCAAGTGCTTGGCAGTGGTCTAACTGGCGCGATCCGTGGCTATCGCGTCATTCAGGCGGACGCGCGCGCGCATGCATATTTAGATGAACTCTCCTCCTTCGTGCGCGAGCAATCCGCGGTATTGGAGCCAATCCACAGGCTCGAGGGCGCGGCCCTTTTGGCCGACGCCGCGCTTGATCGCGGAGACCTTTCAACTTGGCAAGATTGGCTCAAGCATGCAGAACTTTCGATCAAAGCCGTCAACCCTAGGATGAAGTCGCGCACGCTTTCGGCTCTCAGCGCTGCTTTCAGCACGGCGATGAGACAACCCGAACACGCCGAGCCTGCGGACGTACGGGATATTCGTTACAGGATTGCGAAGGCATGTGCAGCAAATCTTGATCACTTCGCGCGCATTTATCCGATTGGACGCCCCCGTGCTGCTTTATTTCAAGGTGATCTTGTAGCCAATTTGGGAAGAACCGCACGCGCGGCCAAGCTCTGGCGGCAGGCGCTGGCGAATGCGCTTCATTTGGATATGCCTGCCGACGCCCTTGCATCACTTGCCCGGCTTCGTGCAGCCGAATTTTCATTGTCCGAAACCGAGTTGCGCGCCGCGCAAAACCTTGATGCGTCGCTGCTGGCTCGCGATTCGGAATTTCGCAAAACCGCACAGCTTGCCGCGACCGCGCTCACTATTGGAGGGGGAAGTGCTCTCGCGTGATTATATGCCCCGTATCCTGGTCGTCGTTGCCCATTTTGATGACACCCGCAATCCCGATGGTCGACCCAATTTTATTCCGCAGGGTCTCGGCCACGCATTTCTTGCGGGCGCATTCCACCATCAGAATGTTGACGTGCGGATCTACAGTGAGTTCCATAGTGGACCGCTCAAAGACGAACAGGCCTTTGCTTGGCCCGATATGCTGGTGCTTACCGGAGTGACATCCGCATTCGACCGCATGCGGCAGCTCGCAGCGTACGTTCGAACTAAATCTCCCACCTGTGTAGTTGTCGCCGGAGGGCCGGCTGTTCGCAACTTGCCTATTTTGAGCGCTGCCGCCTTCGACTATGCCTGCCACGGCGATATCGAAGAACTCGCCGCAATCGTACGCGAGGTTTTTGGCGCCAACGCCGTAGCCGACCATATGCGCCCGCGATTTGATTTGCTGACCTGGAAGAGTCCAGTCAACTACGTCGAGACTAGTCGCTATTGCAATTTTCGTTGCACTTTCTGCGCACTGACCGCGGAACGACGTGACTACAAGATCTACGATCTTGGCTATATCGAGGAGCAGATCAGAAGCTACCCTCAAAAAAAGCCGGTCCTATTTATTGATAACAATTTCTACGGCAACAATCGCTCATTCTTTTTCCAGAAGCTGGATCTTCTGAGGGATCTAGTCAAGGAGGGGGTTCTGCCGGGTTGGATCGCGCTTGTCACGGGCGACTTCTTTTCGGATCAGCAAAACGTTATCCGCGCACGGCAGGCGGGTTGTATCGGCCTGTTCTCCGGAGTCGAGAGCTTCGACGCTGACCAGATCAAGGCGTATAATAAGCGGCAGAGTCTTTTGCCGCAGATCGAAGTGATCAAGGCCTGTTTGGAAACAGGAATCGTATTTCAATACGGACTGATCTTCGATCCAACTACACAGCACGTGCGGCAAATGAAGGATGAGCTCGATTTTACATTTCGATGCGACGCCATACCGTTGCCGGCATTCACGAGCCTCACTATCCCTTTGCTCGGCACACCACTTTTTCACGATCGGGTTAAGTTGCGTCAATTTCTGCCTCTGACCAAGCTGCGCGACATGGACGGGTTCACCCTGCTGACGAAGCCACTGGACGAAATGGAGCGGGTTCTTCCGTTTGTGCGCAGTCTCGTCGAACTCGATGGACGCTTCAGCGAATTCGCACGCCGCGGATACGGATTATTGCGACGGTACTGGAGATCGCTCTCGGCACGTCAGATTGCATTTCTCGTGGCGAACAGTTTTCCCAAGCTCATAAACAAGCGACGAACCGTTGCGGCCGCCGACAATGACAAGCTTACCTACATCACGACCACTCAACCGCTTGGCCCTCTTTACAATCCAATGTTCGCAGTCCCCGAGCGGTACCGTGATTATTTCCGTCCAACGATTGTTACGGATGGCGAAGGTGAGCTCGAATTCGAAATTGCAGAAAATTTGGCACGGGCCTTTGCGCTAGCATCAAGAACCGACGATGTGTCTGTTTCGGCAGCTTAGTTCGTCGGCTTCTCAGCTGGCGCAAATTCTCCCGAAACGTACGAGCATAAAGGCGCCGAATGGTGGCACCTTATGGTGGTCTATAAGTCTAATATCTCCATGCTTTTCCGCCCAGGCGAGTAGACGTGCAAGGGGGAATTCCGGCCGCAACCCGAGCGGTCGCGCATAACGTGAAGCCCAGCGTTCGATAGCTGCGGCAAGACCCGTTTCCGAATAGAGATGATTCACCAGGATGATTTGTCCGCCCGGCTTTAGCACCCGCGCGCATTCGGAAAGCACGCGTTCCGGATTGTCGACAAGTGTGATGACAAATTGACCCACTACGCAGTCGAAGCATTGATCTGCGAAGCTGAGATTGGCCGCATCCATCTGCAATAGTTGTTTGACATAGGGATATCGGCGGTTGGTTATGCGTTCCTTTGCACGGGCAATCATTGGAGCCGATATGTCAATTCCAATCATTTCGGTGCAACCATAGTAGTCGCCGAGAGAAAGGCCTGTGCCGACCCCGATCTCAAGGATGCGGCCACCAACCTTGCGCGCCGCACGTGCAGTGACACGACGGGCATTCCGGAAGATTGGTCCGCATACGAAATCATAGATTGGTGCCCATTTGGCATATGCATTCTGGATGACATCTTGCTCGGGATCGTGACCGGTCAATCTTGATCTGGGTGATCGTCCAAAAAGGCGCAAAACGCCGGAAACGACAGAGGCAGCAACTATAAAACAGACGACGGGTATCCAAAGGATCACAACGCCGAACTGGCCTCGCCTCGCTCTTGTGTATGTTGGGCCGAGCATTACTCTGAGACTGGACTGGCGCCAGCGGTGTTGAGAAGGCTTCGCCGCGACCATTCGAAATGGGACAGGATCGCAACACTCGCCGCCGCCGCGAAGAAACACCACACCGAAATAAGGGCTTCCCAATAAACGGCATAAGCTACGACTAGGCCCGCAAGAACAATTACACCAAAGACGAACACCGTGCGCTCCGATGAGAGCAAGAGCGGGAGGCCCATTGCGGCGACATAAGCGACCCCACCGCGTACGGTGGCCAATATTTCGTCAAATAAACGATGTGGCCATCCAGGATTGTTGGGATCTGCGGGTGACCAAGATTCCACCACAGCAAATAAGCGCCGACACCTGTGCCGATGCCCAAGCAAACGCCCATTAAGCGCCGGCGATTCTCACTTCGCTCGACCAGCCATACTGAGATCGCTGCATACGAGGCCCAAAATGCTTCCGCAAAAAATAGGTAAAAGAGGGTCAACGCCTTTGAGAGCGGCCCATTAGGTGCCAGCGGAAGGTTGAGCCATAACACTCCCTCAACACCCTGTTGGAGAGCGAAGAGAAGAGGCATGGCTGCCAATGGCAGTTCTCGCCGTTCATTCACCCGGGTCAGCGCGACGATCCCAATGGCGCTCGTTACTGCGGCCGTGATGAAACTCGCTGGAGCCGAAAAGCACATCGCTTTCTGTTCACCTCTCGGTTTTTTAACATTGGAGCGGAACGGTACGCAGCAAACGTTTGAACCATTGAATTTACAAGCTGCTTTGTGTACTCACCTTGTATACTCGGATCAAGGCGGTAACCTACAAGGCAACGCCTTTGGCATCGTTCGATGGGGGGATCGATGGTGCTTACCCGCCGTCAGATTATTAATGGAGCTCTTTCAATCGGGGCCACTAGCCTTGGTGGCTGTGTCTTTGTCCGCCCAATTACGGCGTTCTGTCCCGACGATCCGCGGATCAGTAACCCAAACAGCCCGCTCACAATTGACGTGCACGGCCACGTTTTCAACGGGTCCGACATCCAGATTGAGCGCTACATCACTCTGGTGCGTGCTCGCCAAACACCGGCTTTGAAGGATCTCGGCGAGATTCTTCAGGAGGTTGGTTGGGAGGTAGCTCCAAGCGGCGCGCAAGAAATATCCGTCTTGCGCCAGATCAACCAACGTCTTAGCGCGGGATGCGGCCCCGGCGAGTTCGAGCGCCTTCACATCGCGCACCGTAACGAAAAGTACCTAGCGGGTAGGTCTGCACTCAATGAAGCGCTTACGAGAGTCGAAAGCCGCCGCCGTCCAGCGTTCCGCTCCACGTACGGCGGGAATGCAGTCGCAAATGCCATAAGGTCACTCCCAACGAGTTATCCCGAGTATCATCGTTGGCAATTGCGGAGGGCGTACAGAGCTGTTGGAACGGACGCGGTTAATGCTGCGGTGGCGTTTGTCATGCGGCAATTCCAATACCGGTACGTAAATGTTTTCGACTTCCTGACGGAATACTCGTCGGGTTCTGCAAGAAAGATCGACTTGCTCATCTGTCACTGCCTGGACTTTGATTGGCCATTGGCCCTCGGCAAGCCCACGATGACGCCAATTGCGGACCAGATCGATGTGATGGAGCAGATTTCCATCCTGACGGGCGGACGCGTGCATTGCTACGCTCCATTCGACCCGATGAAGCAGGTCGCGTATGACCTCGGATACTCCACCGAATCCCCCGAGAGTCTCGTGCAGAAGGCGATCCTTTCGCAGGGTTTCGTCGGCATAAAGATTTATCCCCCGATGGGGTTCGCTCCGGCCGGCAATGCGCACATGAAGCCTGGCTTTTGGAACAGGAAATGGCTGCCCGCCCCAATGCACCGGCCAGACTTTGGACGGCGTCTTGATGATGTGCTTGCACGGCTCTACTCGTGGTGCGTCGCAAACGGGGTGCCGATTATGGCCCATACGTCGCCGTCCGAAGGACCTTGCAGCGATTTTGAAAACCTGACTGCCTCTGATTACTGGTGGGCTGTGCCGGGAGGATTGACGGTGAATTTCGGCCACTTCGGCGACACCGAAATAGCTCCAGACAACTTGTCGCGAGCATTGGCGTACTGGAAATTGATGGGCCGCTCTGGGTCTCACGGCGCCAATTTCTACGCCGATGCCGCCTACCTCACCGAGGCGCTGAAAGAGCCAGTCAAATTGACTGAAGCACTTCGGAGGCTCTTTCAGATGGCCCAAGGCAAGACATCACCTGCTCTCGCACAAAGGCTTATGTACGGCAGCGACTGGGAAATGCTCGTGATCGAGGGCTCCGCTAGTGAAAGCTACCTGAGTAACTTTGAGCAGATATTCTCGAACTTAGATCGTGATTCTTCGTTGGGAGCGCAGGGCAAGCTAAGTGCACGCTTCTTCGGGATCAACGCGGCAAATTATCTGTCGCTCCGAGCTGGCTCCGCCGCGCGCACACGGCTTGATGCGTTCTATGCCGCGCGAGGGGTTCCAACACCCCAGTGGGCTCAAAAGGTTAACGCTCTTCCACCGCTCGTGGCTTGAAGGCGGCGTCGGCGGCACTGCGAGACAGATGGCTTTGGTGGTGGTGGAGCAGCGGCCCACAAAATTGCTGGCCGACATCTGCTAACGGCGTAGACATCCCTATCAACTATATATGAATATGAAATGTGGGCTGCTTCACGCTCAGTGAGCTAGAGCCGGCGCTACCGTCTTCATTGGTCTATGGGGGGTAAAATGGAGCCGAAGTACCGCATTTTGTCGCTGGATGGCGGTGGCACCTGGTCACTCATCCAGATCATGGCTCTGAGGAAGCTTTTTCCAGACGGGAGGAAGGGCCGTGCGATTCTGGAGGAATTTGATCTGGTGGCCGCAAATTCCGGCGGCAGCTTTGTTCTAGGAGGCCTGCTCGAAGATCTAACCCTCGACGAACTTTTCAACTACTTTGAGGATCAGACGAAACGCGAAGCGATCTTTTCCCCGAACAATTCGCTATTCTACCGGGTACTGCGTGCGATCGCCCGGGTCGGCCCGAAACATAGCTCGCAGGCAAAGTTACACGCAATCAAGAGTTTCCTGCCTAACAGAGGTGGCGTTTCACTGCAGCAGGCTGCGCTTGGGATTCGGCGGAGTTCGAAAGACATACATCTTCTAATTATCGGCTTCGACTACGATCGAAACGTCGCAGCGTTTTTCCGTTCCGCGCCCGTCGGAAAATCACGACCTCAAGTGCGGCCGGCTGGCCAGGTTCAGGCAGCAGCTTGGGGCAATGGCGCACCAGCCAGCGTTACTCTCGCCGAAGCGATCCACGCATCAAGCAATGCTCCGGTCAATTATTTTGATTTACCAGCCGACTTCCCACCACATGAACAGCGCTATTGGGACGGCGGGGTAACAGGCTGTAACAACCCAATTGTGGCCGCCGTTACTGAGGCATTAGTACTCGGCACGAAGCCAAGTGACATTGCCGCGCTTAGCATCGGGACAGGTACTGTTTCACTGCTTTGGCCACAGCAAGGCCAGACATCGCCATTTTACAACACGCTAATCCAAAGAGGTCTTCAAGATTACAAGCAACTTCGTGCGGATGTTCTAAAACTTGCGACATCGATACTCGATGACCCGCCGGATATCGCTACATTTCTGGCTCATGTGATGACTGGTGGGGGCAAAGGCGTTATCGCACCTGCCGATAGTCGAATTGTTCGTTTAAGTCCATTGGTTAGTCCGATCAAAGTCCAGAATGAGTGGCAAGCACCTGGGGGCTGGACTCCTGAAAGGTTCGCTTATCTAGCGAACCTAGACATTGATATCGTCGAGCAGGAGCAGGTCGACACACTTACAGATTATGCCCAGCTGTGGATCGAGGACAAAGCTCCAAATCAACCTATCCGAAGGAACTTGACCACGTTAAATGTGGAGCTCGGGTTTGATTCGTTCAGCGATGCAGCTGCAGCCTGGCAAGCGATAAGATGAGA
>Ga0207765_100137_pt1 | contig 10820 bp, 17 predicted proteins | sample LuqExpMetageno59_FD_187817 | JGI IMG/M metagenome (GOLD analysis project Ga0207765, IMG submission 187817) | Tropical forest soil microbial communities from Luquillo Experimental Forest, Puerto Rico - Sample 59 (SPAdes) | ecosystem: Environmental > Terrestrial > Soil > Tropical forest ...
GATTTCGGCGGACTTGGCCGAATAGGTCGTCATGACAGATCCCTTGCAGCTGAAGGTGCGGCTATGTAGCCGAACGGGATATTGGGGTCAACGCCCTCTTGCAACTATTATGCATGTAATAACAAAAGCTTATTATAATGGTACTTTAGCACCAGTAGCTAATCAGCGGACCGGTATCGAATAGGTGGCGGTCACATGGGCCACCGGTTCTTCCGCTCCTTCTGAGCGAATTGTCACCTCACCGACCGCCAGCCGCTTGCCAACCTTCATCAAGCGGGCATCCGCGATCAGGTCTGCGCGCGTCGGCTTGCGCAGAAAATTGATATTCAGATTGGTGGTGACCGCCAGCGGCTGCGGTCCGATCGCCGAGAAAACCGCGACATACATCGCGAAGTCGGCGAGCTCCATTATCGTCGGACCGGAAACGGTTCCGCCCGGGCGCAGGCTGCTTTCATCGAACTTCCAACGCACGCATACGTCTCCGTACGCGACGCGCTCGATTGTATGGCCGCAGCCCGGGAAAAACGCCTGCGGAAATTCCGCGTGCAGCAGCTTGGCAATTTCGTCGGCCGAAAGAGCCGGTGCCGGCATGCCCTTCCCCCTGCCGGAAATCCGGCGCTCCGTCATAGACGGTGCGGCCCGTGCGTCAACCACTGCTTGCAAGGACCTCGCTTCAGGTTAACTATCCACTGGCAGCGAGACGAGTGTCATGAATGAACATATCGCCCCCGCCGTCGACACCTCGGCGCCGGTGCTCTTGCGCGAGCGCGACGGGGAGATCGCTATTCTGGTGCTCAACCGCCCCAAGGTTCGCAACAGCCTTTCGGAAGCTCTGCTGACGGCACTGACGAGCGCGTTCACCGACATCGCGGGAGACAAATCGATCCGAGCCGTAGTATTGGCGGCGAACGGCACGGCATTTTGTGCCGGCCATGATCTAAAAGAACTCACTGCGCGACGCAGCGATTCCGACGGCGGCCGCGGCTATTTCCGTCATATCATGACGACCTGCAGCGCGATGATGCAACAGATCGTAAACCTGCCCCAACCGGTAATCGCTGCCGTGCAGGGCGTGGCCAGTGCAGCAGGCTGTCAACTGGTCGCCACGTGCGATCTGGCCGTCGCTTCATCGGCCGCCAAGTTCGCCACGCCTGGTGTCGCCATCGGATTGTTCTGCTCGACGCCCATGGTCGCGCTGTCGCGCAATGTAGCGCCCAAGCACGCCATGGAGATGCTGCTCACCGGCGACATGGTGACCGCCGAGCACGCCGCCGTCATTGGGCTTATCAACCGCGTTGTGGCGCCGGGTGAAGCGCGCAAGGCGGCCACTGCGCTCGCCAAGCAGATCGCAGCAAAATCCTCGCACGTGCTTGGTATCGGCAAGGAAGCGTTTTATCGACAACTTGAGCTCGGACTAGCCGAAGCCTATGCCTACGCTTCTGAGGTGATGGCCGAAAACATGATGGCGCATGACGCTGCGGAAGGGATCTGCGCTTTTATCGAAAAGCGCGATCCCACTTGGCAAGACCGCTAATCCTAGGTCGCCGTTAGGCGCTGACCAACTGCCTGTCTTGTCTCTGCGCCTCCCTCTTGCTCGCCGTATTCGGCAGCTGCAGCACTGTCGCGCGCTGACCTTCGGTGAGATTGGTCACCAGCACAATCTGACCATCCGGTAACTCCAACGCATCGTGATGGGCGGCCGGACGATCGAGGTTGACCTGCCGGAACCGCGCGATCTTGTGCTCTGATTTCCATTTCGGCAAGAACCGAAGTGCGGCATCGCACTGGACTTCGTTCTCGAAGGCGAGCTCCGTTCCCGGCATCAGGCACACGGCGACGCGCGGTTCGCTTGGGTCGGCGAAGCCACGGGTGATTGTGGTGGTGAAGTGTGTCGATATCAGCTTGTCGCCGGTTTTCGCCGGCCGGGATGCAATATCATGAAGACTATAGTCACACATCGAGTGCCTCCTGTTTGTGCAGACCAAGGCGGCGCCCCTCAGCACCCCAATCCGGGCACATAACATTGACGATCTTGTGTCGAGGGGTTCCGCAATCGCGCCGTATTCTCACCAAGCGCGCTGGAACAGCACAGTTTGGCCACCGCGACATGTGTCTTTCGTTAGCGCGAAGTCGTGATTAAGTTTGCTGGATCAGCCGGCGCGCCCTATGAATCACGACCGCTATCCCGACAGCTACATCCGGGGCATCCTCAACAGGGTTAAGACCATTGCGATGGTCGGAATTTCGCCGAAGGATAACCGGCCAAGCTATTTCGCCTTCAAATACCTATTAGAGCGTGGCTACCGCATGATCCCGGTTAATCCGGGCCATGCCGGCGAACGAATCCTCAGCCAGAAAGTTTACGCCAAACTGGCCGACATCCCAGAACCGGTCGACATGGTCGACATCTTCCGCGCTTCGAAAGATGTGCTGCCGATCGCGCGCGAGGCGCTCGCGCTCAATCCGAAGCCGCAGGTGATTTGGATGCAGCTTTCCATCCGCAACGACGAGGCCGCGGCGCTTGCCGAAGCGGCTGGCGTAAAAGTCGTGATGAACCGATGCCCGAAGATCGAATATGGCCGCCTCTCCTCGGAGATTTCATGGATGGGCATAAATTCGCGCACGCTCTCATCGAAGCGTGCGCAGCGGCTGGGTACCGGTGTGCAGCGTATGGGTCTGGGCCACAGCGAAGAAGATGGCGGCTGAATGGCGCCTTCAAGCCGGAATGAATTTTCCCCGGATCTGCAACCGACTACCAATTTCTGATTACGTCGCCAGCAAATAGTCCCGCCTTGACGCCGCGCCTGCCAGGCCCGTTAAATCAATTTCCGGTCAATAACGGCCGGCACATAATAGGGTACGGGAAACCATGGCCGAGGCCGAACGCATTCCGGGTTTTTCGACGCTTTCCATTCACGCCGGCGCCAAGCCCGATCCGACTACCGGCGCGCGCGCGACGCCGATCTACCAGACTACCTCTTTCGTATTCGACGACGTCGAACACGCCGCCTCGCTGTTCGGCCTACAAGCCTTCGGCAATATCTATTCGCGCATTGGCAATCCAACCTGCGCCGTTTTGGAGGAACGCGTAGCGGCGCTCGAGGGTGGCACCGCCGGCCTCGCCGTCGCTTCCGGCCATGCCGCGCAGGTGATTGTGATGCACGCGCTGCTTGCGCCCGGCGATGAATTCGTCGCTTCCAAGAAGCTCTACGGTGGCTCGATCAACCAGTTCAACCACTCGTTCAAGAATTTTGGCTGGCAGGTTGTTTGGGCCGATCCGGATGACATAGCTTCATTTGAAAAGGCAGTCACGCTGAAGACCAAAGCGATATTCGTCGAGTCGATCGCCAACCCCGGCGGCGTCATCACCGACATCGAGGCAGTTGCCAGGATCGCGCGCAATGCCAAGGTGCCGCTGATCGTCGACAACACGCTGGCGACGCCCTACCTGTGCAAACCGATCGATTTCGGCGCTGACATCATCGTTCATTCGCTTACCAAATTCCTTGGTGGCCACGGCAACTCCATCGGCGGCCTGATCGTCGATGGCGGCACGTTCAATTGGCTGCAGGACGAGCGCTACCCGATGCTGTCGGAGCCACGCCCCGAATATGCCGGCATAGTACTGGGCGAGACCTTTGGCAATTTCGCTTTCGCCATTGCCTGTCGCGTGCTCGGCTTGCGCGATCTTGGGCCGGCGCTGTCGCCATTCAATGCCTTCCTGATCCTCACCGGCATCGAAACCCTGTCGCTGCGCATGCAACGACATTGCGACAACACACTGGTGGTTGCCGAGTGGCTGTCGAAGCGCCCGGAGGTCGCCTGGGTCAGCTATCCAGGCCTGCCGGGTGACAAATATCATTCGTTGGCGAAGAAATATACGCCGAAAGGAGCCGGCGCTGTGTTCACCTTCGGTCTCGGGGGCGGCTACGACGCGGGTGTCAAGCTGGTGTCTAACGTGAAGTTATTTTCGCACCTCGCCAACATCGGTGACACCCGGTCGCTGATTATCCATCCGGCGTCTACCACGCATCGGCAATTGTCCGACGCGCAGAAGGTGCAGGCCGGCGCCGGACCCGATGTCGTTCGGCTGTCGATCGGGCTTGAGGATACCGCCGACATCATCGCGGACCTCGAACAAGGCCTAAAGTCGGCGTGAGCACAACCCGGTCCTCGGCACCGCCGTGTAACGGAAAGCCGCCGCCCGGAGTCGCGCCCCGCTGCCGAGTGCGTCAACGAGACTGATGCAACGATAGCGGAAAAAGGCGCCCACTTCATCGCGCCGATTCCTGAGGAATTCACCCGCATTCTCACAAGTTGCCTGGAAGCCATGATACTGCCCGCCAGCAGCTATGCTGGTCAGAATGCGGCGATCCATTCGATCGGCTCCTAGAGTTTCATGCCCGGCCGGGCGGATTTATCGGATGATGCCGCTTGTGCGGTCTGCCCCCGCGCGCTGGACAAGGGTCATGCGGCTTTCGTCAATCGTCTTGCGCAAGCGCGCGAAACCACCCCGCAGAACACCGTCCGCGGCGGCACTGCCCGGCCTCATGGGTGTAGAAATATCTGCGCGAGATCGGGCTTTAATTTTTCTTGAGCGTGCGTGCGACGTAGTTACGTATACAGCGCAACGTATCGGACGCGGCCCAGATTTCAGTCACCACCTTGTCAGTAGCCTCTCTGCTCCGCGCCATTCGTTCGGTGACCGCCGCACGCAGTTGCAGCTTGGTTTGCGCAAACGCCGGAGGCGACAACAGAGCGAGCTCCCGCGCTACCGCGATTGCGTCTTCCACAAGCTCATTTGGCTCAGCCAGTTCGTTGACCCAACCGCGATGTACGGCGGCCTCTGGCAGAAACGTCGCGCCGCTGAAGATGGTCTCGGTGAGAAAATAGGGCGGCGTTGCGTGCCGCATGATCTCGAAGGCGAGCGCCGGAAACGGTACGCCTACCAGCAATTCCGTTACGCCTATCCTCCCCCCGTCATTGGCCATGATGCGGTGGTCAGCGCATAAAGCCAAGACGCAGCCGCCGGCAATAGCATGGCCGTTAATCGCGGCCACCACTGGCTTCGGCCAAAAGAAGACTTCATCGTAAAGCTTGTGAAGCGTCGGCAGGAATTCGCGGACATAGTCGGCGCCGCCTTCGCTCACTCGCTTGAGATCGACGCCGGCGGAAAAGATCTTGCCCTGCCCGATCAGCACCACCGCTTTAGCGTCGGTGCGCCGCAACTCGGCAAGGCGCCCAGTCAAGGCCTCGCAAAATTCGATGTCGAGCGCGTTAGCCTTGCCGTGCGCAAACGTCAGCACGGCGATTCCGGCCTCTGTCGCAATGTCGATCATGGCGTAATCCTGGTCACGCCACGGGGCCAGAATCGCTCAGCATGCGCGATCGCGATTGTGAAGACAACGATGGCTAAGATCTGATGTGCAAGAGCCAAACCCAGCGGCGCCTCATAAAGCAAAGTGACGATGCCCAGTGCGGCCTGTATTGTGACAGCGCCAACCAGGAACAGCGCGCTCTCAAGCTCGTAGCGCCAGCGCCAGGTGCCATAGACATGCAGCAGTGTCAGGAGCCATATCCCGTCGGCCAATATACGATGGTTGAACTGCACCATGAGGTCATTTTCGAACCAATTGCGCCATAGCGGATGGATGAAGAATAGCCGGTCGACGGACGGCAGCAGGCCACCTTCGATCAACGGCCAAGTGTTGTATTTCAGTCCGGCGTCGAGGCCCGCCACCAGCGCACCCAGATAAATCTGCAGCAACAGCAGCCCGGCAATCGCCAAGCTGGACATGCGCAGCCAGCGCGGCGCTGAGCGCCGCGGATACAACGCTAGCTGCTGCGCGGTCCAGACGATAGCGGCATAGACGGCGCAGGCGAGCGTCAGATGGAAAGCCAGCCGGTATTGCGAGACCCTAACCAAAGTACTACCGGCAATACCGGACGACACCATCCACCAGCCAACCACTCCAAGAGCGACGCCGCTGCCGAAAATTAGCCACAGCCGCGTGAGTAGCGACCGCGGAATGGCGTTGCGCCAAAGAAAATAAAGGAACGGTAGCAAAAAGACCGCGCCGGTCGCACGCGCCAGCAGCCGGTGCATCCACTCCCAGTAGTAGATCACCCTGAACTGGCTGAGGCTCATGCCGCGGTTGAGTTTGTGGTATTGCGGGATCTGCTTGTATTTTTCGAATTCCGTTTGCCAGGCGCTCTCGCTCAACGGCGGTAGCACGCCGGTGACCGGTTGCCACTCCACGATCGACAGGCCGGAGACGGTGAGTCGCGTCGCCCCGCCGACTACCAGAGTCAGGAAGATCATCGCCGCGGCGGCCACGAGCCACAGCCGCACCGCGTGCACACGGAATTCCAGAACCGTTCGCCGATCGTGCATCAGGCTTGCTTTTCAGGAACCGCGCGGACCATATAATCTGCCGTGCCCTCCCGCAAATAAACTCAAAGTAGAGCTGGCATGCCCCTCCGAATCCGCAAACTGATCGGCACTATCGCGCTGCTGGTGTTGCTGTCGGCATGGGCCTTTCTGGCGATGGCCCTGGCGCAGTCGGTGCTCACGGATATTAATGGCGTCGTGGCAGCAATCTTTTACGTCGTTGCCGGGTTGGGCTGGGTGTTGCCGGCAATGCCGCTGGTCGCCTGGATGTCAAGGCCCGACAAAGCTATGCCTCCTTGACGCGACGGAAGTCGTTCCACATCGGTGTGCCGGCGTTTGATATCAATACTTTTAAATAGCGCTACTACTGGAATCCGCCGTTGACCGAGATGCTCCTGCAATGCGATCACGTGGCCGCTGAGCGCCCTGAACAGCACGCGCGTCCTGAACGTGGTCTTAATAACCCGGCGAAGATGCGGAAATCGACGCGGTGGATGGGCTAAATGCACTGGGTCGTGTTATGAGGACATTGCGCCGCGGATCTCTATACCTAGCGTTGGGTGCCGTCTTCGCGGTCTTGGCTACGCTTGCGGACGCCGCCATAGCGCAATCCGGCCCACTGGTCCGGATCATCGTTCCATTTCCGCCAGGCGGCAGCGCCGACGTTTTGGCGCGCGTTCTAAGCCAACAAATCGAAAAAACTACCAAGCAAACCATTATCGTCGAGAACCGTCCTGGTGCTGGCGCCTCCATCGCCTATGAAGTCACCGCCCGCGCTGTTCCCGATGGGAATACAATCGTGGTGGCCTCCAATTCTGTCGTGATTAACCCACTCCTGCGAAAGGTAAACTTCGACCCCGTTAACAGCTTCGCGCCGATCTGTAACTTAGTCGCATCGCCCCTCGTCTTCGTCGTCAGTAGTGCATCACCCTACAAAACAATCGGCGATTTGATCGGTACTGCAAAGGCCAAGCCTGGCACGATGACAGTTGCCGCACTCGGCCCCGCAACAACGCAGCACATTGCATTTGAAAGCTTTAAGCGCGCGACCATGACCGACATGATCTTCGTGCCTTATTCAGGCGGCGCACCCGCGGTGAATGCACTGCTCGGCCAACATGTGGATGCGGCACTGGTGAATTACTCCGAAACTGTCGAGCAGATCAAAGCCGGTAAGCTGCGTGCACTCGCGACCGCCTCCGCCAACCGTCTCAAACCCGCGCCGGAATTGCCAACCGTCGCAGAGAGCGGCTACCCCGGGTACGCCGCTGAGGTTTGGCTAGGCCTGCTCGCGCCGGCAGCTACTCCGGGGGATAGACTTACGCAACTTGCCGAATGGTTCGTCGTGGCCATGAAGTCGCCGGAGGTAGACGCCAAACTGGAGAGCGTCGGCCTTTATCCGGCGGTCCGTTGCGGCAATGATTTTGCGCATTTCATTAAAGCTCGAGCGGACGACTATGCTCGCATCATTCGGGATGCGAACATCAAAGTGGATTGATCGTCAGAGGAAATGAGAGAGGCCACCTCATTGGGTGGCCTCTCGAGCAGCAGTGCACCATTCGGATTTTTGACGACGGCCAGATAACCGTCCATCTCCGCTGCATCGATTGTCTTGCGAACCTGTTCGATATAGTGGTCTACGAAGTCGGGCCAGTTTTCCGCCGCGAAATCCGGCTCAGAGATAACCAAAGCGCCGAGAACAGCGACGGCGGCCTTAACTCTCCCGCTTGGCACCGAAAGCCTCTCCGCTTCCGTAATGATGGGCCAATACTGTGCGCCCGGCAGGTTTATTATTACCAGGAGATCAGACCGAGTCGACGGAGTTGGCCGACCCAACGATTATATTCAACGTTCGGGCCAAATACTTCTTCGAAAGCTGAATTCCACGCCCGATCGAACTCACTCGGCCCGTCAATCGGACACTGAAAATGAGCGTGAGTACGCAATTTCGGGTCTGAAAATATCTGAAAGAGCGCCTTAAAAGCTTCGTCAGAAGCGCGGTCGGCAGCGCTTTCGATGACTTTAGGTTCCTTATCGTTCACGGCCCCCCCTCTGAAAGCCGGCTGAGTTCACGTGATCTCGGTCATTTTTTGGTCCGCCGGCTAAGCGGTACTCGCACCGCAATCAAACTATCACATACCTGTCCGGGCTCGCCATCTTCATCGTGCCAAAATAACGCACCTTCTCGCAGCGTGGCGACACGGTCGCGACACAGGCCATGATGCCTTATTTGTCGAAAACAGTTTAGCCGAAAATAGTTCGTGAGTTCAGTTATTTAACTGGTCGGGGCGGCGGGATTTGAACCCACGACCCCCAGTCCCCCAGACTGGTGCGCTAACCGGGCTGCGCCACGCCCCGACCAGAACGGCGCGGACTATAGGACCGTCCGCGTTCGTTGTTTTGATTAGCGTTTCCGCTCGCATGTCGCAACCTTGTCGCAAGGCCTCAAGCGGCCCGCACCACAGCCTCGATCTTTGCCATGTCGGCGCGATCAGCTTCGATGTTCTCGGCCCCCGAGTGGGGCCTTTCTTTTTGGATTTCTCCATGGACGCCTCGCTGCCCTGCCACTCGTGAATTTCAAAACCCCAGAACCACGGGGCTTCGCGCGGCGCGTGGGAAATGGCCTTGTAGATGCGGCCGACATGCCGCCCCTCAAAGAGGACGTTGTAGCGTTCCGTGCAGCGGGCGTCGGGATTGCGCTTCAGGATGAGCATTGTTTCAGTTTAGCAAACGCGAGAGCTGAAAGGCGAAGCCGGAAAATGAAAGAGGCCGCCAATTTGAGGCGGCCTCTGCAGTCCAACTTAGCAGTACCTTTATCTTCCGCATTTGTTGTGTTTTGGGTCGCAGTTCCCTTCGCAACAATCTTTGTTACTGCTGCACGAGCTGCCGCGAGGCATGCAGGCCGCTATTTGAGTAGTGGGGCGCTGAATTTTTTGGATACGCTGGCTGCTGAGGATGCCGCCGTAACGGTATCATTGGCCAATGAGAATGAAGGTGACAGAACAAGCATTCCGATTACCAACACCGTTCCTGCGAGATATTTCTGCATTTGTTTCTCCCCTAATGGTTTCTGATTGCATATGAAGCGTACCGTAATCTTCTGGGGCAAACACTTTGAATCGGAAATGCGACTGAAAAAGCCCGATATTTACGCCCTATTTATGTGGCGCGGCTGACGCAATCCGAGCCACCAGGACAAGCCGCCCTTTAGTGAATCGCCTCGATCAGCTTCGGATCATTTTCGTTGCCAGCCCAATTGACCCGCCGCGACACCGGCCACAGTTGCAGCAAAGGTCACTCAAAATAACCGCTTCGTTGGCTTACATTGCAGATTGTAAAACGCCACACTTCTATTCCCATTCTGTAAGAGCGTGGTACCGCTTGCCTGGACTGTTCCGGTAATACGATCGATTGAACCGGTGATCGAGGAAGTGATGAGGTCAGACTTATTGATCCCGTGAAAGTCTATGCTGTTAGCGTCGATCGTTGTGACCGGTATTGGCGTATGAAATCCATTTAGGTCCAAAAAAAATCCAGATACCGTGTGGTGATCGAAATCGACGACGATTGATAAATCTGTGATCTTTGTATTGGCATGACCGTTTAAGGCGGTACCCGAGCACCCCAATGTCAGGGGGAGTGTCGATTGAACTTCACCAGTTGCCATGACGGGCAATAGCTGCAAGAGCGCAACGATTATTCGGTTAGTCATTGATTTTTGAATTCGTCGCGATGCTGCCGTACCAACCCTGGTGTGTTCATCGTCTCGATCAGGTCGAGCAGGTGATAGAGCCGCTCCGGGCTTAGCAAATGCTTCGCCACTGTATCAAAAGCCTCGATGCCGCCGACGTCCCTTATGGCGTTGAGCACGTCGATTACCGTGCGCGTCATATCGCGGCCGGCAGCTTCGGCCCGTTGTCGCGGTGGCAGGGGGAGAACGGTCGCCATGCAGCCAAGCGTCGCAGCTTTACAAAATGTCACGCAAGGCCGGTCGCCAGCCTGTGGATTTCCTGTGGACGATTGAGCGAATGGCTGTTTAATCGTCGGTGCTGGTGATTTGAATTCCCCTACCCATCCCCGTGATCGCCAGTGTCCCCGCTCGGGGCATTTCCCCTGGCCGCGAGCGGGGGGGTACACGCTGCCATGGCTCATAAGACCGGTTCCTCGCAAACTTGGCTTGATCGCGCATACCCGCATCACGTTGCGCTGCCGGCCGACAAGGTCGGGAAATTGCGAAAGCGTATTCTTGTTGCGTGCGCCGCATTAAATACCGCACCACGAACACGCACCGCGCATCACGATGGTCAGACATTTGTCATCTATCGCTTTGCTAACAAAACCGATGCGCAGGGTTTCATCGATTTGTTTGGCGGCGCGCTCGAATCCGCGCCGAACTCTTACGTGACGCGCTCTCATTTGCACTAAAGAA
>Ga0207765_100138_pt1 | contig 10796 bp, 10 predicted proteins | sample LuqExpMetageno59_FD_187817 | JGI IMG/M metagenome (GOLD analysis project Ga0207765, IMG submission 187817) | Tropical forest soil microbial communities from Luquillo Experimental Forest, Puerto Rico - Sample 59 (SPAdes) | ecosystem: Environmental > Terrestrial > Soil > Tropical forest ...
ATTGCGACCTCGCCCGTTTTCAGGATCAGCAGGCGATCCGTTTTCGACTCGGCGCTTATGACGCTTTCTCCAGCGCGGTAACTCACTAGCGGAATCAGCGCGACGGTCTTTTCATCTAGGCCCATGACACCCCCTTTGCGTCGCCCCGCAAGCTACTAACTAGCAGTCATAGCGAGCAACATGCAATACAAATGAACGAGGCCGCCAACTGGAGGCGGCCTCGTTGCTCTTACTCTCACAGCATGTGCGTGGAATGTCCGGAGTCGGGGAAACTACGTATTAGCGACGCTATTAAACATCCCTTTTACAGCGGTGCCGATGTTCTGCACGGCCAAGATGATCGCGATCGAAATTCCAGCAGCGATGAGACCATACTCGATGGCGGTCGCCCCGGAGTTATCTTTTAGGAAACGCAGGACAACCTTTATTCATTTTCGCAACGCAACGTAATCGGAATGTGCAAATTGCGCGACGGTCATTCAAACGCACAAACTCATCTCAACAAAGTGGCGCGCCAGCTCAACGAACGACCACGCAAGACCTTGGGATTCGCAACCCCAGCAGAGAGACTTAACGCCTGTGTTGCATCGACCGGTTGAGCCGGCAGCCATAGCGGACATTTATGTGTGCGCAGGATGCCGGCAGTCGCTAAGGGCCGGCAATTAGCACCCTGTTATTCTGGTTTTCTCGACTGACAGTCCGAACAATGGACGAAGCCGCGTGCCAAGAATACTGCCGCCAAAGGCGGCTACGAGCCAAAGCCATCCGTGTAGGCTCGCTGACGAAATCCCACTAAAGTACGCGCCGATATTGCATCCGTAAGCCAGCCGCGCCCCATAACCAAGCAGTAATCCACCGATTATGGCGGCGACAAGCGACCGTATTGACACTGACCAGCTTGGCGAAAATTTTCCAGCAAGTCCCGCGGCAATCAACGCACCAAGAATGATGCCGAAGTCCATTACAGAGGTAATGTCAGCGAAGATACTTTGCTGCAACGCCTGCGCGCGGGCCGGAGACTGCCAGTAGCCCCACGATGCCACATCAACGCCAGTTGTCGCGACGAGTTTTGAACCCCACAACGCGAACGCAGAGGTGACACCCCACGGTCTCCCGGCGAGATAGAGCGTTGCGAAATTTCCGATGGCAAGAGCGACAGCGCCAGCCAAGAGGGGCCACGGTCCCTGCAACAAACGCTGCCAGTGGCTGTGTCGCGCACCGACGCCATCGTCAAGTTGCCCGTGCCGCCGCTTTTCAATCCAAACAGTTAGAGCGGCAACGGCAGCAAACAGGCCCAAACTAATCGCCAGCGCCGGAGCCCAGCCAAAAATATCTATGAGTGAGACGGTGCCGATATTTGGCTGCGCCGACCACCAAGGCAAGTGAAGGGCGCCGAGAGCCGATCCGGCGATGAAAGCTGCCAGTGTTACCAACATGCGTGTGTTGCCGCCGCCGACAGTGTAAAGGGTGCCGGAAGCACAGCCGCCACCAAGTTGCATTCCAACGCCAAATAGAAATGCGCCCACCAGCACGGACAGCCCGACTGCGCCATATTCCCCGTGTACCGGTTGGCCAAACAGCGTTCCATGCGCCAAAGTTGGAAAGAATAAGATTGCCGCCACCGCGAGCATCAACATCTGCGCTCGAAGCCCCGCACCGCGACCGTCCGCGATGAACACGCGCCATGCAGATGTAAAGCCAAACAGTGCGTGATAGAGGACGAGGCCGAGAGCACCGCCGAGTACAAACAAAGCAGCTTGCCGCGACGAGTACGTTGCCGCCAGCGCAAGTGCGCCGCCTGAGAGCAATACGAAAGCGATAGCTACGACTTGGCGATTACTCGGTGCCTTATCAGAGCTTCGCTCCCAGTGAGCTGCTAACAAGCTTGCATCAACGGACAGATCGGTCATGGCGGATCCCTAAAGATATTATGGGGCCTGCTCGCCAAATAGAATTATGTTCTACTAACTGCAATACGTTAAGCAGAAAAAGCAATATCATCCTCTTTAAGCTGTAATCCTTGGAGCGCACGTTTTACCCGGCAACAGGAGCGTAGCAGGCAGTTTCGATGCACCCACTGCCTCTCACTCGGCAGCGACCACCGCGTCCTTTTGACCGGTGTGGCTGCGGATCGCGTCGTTGCGCCGACGGCGTGCCAGCGCATCCTCGCCGCCACGGGTCACGTGGAAAAGATCGAGCGCATCGGCCTCGTTCTCGCGCAGCGGCGCGATCGCCAGGTCGCTGTAGGACCAGCGGTCCGGCGCGCTCTCTACCTCCTTTTTTATATTTTTGAGCCGGCGATAGATCGACCAGTAGCCGCGTAGCTTACGCAGCGTGCCGAACCAGTAACGCGGATAGAACACGAAGGGGCTTTCCAGCGGCAAGCTCGGGCGACGATCGCGCCGGCGCTTCATGCGCAGCATGCCACCTTCCAGCGGATGCACGTTCTCGAACGGGATCATGGTGTTGAACCACAACAGCGACGACCGCATCGAATTGAGTAGACCGAGCTTGTTGGCGCCGACGCGGCGTAGGATCGTGCGCAGGTGTTCGGGCGTGTAATAGGCCTTCCACGCCGCGTGATAGGCCTCTTCCCATTCGGCATCCGACATTTTCGGATGATGCGAGACCCGATGGGTAAGGTCGTATTTGTTGAGGTCGGCATCCATCCAGATGCCCTTCTGCCAGAGCACCTTGTGGTCCTCCGAGCCCGGCAAGGGTGTGAGAAAGAAGAATTCGAGCACGTCAACCGGGAGTTCGCGCTTGATAACCTCGATATCGCGCAGGATCGATTCCTTGGTGTCGCCAGGGAAGCCTAGGATGTAGCCCGCGAATGTCATCGCGCCATATGCGCGCCACTTCTGCAACATCTCGCGATAATCGGTGATCTTGTTCTGTCGCTTCTTGGCGCCAATTAAGTTATCCGGATTGATGTTCTCCATGCCGATGAAGACGCGACGCGCGCCGCCTTTGGTCGCCTTCTCGATGAAATTCGGAATCTTGTGGCAGAGCGTGTCGACCTGGATGACGAAGCCGATGTCCATGCCTTCATCGACTTTCATCTTGATCATTCGGTCGCACAGCTCTTCCCAGTGGCTGTTGCGCGCAAAATTGTCGTCGGTGATAAAGAACCGATTGATACCCTGCGCATAGTTCTCGCGCACTGCACGCTCGAAATCGTCGGCGTTGCGAACGCGGCTCTTACGTCCCTGCACGTTGATAATGGTGCAGAACGAGCACTGGTAAGGACAGCCGCGTCCGAGATCGAGGCTCGAAATATTACCTGAAGTGCGCTTTACGATCTTCTTAGGTAGCATCGGCGCGGGCTGGCCTTCGAGCGACGGCAGATCGCTCATGTGGTTGTAGATCGGCTTCAGCTTGCCGTTGTAAGCATCGCGCAGCACCGCATCGAGCCGGCCGTCTTCGGCTTCGCCGGCGAAAAACGAGATGCCCATAGCCTGCGCCGCCCGCATTTCCATTGGTATCTCCGGCAGCATCGCCATGCATCCGGAGATATGGAAGCCGCCGATGCAAACCGGTAAGCCGGCCTGCAGGAACGGGCGCGCCAGATCGACGGCGCGTGGAAACTGGTTGGATTGTACGCCGACGAATCCAATCAATGCCTTGCCGCCGGCGCGGCGGACCATGCGGATGATGCGATCCGGTCGCACCCGACGGTTGGTTTCGTCATAGGTGTGCAGATGCAACACCACGTTGGGACCAAGCGCCGCGCGGCGCTGGGCGTCCTCTGCAAGCCCGTTCAGGCAGGCCAGCGTATTGGACGGGATCGCGGACCGCCACCATTGGATCGGATAGCCGTCGTCGTCGTAGTGCGACGGCTTGATCATCACGAAATGGAATTGGTTCGCGGCGCGGGTCACGGTGACGTTGGACATGGCCCCCTCTGATGTGGGTCGGATAATACCGTGTTGCCCGCAAACTGCACGCATTTGTTATGGCGACCGCCTTGGTCATTAGCAAGCGAAGGTAGCATGGTGGGTCAGTAAATCCCCTCAGTGCCTGCTGTGGCATAGGCGCTAAGAATTATCGTTCGCGACTTAGTTATAGTGGTTGACCGTAAATGTCGGCACATCTTCCCCGTGGCGCTGCCGACGGAGGGCGGCGAATCTTCAGCGTCTTGCTCGCCAGCCTACTCAGCAACGGTGACGCTTGACGGGATGCTCCAGCTAACTCCCGAGGGACCCTCTTTCTGAGTGCAACTCCAAAAAAGCCAGGTTTCCTTTACCTAACGGGATTCAATCAAGATTTTTTTCCCAGCCGATCGGTGACGCCGTCGAGCCACGCAGCAAGCACATCCACCACGTCTCCAAGGACCTGCGTATCTTTCCGGCCTGTCCGCACCGGTACATGAAAGGAATGATCGGCATCCGCAAACAGCTTCAACGTTGCAAGGGTGCCGAGCTTTTTGCAAAGCGGCTCAAGTTGATCGAGCGACGCCAATGCATCACGGGTGCCTTGCAAGAACAGCATCGGGATTTGTACGTCAAACAGATGTTCTGCCCGATCCTGCGATGGACGGCCGGCCGGATGAAGCGGAAATCCGAGGAACGCGAGTCCCCACACGCCTTGCAGCGAAGCTTTCGCCTGCGTTTGTGACGTCATCCGGCCGCCGAACGATTTGCCGCCGGCAATAAGCGGAAGTTCCGGTAGCAAACTCAGCGCCGCCGCCACGGCGGCGCGGACCGTTGCTTGCGCCACTTGAGGCGGATCTGGTCGCCTGGCGCCACGCTCCATGTAGGGAAACTGGTAGCGCAAAGTGGCGACGTCGCGCAGTGCGAGTTTCCGCGCCACATCTACCATAAAAGGATGATCCATTCCCGCTCCGGCGCCATGCGCCATCACGTAGCAAGCCCGTGCCCGGGGTGGCGTTTGCAGCAAGCCGGAAACGCGAACGGCGTCGTTAACTGTAATGCTGATAGGTTTGTCAACGACAGAAGACATGAGTTTTCTCACTTAAGGATGGGCCGCAGGTCCTCGAGCTTGTCGAAGAGGTGCCAGATGTAGTCGCGGGCGCCTTTCTCTCGGTGCGGATGCAGGTCGGCTATTCTTGGATCGTTGCAGTAACTGTCGAAGGCAGCCTTCGACGTCCATTCGACGAGGATCATGACCGTGCGCGGCTTGATATCTCCGGCTGCCGCCTCGCGGAACTTGCCAAGCGCCACGACGCGCCCGCCGTGCGCCTGCACTTCCTTGGCCGAGCGGCGCGAATAAGCAAGGTACTCGTCGCGATCTGCTACATTGAAGAGGTTGAGGGCATATACTGGAGCGGACATCGGAGCCTCCAGGCGTTTCTGGGCATCTGAGTGCCGTTTCTATCATTGCCGTGGGGCAAATGTTGTAGCGGGCGGGCTATAAGATTAGCGGACATGGGTTGACTGTTAATGGCCATGCTTCTGAAGTCACACTCGCCCTTCCAGAGGCGTATTGTGAACGGTTACGATACGTGTCACGGGCCTTGGGAGTTGAATGAAGCGACGCGCACCTTGCTTGACAGAAGTGTGAGGAACTACGTTAGCTGGTGCGCCTTATAGTTTGGAGCCGCCAAGAAGCTCGATCAAGATCCAAAAGCGCCCGCTACAATGTGCAGAGCTACTGCGCTACGCGCCTCTCACTAGCGCTCCCAAGTGCAGCTTTCTATTTTCAGATAAACAAGAGCCCCGGACATTGCCGGGGCTTAGTTTGTGTCTCCAAAAAAAGCTACGCACTCAAAACCGCAGCCCTCGGCCTGCGTACGAGACGGCCTTCTTGCATTCTTTGAACAGCGCGCGCGCCGACGCACGGTATTCTTCGCTCTTTGCGTATTTCTTATAAATCCATCGGCTGTTGTTCCACCGACGCAAAACTGTGCCCCACAATAGGCGACCTGTGATTGATCGTCTTGGAATGATGACCGTCCAGAGATGCCAGGCCTCCACATAGGAAGGTCGTGGCTTCGGGACTTGCATTTGAATAACCTCTTGCCTGCTTGCCATAGTGCGGAGCATTGTGGATCACTGGCGCTGGCTCGCACGATAAATGTCATTCACTCTCATTCAATTGGATTTCAAATTAATCGTAAGGAAACTCTTAATCGCTGCGGGAAATCACCTCTGGCAAATTGCTGGCGAGCCAATTGAAGAGCCGCTCCGTTATATCGGCTGGAAGATGCTCGATGAGGAAGCGCCAATCGCTGGTCGCTGAGCAAGGTCCCGCGATATTGTCCCAGGGGACAATGTCGACCGAGTTGGCCGGGCTTCCGAAAACCTGAATATGATACCTGCGGGCCTGTTAGTCCCCCCGGGGTACAAGACGAAGCGTCTTTAGATGACCGCCAGTAATTCGCGCGACTCTCGTTATGGCGACCTGCAGCTGGGTCGCCGCCATTAGAAAATCAATACTTCAGCAATCGCTCAGTTAAAAATTAAGTTAAATCTCCAATGGCACGTGACGATCAAAGCCGAGAGCTTTTTCCAGCAGCAACGCCGTACCGAGCAGTTCGGCATCGCCATGTGGTCGCCCAACGAGCTGAAGTCCGACGGGTAATCCGTCCTGAGTCAGGCCGCAGGGCAATGAAATGGCAGGACACCCAACCAAGGTAATGACGAAGGTCAGGAACATCCAGTCGATGTAAGTTGTCAATTTTTCGCCCGCGATCTCGACAGGGAATCGTTGCTCAACCAAGAACGGAGTGACCGCGACAGTGGGACATATAAGCAGATCATGGGAATCGAAAAATTGAGCAACGCGATGAAACAGCCTGTGCCGCTGGTGCTGCGCCCGAATGATCGCGTCGGCAGTGAGGCTTTGGCCTTTCTCGATATTCCATACGATATCAGGATTGATGCGTTCACGTTCTCGAGGCAGCAAATCACCGCGCACATCAGCAAAAAGAAGGGCGCGCAACACCTGAAAGCAGTCTATCGCGCCGGAGAAATCTGGTGCCTCGTCATCCACCACGCAGCCCATTTCTGTGAAGCGTTGGGCACCTGCTACACAAATCCTCCGGACTTCCGGATCGATGCTGCGCAGGCCGAAGTTAGAACTAAACCCAATGCGCCGAGGCGGCCGCGCGTGCCTGAGCGCCCGCTGGAAGCCGCCCTCCGGGATTGGGCGGGATAGCGGGTCATGTTGCGTCAATAAAGCCATCGCATCCAACATCAGCGCCAGATCGGGCACGTTGCGCGCCATTGGGCCGTCCACCCACAGGCTGTCGAAGGCAGGCAATCCATCGCCTCGCGGCACTACACCTGGACTGGGGCGCAGGCCAACAATGCCGCAGAAGCTTGCGGGAATACGTAGCGATCCGCCTAAACATGAGCCGTTCGCCAGCCAAACCTCACCCGCCGCGAGCGCAGCAGCAGCGCCACCGGAAGAGCCGCCGGCAGTACGGGCGCGATTCCATGGATTGCGCGTGACACCCCAGACAGGGTTGAAGGTGTGGCTTCCGGCGAATTCCGGCACGTTCGACTTGGCGAGTGGAATCGCCCCGTTGGCACGGAGCGTTGCGATCGTGCGGTCATCTAATGGTGCACGGTAGTTGGCAAAGATAGGCGAGCCGTAGGTGGTCAACTGCCCAGCTACGTCATTGTAATCCTTGACGGCTATCGGCAGTCCGGCAAGCCAGCCAGGGTCGTCGCGACTCTCACTCCTAAAGCGCTTTGCATGCTCACGCGCCTCGTCGAGGAAGCGGATCGGCAGGGCATTGACCTTCGGTTCTACGGCGTCGATCCGCGATGCTGCGGCATCCACAAGTTCTAGCGGGAAGAGCTCACGCTTCCGTAGTTTCGTTACGACCTCGGTCGCGGTGAGGCGCCACAAATCATTCATCAGAGCTATCGCAGCGAGCGTTCCTGACCGGCCCGCACTGATCGGTGACAGTAAAATAAAATATTAGCTTAGGGTTGGCTTGGGCACCAGAACTGAAGTCCGCTGCAGCCACCAATGGCACCGTGTTACCAACGCGCAGCTCGTCACCAGGTCATCTTGTCATCTTATCACCTGGACTGGTGTGCGAAGATGGAAAGTGCAAAGTTGGCACGATGACCGGTGGCGTGCGAACGTTCCGTGTACATCGTGCATCCATTTCGCCGTCGGTAATCCAATTGTTGGTCCCACTAAAGGACGTCGTAAACGTGGCTAATGAAGCGCTACTGCCGCACTTTATAGACGACGTCGTGCTCGCGCACGTGCCCGTCTACCTTTAGGCCAAAATCGTCGTTTGGGCCCACTTCCGTCGCTGGGGCGTGATCGACTTCGAGGGACTCGACACGTTGGCTGAAATCAGTGGTGTGCCCGCGGATGTGGATCATGTCACCAACGCGCAGCGTACCCGACTCGAGCCGCAAGATCGCGACGGACAGGTGGCCGTAATAATGGGTCACGACACCGATACGTTCCTCTAGCAGAGCAGGTTGCGCCGGCTGTGCGGATCGACTAGCCAGTGCCGTTTTGGCCCCGGCCTTCGCGGTCGGTCTTTCTTTCTTGGGTGATGCACGCCGGACCTGCGCCTTCTTCGGCGGCTTTTTTTGGACCGTCTTAGTCTTCGGGGGCTTCTTGCGCTTTGTCTTGGCCTTGCCTTTGGCTTTCTTTCTTGTCGCCATTTACAGCCTCCCTAGCATGCCGCCGAAGGAAAAAGATTACTAGCTTAGTCACGCCGTGGTTCATGCTCGAAACTCCACGGCAACGCAAGGGATATGCCGGTTGGTAAATACTCCTGACCCATTGATCCCTATCATTGCATCCATGACAGCCACCGTTACGCGAAAATACTTTCGACCATCCGTAGGGAGTCGAAAGATCAAGCTCGTGCTGTTGTTTATAGGTCTGCTGCTCACATCGCGATTACAGGCGAGATGGAAGTCGGAGTAAGCATCATCTCCTTACGTCGTGTGGTATGGAAGTCAGCGCGGTAGTGATGTTGGTAGGTGCTGTGATGAAGCCGATGCGGTACCGTATTACGATAGCTAGACCTTTAACGCAGATCGCTCGGTCGCATTAGATAACGCCGCACATATCGCCTCTTGCGGCGTGGATCCGCTGCCCTAACCCCCACCGGTCACGCAGCCTATGCCAAAAGGACAGGCTGTTTCCGGCAATTACTACCAACATCCGATTGTGACTTCCAACCTTGGAGAGGCGACCATAGAGTTCAGCTTCTATCGCTGATGCCCGAGGCCGATTCCAAGCTTGAGCGCCTTCTGGCGCAGGGCACCGATGGTGCGTTTCATCTGCTTGGAAATTTTGACCACCGGTGTCTTCGCCTTTGAATGCGCCTTTAGCGTACGATAATCGTCTTTAGACCAGCGTACGCGTCTTACAGCTTTCTTATTTGCCATGTAGCAGCCCCCTGGTTGCAAATGTGCCGAGCACAATAAGGCGCGAAGTACTTTTTTGCCTGTGACGAATTTCACGGGAAAATGAATTTTGCTGCGGATTCTTGGGGGCTCAGTGGTTAAACGCGCTGCTGAATATCTGCTCTGGGAGGTAAAACGGGCAATGCTGAGGACTATCACCAACGTTCGCTTTTGAAGCCAAAGCGCGCGTTGGCGGAGGTCAACCGGCCCACTTCCGGAGTCCTTGTAAGGATTGATACGATGTCCTGTCCTGAGCCTCGGGGCCGACGATGCGGCGGCGCGAGTTCATTACACTGATAAGCAGCGCAGTAGCTAGTCGGCCGCTCGCAGCATTTGGACAACGCGGAGAGCGCGTCCGGCGGATCGGCGTGCTGATCCCATTTCAGGCCGATCCCGAAACGCAAGCTCTCCTCGCCGCGTTCAAGCAGCGCTTTAAAGAACTCGGTTGGACCGAAGGCGGCAACGTTCACATTGATTATCGTTTTACTGATGGGAATCCTGAACGCACTCGTGCCGCGAGCGCTGAGTTGGTTGGACTTTCGCCTGATGTCATCCTTGCTTACGCAAACCCAGCTGTCTCGTCGCTGATGCAGGTCACCCAATCGATACCCATCGTATTTACACAAGCGTCCGATCCTGTCGGGAGCGGTTTCGTTTCGAACCTGGCGCATCCCGGCGGCAACATCACGGGATTCCCTAGTTTCGAGCCAGCGATCGCTGGGAAATGGCTAGAGGTGCTTAAGGAGCTTGCGCCAGGAATAAGGCGGGCAGCCATCGTGCACCATCCGAGTATCGCGGCCAACGTGGCATTCGTACGGGCAGCAGAGGCGGCCTCATCTGCATTCGGGGTCGCGGTCACGGCGGCTGCCGTGCGCAATGCAGCAGACATTGAGGAAACCGTCACAAGATTTGCGCAGGAACCGAATGGCGGCCTCATTGTGGCGCCAGCTCCGCCCACATTTGACAACCGCGAACTGATTGTCGCATTGGCCGCGCGGTTTCATCTGCCGGCCGTCTACTCGTACCGCTTCTTTGTCACCAGTGGTGGGTTGGTGTCGTACGGTATCGACGGAAGGGATCTTTGGCGGGACGCCGCAGTTTACGTCGACCGGATTCTGCGTGGGGCAAAGCCGGGAGATCTCCCGGTGCAGTTGCCCACGAAATACCATTTGGTGATCAACTTGAAAACCGCCAAGGCACTTGGGCTCAGTGTGTCCTCGCAATTTCAGCAGCGCGCCGATGAGGTCATCGAGTAACGGCCAGCGAATGTCCTTATTGGACCTCTATAAAAGAAGGCAGTTCTCCACCACGGGAGTAATCCCATGAGGCGGCGAAAATTCATCGTCACACTTTGGGGGCTTGGACGATAGCGCGCGTGCACAGCGGCTGACGCCTCGCTGAGTTGTTAGTAGCGACCCTTCTGAAGAGTTTATAATCTCGTCT
>Ga0207765_100143_pt1 | contig 10582 bp, 8 predicted proteins | sample LuqExpMetageno59_FD_187817 | JGI IMG/M metagenome (GOLD analysis project Ga0207765, IMG submission 187817) | Tropical forest soil microbial communities from Luquillo Experimental Forest, Puerto Rico - Sample 59 (SPAdes) | ecosystem: Environmental > Terrestrial > Soil > Tropical forest ...
TTACAGCCCAGCGGTTTTTGTGCTTGGGCCAAATCCCCGCTGAGCCAGCGCGCTCGTGAGGATGTCCGGCAAACGGGTCTGATCCGTCAGGCCTGGAACGACAGCGGCAAGGTTTATGGCTACCGCAAACTCCATGACGATCTGCTCGATCAAGGCGAGGCCTGTTGCCCTAACCGGGTAGCGCGCCTGGCCAGGCTGGCAGGCATCAAGGCGCAGATCGGCTACAAACGGCGCCCCGGCAGCCCGAATGGCAAGCCATCAAGCGTTGCAGCCAACACGCTGGACCGGCAGTTCGACGTGGAAGAGGCTGATCGCGCCTGGGTTACAGACATTACCTACATCCGCACCATGGAAGGTTTTGCCTATCTGGCTGTCGTGCTTGACCTCTACTCCCGCCGCGTGGTGGGCTGGTCGATGCAGAGCAGGCAAACGACCGAGGTCGTCCTTCAGGCCCTGCACATGGCAGTCTGGCGGCGCAAGCCAAAGGGGAGGGTGCTGATCCACTCGGACCAAGGCTCGCAATTCACTAGCATGGACTGGGCTGCCTTCACCAGAGCCCACAATCTTTAGCATTCCATGAGCCGGCGGGGCAACTGCCACGATAACGCCGTGGCCGAGAGCTTCTTCAACCTCCTCAAGCGTGAGCGCATCCGGCGGCGCACTTACAAAACGTGTGACGAGGCCAGACAGGACGTGTTCGATTACATCGAGATGTTCTACAACCCGGTGTGCAAGCATGCCAGGAACGGGATGCTCTCTCCCATGGAGTTCGAGCGACAACAGATTTTGAAAGCAGAAGGCGTCTAGAAATCTAGGGGCTATTCAAAATCTAGGAGCTATTCATCCTATGATGGCTATTCTGGAGCCGAAGAGATCGACATAAAATCCTTGTGCACGTATGACTGGGTCTATGAGTGAACCCTCCAAATTTGCTTTGGTGCTCTTCCTGCCCGATGCCATGCGCCTGAATTTATGGAGTGAGTTCTCCCAGATTTTGCGAGAGTGTGACGCCTCAGTCCGTGGCGCCATACCGATCAGGCTGACGCCCTCGCTGCATGCTGAACTTTATCGTGAAGCGCTGCGCAAAGAGTCAGGAGATGACCGAGTACCTGCACGGTGGTTGCTACCCCAGCTTTTTGAACTCGATATGGGTGTTGCGGCTCTGGCGAAAAGTGACCGTCCCGATCTGCAAGCGAGGCTTGGCGGAAGAAAAGGGTCTGCCAGACGGCAAGGTCGCCTCGAAAGGACAATTCGAGGCGCCTCTCCGTTGGCGGAACGTGGTTTGTCGCTCGTGCATATGCCCGACTGCGAAGAAGAAATGCTTCGGCAAACTGGACTTCTGTTTGAAGGGGTTCCTGTCAGCGAGTTGCTACGGAGCAGGGATTCCACGTCCCTCGTTTCAGGCGATCTCGGCAGCCTGAGGGGGTATTTGCCCCTTGATCGCGAGACGACACCCTGGGGATTGCCCTTGCGGCTGATCGAACGAGTGCTGGCGACCTTGCTTTGGGACCCAAGGGTGGTCGCGGATGAAGCGCTTGCGAATGCCTATCGCGCTCAGGTCGATCACTCACGTGAACAAGCTCTTGGCAACCTTTGCTCTGGCCATCTAGCCGCAATGTTGAACCAAGCCGCAGGCCCAGAATGTATCGCCGCCTGTTCCGCCGCTCAAGCGCACCGGTTGACCGGGCGATATTGGGATCTGCTCGGGGCAGCCTTGTCGTTGGCGCTACCAAACCGCCTTACGATGCTGGATGGCCCGCGGATCGCAGAGACTCTCAGCCGACATAATCTCTTCCTCGATCCTTGGGAAAAGCACTGCCTGTCAGTTTTTTGCGCCTTTCCCCCCGATCTCAAGGGTTGACGACGATCACTGTCGTTGCGAGTGTAGCAATGTCGTAGTTACGACGGCGATACGCGCATTTGACGATCCCTAGCGAGATTACACATGGCCTTGGCACCGACCCAGGATCTTTTCACTGAACGCTTGAGTGCCAATCGCAGTCAATTGTCGCCCACCGAGCAAGTGGTGGCCTCTTGGATTGAGCGACACCGGATCGAAGCGCTGGCGCATACCGCGGTTGATATCGGCGCAGCCGTCGGAACCTCCGATGCTACGGTTATCCGGGCGGTCCGGGCGCTGGGATTTAGCGGGCTGGCCGAATTACGGCATGTCATAGCCTCAAGCCTTCAGGAAAACCCTGAAGCTGCGACGCGCCCGGCGGTTCGTGAGGTGGATCAGGAGAGCGATGAGGCGGTTGTCGAAGCGATCGCCGATCAATCCTCGGCGATCCATAAATTGGCCTCGCCTAAGACGATTGCGGCCTTGGTAACCGCCATCAAGGCTTTGAACTCCAGTGAGCGGGTCTATGTGTTTGGCGTCGGACCTTCCGAGTTTCCCGCTCAATATGGTGCCTTTCTGCTAAACCGATATGGTCGCGAAGCTCACTCCATTCATTTGACGGGCATTCGCCTCGCTGATCAGCTTATGTATCTCAAGCCTAGCGACGGATTTATCGTCTTTTCGTTTGGTCAGGCGTTCCAGGAGGTGGCGTCGGTTATTCACGAGGCGCGCAGGCATGGGACACCGATTGTCCTCATTACCGATCTTCCCGATAACAAGTTTGCGGCCCATGCGGCCTGTACGATACAGCTGCAGCGCCCTCGTGTGCATGGGCTCACGATGAATGGTCCGACATTCGTCCTGGTTGAGGCTTTGGCCCTGGGGCTGGCAACGGCAGATCCTGAGCAGCTTCGCCTCGCTCGTGAGCGGCTCAACGAATTGCGGGCGGCAGTCGGTGGTCCGAGAGTACGTTAAGCCAGCGGAGCGTGGAGCTGCCGCCCGGTGATACGGATCACCAACTGCGGCTCCGCACTCATCTCATCGGGAAACGGCCTCAGGGATGGTTGCTTGAACTTGAACTGCGCGAGCAGAAGAAGGCTATGAAGGGCACCGGCTATCAAGGCACCTATCGCTGCGGCAGGGCCCTTGTCTTGGGCAGCAAGCAGCACTGGCAGGGCCAAGGTGAAAGCCAGATTCATTATTCTTCCCAGAGGTACAATCGCGGGTGCCTGGTTGACCAGCAAGCGTGCTTCCAGAATCGCAGTGAACGAGCCGATCAAAGCTGTCCCGCCAATCCCGATGGTTGCGGCTACACCCTGAGAGGCGAATGCTGGGGCTGATGTGAGGCTGCATAGGCAAAATGAGCAGAGCGTGAGAACCAGCGTGGCTATGCCCGTCAGTTGGAACGTGGCCTTGAGTTTTCTTGCATTCGCGGCGACCCTCGAGTGCAGCGCTTCCGTGTAGAAGGCGATCGCGAGAGTTGATGCAGGCTTGCTTGCGGCCTTAGCGACTGCTGTGATCAGGCGAAACGCGCCTAGAGCCGAGGTGCCGCCGTTCCAAGCGATCGCCAACAGAAGTAGATCCGGCGCGCACAGCCGGAGCGCTTCGCTGCTGCCGGACAGCCAGTAAAACCTGCTTTTCGCTTTCTCAGTGTCGATCGCATCTGAAGAGGTCATGTCAGAGGGAGGCAGGGTGGGACGATGGCTCAAAGCCGCAAGCCAATAAAGTCCCGTGATAACTCCTTCGGAGATGACCCATCCGGTCAGCACTCCATTGATGCCAAGATCGAACACGATGGTGGCGGCTGCGACCAGTAGGCGTAGGATAGGTAGCAGCATATCGAGCATCGCGCATACGCTGAAGTGCTGAGCGAGGCGCAGAAGGCCGCAAGGAATGCCTCTTTGGGATGCCAGCAGCGACAGGCTGAAAAGCATTGCTGTCCCATGCAAATCGTCGGGTAGGCCAAGGTGAGACGAGAACAGCGCAATCGCCACCGCGCAGATTGCGCCACCGATACCGCCCACCGCGAGATCTCGGGCAGCGACCCAACGGCACATGGCGAAGAAATTAGAACGGCTCGTTTGCCTGCCGTAGCGCACGATAAACCGCCAAGACTGAAATCCGCAGACGTGAGACACGCCCTGACCGATTGCCAGAATCAGGATCAGAGCATTGAAGCGTTCAATGCCAAGAGCGGTGGAAAGGACCATGAGATAGGCTACCGCACATACATCGCCAGCGATCTGGCCTGACCCGAGCCAGGCGGCGTTGCAGATAATTCGAGCAAACGGGGCATCCCGCGTCAAAAGCACGTGCTTTGCCTCGGAGAATGCCCAATCTTTTGCCATGTCGGTAGGGCCTGCTAGGCCGGTCCTGTGAAATTTCCGTGACGGGCAGCCGAGCGATAGCTCGACTGCCCGTTCGCACCCCGTGGCGTCATTAGGCCCGCGCGGGGATTGACTGGCTCGGCCCGATCAGGGGAAATTGCCGGGCATCGAAACGGTGTTGAACTTACCCTCCCGGATCGCGTCGCGGAACATGGCGTAGGTCGCATCGTTGACCGGAACCAGCTTCGGCTTCCAGAACCAGCCCTCCGGATCGGGGATCTGGGACAGGTCGAGGCTGAGCAGGGCCTGGGTCAGCTTGGCCTTGGCCGAGGCAGAGAGCCCTGAGCGCACAACGATGGGGTTGTAGGGGATGGGCTGGGACTTCCATAGCACACGGTAGTCGCTTGCCTTGTAGTTGGGGTCCTTCGCATTTTGGTCTTCGACGCGCGTGTTGATCTCGGCCGCGTCGACGATACCGTCCTTCAAGAACAGGAAGGTGTATTTATGGCGCATGGCGTAGACCGGCACCACACCGGCGTCAGGGTCGAGGCCGGCATGGCCCAGTGCATAGCGCGGGAAAATTGCGCCAGTGTCAGAGGCGGTGTCGGAATACCCGAACTTCTGCCCTTTGAGATCGGCCAGCGTGTGGTACGGAGAGTCAGCCTTCACGACAATGCTGGCGGTCTCCGAGTAGGGCGCGGTGCCCTCCTTGTTGGAACGGGTCGCCACGGCCTCGGCCAGGCCCTGATCATGGGCCAGAACATAGTTGGACGAGCGCATCGGGCCGAAGTCGAACTTGTCGTCGCGCAGATCGTCGATCTGGCCATTCAGGCTAGTGGCGATATGAATTGCGATGTGGCAGCCAGTCTTGGCCTCCATCATCTTGACGAAATAGTCATAGGCCTTGGTCGGATCATCAACCTTCACATAGCCGGGCGCGCCGAAGGTGAGGGTGCCGTTAGGGCAGATATCGTTCGTCTTCTGCGGCTTTGAAATAGCGGGCGACGCGCCGGACAGCACGACGACCGCTGCGGCGCCAAGGAGGCGCAGCACGGGCGAAATGGACATTGGTTTTCCTTTCTGCAGGTTTTGGGAAGAGGTCAGGGCAGGAAGGACAGGGTCACGAAGACGCTGCGGCCCGGTTGGGTGAAGAAGAGCGGGGTGTTATTCGCTGTGAGGGCCGAGAAAGCATTGACCTTCTGGCTGTTGAGCAGGTTCTGGACCTGCAAGTTCAGCTTGAAAGCGGGCACTTTGCCCACGCCATGTGCCCAGGTTCGGCCGATGTTGACGTCGAGTTGGTTGTAGGAGGCCAGGTGCTGCGTTTCACCAACGTCGCCAAAGCGCGCGCCAACCCATTTGTCGATCAGCGCTGCCGAAATGTGGTGGGCATTGTACAGGATGCCGCCTGCTGCCGTTGCATCGGGGGCGTCAGCAACCCAGATATGATCGCTCTTGGTTTTCGCACTGTTCAGGCTGCCATTAGCATAGAGACTGACGCCGTGGCCGATGCGCCAGGTGCCCTCGGCCTCGATGCCCTTGTAGACCACGCCTCCGGAATTCACATAGGCAGTGTCGCCGTTGGACAGGGTCGTGCTTTGGATCAGGTTCTTGAAATTGATGTAGTAGAGGTCAGCGGCCAAGCTGAGATTTCCGGCGCTATAAGCGGTACCCGCTTGATAGTTGACCGTCTGCTCGGGCGAAAGCGTGCTCTCTGAAGGGTTTTTGACGTACAGATAATCGATGTAGGGCGTGAGGAAGCCCTTGGCGACCTGTCCATAAACCGACCAATTAGGGCGAATTTTGTAATTCGCCGAAAAAGAGGGAAGGGCTGCTCCGAAATTGACGGAGGCATCGAGCGGCTGGCGTGTGGTCCGGTTGACTGCAGCGTGGATCGAGCGTTGCGAGTAGGCATAACGCACGCCGGGCGAGAGAGTCAGTCCATCGATGGGGTGTACATCGACCTGTACATAGCCCTGCAAGCTGTTGAGGGAGTCGGTCAGATTGCCTCGAGTTTGCGTGCGCGCAGGATTTTCGATCGTGCTGGGCGTGTAAGTGACCGCGTATTGGGTGCCGAGGTGATCGACATGCTCGTACCAGCCACCGATTTGCAGGTCGATCAGGCCGCCCTTGCGGATAAAGCGCAAAATATCGCCGTAGGCGCGATAGGTGCTGCGATCGATACGCCCAGCCACATTTGCGGCCAGAGTCAGCGTCCCATTGGGGTCCGTGCCGTTGCGGTTCGTACGATCGACGCTGTAGGTGTAAACCTGATTGGAGAGCGTGGCCTTGTCACTGATCTCGTCGCGTACGAGAACATACTCGACGTCATTGTGGAGATTGGTTCGGTTGTAACCCCAGTAGGCCTGCGATTGTTGATTATTGTTAAGCCCATAGCGGTTACCCAGCGTGGCGATTTCGCTCAACGTTGCACCGGGGAGGCGGGGCTGATTGCCGCTGTTGTACATGCCCGACAGGGTGACCTGAATCTGGGCGCTAACCGGGATGATGGCCTTGGCGAACAGGTTGGTCCGCTTGGCTTTCGCATTGCTGAGATAGCCGTCGCTGTAGACGTGCTCGGCGTTCAGCATCAACCGCGTGTCGCCAAGCGCAGCGATTTTACCTGAATTGAGCTCTATGCCGAACTGCTGAGTATTATAGCTGCCATAGCCGGCATATGGCGCGACAGACATATGTTGCTCGGGCTCTTTCGAGAAGAGCGACACGGTGCCGCCGAAGGTCGCCTGCCCGATGGTCGAGGCCGTGCCTGGTCCGCGATCAACCGCGATGCTGTTGAGGTAGCGGTTGGTGAACCAGCTGGCAGTGTTGTGGGAGAAATTTGTCGAATCCGCCCAAGGAATGCCGTCGAAGGTCGTGTTGAACTGGCCATCGGTGAAACCACGGATCGTCAGGCCGGAGCCGTTGCTCAGACCCACTCCGTTTGAATTCTGTGAGTCGACGCTGGGCGTGATCTTGATCGACGTGTCGTAATTGCCGGTAGGCGCCGTGGAGTCATGGATGAAGCTGTCGCTCACGACCGACATGGGTTGCATGGCATTGACAAGCACGCGGGTGGGCGGCGTCTTTGTATCTGTACGACCTCCGGTGACGACGATCTCGTCGGTAGGAAGTGCCGCGCCCGTCTGTGGATCCTCGGCGGGCTTCGCATGAGCAGTGGCGATGATTGCCGTGGCGAGAAGACTGCTCGTACCGAGCAATCGCGAAAGGCGGGTCAGGCGTGGGCAAAAGCTGGCCTGTGGCGATCGGTTTAGCAGGGAGAGTCGGATGAGCATTTCGGCTTCTCATATGCTGTGTCGACTGAGCGACGTTTCTGCCTAATTCGTCGCTATAACTACAATGTGACATTTTGATGAAGTCATGCCTACAGCTGTCAATCCTCCGCAAAGCCGTTGAAACACCGATAAATGATTGAATATCAGCTGATAGCGCATTTTTCCGCCAAATGTTGTTTACGCTACAAAAATCAGCATATATGTCGTTATATCGACGATGACCCAACATTTTCCCCCTTTGTCGACTGGGATGGTTTCGGCCATGCTCCTTCTCGTTCTGGCGCCCTCGACGGCGCGGGCTGACGCGGCCGCTCCAAGCGGGCCGCCAGCGATTCCCGCGCAATGGTTGCAATCTCAGGTTCCTGAGTCCGTTTCAGTCGGAATTCAGGACGGATCAGGCTGGTGGCGCATTTTTCGCGACCCCACGTTGGATCGCTTTGAGGCGCGGGCTCTTGTTGGTAATCGCGATGTGCTCGCGGCGCTGGCGGTGGCTCGCGAGGCGCAGGCCAACGCCCGGATCATGGCGGCTCCGCTCTATCCGTCGGTTTCGGCAGCCGCGACCTACGGCCGTGGCACGCAATCTGGCACAGGCGCGCGGGGCGTCGAGCTCTACGGTGCATTCGATCCCGACATTTCGGGTGCAAACCACGCCACCCGTAATTCGGCGCGTGGTGCCGCCCAAGCGAGCCAGGACGATGCTGCGATGGCATCGGTGGATCTCTCCATTGCCGTGGCCTCAACCTATTTCGAGCTGATAGGGCTCTCGCAACGTATCCATCTGGCCGGCAAGATTGCCGATGATGCCTCTCGGCTCCTTTCGCTTATCGAAGCCCAGAAACGGCTCGGTGCAGTATCGGATCTTGATGTCGAGCAGCAGCGTAACGCGACCGCTGCTTTTGCGGCTGCGGTTCCAGCTCTTGAAAGGCTGGCAGCTGCCGACCGCCATTTGCTGGCCACTCTTACCGGCGAAGCCCCTTCTGCTGATGCTCTGCCTTCCATCAATCTTGACACCCTGCCGCTGCCCGCCGCGCAGCCGGTTAGTCCGGCCGCCTTTCTGGCCGGTCGGCCCGATGTTGCCGCAGCCGAACGCCGGATGGCTGCCGCACGATTCGACGTTTCTGCGGCTCGAGCGGCGTTGCTCCCGCACCTGTCGTTGGCTCTGGATGGCGGACTCGGGGCCGATTCGGCCCAAAGTCTGACCCCCGGTGGGCTGATCGGCGGCCTCCTGGCCCAATTGGCCCAGCCCATTGTTCAGGGTGGTGCGCTGCGAGGCAAGGTGCGCTTCAGCCGGGCGAAGCTTGAGGAAATGACCCAACGCTATCGGCAGGTAATGATCTCCGCTTTGCGGTCGGTCGAGGATGGGTTGAGCGATCAGGACAGATTGTTCGCCTACGAGCGTGAGACGGATGTCGCCGTGCAAAGCGCCCAACATGCGCAGACCTTGGCGGAAGCTCGCGTACGGCTCGGCAATGCGGATTTCACGACGCTGCTGCTCACTCAACGGGCGCTCTATCAGGCTGAGGACACGCGACTGCAGATTCGGCAGCAGCGGCTAACTGTGCTGGCCCGACTGCTTGCCGCCTGTAGCGGCAGCCAACTTCCTTCAGCGCCCGTTACGACGCCGGCGCTCTCTTCCCCATCATATGCGCGCTGACCCTTCGGGCGCCTACAAACTGGTTGGACAGTGACAACAATGCCTAAATCTCGCTTGCGCTGGTGCGCTCTGATTTCGGTGCTGCTGATTGGCGGCGCTGCCTTTTATCATTTAAGCTCGGGCGCGGCGCACAAAGGCGGCAAGGGCGAGGAGCAGATCCCCGTCATGCTGGCCTCTGCTACCGAAGGGACTCTGCCTGACACTATTTCAGCGCTCGGTACGGTGCGTCCTCGCAATGTGGTCACCCTTCGGGCACGCGTCGATGGTGCCATTACGGCTCTGCCCTTTCGCGAAGGCGATCTAGTCCGCCAAGGGCAGGTGATCGCGCACATTGATGCCAGGCCCTATGCGGCTGCACTGAGGCAGGCTGAAGCCCAGTTGATGCGTGATCGCGCAACCATGGCCAATGTCGCTGTGGACAAGGATCGCGCTGTCAAGTTGGCAGAGATCGGTGCCGGCCCGGACCAAGCAGCCAAGACCTTATCTTCGCAATTGCAAGCGGCCCATGCCACGCTAGCGGCCGATATGGCGGCGGTCGATGCGGCAAGGCTCAACCTGTCTTTCACAACCATCACCGCGCCGACATCTGGCCGGGTCGGGCAGAGGCTGGTTGGTGTTGGCTCCGTGGTTCGCGCCTCTGATCTTACCGGCATTGCGACGATCACTCAGATAGATCCGATCGACGTCCAGTTCCCGCTTTCGGAGGATCGCCTCGGCGAAGCGGTGAAGGCCCATCGTGATGGTGCAGCGGTTACTGTGCTGACCCGGGATGGGGCAGGGCAACTGGCGGGTGCCAAGCTCGATTTTCTCGACAATGAGGTTCAGCAGGGCACGGGACAGTTTATCGCTAAGGCGCAGATAACCAGCGGGGCGGAGCAGCTGTGGCCGGGGCAGCTGGTGTCTGTCCGCATCGCGCTGGGGATGGCAAAGGGTGTCGTCGTGCCGCGGGCCGCCGTGCAAGGCTCTGGCGATGAGGCCTATGTGTATGTCGTCACGAACGGCAAGGCGCAGATCCGCCCTGTCCGGATCACTCTGAGCGGCATGGACAAGGGTATCGAAAAGACTGTGATCGCCAGCGGGCTGAAGGTCGGCGAAGAGGTCGTCGTCGACGGCCAGAGCCGGTTGAAGGCTGGAGCCAAGGTTGTTGCGGCAAACTCCGGGAAGCGGGAGTCGGGCCAGTGATGGAACGCATCATTGCTGCGGCAGTAAGGCGCCGCACCGCGACCACACTGCTGACCATCGGTTTTGCTCTCGTCGGGCTCATCGCCTACGTTTGGCTTCCCATCGCCCCTTTGCCGCAGGTTGAATTCCCCACATTGAAGGTCGATGCACATTTGCCAGGGGCGAGTGCGGAAACGATGGCCTCTTCGGTCGCCAGCCCGCTCGAGCGCTATCTCGCTACCATTCCGGGCGTGCGCGAAATGACCTCGGAGAGCTCACTGGGTGCCACCAATGTGGTGCTCGTCTTCGA
>Ga0207765_100152_pt1 | contig 10275 bp, 11 predicted proteins | sample LuqExpMetageno59_FD_187817 | JGI IMG/M metagenome (GOLD analysis project Ga0207765, IMG submission 187817) | Tropical forest soil microbial communities from Luquillo Experimental Forest, Puerto Rico - Sample 59 (SPAdes) | ecosystem: Environmental > Terrestrial > Soil > Tropical forest ...
GTGGCGTACCTCATGCCCAACGGCATCCTGCAACAGCAACCCGGAAGCGGCAACGACCACAATAATAGTCCGATTCACCTTCACCCTCCGTTCACCCACTCGGCGACCGCAGGCATAGTTTCCACCTTAAGCCGTGCGCGTAGCGGCGCTTCGCGCTGTTCTTTCTTTAGCTGCGCTTCCCGCATTTCGGAGGCGAGTTTGCGATGGCTCTTGGTGTGCGTCATTGCGTCATCGTCGGCCCGAGGCGCACGCACCGTCAATGCCCTAACAATCGCGGGTGTCATCCCCCAGAATCGGCCCCTCCGATATTGAAGCTTCGCCGTTAGAAGGGCAAGCTAGTTGGCCCTTAGCGGATGGCCAGACCATGAAGCACGCGTTCAAGAAAATCCTCAGAACGTTGTTGATTGGGCTGATGCTGACGATTAATGGCAGCATGGCCCGTGGGCAAAGCCTACATGATAAATGCGTCATCAACCGAGCCGTAAGCCCGGACGAAGTAATTGCAAGCTGCACTGCAAAGATCAGGTCAGGCGCAGAGAGCGGTGAGAGGTTAGCATACGTCTTGGCAATTCGTGCGCGCGCGTATCGCTTCAAGAAAGACGATGACCAAGCAATCACGGATGCCACTGAAGCGATTAAGCTCAACCCCGCCTACGGTCTCTCTTATTATGTCCGCGCTCAGGCTTACAGTCATAAGAAGGATTACGATCGTGCCATTGCGGATTACACGGCGTCGCTCCGAATCCGGCCGAGAGATGAAATAGTCCTGCAAGAGCGCGGCCATGTGTATCAGGCAAAGGGTGATTACGACCAAGCCATCGCGAATTACGACGAAGCTATCAAAATCAATCCAAACTTTTCATGGGGCTTCAATGATCGCTGCTATGCACGCGCTATCGTCGGCCGCGAATTGCAGCAGGCGCTTTCCGATTGCAACGAGGCGCTACGGCTTGCTCCTAATTTGGGGGCCGCTTACGACAGTCGCGGGTTTACTTATTTAAAGCTAGGTGAATATGACAAAGCGATTGCGGACTATGATGCGGCATTGAAGCGCAACCATAATAGTGCTGGCTCATTTTATGGCCGCGGTCTTGCAAAGCAGAAGAAAGGGAGCATGGCGAGTGGTAACGCCGATATCGCGGCGGCCAAAATGATCCAGGATGATATAGCGGATGAGTTTGCGGGATTTGGAGTGAAATGACCCGCGCCGAGCCTTGCCACGCGCGTTGTTCCTGTCCCAGAGGACAATAGCGGACAAATGTCCCAAAACCACTGTTTGTCCCAGCGCGGCCAATCGCGCTGACGAATTCATTGAAGTGCATTGATGCGCGCATTGAGCTCGAGCTGGCGATCAACCCCAAGACCGCAAAGGCGCTCGGCCTAGCAATTCCGCCGTTATTGCTCGCCCGCGCCGACGAGGTGATCGAATGACGTACCGTCACTTCCGCTATTGGCCTTTTGCAAACTATCGACTTCCGACACAGAGACTTCCCGGATCAGTCAGAGCATCTTGGCGACAATCTTCATCATGTCTTCTGACGAAAAGGCTCGCAGCGATTCCGTGCGAATGTTGCCCAGTGCGCTGAGGCTCAAGTTAAGTGCTGTGGCGGAATGTTCGTCTAGAGCCTCAACGATGATTACGATGTCGTACCGTCCTTGAGTCCAGAATATATCCTTCACGGTTGCTCCAAACGTCTTCGCCATTTGCTTGAAGGCTTCTGCTCGTTTCGGGGAGTCTTTAGCGTTTTTGACGCCCTGATCGGTGAACTTGGCAAGCACGACATAGGTTACCATCGTTGTTCTCCCTGGCTGTTGATTTACCTGCTATGCCGCTCAAAAGGCTCGCACACGACGAAACGCCTTTCGTGTACATTTATGTAAAACAGCAAAACTGGAAACAGCATTGACTTGGATCAGACAGGCGCGGGTCTTGCAGAGTGCTATTATCGCGCCCGTTATGATGACCGAGGGTTAGAGAGATGAGGCGACGCGAATTCCTCGGCGTGCTCGGTGGCGCAGCAGTGGCGTGGCCACTCCGGCACAGGCGCAGCAGCCTGCACTGCCGATCGTGGGTTTGTTAATGGCGCTTCCGCTCAGAGTTACGGGCGAGAATTGGCAGCTTTTCTCAAAGGACTGAGCGAAGCCGGATACGTTGATGGCGAAAACGTTGTGGTTGAATACCGCTGGGCGGATGGCCAAAACGATAGGCTGCCCGGCATCTTGGCTGAACTAATTCATAAGCAAGTGGCTGTGATTGCTGCAACGAGCACCCCTGCGGCGCTCGCGGCAAAGGCGGCGACCACCACTATTCCGATCGTCTTGGAAATGGGCGGCGACCCGGTCCAACTCGGCCTTGTGGCCAGTCTTGACCATCCAGGCGGCAATGTCACAGGCGTTACTCAACTGGCTGTGGGGTTATCGCCCAAGAGGCTGCAGTTGTTGCACGAACTTCTTCCTCGCGTGCGCATCATGGCATTCCTTGTCCACCCGGACGATCCCTTTATTGCGGAAAGCCAATCCCGCGAGGTGCTATCTGCAGCCCGAGACCTTGGGTTGGAACTCCATGTCCTGAATGCCAGCAGCGTAAGCGACCTTCATGCAGTTTTCGCAAAGCTGACCGAAATACGGGCAGGCGGGCTCGTGGTCGGCGGAAGTGTTTTCTTCGCCAGCCATAGCGAACAGCTTGCCGCGCTCGCCGTGCAATACGCCATACCTGCAATTTATGCGTCTCGACCGTTCGCTCCGGCCGGGGGCTTGATGAGTTATGGATCGAGCATCACGGAGTCGTACCGTTTGGTAGGCGTTTATACCGGCCGCGTACTCAAGGGCGACAAGCCTGCCGATCTGCCGGTTCAGCGGGCAACCAAAGTCGACTTGATAATAAACCTCAAGACCGCGAAGACGCTTGGCATCACAGTTCCCAACACACTGATAGGACGCGCCGACGAGTTGATCGAATGAAACGACGCGAGTTCATTAGGCTTCTCTGTATTGTTCGGAGAAAGAACGATAGAAGGTGTCACGATTTGATTATGAGGCGACCGTTATGGACCACAGTTCCACATCGGCCCAATAGGCGTCTGCGTCCAACACGGACCAAATCCGCCACCATTCCAGCGCCCCCGAAAGAAACCCGGCCAGGCGGGGCCGTAATATTGCGGACCGTATAAACGATAGTAATGCGCCTCACGCTCGCGTTTGCGTTCAAGCATTTCGTGTGGGGTAAATCCGGGGAGAAAGCCATAGCCGTGCCAATGCTTGGTCTCATGGTGTTTCTTAATTTCTGGCGCCGAGAGTGCTGGCATGGTTTGTGTCAGCGAGATTGCGGCTAGGATGATAAAGCGGAACGGACCTCGCATTGAAACTTCCAGTCTTTGCAACGTTGATTGTACAAAAATAGATCACAAATTTAATCTCGATCATATGATTGCAATCATATTCGCGGTCATACAAGCATTGCTAGAAGGCATAAGGCAAACCAAATAATTTAAAACGAGGTGTCCGATGCGCAATCCGACAATATCCATACTCATTGCTTTGGCGTTTGTTGTTGGGGGTGCAATGCTGGATGACTTACTCGCGCAGACATCTTCTGGTCAGTCGATCGAGCACGAGCGCGCTGACGGCCATCACATGAGCAGCCACTCTGACCAGGGCTATCAGCACTCCTTCGGTCAAGCCGAGATGTGGGCCAAGGAGTTTGATGACCCTGCCCGTGACGCTTGGCAGAAGCCTAACGAGGTTCTGGACGCATTACATCTGGAGCGGACATCCCGCGTGGCCGATCTTGGCGCCGGTACTGGATATTTCAGCGTGCGGATTGCCAAGCGTGTGCCCGAAGGAAAACTATTTGCCGTCGATATCGAACCAGACATGCTACGGTATCTTCGTGAGCGTGCGCATCACGAACATCTGGACGTGATCGTTCCGATACTTGCTAGTGTCGACAGCGCCAATCTTCCCGAGCCGGTCGACCTCGTTCTGGTTGTCGACACCTACCACCACATTGACAACCGGATTGCCTACTTTGCCAAATTGAAAACATCGTTGCGGCCTAACGGACGACTTGCAATTGTGGATTTCAAGGCGGATTCGCCCGACGGACCACCGCCCGAACACCGCGTTTCACCTGAAAAAGTAAGTGCTGAACTAAACGCGGCCGGTTATTCGCTCGTCGCGACCCATCAGTTCTTACCCAGGCAATACTTCCTCGTGTTCCAGGGGAAGGCATCGTAAACATCACGCTGTTATTTTAGGCGAGTCGCATCTTGTCGCCTGCAACGAAAAGCCCTCATAAAAGCCGGCTCTTGAATTATCGCAGTGCAATCGCTTTGGTGATTGCCAATACGATCGGGACGGGCGTCTTTACTACTTCCGGCTTTGCACTCGCTGATCTGGGCGACCCCGCATTCGTCATGCTGGCTTGGATGGTCGGCGGCCTTTATGCCCTAGCCGGTGTCATCATCTATTCGGAATTGGCTAACAGATACCCAGAGTCTGGCGGCGAGTACACGTTCCTGCGGAACTGTTTACACCCTGCGCTTGGTACGGCCGCCGGATGGGTTTCTCTCGTCGCTGGGTTCACGGTGCCGATTGCAGTGGCGGCACTTGGAGCAGAGCTTTACCTGTGTCGTGTCCTAGGCGTGACCATTGCGGCACCGTGGATCGCCACCGCTGCGGTAGTCGCACTCGGTCTGCTTCATGCTTTGATGCCCGAGAAGGGCGTCTCATTCCAGAATGTCGCAGTATTGATTAAGGTGTGTGTGATTACCGCATTCATAGGATTTGGCGGCATAGCAGCCGTCGCGACGGCAGTGGTCGCGCCGACGCCGGTGGCGAGCACATTCTCACCTTTGGCGTTTGCCGGCTCGCTGGTCTGGATTTCATATGCCTACTCAGGGTGGAATGCTGCTGTCTACGTCACCGGAGAAGTGGAGGGCGGAGGTGTAGTCGTCGGACGTGCCCTATTAGCGGGAACTGTGTTGGTTATTGCTCTTTATGTCGGCGTGAGCACCGTCATTCTTTATGGCGCTCCGCAAGAGCAACTGCGCGGTGTCGCGGAGTCCGGTGCGGTGGCGGCTCGGGCGCTCGGAGGGACTCATGCCGAACAAGCGTTGAGTTGTCTGATTGCCTTGGCCTTACTTACCTCTGCCTCGTCGATGATTTTAGGCGGACCTCGTGTCTACGCCCGAATGGCTCAGGACGGCGTTTTGCCGAGGGCCTTGGGACGCCTTCATGGCGACTATCCGAAAACAGCCATACTTACCCAAACTGCGCTCAGCCTGTTTGTTGTTTGGGCGGCCGGCCTACGCGAACTATTGGAATTTGCGGGCGTCACGCTGAGCCTGTCGGCGGGTGCGGTCGTCGTCGGATGGCTTTACCAGAATGGACGTTCCGCCTTTTCTTGGCGGCGACTTCTGCCAGTTGTGGCAGCCGTTTTCTTCCTCACCGCGACCGTGGGAATAGTGATCGCCACTTTGGTGATGCGGCCCGTATCAGCGATTGCCGCGACGATTTTGATTAGTTTCGGCTTGGCAGCACATGCCTGGGGCAATCGGCAAGTCGGCCCCAAACTAAAACGCGGAGAACTCACTTGCCTATAATGTCACCGTGCTATGCCTGATATATTACTGTCGAAGCCACGGTTCGACTTTCGACTTTTTCAACACAATCGGCCAAGTGCTGCCGTTCCAAACATTCGTCTCTGAGACGAAGTCGCAAGGATTCGGCCAACAAAGTGGGCCCCCCCTGGAGTCCTGCTCAACAAGAACTGTGCTGTTGTCGGCATTCAGTCCTGCGACCGGGTAAAGGGCACAAAGCGTACGGGGATAACGGAGCGCGTCTTCGTCTGCCCCGGTGCGATCTTTTCGACGACCGTGAGCTGCTGTATGGCGGACGCGAGTCCCAGCGGCATGACGAGCAGGCCACCCACCTTGAGCTGCTCGATCAGCGGCGGCGGTACATGCCCGAGTGCAGCTGTCACGACAATTGCATCGAACGGGCCGCACTCCGGCCAGCCATAGTAACCGTCGCCAACCTTTACGCTCACATTGTCATAACCGAGGCCTTCGAGCGCTTTCGCGGCGGCTTCGCCAAGTGCAGGTACAATCTCAATGGTACAGACCCTTCGCACCAGCCGCGCTAGTACTGCGGCCTGGTAACCTGAGCCCGTGCCAACTTCCAGCACAGCATGGTCGAACTTGACCTCAGCGAGATGAGTCATTAGGGCGACTATGAACGGCTGCGATATTGTCTGGCCCTGGCCAATGGGAACCGGCATGTCTGCATATGCGACCGAGCAAGAACCCGCGGGGATGAACCGATGGCGTTCCGTTTGCTCCATGGCCTTCAGGACGCTCTCCGATATGCCTTGCGGTCCCAAAACAGCCACGTCGGATCGCACGTAGGCCCGGATGGTTTCAACCATCGCGGCGCGTTCGCGGACACATTGTGCGTCTTCTGCCATTGCTTCAGGTACGACAGCAATCAGCACGAGCAGCAGCAATGTCTTGATCATCGTGTGGCCTCCGGGTGTCGCAGAACTGCCGCCAGTAGCTTTTACGGTCGCAATCAGGGGAAAAGCAGACATGGTGCGGACATCGCACAATGTCTGCCTTTGACAGCGGACGTTACACGTACAAGTCCAGCGGGGCGGAGCTCATCGTCGTTTGTCCGACTTCGATGAGGTATCCATCCGGGTCTCGCATGTAACACCGCAATTCCCTCGCATGAACTTTAGGCTCCGTAATGAATTTCGCGCCCCGCGAAGACCAGAGGTCGTAGTACCGTCTGATATCAGTCACGCGAAGGTTCAGAAAGATACTTAGGATGTTTGGATCGCGCGGCGGCGAAGCAAGGACTTCAGGCTTGTCGTCGGTCGGGCCACCGCCGACGTTAATAGTGAGCCAAATGTTGCCCAACCTTAGAAACGTTGGCTCGCCCTCGCGCAGCACCGTAGCGCCGAGGACGTCCCGGTAGAATGCCACTGATCGCTGTATGTCTCGGACGATGAGGGTATTCGTGACCACAAATTTGAGTCCAGTACTCGGATCAGTTTGGGACATCATGATTGCCTCCTCTTCGAGCGAATCTAATAAAGCACCGCTATCGTGCTTTGCAGGGCTGTCACGCGGAACCACTAAGCCCCGTCTTGCATTTCCGCCATTGGCCCATCTCGGACATGCCACGCAGACTTAAGAAACTTCCACTTTCGGGGGCAAAGCAGACATTGATCTCCCGTTGCTTACTGTGACTACGGGGCCTAGTGAAGGCGGACGCACATTTGTAGCTATCTGTGGTCGTTTCAAACTTGGGTTATTGCAGCGAATGGAAATCAGCCTCTATACTTTTGACATGCGACGCTTTTGGAGCCTTGGAGGACGTCGCACCATTCGTTCGCTGAACATCATCCCTCGGTCCCTCTTGCAATAATGCATGATGCTTCAGGCACCCGCGATCAGTGACTTGCACGCGGTGCGCACGAGCGCGTCGAAGCTTGCGGCGTGGGTGCGCGGTATTGGCGTGCGGCAGGTGCGCCTCACCTGCGGTCTGGTGATGTTCACCTATATCTTCTCACATTTCTTCAATCACGCGCTCGGCAACGTTTCCTACTCCACGATGGAGTGGTGGCTTACCAACGTCCATGTCGCGTGGTGGCGCATCCCCATCGTCAACGCGACGCTCTACGCTGCGGCCATCGTGCATTTGTCACTCGGGCTGTGGGCGCTCTATCAGCGCCGGCATTTCCGCTACACGGCGGCCGAGATCACTCAGCTTGTGCTGGGCCTAAGCATTCCGTTGTTGCTTTGCATCCATTTCGGCGCCGTGCGCGTGAGCACCATGTTCGGCCACCCGGTGCTGAATTACGGAACTAACCTCTTCGCCTTTTGGGTCGTCAGGAAGTACATGATCGCGGTGCAGTTCGTGCTGCTGACGATCGCCTGGACACACGGCTGCATCGGACTTTATTTCTGGCTGCGCCTGAAGCCGTTCTTCAAGAGAGCATGGCCGTTTTTGTTCGGTGTCGCAGTGGCGCTGCCGCTGTTGGCCATGAGCGGCGCCCAACAGGGCGGCCGAGAGGTCACGCGCCTCGCTGCGGACCCACAGTGGCTAAAGGAAAACTATCGGCCGATCCCACCTGCAAAACGCGAGGTAATCGACGAGATCACCGAGGTCTATTTCCCGATTATCTATTTGAGCGCGATTGGGTTTGTGTTCCTCGCACGCGGCGTGCGGTCGTTGAACGAGCGCCGGCGGGGTATGTTCACAGTCACCTATCCGAACCGGCAGGTGCGCGTGCCGAAAGGCATGAGCGTCCTGGAGGCAAGCCTGCGCTACAGGGTGCCGCACGCGAGCGTCTGCGGCGGGCGCGCCAGATGCTCTACCTGCCGCGTGCGTGTCGTCAGCGATAGGTTGGCATTGCCGCGACCGTCCGGGCGCGAGGCTTTCGTATTGGCGCGCGTGGGCGCCAGCAGCGATCCGTCGATCCGGCTCGCTTGCCAATTGCGGCCGCAGAGCGACGTGTCGGTCATTCCGATCTTGCCGCCGCATGTTGGCGCCGATTTCGTGCGTAACCGCCAGCGCATCAATATCGGCGAGGAGCGTTATCTCGTCAGCATGTTCGTTGATATGCGCGGCTCGACCAGCTTGTCAGAGGCGCGTTTGCCCTTCGACGTTATGTTCCTCATCAACCGCTTTGTCGACGCCACCTCGCGTGGCATTAGCGAAGCGGGCGGCCAGCCGAACCAGTTCGTGGGCGATGGCGTGCTCGCGCTGTTCGGGCTCAAGACCGACAAGGCGACAGCCTGCCAGCAGGCCCTGCGCGCGGCCGCGCTGGTTGCCTCCAACATCGCGCATCTCAATCACCAGATCGCGACTGAAGTGCGCCAGCCAATCCAGTATGGCATCGGGATCAATGCCGGTGACGCCATCATCGGCGACATCGGCTTCCGTGGTCACACGGTGTTCACCGCGCTCGGCGATTCCGTCAACGTGGCGGCGCGGCTGCAGGACCTCAGCAAGACGCTCGATTGCAAGGTCGTGGTGTCGGACGAAGTCTGCAAGGTTGCGGGGATACCGGACGACGCACTTTTGCGCACGCAGGTCGAGATCCGCGGGCACGACCAGCCGATGATCGTGCGCACGGAAAAAGACCCGACCGTGCTCGCAAGCCTGCTCGTAGCTGCCTCCGCCCACTTAGGCGATTCGTCGGCTATTGACCTGCAGGAGGTCGCGGAAACTTAGCACTCAATGTCGGTTAACATAGCAGACATCGCAATCGCAGCGACGGATGTCCGCTTTGGAAGAGCGGACATTGAGCCCCCTGGATGGAACGAAACGAGAAGTGCGCGTGTGCTAATTATTCGCATTCAGAACATATTGCGACTGGCGCACGGTAACGTCTGGAATGCTTTTTGAGCGCGTTGAGGTCCCTAAGCGATGACGCCTATGCGGGGGTAGGGGGCGATCTCGGACCGAAGGTTTGGTTTCACGCCGCAGAATGAAAATCTTTCCGCAAAGCGGCATTGCGGAAGCTTCTGCGGCACGGTCGCGCCCGACATATCACGAAGCGAGACTGACAGCGCTCAGTTCAGCGCCGCCATCACCACTTCGCCCAAACCCATTTCCTGAGCCAGCTGTCCGGCCGCCCGCTTCTGCTGCTCATCGAGCACGGCGACCAGGGGCCGCGCAGCCGAGGCCAGGCGAGCGATCGTGGCGCTGTTGAGTGCGATCGAAACAACGCGCTGACTTACCCGGTGGACGAAGCCGCCTGATTCCGGCTCCTCACGGCTGGCCAACTGTCGCAGTGCAGCTTCGACGGGATGCCAATAGCGCTCCTGTTGCGGGGTCAGGTGCAGCACGGCCCGAATACGCCCGACGTCAATGGCGGCGAGGTGCTGCGAGGATGCTGCATAATCGGCGGCATAGCTCACGGTGTTCATCGGCAACAGGCCGAGCATCGCGAGCAACACGCCCGCGCAGACAATCTTCTTCATCCTGAGGTTCCCGAAATTGAAATGGTTTATGAGTAGTCGTCAAAGCTCTTGGCCCTTATGTAGGTGGAGCTTCTAAACGCGGCCTGTCTAATGCTGCCAAAGATTTGTTTTTAGCCGCCAATCTCTCGACGCGCAGCTGATGCCCCCTCCAACTGCTGCGCCCCACGCCTCGCGCGGCGCGTGAAAAACGGCCTTGTAGATGCGGTCGACATACCGCCCCTCAAAGAGGACGTTGTAGCTTTCCGAGTACTCGGCGTCGGGATTGCGTTTCAGGATGAGC
>Ga0207765_100156_pt1 | contig 10164 bp, 7 predicted proteins | sample LuqExpMetageno59_FD_187817 | JGI IMG/M metagenome (GOLD analysis project Ga0207765, IMG submission 187817) | Tropical forest soil microbial communities from Luquillo Experimental Forest, Puerto Rico - Sample 59 (SPAdes) | ecosystem: Environmental > Terrestrial > Soil > Tropical forest ...
ATGAAACTGGTCGAGGTGATCGGCGGCCTGCGCAGTGACCCGAGGCTGGTCGATGCGCTTACCGCCTTCGTGCGCCATATCGGCAAGCATCCGGTGGTCGCGGCCGACACGCCTGGTTTTGTGGTCAATCACGCTGGTCGCGCTTTCGGTCCGGAGGCGTTGCGCATCGCCGCACAAGGGATCGCTTCGCCGCGCGAGGTCGATCTTTTGATGAAGGAGGCAGCCGGTTTCCGCATGGGGCCGTTCGAGCTGCTCGATTTAATCGGCGCCGACGTCACCCACGCGGTGATGGAGAGCATTTACGAGCGCTATTACGAAGAGCCGATGTACCAGCCCTCGGCGCAATTAGGCGTGCGGGTCGCCGGCGGATTGCTCGGCCGCAAGAGCAAGCAGGGCTTCTACAATTATGATGGTCCGCCGGCTGCCAGTCCGCCGACAGTGGAGGTTGCGGTGCAGCCATTGCCGGCGTCGGTCTGGATCGCCGACGAGGATGGCGGCCGCGAGCTCGCCGAATCGCTCAAGGGCGCCGGCATTAAGACGCAAGTCGGCGGTAAGCCGAACGCCGCCGTGTGCTTTGTGATGCCGCTCGGCGAGGATGCCACCACGGCGATCGTGCGGCTCAAGCTCGATCCCGCGCGCACGGTCGCGGTCGACATGCTGGGCAATTTTAGAGGTCGCCGCACGCTGATGAAAACACCCCTCACGACGCCGGAAGCCTTGGGCGGTGCCGTTGCAGCGCTCTCGGCGACGCAAGTTGCGGTCACCGTGATCAACGACAGTCCGGGCTTCGTGGTGCAGCGGCTCTTGTCGATGATCGTCAATGTCGGCTGTCGCATCGCCGAACTGCGGATCGCGGCGCCCGTCGACATCGATACTGCGGTCGAGCTCGGGCTGAATTATCCGAAAGGTCCTTTGGCGCTCGGCGACATGCTCGGGCCGCGCCGCGTGCTGGCAGTGCTCGACGGCATGCAGGCGGTGACGCACGATCCGAAATACCGCGCCACCATCTGGCTGCGCCGGCGCGCACTGCTGGGTATTTCACTGCTGAAGCCAGATTAATTGCGGAGATGGTGGTACAGGCGGGTGGACTTGAACCACCGACCTCTGGTTCCACAGACCAGCGCTCTAACCAACTGAGCTACGCCTGCACGAGCTCGTAGCAACGAGCCGCCGGAACCTAGGTTCAGGGGGGCGTTTTGGCAAGCGGCTTCGACCGTATAGTAAAAACCCGGGCGCGAGGCCCGGGCTTTGTTTGTTCAATTTGCGGAGCGTTACGCCGCCTTGCTAAAGACGTTGCTGAAGCTTTCCTTCATCGGCTCGGCGGTCTCGGTCGCAACCTTCTGCGCGTGCTCGGCCAATTCCTTGGCCTGCTTAGTCACGGCGTCGAATTGCGCGCGCACGTAAGCGGTGGCGAGCTCGACCACTTCCGAATAGGACTTAGCTTTCAGTAATGCGGTGAGCAGGTCGAACGCCGCGTTGCTGTTGGTGCGGGCGTTCTCGACCAGCTTAAGACCGTAGCCGGAGCAGCCCTTGGAGGCGGTCGAATAGGTCTCCTCCAGCGTCTCGGTGGCTTCCTCAGCAGCGCTCTTCATCTTTTCGTAGTTCTCCCTGGCCTGCGCGATCGCTTTCTCTGCAAACTCGCGGTACGCGGCGGGGAATTCTACCTTGGGAATCTCGAATTTGGGCATCTCGAACTTCGGCATGTCGAATTTGGGGGTTTCGAAGGCGGGCGTGGTGACGATCGGCTTCGGCTTCTGTTTCGGCGTGCTAGCCGCGGTAGTCGGTTCGGCCATGATAGTGTCATCCTTGGCTTTGAGGGCGGCCAAATACATTTCAGCGCGCCGCCCGCCCTCGGTATGCGGCTCGCGCCCATTAGCGTCCCGCCGCAGGACTCAGTACACGCACCGCGACGGCTTAGTAAATGCAATATAGTCCTTAAATTGGTGCAATGCAATAAAAATCTTTTGCATTGCACAAAATTAATGGCGCCTATTCCACGGCAGCAATGCCGGGGGTCGGCGCTCGGAGGTACCGCCCCTGTATCAGTTCTGTTGGTTTCCGACGAGCATGGCCGCGGTCAGCGCAGCGATCTGGTTCATCACAGCGACACGCACCGCCTTCTCGGCGAATTCGAACGAGGAAGCGATGTTACGCTGCGTGAAATTGAGGGCCATCTCGCCCACCTCTTTTACGCCGGTCTTGGTCTCGGTGGTCATCGCCGTCTTCTGCGCGGGAGAGATGAAACCGTTATCGTCTGATTGGCCTGCTCGATGGCTTTTCCATTAGATCGCCAGCCTTGGAACCTTGACTAATTAAGGTTATCGCCGCTTGGTCATTTATGGCGCTCCCGGCGTCGTGGACGGGGGTTCAAAGCGGTCCTATTAAGGCTTCGTTAGCCGTAATCCGTGAAGCGCCGCCATGAGTGAAACCGGGTTCCAATTCACCTGCCTCAGCGATCCGCGGCTCGCAGCGCATGCCTTGAGCCCGATGCCGGTTTGGCTATGGAGCACGGACGCTGCGCGTGTCCTCTGGTGCAATCCGGTCGCCGCCGCGATCTTCGACGCGCCGTCACCCGGCGCGCTAGCCACGGAAAGATTTGAATCGACTCACGCAGCCGCCGCTCAGATCGCGCGGCTTGCCGGCACGCTGCCGCAGGGTGGTGCAGCGCGGCTCGAGCGGCTCCGCGGCTTCGGCGCGAGCGTCGGTGGCGCGCTGATTTGCCTCTGCTCACGCGTCACTTTCCCCGACAACAACGCCGGAGTGCTGGTCGTCTCAACCGAACGCGGCGGCAGGGACCTGAGCCTGCCCGACCGTGCGCAACGCCTTCTCGCGGATCTCGAAAAGCCGGCCGCTGTCTACACCGCCGACGGCGAACCCATCGAGTTGGCGCGGGCGGCGCTCGAACGCTTCGGCGGCAAGCATGATCTCATCGCGCTCGGTGCCGACTCGCTGGCGCGCGAGGCTTCGCTCAACGGCCGCGCCGAGGGCGAGATCGCGGTTGGGCCCGCCACCATATTGCGGCTCGGCGCCGGCAATACGATCACGCTGCTGGTCGCCTTCAACGATCCCGCGCCAGCCAACATTGCGCGGGCCGCCACGGCGCAAGCCCCGCCGCTTGCGCCAAGTCCGACTGCGGCGGAAACGCCTGCGCGCCGCCTCCCTTTCCGCTTCATCTGGCAAATGGATGCTACGACACGTTTCACGTTCGGCGTGGAAGAGCTCGCCGAAATGCTCGGACCGCGTGTCGCCGCACTGCTCGACCGTCCGTGGGCGGAAATCGCCACCGCCCTCAAGATCGATCAGCAGGGGCAGTTCGCTAGCGCGCTCGCTGCGCGGGGCACCTGGAGCGGCATCGTGGTGCATTGGCCGGTCGACGATATGGACGAGCCGCTGCCGATTGAGATGTCGGGCCTGCCTGTGCTCGATCGAGATCGCCAGTTCGCCGGCTATCGCGGCTTTGGCATCTGCCGTGACGTGCAGCGCATCGCGGCGCTGGAGCAGCGCCGCGCGCAGCCGCTGGATGCGCCCACGAGCAATGTTGTGACGTTCCGACCGCAGGTCGAGAGCACGCCTTCGCTCAGCCCGGGCGAGCGGAGCGCCTTCCAGGAACTTGGCCGCGAGCTCACCGACCGGTTGAAAAAAACCTCCGGTCGGGAGTCGGTCGTACTACCGCACGCTGACGATTTCGGTGCCGAAATTCCGACCCCGGTTGTTCCGGTTGCGCCTCCTGCGCCCGCCGCGCCGCCGCGCGCGGGCCGCAACGGCGATACCGCGCGCGACACGCGGGAAGAGCGGCCGATCCTCGACCGTTTGCCGATCGGCATCCTAGTCTACCGGCTCAACAGCCTGATCTACGCCAACCGCGCTTTCCTCGACTGGACTGGCTACCCGACGCTCGATGCGCTGACTGAAGCCGGCGGGCTCGACAGCCTGTTTATCGAAACCACGAGCCAGCCTCTCGGCGCCGCCAACGGCGGCAAGACACTCACCATTGCCACCGTCAACGAAAGGCAGAAGCCGGTCGAAGGCCGCCTGTTCAGCGTGGCGTGGAACAACGAGAGCGCGCTGGTGCTGGTAATCAGCACACACGCCGCGGTGACCGACACTAAGATCGCCGACCAGTCGCTGCGGAGGCTGGAGACCGAGAACGAGGAACTCAAGTCGATCCTCGACACCGCGACCGACGGCGTGCTGGTGCTCGATCGCGCCGGCCGTGTGCTGTCGGCTAACCGCAGCGCCGAGGCGCTGTTCGGCTACGAGCATTCCGAGATCGCCGAGCTGCCGTTTGGCGACCTGTTCGCCCCGGAAAGCCGGCGCAGCGTGCTGGATTATCTCGCTCGGCTAGTGCGCGACGGCAAGGCCATGCTCGATACCGGCCGCGAAGCGATTGGCCTGGTGCGGCGGGGCGGTCTGGTGCCGCTTTACTTTACCATGGGGCGGATCGCCGACGGCGAGAAGTTCTGCGCCGTGCTGCGCGACCTTACGGCCTGGAAGCGCAGCGAGGAAGAGCTGATCAACGCCAAACAGCAGGCCGAGAAGGCCTCCACCACTAAATCGGAATTCCTCGCCAAGATCAGCCACGAGATTCGAACGCCGCTCAACGCGATCATCGGCTTCTCAGAAGTGATGATGGATGAGCGCTTCGGGCCAATCGGCAACGAGCGCTACCGGCAGTACCTCAAGGACATCCACAGCTCCGGCGGCCACCTGATCTCTTTGCTCAACGACCTGCTCGACCTGTCGAAAATCGAGGCCGGCAAACTCGAGCTAACGTTCGTGACCGTCAATCTCAACGACCTCGTGCAGCAGTGCGTCGCCATCATGCAGCAGCAGGCCAACCAGGAGCGGGTGATCATTCGTACCTCGCTGCCACCCAGCATGCCACAGATCTTGGCCGACGCGCGTTCGGTGCGGCAGATCGCGCTCAATTTGCTGTCGAACTCGATTAAGTTCACTGGCGCCGGCGGGCAGGTGATTGTCTCCACCGCCTTGACCGACGATCGGGAAGTGCTGTTGCGGGTGCGCGATACCGGCGCCGGCATGAGCGAGAAGGAACTGCAGACTGCGCTCGAACCGTTCTGCCAGCTAGCCACCTCTGCGCGCTGGGGCTCGAGCGGCATCGGTTTGGGGCTGCCGATCACCAAGGCGCTGGCCGAGGCCAACCACGCGCGCTTCCGTATCACCAGCCAGGTCAGGGATGGGACCCTGGTCGAGGTCGCATTCCCGGCCACGCGCGTTCTGGCGTAATAAGTCAGATCGGCTAAGCTTGCAGATCCATCTGTTTTGAGAGCTGAGATGCGTCGCCTGTTTGTCTGCCTGCTTCTTGCGTTTGCGCTCGGGCCCGCAGCTCGCGCGGCCGAAGCTGTCGACCTGTTGCTGGTGTTCGCAGCCGATGTCTCGCGCAGCGTCGACGGCGATAAATTCAAGCTGCAACGCGAAGGCTATGCCGCCGCGGTCGCCGATGTACACGTGCTCGACGCCATCCGCTCGGGCCGCAACGGCCGAATCGCCGTGCTGTTCGAGGAGTGGTCGGGTTTCGGTAACCAGAAGGTCGTCATTGACTGGACGCTAATCGACGGAGCGAAAGCGGCACAATCGTTCGGCGACCGTTTACTAGAATCGCCGCGCTCCTTTGCAGACCGCACCTCGATCAGCGGTGGCATCGATTTCGCCGTCGCGCAATTCGCCCACGCCCCGTTTACCGCTGAGCGCCGTGCCATCGACGTCTCCGGCGATGGCACCAACAATGCCGGCCGCGAGGTCGACCATGCGCGCGACGAGGCACTGGCGCTTGGCCTGACCATCAACGGGCTGGCGATCCTGAGCGAGCGGCCTTTGCCCTGGAATCCAGAGCACACCAATCCGCCGGGCGGCCTTGCTAATTATTACCGCGAGCACGTCGTGGGCGGCCCGGGCGCATTCGTGCTGGAGGCAAGGGACTTCAATTCGTTCGGCCAGGCCATCGTCAAGAAGCTTATTGCCGAAATCGCCGATGCAACGCCGGAGCGGTAATCCTAACTTTTCGGCCATGAAAGGGACACAGAGCGCGCGCACACGCTTGGTGGCCGCGTCACCGATGGTATCATCCGCTGTAAATCGACGCCAAAACAACCGGAAACCCCTTCCTTGACGGCCGCCATTGGCTTCAGACGCCTAGGTTTAGCTCTGCTGGCCGCGCTCGCGGTCGGCGCCGGCCTGTTCGCTGCGGCGGGTTACCTGATCTCAGCCGACACCGTGCAACGGCAGGTTATCGGCGAAATCCGTGCGGTCACCGGACTCAATCCGACACTTGGCGGCAACGCCACCGTCTCGCTGTTTCCCTCCGGCAGCGTCAGCTTCGCAGATGTCGCCTTAGGCGATGCCAAGCACCCGGCGCTCATCGCCGAGCGGCTAACTGCGCGGCTGCGCTTCTTCCCACTACTACTCGGCCGGGTCGAAATCGCTGACGTCACGCTGGAGCGGCCGAGCATCGCGGTCGACGTGGCGGCGGACGGAAGCTCCAACTGGTCCGGCTTGATCGATTCACTGGCGCGCAGCCAAAGTAACGACGCGCCGCGGACCGCGGCGTTCTCCGAGATGCGCATCAACAACGGCACCGTGGTCGTGCACCGCGCGGGGCGCGAGGTCAACGAGAAGTTGAGCGACGTGGAATTGTCGCTGGCCTGGCCGTCGATCTCCAAGAGCTTCGGCGCCACCGGCCGCTTGGTCTGGCACGGCGAGCCGCTGAATATGAATCTAATGTTGAGCGATTTTCCCGCCGCGCTCGCCGGCGACCGTTCCGGCATGAAGCTGCGCATCACCAGCCAGCCGATCAACACCGTCTTCGAGGGCGCGATCAGCGTCAAGCCGACGCTCAAGGTTGAAGGCACGATCGCGGCCGATGCAGCCTCGCTGCGAAATACCCTAATCTGGATCGGGCAGCCGCCAGTGCCTGGCGGCGGCTTCGGCCATTTCTCGATCAAGGCACAGAGCAACGTGACCGGCGATACCGTCGCCCTGTCGAACGTCAACGTCGAACTCGACGGCAATACCGCGGAGGGCGTGCTCACCTTCGCCACCGAGGGGCGGAAAACTGTGCAAGGCACGCTCGCCTCCGACACGCTCGATCTGACGCCTTATGTCTCGGCCATCCGCCTGCTCACTGTCGATCAGCACGAATGGGATAACGCGCGCATTACGCTGGATGGCCTCTCTGGCCTCGACGTTGACTTGCGGCTATCGGCGGGAAAAGTGGCGATGGCGAACGCCAAGCTCGGGCGTACCGCCATCGGCGCTAATTTGCGCAATGGACATCTGACGATCACCGTTGGCGAGGCCCAGGCGTATGACGGCTTGATTAAGGGCTCGCTCATGCTTGCCAACTCCGATGCTGGTGTAGACTTGAAATCGCAGATGCAGTTGGCCGACGTGGACCTGGAAAGCTGCCTGAGTCAGCTTTTCGGGCTGCACCGGCTGGAGGGCAAGGGCAACATCGTGTTCGCAGTCGAAGGCAGCGGCGACAGCGTGCTTGCCGTTACGCGCACTCTGAACGGCAATGCCAGTCTCACTGGGCAAAACGGCGCGATAACTGGTCTCAATGCTGAGCAGCTGCTGCGCCGCCTGGAGCGGCGGCCGTTGTCCGGCGGGAGCGAATTCCGCAGCGGACGTACGCCGTTCGAAAAGATCGCGGTGGCGCTGAAGATCATGCAGGGCACCGTCACGGTCGACGACGTGAAGATCGAAGGCTCGGCTGTGCGGCTAGCGCTCGCGGGGTCCGCCTCGGTGCCGAGCCGCGAGCTCGATCTCAAGGGCACCGCCGCCTTGGTCTCCGCCGCAAGGCCCGAGACGGCTCCTTTTGAGCTGCCGTTCATCGTGCAGGGGTCGTGGGATGACCCGATTGTGCTACCCGACCCGGAAGCGCTCATTCGCCGCTCCGGCGCCGCCGCACCGCTGCTCGATGCCATGCGCGACCGCAGCGCCCGCGACGCCGCCCGCTCACTGATCGATCACCTTACCGGCGCCCCGGCTGGTACAGCCATGCCGGCGGCGCAACAATCCACGGCTCCGGCCCAGATGCAAAAGCCTCAATAAATGAATGGGGTGCGTTTAAACTGCCGGAGGCAGTGTTGGGAGGATTCGGTTTCGTTAAACATGCGCCCCACTGCACCGTAATAGTCGTCAGACCGCACGTTACGGCACCCGTTGAGCAGGATCGAGATCAAGCGCTCGAACCACGCCTTCGCCGACAACGGCTGCACACTCGTTCACACCGAGCTTTTCCGATTCGAGAATGCGCCACTGATCACTCTACGCGCTGAGCAAGATGAATGCCCGGCGTCGGGGATGTTCTGGGCAAGCGCACGATGCGCGATCGCTACAGGCCGGTGGTGGAAAACAAGCTGAGCACAAGCCAGGTTCTCGTCCACGACCGGTGCTATATTGATTGCTGGATGAGGACTTTCGCCTGCGTTGAACCTTCACCGGGCCGTTAATGTCCGCCGCACCGCATCCTTCCAGCCGGCATATTTCTGCTCGCGCAAGGTCTTGTTCATGCGCGGTTCAAACCTGCGGTCGAGGCGCCATTGCGCGGCGAAATCATCCAATTCCGGGCAGATCCCGGCGGTCCGCCCAGCCAGATAGGCGGCGCCCAAGCCGGTGGTTTCCATCACTACCGGTCGGTCAATTGGGCTTGCCAGAATATCGGCCAAGAACTGCATGGTGACATCGCTAGCGGTCATGCCGCCGTCGACTCGCAACACGGTCGTTCCGTTTGCCGCCGTCGGCCAGTCGGCATGCATGGCCTCGAGCAGGTCGCGGGTCTGATAGCCGACCGCCTCCAGCGCCGCGCGGGCAAGCTCGGCGACACCCGAATTGCGCGTGAGGCCGAACACCGCGGCGCGCGCCTGTGCATCCCAATAAGGCGCGCCCAGACCGACAAAGGCGGGCACCAGATAGACTTGCTCGGCCGGATCTGCGCGCGCCGCCAGCCCGTCGGCCTCTGACGTTTTGGCGATGATCTTCAGCCCGTCGCGCAACCATTGCACGGCGGCGCCGGCGATGAAGATCGCGCCTTCCAGCGCATAGGTACGCTTGCCGTCGAGCTGATAGGCGATGGTACTGAGCAGCCGGTTCCGCGAGACGACGCGGTGCGTGCCGGTGTTCAGCAAAGCAAAGCAGCCGGTGCCGTAGGTAGACTTCAGCATGCCGGGCCTGACGCAGCCCTGCCCGATCGTCGCCGCCTGCTGATCGCCGGCCATGCCGAACACCCCGACCGAAGCGCCGAACAGATTCACAACGGTGGTGCCAAAATCCGCCGCGCAATCGCGCACTTGCGGGAGCAGCGAAGGCGGCAGGGAGAAAAGACGGCACAGCTCTTCGTCCCATTCGCCGCGCCCGATATCGAACAGCAAAGTGCGGGCAGCGTTGCTGGCATCGGTCGCGTGTACCTTGCCGCCGGTTAGCCGCCACAGCAGAAAACTGTCAATGGTGCCGAAGGCAAGCCGGCCCGTGTCTGCAAGAGCGCGCGCGCCCGCGACATTATCAAGCAGCCAGGCGATCTTGCTCGCCGAGAAATACGGATCAAGCAACAACCCGGTCTTGGTCATGATCTCCGGCTCGTGGCCGGCGCGACGCAGCGCGTCGCAGAAATCAGCAGTGCGGCGGTCCTGCCACACGATGGCATTGTAGATCGGCTTGCCAGTCGTGCGATCCCACATAACGGCGGTCTCGCGCTGATTTGTGATGCCGAGGCCGGCGATGTCATTGGCGGCAAGCGCCGCCTTGGCGATCGCCTCGCGCACCGTCTTGACCGTCGTCGTCCAGATCTCTTCCGGGTCATGCTCGACCCAGCCGGGCGAGGGATAGATCTGGCGCAGCTCCTGTTGCGCGCTGGCGAGCGGACACAGATTCGCATCGAACGCGATCGCGCGAGTTGACGTCGTACCCTGGTCGATGGCGATAAGGGCGGTCGGCAAGAAGATCTCCCCGGCGATTCAGCCCGCGGAGATTAGTCCAGGACGGAGAGCTTGACGATTGCCGGGTCGTTATTGGCATGCACGGCGGCGTTCAGCTTGCGCGGCGACGAACAGTTATAATTGCCGCCCTGTATGATCTCGCGCGGCTTGGTGAGCACCAACACCACGCGGTCCCGCGGCGCCTCCGATGATACCGGCTTGAGCAGAAATT
>Ga0207765_100171_pt1 | contig 9758 bp, 13 predicted proteins | sample LuqExpMetageno59_FD_187817 | JGI IMG/M metagenome (GOLD analysis project Ga0207765, IMG submission 187817) | Tropical forest soil microbial communities from Luquillo Experimental Forest, Puerto Rico - Sample 59 (SPAdes) | ecosystem: Environmental > Terrestrial > Soil > Tropical forest ...
TGCATTTGTCGGGCTGCTCGTACCTGCCACCTTCACAATGGCGGTTCTGGCGGCGTCGCCTGCACGTCCCGAAGCGCCACACCTGCCGGGTTGCGATCGCAATCTTGCGGACGCGAGCGCCAGCGTTGCGGCAATGTACGCGCGGATCAAAAGCCTCAGCGGCGTGGACAAGTTAGAAATGTGTACTGCCACGCGGTTCTATTTTCTCGAAATGGTAAAGGCGCGTGCGGTGACCGCACTATGCAAAAGCGGTGCAGAACGCGAACGTGATCTTGGCCGCCTCGATGCCGACGTCGCCCACATTAACGATGCTATCGCTGCGCGTTGCCTGCCAGGGTAATAAGAACGGAGATCGAATTATCTACGAGTAATTTCCGATGGGACGTCTCAGACCTGGTCCCGGCAGGAGATAACGATGAGCGACAAGACACATGAGCTTTTCATTTGGACCACTCCGAACGGCTACAAGGTCCTGCTGTTCGCCGAGGAGGCGAGAATCCCGTATACGATTAAGCCTGTCAATATCAGCAAGGGCGAGCAGTTCAATCCCGACTTCCTCAAAATCTCGCCCAATAACCGCATTCCCGCCTTCATCGACCACACACCGAAATCGGGGAAAGGACCGATCTCGGTATTCGAGTCTGGCGCCATTCTCCTCTACCTGGCCGAGAAGTTCGGCCGTTTCATCCCGTCTGACCTGAACGGCCGCGTCGAGGTGCTGCAGTGGCTATTCTGGCAGGTGGGTGGTCTCGGAGCCATGGCTGGGCAAAACCATCACTTCTCTCAATACGCGCCAGAGAAGATCCCTTACGCGATCGATCGCTACGTCAAAGAGACGAGCCGGCTGTATGGCGTGATGAACAGACGTCTGGCCGATCGTCAATTTCTGGCCGGCGACTATTCGATCGCCGACATGGCCTGCTATCCCTGGATCGTGCCGCACGAGCGGCAAGGCCAGAAGGTAACCGATTTCCCGAACCTCAAGCGCTGGTTCGAAGCTATTGCCGCCCGCCCTGCGACGATCCGCGCCTATAAAAAGGGCAAGGCGATCAACACGCTGCCGACGGTCAGCGACGAGGCGTCGCGCAAGATCCTGTTTGGGCAGACATCCGCCGGGAAGCCGGCCCGAGCTGACGCATGATTCGCTTATACGACCTGGCGGGCGCGCGCGACGATTGTCGCTTCAGCCCGAACTGTTGGCCGGTGCGGATGGCCCTCCTGCATAAGGGGCTGCAATTCGAGACCGTGCCGTGGCGCTTCACAGAAAAGGACGCGATCGCATTTTCGGGTCAAGGTTCGGTGCCCGTCCTGGTCGATGGCGAGCACACAGTGTTCGAAAAGTGGGCGATCGCCGAATATCTCGAAGACGCGTATCCCCACAAGCCATCGCTATTCGGCGGGCCGGGCGGGCGAGCGCCCGCCTACTTCGTCACCAACTGGACGGTGTCGGTCGTGAGCGCTGGCGTCATCCGTCTCATCTTGTCCGACATCTTCAATGTCATCCACGGGAAGGACAAAGAATACTTCAGGAAAACGCGAGAGCAGCGTTTCGGGATGACGCTTGAGGCTGTGACGGATGGTCGCGACAAACGCGTGGAGGAGTTTCGAAACTCGTTACAGCCCCTCCGCGCCTCGCTCGCGCGCTCGCCTCATCTGAGCGGCGAGGCTCCGGCTTGGACCGACTATGTCGTATTCGGGCCGTTTCAGTGGGCGCGCAGCGTCAGCCACTTTCCTCTACTGACGCCCGACGATCCGGTGTTCGCTTGGCGGGAACGAATGATTCAGCTCTTTAACCGCGAGGCCGACAAAGTTCATGTCCTCGAAAAATGAGAGGCACGGAGCGATTTTGAAGGGAGACCGCAACGAGCAGTGTTCGAACGCTCGCGGCGGTACATTCGATCGATCATTTCGTACTCAATCTTCCATCGATCTGTGAGGCACACCATCTCAGATCTCGGTGCAAAAGCGGATGTCCGCATCCTCGGTCAGAAAGTCGGTTTACCCAGAAGGCCCCGATATGAACAGTCTTTAGATGTTCTTCCAATTGTTTGCGGCTACGCCAACGGTTCCGGGGCGCAAATTTTAACCTAGTATTAGTCGCGTACTCGTATAAATCACTCAATAGTTCAAAGGCTTGCTTCTAAGCGTTCCAATCACAACTAACGGCCAACTAATTCAGCCGGCGAATTCGCCGGGGTTGGCGCCGATCAGGTTGTAGATGGATTCTCGAGGATCGCCCAACTTAGCGGTTGTGGTGATTTTGCGAAGTCGAAGGTCGATTCCGCGAGGCGTTATCTCAGTGCTCCACGGCACTCGAACGGGCCCGGGCGCGATGCGCCGCCGCTTTCGCCCGGTTGCCGCACACCGCCATGCTGCACCAGCGCCGCGCGTGAGCCTTACTCACATCCAGGAACCATAATGTACAGGTCGGCCCCTCGCATTTGCGCACCAGCGTGAAATCCTTTTCGCAGACGAGATCGCCCATCGCTTCGGCGATCGGCAACAGAAGTGCCTTAGGAGTGTCCCAATGGCGCTTGGCTTGCCAGCACAGTGCCCGGGGCTGCTCGCCAGTCTCTGCCTTGCCGGCGCCGGCAATTTCGATCTGACGAAAGGCCTGGTCGCGCGCCAAAAGCGCATTGAGCGGCGTTAATTCGCGCAGATCGCGCGCTTGCAAGGGCTTCCCCGCATGTTCGATGACGAAGGCGCGGAACCATTCACGCAGCTCCCGCGCCTGGGCACCGACGACATCGAGCGTCCGGGGGCCGGCATGTTTGCGAAAATGCGCGGCAATATCGGGCGGCACCGCATGGGCCTGTTCCAGCCAAGAGAGAAAGTCGCCGCCGTCCGCCAGCCACTCGATCTCGCGGCCAGTGGGCGCAGCGACGCTGTTGAGAAAATCGAGCGCGAGATTATCGCCGATAAAAAATGGCGCGGGACGCGAACCCGGCATTGACGACCTCCAGCGCTCATAGTTCCAAACCGTTCACAATTACGTAACCTCTATTTTTGCGATTGACAAGTTATGAACTAACCGTATTAAATTAATATCAACGGTTACGGCGCTGTTCAGGAGATTCACGTCATGACAAAAACTTTTCCCGCGATGATTACTCTGGCCGCCATTGTGAGCGCGACTACAGCGAACGCGCCGGCCGATGCCCAGGTGGCGCGAAGCGGCTATTCGCTTCCACTGAATCTCGCCATGGAAGCTGCGGCCGAGGCGGTCCGGACCTGTGAGGCGAGCGGCTACAACGTGACCGCTACAGTCGTGGACAGCTCCGGCGTCGTGAAGCTGTTGGCCAAAGGCGATCACAGCACGATCCACACCAAGGCCTCGAGCTTCCGGAAGGCCTACACCGTCGTCACGATGGGTCCGATCTTCAAGTTCGACGCCACCAGCCGCTTCGTCGAGCTCGTCGCCAAGAGCCCTGCCGGCCCGGCGCTGGTTTCGCTGCCTGACATTTTGCCGCTCGCCGGCGGCGTCGCCGTCAAGCGCGGGGACGAGATCGTCGCTGCTTTAGGTGTCGGCGGAGCGCCGGGCGGCGACAAGGATGAGGCCTGCGCCGAAGCGGGCGTGGCGAAGATCCGCGAGCGCGTCAGGTCGGCATCGCTCGGCAGTACGGCAAAGAGCGCGGGGAACTGAACGGTTCGGTTCGCCAGAAGCCAATCGCAACGCCTTCGTCTTGTTTGAAATCCACCCTCAATGGTTCCGACTTCCAAACCCAGAAAGGAGACTGTCATGACCCTGACCTACCGCACCGCCACGGTCGACGGACTGAATGTATTTTACCGGACCACCGGCGACCCGAAGCATCCGGCCCTGCTGCTGCTGCACGGCTTTCCGACTTCATCGCATATGTTTCGCGATCTGATCCCCGCCTTGGCCGATCGCTATCATGTGGTGGCGCCGGATCTGCCCGGCTTCGGCTTTACCGATGCGCCGGACCGCAAGAGCTTCAAATACAGCTTTGAACATCTGACCGACGTGATCGATCGCTTCACCGAGGTGCTCAAACTCAATCGTTACGCCATCTATGTGTTCGATTACGGCGCACCGGTCGGTTTCCGCCTCGCCGTTCGTCATCCGGAGCGGATCACTGCCGTGATCTCGCAGAACGGCAATGCCTATCTCGAAGGCTTGAGCGAGGGCTGGAATCCGATCCAGACCTACTGGAAGGATCCCTCGGCGGAAAATCGCGCCGCGCTGCGGGCTTTTCTCAAACCAGAAGCGACGCAGTGGCAATACAGCCATGGCGTGAGCAATGTGGAGCGCCTGTCGCCGGATGCCTGGACTTTGGACTCCGCGCTCCTCGCCCGCCCCGGCAATGACGAGATCCAGCTGGATCTGTTCGGCGACTACCAGAGCAATGTCGCGCTCTATCCCAAATTCCAGGAATATCTCCGGACACAGCGGCCGCCGCTGCTGGCTGTGTGGGGCAAGAACGATCCGTTTTTCCTGCCCGCCGGCGCCAAGGCGTTCAGGCAGGACAATCCGGACGCCGAGGTCCATTTGCTCGAAGCAGGTCATTTCGCGCTCGAAAGCCAAGGACCAGAAATAGCGGTCATCATCCGCGACTTCCTCGCTCGCAAACTTCCGAAACAAGTCCAGTGAGCGTGATCTCTAACTCCTCAATCGGGAAAGTGCCCTGACATGTCCGAGACAATACTGATCTCCAAGACAATACTGATAACCGGCGCCGGTAGCGGCTTTGGCCGCGCCACTGCTGAAGCATTGGCTCGCGCCGGCCACTTGGTTTTCGCATCCATGCGTGATCCAGACGCGAAGAACCGCCACCACGCACAGGAGCTGCGCCAGCAGGGCATTGCCGTTGTCGAACTCGATATCAGCAGCGATACCTCGGTCGACCGTGCCGTCAAGGAAGTGCTGGCCGACGCTGGCCGCATCGATGTGCTGATCAACAACGCGGGGATCGCATCAGCCGGAATTACTGAGGCGTTCACGGCTGATCAGGCCAAGGTGGTATTCAACACCAACATAGTGGGATTGCTTCGTGCCAACCGCGCCGTACTGCCGACAATGCGGGCGTGTGGTGATGGGCTGATTATCAATATCGGCTCGATCCTCGGTCGCGTGACTTTTCCGTTCTTCGGCATCTACGGCGCCAGCAAGTTCGCCGTCGAGGCACTCACCGATAGTCTACGCTACGAGGTCTCGCAGTTCGGCGTAGATGTCGTGCTCGTTCAGCCAAGCGCCTATCCGACCAATATGTACGCCGCCATGCAGCAGCCAGCGGACACTGCGCGTGTGGCCGACTACGGCGATATCGCCCAGATCCCAGGCAAGATGGTCGAGGCCTTCAGGAGCATGTTTGCCTCCGCCAACGCGCCAGACCCTCATGATGTCGCGGTCGCCATTGCCAAGTTGATCGCTACGCCCAAAGGGACCCGCCCGGTGCGGGCAGTCATCGGTCAAGCTTTCGGGGCGGACGCAGTCAACGAGGCCGTGGCCCCGATCCAGCAACAGGTCATTGAAACGCTCGGCCTCAGCCCCTTGGCCACAAAGTCAGTCAAACAATTGGCGTGATAACAACCAGCGGCAGTGCCGGCAGGGTCACTGCAGTCGCACTTCGAGGAGATTAGCAATGTCCTCACTCACGCCCGTTCGAGCATTCTATGACGCCGTCGCCAATGGCGACGTGTCTGGGATCCTTACCATCCTCCATCCGGACCTCGCTTGGACCGAGGCAGAGGGCTTTCCGTACTTCGGCGGCACCTGGCGCCATCCGCAGGAGGTAGTCGAGAAGCTCCTAATCCCGCTTGCAAGGGACTGGGGAGGCTTCGCCGCAACTCCCCACGAGTTTCTCGTCGATCGCGACCGCGTCGTCGCCTTCGGCGTCTATTCTGGGATCGCCAAGGCGACCAATAAGCCCGTGCATGCTCCGTTTGCGCACCGCTGGCAGATCCGCGATGGCAAGCTCGCCCGGTTCGACATGTACACGGACACGCTTCTAATCCATCGCGCGCTAAGCTGAATGGGTGCCGAGGAGGAGATTGTGATGGAGGCAAAGCCGTCGAGCGATATTGCATTCACAACCAGCGTCAAGGCTATGCAGGCGCGTCGAGGCTCACGTAAGGCTTATGCCAAGATGGAGGCGCGCGGCGGCTTCAAGACGAAGATCACGCCCGATCTCATCGCCTTCCTCACCCAGGTAGATACGGCGTATCTGGCTACGGCCAATGCAGCGGGACAGCCTTACGTCCAGCATCGGGGCGGTCCGAAAGGCTTCATCTGCTCGCTCGACGACACAACGCTGGCGTTCGCCGATTACGCCGGCAATCGTCAATATATTACGCTTGGGAATCTGGCTGAGAACGATCAAGCTTTTTTATTCTTGATGGATTATGCGCATCGTCGACGCGTCAAAATGTGGGGATGCGCGCGGATTGTCGAGGCCGAACCCGAACTGATTTCGAGGCTTATGCCTGCAGGCTATCGGGCCCATGCTGAGCAGGCGGTTCTGTTCGAGGTTAAGGCTTGGGACGTGAACTGCCAGCGCCATATCCCTCAGAAGCTCGACGCCGGCGAAGTCGCCGAGGTCTTGGCAAAGTTACGGAGCCGCATCGAAACCTTGGAAGCCGAAAATGACAAACTACGGGCGGCGACACTTCGTCCAATGACCGGTGCGTTCTGATGTCATTGTAACAGCGGGTTCACCACCATCACGGGGCTGTCGCAAGATTGATTCAACACCAGATTCAAAAACGTCAATGTTGATTCAAAAGTATGCCCGCCGCGATTCAATCGTTGCTTGTCGCATACACCTTGGCGAGTTTTGCAACACATTCGGGTTAAAACCTGACATGCGCCCACGCTCACGGACGACGCAATTCCCGCTCTAAAATGTGATATTCTTTCACGTACTCGGCGTGAGCCCTCGGCGGGGAAAGCCCATGCGGCGGCGGGAAGACATCACATTTCTTGCTGGCGCTTCCGCCGCAGGGCCACTGAATTTCTGGCGAGACTGATACGGTAGGCAATGGCATACTTCAGGTAGGAACGCGACCATGACACAACGTTTACCTGGAATTTCAGACGCAGCCGCCACTGGCGTCGTTAAGCACACGCTCGCTGGCTCTACCAAACTGCTCGGCCGCTCATCCAACCTGTTACGCATTCTGTCGGCGCACACCCCTTATCTCGCGCGGTGGTTCATTGGTTTCGTCGCGGCGGTACGCCAGCCTAGTGTCGGTGCGATGTCGGATGTGCGGCTGCGCAATCTCGCCACCATCAAGACCTCGATGACTAACGAGTGCAAATATTGCGCGACACACACCTCAATCTACGGACAGGCACTCGGCGTCAGCGAGGCGCAGCTTGAGGCAATGAAGGGCGATGGTTGGCGCGAGAGTCCGTTATTCAACGAACGCGAGAAGGCGACTATCGCCTGGGCCGAAGCAGTGACACTCAATTCCGCGAAAAGGGACAAGTCGTTGTGGGACAATATGAAGCGCCTGTTCAGCGACGCTGAGATTGTTGAAATTACTCTGGCGTCGGCGATGTTCAACATGATCAACCGCCTCAACGACACGTTTTTGACCGAGCTTGAAACAGAGGAATACAACCGCCGCCAGGGCAACGCCGTCAAAGGCATCACCGTCGCCGATATTGAGAGCTTCGCCAGCGGCTTTGCCGCCGCCGGCGAGGCGCAGCGCCAAGGGGAGGCCACGGCCGGCAGCAGAGTGACGCCGGATTTTTAAAATCCTTCCGTGTCGATGTGTGCGACCTTTGAGAGCGCAGCTTCGTATATTGCTCTCTTGCTGCGGCGCATGAGTCCGATTTTGGCCGATAGTGTTGCAAAAGTCGCCGCGGAGATCGCGTGGTTGGCAAAATGGGCAATATAGAATCCGGCCAAGAGCAACCGAGCGGCAAATTTCATCATATCAAATACGCGATATTTCGCCTCTCAAAGCCTAAAGACTCGGCGAGCGTTGCCGGAAAGGAACATTTCCGTTTGCTGCTCGGAAAGTCCGAGACCGCTTAATCCTTCGAGGCATTTTGCGGGGGAGAGCATCGGCCAGTTGGTGCCGAACATGACCCGAGTCTTGCCGATGCCCTTCATCCAGCCAACAAACGCGGGTGGCAAGCGGTGCAGGACATAGGCGGAGGTGTCAACGTGGAAATTGGGGAATTTCACGCTAAGCGTCACGAGTTCGTCGAGCCATGGAAACCCAACATGACCTCCGACGACGACGAGCTCGGGAAAGTCGAGCAACACATCTTCAAGATAGGGAATGAGCCGCCCCGTCTCCGAGCGTTTTAGCGGTCCGGTGTGGCCGATCTGCGTGCAGAATGGCACGCCGGCCTCGGCGCAAGCGGCGTAGATCGGGTAATAGCGCCGGTCGTTCGGCGGTAAATCCCAAAGCCAGGGTACGATACGCACGCCAACAAAAGTCTTGCCGTCTACCCAACGCCGAATTTCGCGAACCGCTGCCATCGGATGAAAAAGATCGACACTTGCTAGGCCCCGAAAGCGCGTCGGCGCGACCTCGATTTGACAAGATACTTCTTCATTGCTGATCAGATCGCCCTCAGGGCCATACCAGGCTGACAGCAATGCGATATCAACGCCGGCTTCATCCATTGCACCCAGCGTACTTTCTACGCTTGGCAGCAGGTACTCCCCCGCCCGGCCAGTCCAGCGCAGCAACGTTTCCAGCCATGGCCGTTTGGCCATGCGCTCTGTCGTAATCTGCGCCCAAACGTCAATCGTGCCCATGTATTGGCTCCCAAACCTTCATACTTGAATCATGTTTGTTCTCGGCGGTTTCCGCGGTCATTGCTTCGCGACACACACTGACAACATGGACGCCGATAGCAAAATGCTATCGAATTCATCGTCCAAAAACGTATTGAAGATTGCCGGCACCAAACCCAAACTCCTGGGCGACGAGAACATTACGGCCCCCTATTTGCTTCGGAGAAAAACCATGATGAGGAAATCAAAAGCCGCCATCATTTCCGTCGCCGCATTCGCGACGGTAGCCCGTCGTATCGCCGGGGTTGCCCAGTCGTTCAGTGCGAGCCCCTATGGGACCGGCAACGTCTTGCTGTTTGCCTATCAACCGATTGCTCCGCAAAAAGACAAAATTGGGGTACGGCAGAGCGACCGGTACGGTTATGCGATGGTTTCGCAAGCCCGCTCGGATCGCGCGACACGCCGGTAAGCCACTCGCTGTCGTGCTGAGTCAGTCGGCACTTCCGGTTGAGGCATCCTCAGTTTGGTGGAAGGAGACCGCTAATGATCAGGCCCATCAAGCGTTACCACCCTGAACATCACTATATGCGCGGACCTGGCCCAAAGTGGCTCGAGAAGCACGGCGGTGGAGTTGATCGGGTTGATGCCGTCATGAACGACTGCCGCCCAGACAAGCGCCTGCCCGCAAGCTTCTTCTTCCAGCTTTGCGCGACGGTGGCACGATTAGGCGGTCCGAGAAATAACATGATCCGCACCGCCATCATCTCTGTGATCGCTTTGTTCGCGCTCGTCGGCGTCTGGACTGCCGACCTCGTCAGCCATCATCCGGCAATGGACCTGAATCCGCTAGCCTCGCCATCTACACCAATTCCAGATGACCGCCTGCGAGACTTTGGCTCCGGGCCGGTTAAAACCGTACAACGGCCCGGAGACGATGTCGGGCGCGGAACTGACCCTAACAAGAAGGCCTCACGCGCATGATCTCCGTGATGATGACCCTGGAGCTTCTTTCGACGCTGTTCGTGTTCGCACTGGGCTGCG
>Ga0207765_100176_pt1 | contig 9586 bp, 9 predicted proteins | sample LuqExpMetageno59_FD_187817 | JGI IMG/M metagenome (GOLD analysis project Ga0207765, IMG submission 187817) | Tropical forest soil microbial communities from Luquillo Experimental Forest, Puerto Rico - Sample 59 (SPAdes) | ecosystem: Environmental > Terrestrial > Soil > Tropical forest ...
ATTTCAATATTTTTTGAAGTATTTTTGATTTAGCTCAAAGCGTTTCTGTGCCGCCCACTTCAGCCTGCAAGGTGCCTTAGTTCCAGGAGGCGACCGTGTGGTGGTGGAGCGATTATTATTGGCCGATGCCTTGGGTGTTCTGTCCGCTTATGGCGATAATCATTATCGCTTTGTGCATGGGAATGATGTGGTTCATGATGCATAGACGGCACGATTCAGCACCGAAAAAGACTATTGATATGCTCAATGAGGCCTTCGCTCGCGGTGAGATCACCGAAACACAATATCGTAATCTGAAACAGATACTCGAAAGCTGATCGACAACGCCCGATCAAATAAGGACATGCTCAAATCGAGGGGTTTACGCCCGAATACGACCCGGTTAGGGCGCCAACAAAGCCGACCTGTGCTCCTTTCGAGTGAATCTTCAACCCAGCGAATCTTCAGCTCTATGAGAGTTTTGACGATTTCACATTTTGCGCTAATTTTCTGGTTCCTGATAATGTGAACGTCAACCAATGGTGCTTCGCGGCGTAGCGAGCGATGGATGAACATATGGAAAGTGCCAGCAAACTGGTGCAGACCGAAGAAGAGGTATTCGCAGGCGACGTCTCCGACGAGGAGCTAGAGGCTGCCGCCTCTCGCACGACCGAGGAGATTACCTTTACCTTCTCTTATAATATTATGTACTGCCGATTTTGCTGACCGGCGTGCGTTGACAAGGAACACGCATAGGAATGCTCAGGTGTGCGAGCAATTCAACCGTCCAAGTTGCCCAGATTTGTAAATAAGAAACAGGTCACCGGTATAGTGAAAAAATTCTCCAACAAACTCCGACGTCGTAAACTTAAGTTGGATTTTGTTGTTGCTGGTTATGCGGCTGGCGAGCGTTTTGTCATCACTTGTCTTAAGTGACATTTTGCCATTACCATCAAGACTCAGGTTGATATCGACAGAGGTCTTCTGCTCGCCCGATGGCTCGATAATCCCCCCTTGCAAGAAAACCGTTGTTCCGCTGCACCGCTCGTTCCAACTAAAGTCACTAGCAAGAAACCGCCCGCAGCGAACGCAGTTGCTTTAATCATTGCTAATCCTCCAACGCTTAATCGCACGTAACTGACTTCGTTCATTCAGATCAAAGAGCGGGCCTTAGGCTAGCTGAAAAGCTGATGAACTCAAATGACTCTTTGGGTCGGTCCACTCGACGCATCCGCTGCCCTTAAGGTAATTGGCCTCCTGCGCGTAGGTGCGGGAGGCCATTTACAAGAGGCGTGAGGTATTGGCGCGATGCGTTATATCGAGTTCCTCGGGCTTACATTGGCGCAAGAGCTTTGCGCACCGGAATGTCTGAAATCATCATCAGACCGTTGAACGGATCGTTCAGTTCTAAAATCAAATAGATTGCACATGATGCCGATAAGCCAAAGACGCACAGAAAAGCCAAAGCTGTTGCATTTAGATCCGAAAATAAACTGAAGCTCAAAAATATGATGAAAAGCCAGAACACAAGAATGGCGAGAAAAGGTATTGGTATTTGATTGCCTGTCTCTACAAACAGCAAGAGGCGAGTTTGCACCAAATCATTGGCGACCTGTACCGCCCGAGCTTGGAGGGAGCGCTGAATTTCATTTTGCGGCGATAGCGCAAGAATAGCTAAGTAGAGTTTTTCGCCTTCGCTGGTGGGCGTATACGGCTCCGTCGTTATTTTCTCGTGCCACAGGCGGTCGACGATAGGGTTTATTGCGCCCCTCAACAGTTTGCGTAGGGGCGCGGTCTCGGGGCCGTACACTGCCAACAAATTGTCGAGCAGAATAACGTTGGCTGTAAGCTGCTTGACTTGATTGCTCCTTGTGTCGAATGAGGCTTTTGCGGCTCCAATTAATAAACCTAGCACTAGTGCGGCTATCGTTGCAGTGAGGCCTGCACCAAGACGCACTACGTCCTGTGTTTCTTTGCTGAGATGATGGTCCGGTAATGCGCGGCGAAATGCGGTACCAATAAAGATACCGCCCAGCACCAACAAAAATATCACGAAAGAAAATGTTAAGGAGCTCATGTGTTGGCTATCTGGGCCGATAAACGTGCCTGACGTTAGACATGGCTGATCTATTTAGCAATTCCCCGAAGGGGTCTGTCCTTTGCAGTGCGGTTGCTGCCTTGGAGACGCAATTGAAAAAGGCAAGCTCCAAAAGCGGCCCTACTACAAAAAATCGGCAACACGTATTTCATATTACTAGAGGCGTGATGAATTGGCGCGATGTGTTGCTTTTGATAATCGGCGTTGTTATGCCGATCACTGTGTTAATTTCAGCGCGCTGGTTTTACTGACGAACGCGTGCGGGTAGGGAGCGTAAAGGTATCAACAAAAATTTTTGAGCCCTTTTTTCCCGCCACCGGTCTCCAGATTCGCTTCGTGGGGCCCGATTGAACAGAGACGGACAATCCAGAAGAAGCAGTCCGGCCAAAGTCTCAGCAGACACGGTAAGCCTGTATCGCAAATCCCAGCCCCGAATCACGGCGGCAGAGGTTGCCGTTGATCCGGGGCCCAGACCGTCGCCCCCGCTGGGGTGATTCGCGCGGCTGGAGAGGTCGGGTAGTTGATTAAAATAAGCTCGAAGTGACGCATTCCAGCTGGCCCCAGCAAAGGATGCTGCGAAAGAACTGCCGAAATGATACAAGAATGACGAAGCGCGCGTTTGTTGGCAACAACAGATCTGTTTCCGAATCCATATTGCTCGACCGAAAGAAAACCGCGGATAACGGAGCAAGAGGCCGTGCATCGCGAGACCAATGAGCGCTTTACTCAGCTGGAACGTGAATTGCGCGTGAATGAGGAGCGGTGGCGCGCGGTAATGGCAAACCCATTTATGGGTATTACGGTTCTTGATGAAAATCAGTACTTCGTAATGGCCAATTCTACTTATCAGGCCATGGTCGGCTATACTGAAGATGAGCTCCAAAAGATCACGCCTCTAGATATTACCCCTGCCAGCGAGCGCGAGATTAACAGAGCTCTTTTTAGAGAGTTACAGCAGGGTAAGCGTCAACACTTCGAGCTGGTCAAACGGCTGCAGAGGAAAGACGGCGAGCTGATCTGGGTACAGCTTTACGTTTTTAAAGTTCCGGGTCAGGAATCAGGTGGCCAGCACACGTTTGGCATGACGTTTGACATCACGGAAAAAATGCGGGCACAGGATGCACTGCAGACTGCCCGTGCGGAGCTTGCACGTTATGCACACGTAAGCCGCATGGGTGCCATGGCCGCTTCAATCACCCACGAGATCAATCAGCCCCTTGGAGCCATAATCGCAAATGCCCGTGCTGGGTTGCGCTGGATGACACGAACTCCTCCTAACCTTGCTGAGGCGCGGGAGCGCTTTGAGTCGATTGCCGATGCCAGCCAGCGCGCCGCTGAGGTAATCCAAAGCGTACGTGCCATGTTTGAAACCAAAGAACTGGCACGTGTTTCTGTTGATTTGAACCAGCTCATCCAAGAGGTGCTCTCGTTGGCGCAGGGCGCTCTCCAGCGGCAGGGCATTATCGTGCATACGCAATTGGATGAAATGCTTATTCCTGTGACAGCCAATCGGGTGCAGCTGCAACAGGTACTCTTCAACCTCGTGACTAATGCGATCGAAGCCATGGAGTCAGTCGCCGACCGCACAATGCTCATCAAATCTAAATCGGGAAGCAATGGAGAGGCGCAAATCACGGTTGAAGATTCCGGCAGCGGCATCGACCCAAACGATATCGGTAAGATTTTCGACAGTTTCTTCACAACCAAGGTCGATGGTATGGGGATGGGCCTGTCAATTTGTCGATCGATCATTGAGTCGCATGGCGGGCGTTTGTGGGTTTCTCCGGCTAGCCCCCACGGAGCAATCTTTCGGATGACTTTACCGGCTAGCACATCCGGAAAAGAAACTGGTGACAGGGTAGAGCAATAGCGAGTACTCAAGCGAAAAAACGAGATTGCAAAAATCCTTGCCAGCTTGCCGGTCCAAGCTGCAGCGAACCGAGAATCCGCGGGAAAAAATACTTGTGTTTGTGCTCGCGGGGAACAGCAGTGACGAGTGTATAGCTTTTCTTGCAAAACCGCTCGCTCCGCTTTCCAGATTTCTGCCATCATCAGACCGGCAATGGTCTTCCTGCGGTCTCAGGCAGCAACGGTACCAGTATGAAGCCCAGGATGTATATGAATGAAAATGCCACCGCCACGTTGCTAAAGCCACCGAGCTGGGCGATGAGCGCGCCAGCGAACATCGGTCCCAAAAATGCGACGAAGCGCGGGCTATTGAAGGCGAACGCCATGCCGGTTGCACGCATGCGTGTTGGGAATAGTTCCGGCAGCCACACTGACATCCACGAATATTGCCCAAGCGTGAAGAAGCCGTTGATCCCCGCAACGACCAACAGCAGATGCAGATCGGTCGTCCATAGATAAAGTAAAGGTGTCAGTAGTAATGAGGCTGCAAAGAAGATCATCACCACCGGCTTGCGACCGAAATTGTCGGCAAAAAAACCCAAGCCGATGTAGCCGCAGATTGCGCCAATGTTGTAACTCATGCCGGCATAACTGGCCCACGTCTGCGCCGGTAGCCCTGCCTTGCTGGCTGCTGTTGCTATGAACGGCGGCACCCAGGTGGAGATGCCCCACCACGCAACCGTCGTCGTCAGCGACATCAGGAATACGATGATCGTACGTTTGCGGATCTCGGGATCGGCAAAGAGATCTGCGAAGGTGAAACGCGTAAGTGCGTGTTCTTCTGCGTTTAACGCAGTGCCACTTTTCTTTCGCGCGCGCGCGGACTTCCGTTTTTCATTACTGCGCTCCCATTTCCAGGACTCTGGTACGCCGGTGCGCAGCCACAGCGCGAATAGTGCGGGTATGACGCCAATGAAAAACATGATTCTCCAGGCGTGCGGTCCGTAGCCACTGACAAACAGCCAAGTGAAGGAGGCTAAGAAGAAACCAATACCAAGGCCGCACTGCATCAGTCCCGCACCGCGGCCGCGTGCATTATCTGGCCACACTTCCGCGGTCATCGAAGCGCCTGTCGACCATTCCGATCCGATCGCGATGCCAACCACGAAACGCAGCAGCGCAAACGACACCCAGTCCCAAGCGAATCCGGACAGGCCCGTGGTTATCGAATATGCAAGGATCGCAAAGATCATGGTGCGCCGGCGACCGATATAGTCGGCGAGAACGCCACCGATCACCCCGCCAATGCCCCAGCCCAGCAGGGTGATGCCGATGACCGTACCGGCGTAACCCGGAATCTGGCCGAATTGCGATGGGTCGAGCAGATCGCGAAGCGCGACGGCCACCACCAGGATCAGAGAAAACGTTTCATAGCCATCAAACGTCCAGCCAAGATTCGATGCAAATACGGTTTTCCATTGAGTTGCGTTGAGGCTGCGATACCACGGCTGCGCAACAGCCACAGATGCCGTCTTCATTGGGTCAATCCCTCCCTCAAGGTTCGTCCTTTACGATCAGCCGGTTGATCCAGCCTTGGACTTACGAGCGGCCAATTTGACCGCGTTTACGATCTCTGGATAAGCGCCACAGCGGCACAAATTACCGGACAGGTGGTCGCGGATTTGCTCATCATCGGGGTCGGACGTTTGTTCAAGCAGCGCCTTGGTCATCAACACGAAGCCCGGTGTGCAATAGCCGCATTGGAAAGCGCCGCATTCGATGAATGCTTGCTGGACCGGATCGAGCTTCCCCGTCGGGGCGAGGCTTTCGACGGTAACAACTTCGGTCCCGTCGAGAAACACTGCGAGATAAAGGCAGCCCGACAGGGGCCTTCCATCTACCAGAACCGTGCAGCAGCCGCAGAGCCCCTGCCCACAACTCTCGCGCGCGCCGAATAATGCAAACTGCGCCTGCAGCATTTCCACCACATTATGGTGCGGCTGCACGTTGACACTAACCGATCGACCGTTGAGAGTAAAATTGATGGTTTGCGCCGAGCTACGCATCAATCGTCTCCAAGCGGCCTGTTGTCCTTGACGTACAAGCCGCGCAACACTGCCTCGGCAGTCATCGGCAACTCGGTAAGGCGCACGCCAATCGCATCATCGATCGCATTGGCGATAGCCGGCGAGACCCCGAACGTCGCGAGCTCTCCGACCCCCTTGGCGCCGAAAGGCCCGTTGTCCTGGACAGCGTCCACGGTCATGTTCTCCATCACCGGCGGGACGTCGTGAATGGCTGGGATCTTGTAATCGGCCAGCGACGCGTTGGTGATCTGACCACCGTCGACATGCATCTTTTCGAACATGCTGAACCCGAGCTGCATCAACGAGGCACCGGATAGCTGTGTCTCGACAATCTTCGGATTGATCGGCTTACCGACGTCGGCAACATTGATAAGCCTGGTAATGCGCACATGCCCGGTCTCGGTATCGACTTCGAGCTCGACGCCGCTGCCAGCCACCATCCAGAACGGCGTGGCGTTGGTGGTGAGACCTGAGCTATCCGGCGGGATGTAATCAGGCTTGTAGATACCGGTGCCCACGATATTGCCGGCCTGCATGCCATATTTCTTGCGGAACAAGTCACCAAGCGGAGCATTGCTACCTTCGGGCTCGCCCAACTCACGCCGTAGTGCCGCAATCTTGTCGCGCGCCTCCTCGGCGGCCAGCCGCACGGCATGACCCATGTGGAACAGCGAACGCGAACCAAGCGTGCCCATATCATATGGCGTGACGTCGGTGTCGCGCGGCACCACTCGTACCGATTCCGCTGGCATGTCTAGGACCTCGCCAACCATCTGCGCCATGGCCGTGTCGGAACCTTGTCCCATGTCGACAGTGCTGCAATAGAGCGTGGCGCTACCATCGGCCGCAATATTGACGACCGCCACCGAGGTTGTAGGCGAGATCACTGCCTTTAACGCGACCGCGAGCCCGCGACCGCGTCGCACCATGCCTTGTCCCCGGTCAAAAGGCTTTTTCCAGTTGAGCCGCTCGGCGATGCGGTCGAGTACCTTTTCGATCGCGGCGTTTTTTAGGATCGTGCCGGTAGCCTGCGGGCGACCATCGTGCAGTAGATTCTGTTTACGGAAGTCGACCGGATCACGTTTGAGCGCACGCGCGATCATGTCGGTGTGGCTTTCGTAGGCCCACACCAATTGCGGAATGCCAAAGCCGCGCAATGCGCCGGCCGGCGTTAAATTGGTATAGAGTGCGTAAGAATCGATCGAAACATTGTCGATGTCATAAGGGCCAGATGCCGTGAAGCCGGATTTCTGGGTCAGCCGCGGGCCGACATCGGCATAAGCACCACCATTCCACCAGACTTCGCATTTGCGCGCGATTATCTTGCCATCTTTGTCGATGCCACTTTTGATGCGAAACGTGCTCGGATGCTTAGTGATGGTATAGAACTGCTCTTCCATCGTGAGCGCAACTTTGACCGGCCTGCGCGCCAGCATCGAGAGCGCGACTGCGAGCGCTTCCATCTTGATATAGAGCTTGCCGCCGTAGCCACCCCCGAGATACGGCACCTTCACGCGCACGCGATTTTCAGGCCAGCTGAGCAATCGCGCAATCTCGGTACGCACAAAGGAGGGACTTTGCGCGCCGGAATAAATGGTGACGCCGTCTTCGCGGTAGTCCGCGATCGAGGCATATGGCTCCAGCGCTAGGTGCAGCACTTTCTGGGTGCGGAAGGTGTGCTCGAAGACATGCGCGGCCGAGGCAAATCCCTTATCCACGTCGCCGCGCCGCAGTCGAAAATCGAGTGCAATATTGGTGCCCTTTCGACCCTTGAGATGTTTGAGATCAGCAAAGGTGCCAGCTGGTTTTAGCTCCTCGTGCACTAATACTTTGTTTTCGGCAGCCTCGACCTCATCGAATATGGCGGGTAGCTCTTCATATTCGGCGATAATCCGCTGTGTTGCTTGCTCCGCGATATGCGGATCGGCTGCCAACACAGCCGCAACCGGCTCACCGACAAAATGCACTTTGCCGATAGCAAGGATTGGCTGATCGTGAAACGCTGGCCCATAGTATGGATCCGGGATGACAGTCTGGATGTCGTCGCTAGTGTAGACGCCAAAAACGCCGGGGATCTTCTTTGCGTCAGTGGTGTCGATCGACTTTATACGGCCATGCGCCACAGTGCTTCGTAAAACCTTGGCCTGCAGCATGCCCGGAAGTTGCATCAAGTGAGTGTATTCGGCACGGCCGGTCACTTTTTCGCGTGCTTCGAGGCGAGGCAGCGAACGGCCGACCTGATGGCCGACTTGCGGTTTAATTGCTTTCATCAGTGTGGCGCTCCGCGCGGCTCCGTCGCTGCGCGTACAGCCCGCGCGGTGAAGACGCGCAGCAATTCGCGCTTGTAACAGGCAGAGCCGCGTATGTCGGCTATAATGTCGGCTTCCTCGGCGGCGATGTCCGCAACCTTCTTCACATTCACTTCATTCGCAATTCGACCGTTCAAAGCCGCTTCCGCCGCTATCAGACGCACCGGCTTGCTCGTCGCTGCACTTACAACGAGCCGCACAGATCTCACGGTACCGCCCTCGCCAACAATCGCCGCCGCAAGGCCGAGCGCCGGCCAATCGTCAACTGAGCCGGCGGTGACTTTAAAATAGACCGCCTGACTGTTGCCTTGTGCCGGAATGCGCAGTTCAGTGATCAGCTCGTTCTTGGCTAGCGCCGTTTCGTAATAACCGGTCAGCAGATCCTCGACCGTCATACTGCGTTCGCTGGAAATGCCGGCAATTGAGACAGAGGCGCCGAGCGCGATCAGCACTGGCGGTAGGTCCATATGCGGGTCGGCATGCGCCAGCGCGCCGCCGATTGTCGCGACATTGCGTACGCGCACATTTGCCAGCCGCCGCATCGTGCGCGCGATCACTGGCGCCGCGCGCTTCACTTCGGACGAATGCTCGATTGCTGTAAGCGGCGTCATTGCACCGATCTTAAGCTCGCCGTCCATGGTGGACGTTATTTGGCTGAGCCCGTTGCGCAATCTTCGCAAGCTCACCAGCCGGGTCGGCCGAAACACTCCGGCCTTCATCATCAGCATCAGCGCGGTGCCACCGGCAATTGGCCGTACATCGGGATCGTCTGGGTCGATCAACGCTATCGCTTCCTTGAGAGATGCCGGCTCGACGAGGTCAAACGGTGTCACTGCGCAGTCCCTCGACCGCCGACGGCGAAGGCAGCGACTAGCCTTTCAGTGAAATGCTTTTCCATGTCCTTCGTCTTCGCTTTCAGCACAGGCTGGCCCATACTACCCAATTTTCCGGTTATGGTGGCGTCAACTGAGTAATGGATCGTTGTTTGCCCGCTGGTCTCCGACAAGCGTGTTGTCGTGATGGCTGTCAACCGACCCACAATACCAAAAGGTGTGCCCTCAACCTTGGCCTCGATCAGCTCGGGGGGCGAAAGCTGTGTGAGCTCCACTTCCGCTTTGAATTTGAAGCGCAAGTAAGCGACATGGGTTTCGAGAATGGCGCTGAAATGAGTAGCATCGATGGCTTCGAGATTGCGCACGCCTTCGATGCAAGAGGCGAAGAACGGTGCATCGCTGAGGGCCTTAAAAACCGCATCCCGCGGTGCA
>Ga0207765_100184_pt1 | contig 9342 bp, 10 predicted proteins | sample LuqExpMetageno59_FD_187817 | JGI IMG/M metagenome (GOLD analysis project Ga0207765, IMG submission 187817) | Tropical forest soil microbial communities from Luquillo Experimental Forest, Puerto Rico - Sample 59 (SPAdes) | ecosystem: Environmental > Terrestrial > Soil > Tropical forest ...
AGCGGAGAGCCGAGGCCAATGGCGATAGCTATGAACCGACCTTTGTGGCCTCGACGGGATGCCTTGGCGATCGCGTGGGAATCCGGGTTCAGGATAACGGCATGGGTATCCAACCTGGAGTAAAAGAAAAGATATTTAACCCGTTTTTCACAACAAAGCCAGCCGGAGAAGGAACCGGGCTTGGGGCTCTCCATCTGCCACGACATCATCAATCAAGGCTGGCCAAAGGTCGCGGTTCGTAATCTTTCCGAATCCGACACCGAAAACGTTGTTGGGGATTGGCAGCGTAGTGCCCAAAGCATTGCCAGTAGATCCGTCTGTTTGGGAGTAAAAAGCGGACGATTCTAAAACCAGGCGATCGAGAGCTTGCCGCCCAATCCACACGACTCACGCTTCAGAGACAGCTTTGTTGGGTAGTTTGGCCGGCTGCTCCCCCTTTTTCTGGGCTTCAAGCGCAAAGTGAGTTTTTCACTCTCTAGCCGAGGGCGAACCGAACAGGTGCGTTCAGAGTTGTGCGCTGTGTACGGCAGCTGGCACTAGGCTAATGCGCATTGCTCACATTGCTCCGCTGGTCGAGTCAGTGCCTCCGAAAAAGTATGGAGGAACCGAACGTGTCGTTTCCTGGCTGGTGGACGAACTGGTTCATCAGGGGCACGACCTCACTCTGTTCGCGACGGCGGACTCCAAAACGACGGCCACACTCATTCCCTGCGCGGAGACTGGCCTTCGCTTAGCCGGAATCAATGATCACACCGGATATCTACTTGCAATGCTCGAACAGGTGTGGGTCCGCGCAAACGAGTTCGATATTCTTCATTTCCATACGGACTTGCTTCAGTTTCCATTGTTTCGGCGGCTTGCGGAAAGGTGTGTGACCACTTTGCACGGACGGCTAGACCTGCCGGACCTGCAACCTGCATTTAAAACCTTCCCACATATGCCGCTGGTCTCGATCTCCTACGCCCAGCGAAAAGAACTCGGCGAACCTGTCAAGTGGGTGGGCAATGTTTATCATGGGCTGCCGGAAAACCTTTTGCAGTTTAGTGCGAAAGGCGGCGAGTATCTGGCGTTCCTTGGCCGCATATCTCCGGAGAAAAGGCCTGACCGTGCGATCGAACTAGCGAAGTTGACAGGAGTTCCGCTAAAGATCGCGGCGAAAGTCGATCCTAAGGATCGCACCTATTTCGCTGAAGTGATCGAGCCTTTACTTCGTCACCCCCTCATTGAGTATGTCGGCGAAATTGGTGATGACGAGAAAGGAGATTTCCTTGGCAACGCCATTGCTCTGATTTTTCCCATAGATTGGCCGGAGCCATTCGGATTGGTCATGATCGAAGCGATGTCGACCGGTACACCGGTGGTGGGATGGCGCTGCGGGTCAGTTCCGGAAGTGATTGATGATGGTGTCACTGGGTTCGTCGTGAGTTCGATGGATGAAGCCGCAGCCGCGACGAGTCGTGTAGCGGCGCTAAATAGAACCCGCGTCAGATCGCGCTTCCTCGAACGCTTCACCGCAAGGAGGATGGCTGCTGATTATTACGACGTTTATGAGCGCCTTTTGAACATCAGCGCAGCCTCGTAGAAATATCCAGGATCGCCTGTCAATGACTCAGCCTCGTCCCTCATCAGCAAATAACGTCTGGTCTGATTACGAGGTCCAAGCCACCGCGTCACTCTCCGACCGCCCCTCGCGAACTCTAAAGCATGGAGACGCCTTTGCTGTTTTCGACAGATTTGGTGATTGCGGTACATTCGCTCAAACGGCAGAAGGATTGTACTTCCAAGACACTCGTTTTTTGTCCCGGTTGCAATTTTTGATCGAAAGCAAACGGCCGCTCCTTCTTACGTCCGCGGTTCACGAGAACAAAGCAGCGCTTACGGTAGAGCTAACAAATCCGGATATTTGGCTTGGCGACAACGTCAGGCTCGCGCGAGACACAATCTTTTTGAGTCGAACGAAAGTTTTGCGCGACAATGCTAGTTACGAACGGATTCTGATAAAAAATTTCAGTTCCGACACACGCACCCTACGCTTAGACCTGTCCTTTGACTCAGATTTCAAAGATATCTTTGAGGTGCGCGGAACGAAACGTAATCGGCGCGGCAAACTGCGCTGCAAGGTGACGGACCGTAGCAACGTTACGTTTGAATACGACGGTCTCGATGAGATCAGACGGACAACAACGCTTCGATTCATCCCAGAGCCGTCGCGCCTTTCCACTGAGGGGGCGACATGGAGCCTTAGTACAGCGCCATACGCGCAGAAGTCAGTGTTTGTTGTTATTCAATTCAATAAAGCCGAAAAGGCGGGCTCAGCAGACGCGGCGGATTACCTTCGCGCCTATAGGGACTCCCGACGTGAACGACGACTTTCAACAGAGCACATCGCAAAAATTTCGAGTTCAAACGAGCTTTTCAATGAACTGCTCGCTCGCGCCACCTCGGACATCTACACTCTTGTGAGCAACACGGAATGGGGCCCCTACCCCTACGCGGGGATCCCGTGGTTCAGCACTGTTTTTGGGCGTGACGGCATAATCACGGCCATGCTCATGCTCTGGGTAGATGCATCCCTGGCGAGAGGTGTACTACGTACCTTGGCGGCCACGCAGGCGACAGTCACAGATCCGGCGTCCGACGCGCAGCCCGGTAAGATCCTGCACGAGTTGCGCCACGGCGAAATGGCAAACTTGGGTGAAGTGCCCTTTGGCCGCTATTACGGTAGCGTAGATGCTACGCCTCTCTTCATTATGCTGGCCGGAATGTACTTGGAACGTACGGGCGACTTAGCATTCATTCGCGACATTTGGCCAAACGTTACGGCTGCGCTGGCTTGGATTGATCGTTTCGGCGACTCGGATGGCGACGGCTTCGTCGAATACTCCCGTGCTGTCCAAAGTGGTCTAGCGAATCAGGGCTGGAAAGACTCTTACGACGCCATTGTTCACGATGATGGCCGCCTTGCTGAGGGCCCGATCGCGTTATGCGAGGTTCAAGGATATGTGTTTGCGGCCAAGCGGCAGGCCGCCAAGGTGGCGCAGGCTCTAGGTTTGGGCGGATTGAGCGGCGACCTTATAAGACAAGCGAACGAACTACAGAATCGCTTTGAGAGCACCTTTTGGTGCGAAGATCGCGGAATATACGCGTTAGCCCTAGACGGCTCCAAACGGCCCTGCAAAGTGTACAGTTCAAACGCGCTCCACACGCTCTTCACGAAAATTGCCGCGCCAGATCGAGCTCGGCGCACTGCGCACTCCCTGTTTGGCGCGAATGGGTTCAGCGGTTGGGGAGTTCGGACCCTATCGGCGGGGCAACCGCGCTACAATCCGATGTCTTACCACAATGGGTCCGTCTGGCCGCACGACAATGCGCTAATCGCCCTCGGACTTTCGTATTACGAAATGAATGCGGAAGTTCTTCGGATATTTAGTGGCATGTTCGACGCGGCACGCTTTCAGGAGTTGCGCCGCCTGCCGGAACTATTTTGCGGGTTTAAGCGCCGGAATCATCTCGGGCCCACTCCGTATCCAGTTGCGTGTTCGCCGCAGGCGTGGGCGTCAGCCGCGTTTTTCGGGATCATCGCTGCCACGCTCGGGCTGGAGCTGCTGTACGAAGACAATCAAATTCTGCTGCGGAACCCAGCATTGCCTGGATTTGCAGACGAGTTGGAGATTCGAGATTTGCAGCTCGGCTCATCACGTTTACACCTTCGTGTTCACCGCCATGGCCAAGATGTCACAGCCAACATCATCTCGCGTCGGGGAGATGCGCGTGTCGTTCTCCTCAAATAATGGATGCGCGGTGGATGCTCGGTACGCTCTAAAGGGGACAGTGGTTTAGACTGAGGGCCGGATGGGCTCTGATCTTTCCCGATTTGTCGCACTGTTCAGCAGCCTCTATTTGGGTTTTGGACTCGCATCGCCATTTTTTCCCATTTTCCTGTCATCCCGTGGGATCGCGCCTGACCAAATAGGACTCGTGCTCTCGCTCTCTGGTGCGATTCGACTTGCTTCCGGACCACTGGTTGGTCGACTGGCCGATCACATTCACCATGTCAGAGGTGTACTCTCAACAGTTTCTTTGTTAGCGGCGGCATTCGCACTTTTGTTCTCCACACACTCTCCATTTTGGATTTTGCTCTTTATAAGCGTGTCATACGCGGCGGCATTAGCGCCGACGACCGGCCTTGCCGACGCACTAGCACTGAGAAGCTCTCGAGCTACGCCTACGTCGAGCGGCTTTGAATACGGGTGGGCGCGCGGCTCAGGTTCTGCGGCGTTCGTTTTAGGATCTCTCCTATCAGGACAGCTGCTGAGTACGTTCGCACCAGTCTCCGCGCTGATAGTGCAAGCTATTTGTCTTGTGTTTGCAGCAGGAGCGGCATTGGCGGTTCCCGAGATCCGCATTCCGCGCGAAGAGCGAGCCAAAACGGTGCGACTGGCAAGTTTGTTAAGGAACGCACGTTTTGTTCTGCTGGTTCTTGCGGCCGCGCTTATCCTTGGCAGCCACGCAATGCACGACTCTTTCGCCATCATTACGTGGCAAGCTGCCCACATTACTCCGCCTGTAGCGAGTGTCCTGTGGTCGGAGCAAGTCATCGCCGAAGTGGTTGTGTTTCTGTATGCCGGCCCTCGCGTGCTGCAGGTTCTTTCGCCGTTGAGTGCAATGGCTCTAGCCGCCGTGACCGCCGCTGTAAGGTGGACTGTACTAGGTCAGACGTCCAGCGTTCTTGCTCTGGGATTCGCCGAGCCTCTCCATGGAATTACATTCGCACTTCTACATCTTGCATGCATGCGCATCTTGGTAATGGTAACCCCAGCTTCACTCGCGGGCACCGCACAAACTATCTATGCTTTTGGGATTGGCGTGTGTTCTGTCGCGCTCACCTTTTGCTCGGGCCTGCTGTACGAGCGCGTGGGAAGGGGAAGCTTTTTTGTCATGGCAGTGGTGGCTGCTGCCGCACTCCCGGCAGTTTGGCTGCTGGCCCGAGCGATAGCATCGACCCCATTTCCTGGCAGCCGCACCGGTGAACCTGGCTCACACACACCTCACCTTGTCTGACATGCTCTGCCAATTGCCGGCTTCGCCGCCACGAGGAAAAAGGCCGCTGCATTAAATCGCAGAAGCGCGAGAGCATGTCCTACGTACACAAAATTTACTCTTTGCTTACCACAACCGTCTTTTGCGGGTCGACCTTTCGCGATATCAAAAATTGTCCACATTCTCGGCCAACGGTTGCCCGAATGAAGCGAGACCCTTGCTGCTCGTTCACACGGGGGGAGCCGAAATGAACGACGCGCAAGAAGATCCACCTATTTCTTTTCGATCAGCTGTGACCCCTGCCTCCAGCCAACGGCACAGCTGATCCCAAGAGAAGCCGCGTCGCTCTATGGCGCGGCTTCTCTTAGCGCGCCCAGATTTGGCCGCTCGGTCTAGGCGCCGACCTATCTTGTGGCGTGCGCGCCCACTACAGGCGCGTGATCGATTAGGTATCGCTGACCGCCGAGACCCCGCAACGGCGCTTCGTAAAATCTGAGAGGCCGGGAGAACGTTCGTGAACGAAAACCAGCTAGACCAAATGCCTATCGACCAGCTCATCGAGCTGAAGGGCCGGATCGAAGAGATGATAGAGGCGCGAATTGAGCGGGAACGCGAAGCCTTACTCCGCAAGCTCGATGCAATTCGTGGTTACGAGGCGATGACCGCGAAATCCGTGAACGGGGTGCCTCACGCCAACGGCGGAAATGGCAAAAAGAAGATGCGTGCCAGGCCCGCACCGAAGTACAGGGATCCAAGAACGGGTGCGACGTGGGCAGGACGTGGACTGCATCCTCGGTGGATGCGAGCGGCTATTCAGGCGGGAAAAAAACCCGATGATTTCTTGATTCCCACTGAACATTGAGGCGGGGCTAATCGAGCAGTACGGCCAGATGCGCGCCTAGCTCGCGAACTCGGCGTTCAAGATGAAGTGGCTGCGGCCGAGACCCACGAGGCACATAGCGCCTCACTTCCGGTCCAGCACGTCAGCGGTCGGAGGCTGGAGCGCTATGGACGTCAAACTCACGATGTTGTTCATGCTGATCGCGACGATCATCACGCTCTCGCGTTTGAGCGAACCGACGTGGGTCGAGCGCCTTATCGGCAGCTGCTGGCGGCAGCGGCGCGAAAGGACGCCATTGCCCTGACGATGCCGTCGCGGAACCGGGCGGGGCGCCACCGATAGCCGAAGTCGCCGGCGTACACGCGGATCGGTGACGGGACGTTCTAATATGCAAGAGCCCCGGACATTGCCGGGGCTTTATTTAATCAGATGCCAATCACAACAGATTGCCACTCACCGGCTTGCTGCATCAGTAGCACGAGCCAGCGTAATTAGGCCGCTTAATTTCGCTCATTGCGGAAGCCCAATTTGGTTGAGGAGAGCGCGTTCGCGCGAATCTGCATCTGCGCCAAAAATGCTACCGTCGTATCCGACAATTGCATCAGTGGAGAGAGGATAAACGCCTAGCGCGGATCGCTTTGCGGTTTCTGTGTCAGCGGCTAGTCCAGTCATGGCCACCGAACAGGCCACGATTGAAAGTAATATCAACCTGTAGAGTTTCATGGCGAGCCTCCGCGACTCTCCGACCCTCCGAGTAGTATATGGTACGATATGCTGCGATGCACCAAACAAGTTATCGTGAGCAAATAGTGCGGTTTTGGCGGCTATCTGCAATGCATATGCTGCAATGCACAAGCGCAGGTGGGGAAATTCCTCACTCGAAACGATGAGGGGTGTGGGATTGCTGCTCCCGCCAGTTGCCACGGGTCTGCGTCACGCCTCCGACAAAGCCGCCCGTGCCGCCGGGAAGAATCGGTGCTCGCGTCACAAAATGGTGCGCGTGGCAATTGTCCTTTCGGGAAGGCTGTTTCCCATGTGATTCGCAAGCTATGGGACCGTCGTGGGGGACGATCTCGTTGCATGGGGCCTCGTGTTCGCGCCGCTCGTGCTCATCTACGGCGGCGCGGCAGCATGGACCTGCTTGCGTTGTCGCAGACGGTGAGTTTCTGCCCTCCTCATACTTCCGCCTACCGGGCGGCGGCCTTCGGGCCGCATTGGAGATTTGAAGTAGGAAGGGGAAGGATCATCCCATGGCTGTCACAAGCCTTACCGCACTGATCGTCCGCATCATCGAATTCTTCGGCGGCCTATTAGAGAGACGTAGGCAGGCCGAGCTTGCCAGCATAGAACTGGCCGGTCGCTTCGATGCCGTAGCCGGTTCCCCAATCGCGAACGAATTCGGCGTGGTGTTTTCATCCGGTGATTTCTCACGGTGCGCATGGGCAACATCTAAATGGTGGTGGAGCCGCCATGCCCGATTTTGTAATCGTTTGGGGTCGCCGTCATCAGGTGGGCCGCTCCAAAAGACTAACGGAAATCGAGAGGGCTAGGTCGCCCCAGCGCGACGTGCTGAACGTGAAATCGGAATAGCCGGGAGATCGTCTCCGCCGTCGGCAGGCCGACCCGCCCATGCGTTTTTCCGATCCCCTGCATCCGGCGACCGCGCCGACGCATCAGCGGGCTTCGCTAGTCGCAGCGTGGCGGAATCGATGCGGCCATCGCGGCCGGAGCTAGCACATGGGCCATGCCGAGCTTTTCCTAGTCAGCGCGAACAAGAGCCGCCGATCCGGCATGCAGTGGTCGAATGACGATTACGACGTGCGCGAGGGCGCATCGGACGGGCCGTTGATCGGCCGCATCTACAAGCTATCGGTCGCGCCGACGGGCAATTAGTGGTTCTGGGCGGTCCAGGCCGTGGGTGCTGAAAGCGGAACGGCTGAAACGCGCGAAGCTGCGATGGCGGAATTTAAGGTGCAGTGGACGCGTCTGCGTGGGTGGGAGCATCCCAGCTAAGGTCCGGCAGCTTCTCGGGGGAGCCGATGCAAAGCATTGCTTTTGAAATCTGTGAGCGCGTGGCCGAAGCTCAGGCGCTTATTCACGACCACATGGAATGCGGCAAGCACACGGCGGAAGAAGTCGTCGCACGGCTACGGGCGCTCTTTGAGGAGCGGGCACTGTTACAGGCGATGTATGACGTGGGCTACTTCCCGCAGAACACGCAATTGGCGAAGCGGATAGCGGCACTACAGTGATGTACGCTCGCTATTCCGCGTGACGATAGCAGGCGCCGAATGCGCTATGCTACCATTGCTCGGGGCGAGGCTCCGGAATCCGCGAGATGGCTCTGAAGGAGACCGAATCTAAATCTACGCGCAAGGGCCTTACCACGGCTCAAGTGTCGATCGCGGGCGCGATCATCGCTTTGATCAGCGGCGTCGCAGGGGCATCGATCACGGCTTGGTCTTCGAGGAGTATCGAGAGTGAGAAATCCTTAGCCTCGTTGCGCATCGAGGAGCTGAAGGCGCAGGGAAACCTCGATCTAGAAAAATCAAAGCAGCAAGCTACCGAGTCGCTTGAGCGAAAGAAATTTGAGACTCAGCTCATCCTTGAGGCGATCAAGACGCCATCACGGAGCGATGCAATCCGAAACCTGAAGTTTTTCGTTGCGGCAGGATTTGTAAGCGATCCTGATGGCAAAATCCTAAGTTTGCGAGATGAGAGTCTCCCGTCGATCAGTGCGCCATCACAAGAGTCGTCGAACCGTGCCTTGCGTGCAACCGGAGTGATCCATACGGTCACGAATGGCGGGGTGTTTCAGTGCACGGGAGTGGCACTGACTCCGCATCATGTCATCACTGCCAGCTTCTGTATTCGTGGGCCCGAGGGCCGCAAGAACGCGGTCGTAGGCATCCAATTCGAGGTGGGAGGAAAGAAATATCCTCTGGAGTTAGTCAGTGGGTTCGAGTCGACGTTGGTCCTGCTTAAAGTCCAATCTGAGGATGCATTGGATCAGTTCCTTGACTGGACTCGCGTGCGTGAGCCTGTAGTGGGAGAACGCATTTACCTCGCGCTATCCGAGTACCAGAAGAAGTCCATCGAATTACGACAGTGTGAGGTGATTGGGAACGCACCCAAGGACTTTGAACACAACTGCTCGACTGGACCAGGTTCGGCGGGCGCGGTCATCATCGCGGTCAACCACGCGTCGAACTTCGACTCGATCTACGCCGGCGCCATCGGAGCGGCGCTGTGGGGCGCTTATCGGTACGACAAACTCGCCGCGCAGGGCAACCTGCCGAGAGCGGCGTAAGTGAGGAGGCAAAGCAATGGCACTGATGATCAACGACGCCTGCACGGCATGCGATGCGTGCGAGCCGGTATGCCCGAACAAGGCGATCACCGCGGGAAATCCGATCTATGTGATCGATGCGTTGAAATGCACCGAATGCGTCGGCGCCGAG
>Ga0207765_100185_pt1 | contig 9291 bp, 7 predicted proteins | sample LuqExpMetageno59_FD_187817 | JGI IMG/M metagenome (GOLD analysis project Ga0207765, IMG submission 187817) | Tropical forest soil microbial communities from Luquillo Experimental Forest, Puerto Rico - Sample 59 (SPAdes) | ecosystem: Environmental > Terrestrial > Soil > Tropical forest ...
TGGCTCCTTGTTCTGGGCGTTTGCCGTTGTGACCATCGCGCCGGCGAGCAAGATGCTCGCTCCCGCGACCCAGGTGAGCGCGCGCGATTTCAGTTTATGCAGCATTTTGTTTTCTCCCAAAAGTCCTGGTTGATTATCAATAATGGCAGCGCGTTATCGCGCGGTAAAGCGCACGCCTCTAAAGCGCCGTATCGAACTCTCTTCGCACTTGTAGGCAGACTGTTGGGACCGCCTATTGCTTGGCCTTTTCGTAAGGATAGATCACCCTACCGGTCGCGAGGTCGGGCGGCGTAAGCACGGTTTGATAGCTCATGCCGCGCCACGTTTCGAGACCGGCGCCCGGTTTGATGTCGTGATGCTGCACTTGCATCCAGCGCGGCTCCGCCCACTCGCCGTCTTTGCCGAATTTGATGTCACCCATAGATGTCTTGAACGTATGGGTGCGGATGTAGTCGGCGAGCTTGTTGTCGTCGAGGCTCTTGGTCGCCGCGATCGCCTGCCCGAGGATGTCAATATAAGCGTTACCCCAGCCGCCTAAATAATAGCCGAGCGGATCGATTTTTAGAGCGGGCGCGCGGGCCTGATACTTCTCAAAGAACTCCTTCGTTTGCGGCAACATCAATTTATCCGACGGCACCCAAGTCTCGTAGTTGATGATGCCGTTGAGCGCCTGGCCGAGCTTGGTCTTTAACACCGTGGCCTGCAATCCAACCATGGCACCGCCGAACATCCTCGGCTTCAACCCAAGTTCGTTGGCCGCAAGCAGCATGCCGACCGAATCGAGCGGATAGGAGCAGACCACCACAAGATCCGGGTTAGTGGCCTGGATGCCGCGCACGACTGGCGTGAAGTCGGTCGTCGACGGCGGATAGGTCTTATCGTAGACGAGTTTCAAACCGAATTTTTTCACGTTCTCACGCGCGCCGTCGCAGGCGTTCTTGGAGAATTCGGCGTCGGCCGCAGCGAGCGCGATGGTCTGGGGCTTCGGCTTCTGCGTCGCGGCGATTTGGAAGAATCCCTCCGTGAAAGTTGTCTTCGGTTCCGGCCCGATCGGAAGTATTGAGAAATACCTCGGGTAATGGAACTCGCTGTTCACCGCGAGTGCGAAGAGGCTGATGAAGACCTTGCCCTTCTGCAGCAGCCCGCCTTTGGCGTTGGTTTCTTCCGCCCAAATGTTCATGCCGAGCAGTGCCTGCTGGCCGTTGGCGGCGAGCGGACCCGTCAGCGCCATGCTGAAGCCGATCTTGATCGGCCCCTTGTCTTGTGCGCTCGCCGAAACCGCCAGCACGGCGAGCGCCGCCACGCCCAACCCGGCATAGAACCTTGATTTTAGGTTTTGCAGCAATCGTTTCTCCCTCTAGATTATTCTCGTTTTGCGTCAACTTGATCCGATTTGGCCGGCTAACGCCAGAGGGAAGCTGTCCAGAATCCGGGGGTTTAAACTCCCTCAACCATGATGGTCTCCACCTCGCCAGCGCCGCTGCGTCGGAATGCTGCAGCGCGATCGTATTCTGACGAAGTAAAACACGCCACGCCCCGTTCGAAGGTGGGAAATTCAATCACAATAAAACGATGGAATTTGCGCGGGCCTTCCATGATCTGAAATTTGCCGCCACGCGCCAACACCCTGCCGCCAAACTTGGCAATGATGTCGGGCACCAGGTCTGTGTACTTCTTGTATTCGACCGGATCGTTGATCTTGGAACGCGCAACCCAATAGGCGGGCATTTTTTTCTCTCCTGGAATGGTCCTTGCCGTCATTGAGCTGATGTCAGTCAGCGCGCAAACCATCGGTCAAAGCAAAATAGCTGACGGCCCGCGAAATCACTTGATCCTAAAGTTGCTACTCATTTTCCCCATGGAAGCATCGAAACCGGGAAATCGGCGGCAGAGTGCTTCGTGCGGTCGCGCTGCTCCGGACGGGGACGGGAATGGGCGTTGACAACTACCTTGCGATAGAGATGCCAAGTAGAATGGCCGAGCACTGGCAGCACCACTGTCAAGCCCAGGAAGAACGGCAGCGAGCCGACGACCAGCAGGACGGCGACGATCAAGCCCCATCCCGCCATGGTCAGCGGATTTTTCGCAACCGCCTGGATCGAGGTGAGTAACGCAACCGCGGCGCCGACGTCGCGATCAACCAGCAGCGGAAACGACACCACGCCGATGGTCAGCACCAGCGCGGCAAATGCCAGTCCGACGCCGTTGCCGACAACAATGAGCGTCCACCCGGCCGGCGTCGTCAGCACATCATGGGCGAATTGCGCGAGCGACGCCGGTGGCGCATAGCCGAAATTCGAGACGTAGATGGCGTTTGCGACATCGACCCAAATGCCAAACACGATCAGCAGCACCACACCAAGCGCAACGATGGCACCGATCGAAGTCGATTGCAGCACGTCGAACGCGTGCCAAGCGGAGACATCTATGCCGGCCTCACGCTGGCGGCTCAATTCATATAGTCCGAGTGCCGCGAACGGGCCGACCAGGGCAAAGCCGCTGGCCATTGGATAAATAAGCGGCAGGATCGAATAGCCTAAGGCCAGCCACGCAAGCATCAGGCCAATCACCGGATAAACCGCGCATAAGAAAATCGCGTGCGTCGGCATTGCATAGAAATCGTCGATTCCTTTAGCCAGCGCATCCTTCAGGTCAGCAAAGCCGATCCGCCGCACAATGAGTTGTTCAGGAACCGGGGTCGCGCCGACCAGAATACGCGAATTAGCCATGGTAACCTCCCGAACTAGGACTAGAGTTCAACCCGGTCGGCCAGCATTCGGTTCCCGCGCCTCACGCCCAGAGCCGTTCGCCTTCCAGACCTTTGTAAATACCGGCTACATATTCGCCGTAACCGTTAAACAGGAGCGTCGGTCGTCGCACCCCGGTACCGATCACTTCCTCGGTCGCCTGACTCCAGCGCGGGTGCGGCACTTCTGGATTGACGTTTGCCCAGAAGCCGTATTCGGACCCCTGCAGCGCTTCCCAATAACTCTTCGGTCGTTTCTCCGTGAACGTGAAGCGCACGATCGACTTGATGGACTTGAAGCCGTATTTCCACGGCACCGCCAGCCTCAACGGCGCGCCGTGTTGCTTGAGCAATGGATGCCCATAGGCACCGGTGACCAGGAAGGCAAGTTCGTTCGTCGCCTCGGCCATGGTGAGGCCTTCGATATAGGGCCAGGGAAACCAGGTCATGCGCTCGCCAGGCGCAATCTTCGGATCCATGAAGGTCTGCATCTCGACATATTTGGCCGAGCCCAAAGGCCTGGCGAAATCGACCAGCTTGGCAAACGGGAAGCCTGTCCAGACGATCGCCATGCTCCAGGCTTCGACGCAGCGGTGTCGGTAGGCGCGTTCTTCTAACGTCATCTGGCGGATCAGTTCGTCGATGCCGACTTCCATCGGCTTCTCGACTAATCCGTCGATCTTCACAGCCCACGGCCGCGTGTTCAGCTTTTGCGCCTGGTCGGCGACGTCCTTGGAAGAATTAAATTCATAGAAATTGTTGTAGTGCGCGTTGATCTGTTCGTTGGTGATCGGCCGGTCGAGCACATATTTGTCGTTGTGGTTGGCCGGATAAAGATCGGCGGTCGGGTCCGGCAGCTTGGCGAGATCGGATACCCGCTGCGCGCGTGCTGAACCGAGTAGCAGCACTAGCGTGCTGACGCCAGCCAGAAAGGCGCGGCGATTGAAGAACAGATGCTCCGGCGTGACGAGACGCTCGGGAATCTCCCAGCCCCGGTGGCGCATAACGTGCATGACGATGACCCCTGGAGTCGCAGCGAGGAGTACGGCTACCTAAGTTCACAGGCAAGTCACAGTCGCGGGAGTCCTACTCCGCCGCCCGCCGCGCCGCGATGATCTGATCCGCGGTGCGGCCGGTCAGTTCGGCCATATGGTCGAACTTGAAGGTGAACGAACCGACGCCAGCAGTGGCCGAGCGCACCTCAATGATCAGATCGCCAATCTCGGCCTCCGCCATCTGTGCGCGTACCGTGTCCCATCCTTGCCAGCCCTCACGCGTGTCGAAGCCGAGAATCTGCCCGCGCCGTCCCGCCAGGATCGCGTTCATCTTCGCGGTGGCGTCGGTCGGACAGACGATCTCCACCATGTGGATTGGCTCCAGCAGCACCGGCTGGCACTTCGGCAAGCCTTCGGCGATGCCGATGCGGCCTGCGGTGCGGAACGCCATGTCGGAGGAATCCACGGTGTGATAGGATCCGTCGACGAGCGCCACCGCCACATCGACAACCGGGAAGCCAAGCGGTCCTTGCTTGAGACCGTCGAGCACGCCTTCCTCCACGGCCGGAATGTAGTTCCGTGGCACCACGCCGCCAGTGATGCGGTCCTCAAACTTGAAACCGGAGCCGCGCGGTAGCGGCTTGATCTCCAGCATCACGTCCCCGAACTGGCCATGGCCTCCGGACTGCTTCTTATGCCGTCCGCGCACGGTGACGGGCTTGCGGATGGTCTCGCGGTAGCCGACCGTCGGCGGCCGCGTCGACACCGGTACGGCGTAACGGTCGCCGAGTCGCTCGGCCGCCACGCGCAAATGCATCTCGCCCTGGCCCCAGATCACCACCTCGTGGTTCTCTGAATTGTGCACGACGGTGATCGAGGGATCCTCCTCGGTGAGCTTGGTGAAAGCGACGCCGAGCTTGACGTCGTCCTTGCGTTCTTTGGCCTGCACCGCCAGCGCCAGGACCGGCGCATAGGGTCTCACCTCGATAAGCGCAGGGTGCGCCTGCTTGCCGCCTGACAGGGTGTCGCCGGTCTTAGCGCCGTCGAGCTTCCCGAGGGCAACGGTTTCACCGGCGCTCGCCGAGCCACGCTTCTCAAAGTGCTGGCCCATGATCTTGAACACGCCAGAGACGCGTCCGGCCTCGCCATGTGGAGTATGGAAGGTAGTGCCGTCACTGGCCTGGCCGGCCAGTAGACGGGCGATCGACATCTTGCCGCCGTGCGTGGTGTGAAAGGTCTTCAGCGTCAGCGCCAGCGGATCGTTGCCGATCTTGGCGCCAAGTCGCGCCGCCGATTCAGCGACGCCGGGCGCTTCGTGGCGCAACGCCTTGAGCAGGCGCAGGATGCCATTCTGGCGGGAAGCGACTCCCAAGAGCACCGGAACGACCAGACGCTCGCGTAATTCTTTGGCGAGATCGTCAAAGATCTTGTCGCGTGGCGGCTCGACGTCTTCGAGCAATTGCTCCATCAACTGGTCGTCGTGATCGGCCAGCGTCTCCAGCATGCTGAAGCGCGCTTCCTTTTCGCGGTCGCGGTCGTCACCCTTGAGCTCGATCACCTCGGATGGCGCGTGCTCCTTGTAGACATGGGCGCGCTCGAGCGCGAGATCAACGAAACCGGAGATGATGTCGCCGTTCCAAATCGGGATCTGCCGTAACAGCAATGGCACCCGTGAAGCAGGCTGCAACAGCTTAAGCGTTTCGCGCACACGCTGGTCGGTCTTGTCGATCTTGTTGAGGAACAGGAAGCGCGGAATGTTGAGGTCTTCCAATTCGCGCAGAATGAGTTGCAGCTGCGGCACCTTCTTCTCGTCCGCCTCGCAGACGACGATGGCCGCGTCGCAAGCCGGCAGCGCCGCGCGCATATCCTGAATAAATTCGATGGAACCGGGACAGTCGATGAAGGTGTAGCTGTCGCCCATGAAATTGGTGGTGGCGACCGAACACTCGACGCTCATTTTGTGGCTGCGGGCTTCTTTGCTGGCGTCGCCGACCGAGGTGCCTGCATCCACCGTGCCTTGCCGTTGCACCCCGCCTGTGCGGGCGAGAATTGCCTCCAACAGGGTAGTCTTGCCGCTCTGGAACGGGCCCACCAGCGCGATGCACCGTGGACCCTTATTTCTATTACCGTTGGGACCCGTGCCGTTTTGGGCCATAGATATCTCCCTCGCCGGCCGGGGGGTCGGACCCGGTTTCCCGGCCCTGTTTTATTATCGTCTCAGGCATCGGGCGGGCTGGCAAGGGCGGAATCGTTGAGGTTCGCACGGCCGCACACTGCTCCTCAGGTCTTCGCAGCGAGGTCTCTCGATCTCGTTGAATAATGTAATGTCGCCCGGCCGAGTCCTCCGGTACCGGAATATGATTCTCCGATTTCAGCGCCAAGCGACGGCCCTGCTCGAACTGGTATTGGCGTGCGAGGGTCCGTGCCTTTTTTGGCGCGCATTGCACGCATTGCGTATGAGCGCGCCCGAAGACAGACAGGCACGCCATGAGTGCAACTCCGGTCATCGCCGCGTAGATCGCCCTGCGCAACCGGGCCTATTTTGAAGCCTCCCCTGCCGGCTATTTCAAGTTCCCGCAGAAGCGCTGGATGCGCCGGCAGGCTTCTTCCAAGTCCTCGGTTTTGGTCGCGTAAGAAATGCGGAAATAAGGTCCAAGCCCGAAGGGTGTCCCTTGAACCACCGCAACGCCTTCCGATTCCAACAATTCGGTGACGAAATCCTCATCGGTCGCCAGTTTCCTGCCGCTCGGCGCCGTCTTGCCCATGGTGCCGGCACAGGACGGATAGACATAGAAAGCGCCCTCCGGTGTCGGGCACTTGATGCCGTTTGCCTGGTTGAGCATTGAGACCACGAGGTCGCGCCGTTCCTTGAAGATTCTTTTGTGCTCGGCGATGAAATCCTGGGGCCCGTTGAGCGCTTCGACCGATGCCCATTGTGACACCGCCGCCGGGTTCGACGTGGACTGCGACTGCACCATCGCCATCGCGCTGATCAAAGGCTCCGGCCCGCCGGCGTAGCCGATGCGCCAGCCGGTCATACAATAGGCCTTCGACACGCCGTTGACGGTGAGCGTGCGTGGATAAAGCGACGCCTCGACCTGCGCCGGCGTGGTGAACACGAAGTCATCGTAGACCAGGTGCTCGTACATGTCGTCGCTCATCACGTGCACGTATGGGTGCTTCACCAGCACATCTGTCAGCGCCTTCAGCTCGGCGCGCGTATAGGCAGCGCCGCTCGGATTCGACGGCGAGTTGATCAGCACCCATTTGGTCTTTGGCGTAATCGCGCGCTCGAGCTGCTGGGCCGTCATCTTAAAGCCGGTCGCCATCGAGGTTTCGACCGCCACCGGCTCGCCGCCGGCAAGCAGCACCATATCCGGATAACTCACCCAATAGGGCGCCGGGATGATCACCTCGTCGCCCGGGTTCAGCGTGCACATGAACGCGTTGTACAGCACTTGCTTGCCGCCGGTACCGACCGTGATCTGCGACGGCTTATAGTAGAGGCCGTTCTCGCGCTTGAACTTCTTACAGATGGCGTCCTTCAGCTCTGCGATGCCGTCCACATTGGTGTATTTGGACGCCTTGCCGTCGCGGATCGCCTTGATCGCCGCTTCCTTGATGTTATCGGGCGTGTCGAAATCTGGCTCGCCGGCACCTAACCCGATGACGTTGCGGCCGGCCGCCTTGAGTGCACGCGCCTTATCAGTGACGGCGATGGTCGCCGACGGTTTGACGCGCTTGAGCTGATCCGCAAGGAAGGCCATCGCAGGCTCCGGAACTCGGGTCGTTAGCTTACGAACAATGTCGTAACGGGCCAAAACGGTGACAGCAAGACGCAAAGACTGATGCATTCATCAAGGCTGTTGATGACCTAACCCTCCCTTAATTCAGCACTGCTAGACCTTCAGGACTTGGCCGGATTTATTGAGATTTTCCGCTCGGCGCCTGGCTCACCCGCTGGCGCTGCTCGTGGCTTTCGCGACCCTACCCATCTCTGCAATATCTCTATCTATGCCGCCGGAAGGCTAGGTGCTGGGGGACGAGCTGGTAACGCCCTTCGATCCGGCCCGCCAATAGGCCCGCGAGCGGGCGATCTTCGGACAAAGCACGCAGTTCTTCGGCTGGCACCGGCCATACTTCCTGGGCCGGCGGCTCTGCTGGCGGTCCTTGCCCTATTGGCTGTCGCTGCCGGCGTGGCAAGGCGCGATGCTCATTCTCTATCTTTTTAAATGCGCGCGACCGTCTGGTTGCAACTCGAGGTTAAAGGTCAATACTTTTGGGCTTCTCTTGTCGGTGGCATTTCCGGCGCGCCAAGGCCGCCTTCGGGGGTGACTCTGACAATGGCATCAGGATTGCGGCACTTGGGCACGCGACGACAGAATGCCGGAAACGCGCGCCATGACCGTTGCGTTCCTCGACGAGGTGATGCCGATCAACGGACCGTTGCTGCTGATTCCGAAAAATCACAAGTAGGGCGTTTTTCGCCGCCGGTCATGGATCGCGCACCGCGACTTCACGTCGATCAAGCCGACCGACGACGCGCTGCTCGCATACGTGCGCGCGATACCGGGTGGCGGCAGAATAAAATTTTATGTTTTGTGCGCGCTGCAAACTGTGTGTGTCGCAGCGCATCATAAATTCTAACGGCGCGTACCTTGTCGCTTTCGTATCGTCATTGAAATGCCGGAGTTGGTCTGCTTTATCCGGCACAAGCGCGGCGCGCTTCGGGTTCACCAAACATGTACACGCTCTATTCCGATCAGCGTTCTGGCAATAGCTACAAGGTGCGCCTGGCGCTCGCCCGTCTCGGCATTCCCTTCAAGCTGGTCGAAGTCGACATCGTGCAGGGCGCCAGCCGAACGCCGGAGTTCCTCGCCAAGAATCCTAACGGGCAAATCCCGCTGCTTGAAGTCGCGCCCAACCGCTATATCGCCGAATCCAACGCCATCCTCTGGTACGTCGCCGGCGGCACTACGTTGGCGCCGGATGACCGCATCGAGCGGGCTGAGGCCCTGCAATGGATGTTCTTCGAGCAGCACAGCCTGGAGCCGAACATTGGCGCTGCCTATTTCTGGCTGACGCTGATCAAGGGCGGACGCGAATTACAGCAGTACGCGCTCGAAGACTGGATGGAAAACGGCTACCGCGCGCTTGGCGTCATGGAGATGCACCTGGCGAAGAACCGCTTTTTTGTTGCAAACCATTTCACCATCGCCGACATCGCGCTTTACGCCTATACGCATGTCGCGAACCGCTGCGACTTCGACCTGGCGCGCTTTCCGGCGACCCGCGACTGGCTGGACCGGGTGGCGGCCGAGCCGGGCCATGTGACGATGGACTGGCAGCCGGAGGCGTTCGCTGCAGCAAAATAGCTCGGTCGTCTTTACTTCCTGTTTACCATCGTCACGAAAACGCCCCGTTTCCCATCCGACCCATTCGCGCCGAAGGAAAGGCGGTTTTCCAATCTTATTTTTCCAGAAAATTGGAAAATCGTTTGCGCGGCCCCAGAAACCCGCAACAGGCTGAGCTCTCGGTTACGAATCCCTC
>Ga0207765_100223_pt1 | contig 8383 bp, 10 predicted proteins | sample LuqExpMetageno59_FD_187817 | JGI IMG/M metagenome (GOLD analysis project Ga0207765, IMG submission 187817) | Tropical forest soil microbial communities from Luquillo Experimental Forest, Puerto Rico - Sample 59 (SPAdes) | ecosystem: Environmental > Terrestrial > Soil > Tropical forest ...
GGCCCGTTCCGGTCCTTTTGATGTGTCGGCGGTAGTGCTTCTGGCGATCTTGTAAACCCGCTTTCCAGCCTCCCGTCCAAGGTCGTTTCTATCTCATTGGTTTATATGGCCTTCGAGTGCATAGAATCCTATGCACGGCCGCTATTCCCGCAGGGCGATTGCCAGCACGGGTCGGAACCACGGTCCTTCGCTGGTGATTGCCCGCAGTCGGTCCATCAGCCGGCGAAAGAGTCCCTGCTCGGCATAGTGATCGCTGTAGCTGACACCGACTCTGCCAGCATGCCGCCAGATTTTGGCCGCCAGAAAAAGAAAGCGCAAACGCGCCGTCGCCAGCGTGGTGTGCTTCAGCGTTGCCGTTGCGGCCTCTTCCTCGCGGTTAAACAACATCAGCCAGCAGTTCAGGTTGTACGCCAGCATCGCCAACTGGAAATGATTGCAGTTCATCGTCCAGCGCCCAGAGGGATAAGCTGCCAAACCCGCGTCGTTATTCGCTTCCTTGATCAGATTCTCCGCTCCCGCGCGCTGGTCGTAGAACGTGAGGTTTCGGCAAGGCTGCGTTAAGGCCGCGGAAATAGGTCAGCCCAGGATTCGGCGCACTGGGGTTCGTCCGATTTTCAGCCGGCGGGCGATCTCCGCCTTGCTAACGCCGGCGCGGTGTAGCTTTCGGACCATTCCGGCGTGGAGTGCCGCTGTCTGAGGACGGCCCAGACGCTTCCCATTCAGCCGAGCCTCCGCCAAACCGGCGCGAACCCGTTCACGGAGCACGTCGTGTTCGAACTCGGCGAACACCGCCAGCAGTCCAGCCATGGCGCGACCGGCGGGCGTCGTCATATCCAGAGCTTCGGTGAGTGACACGAAGCCGACGCCCAGTTGGTCGAGTTCCTGCAGCGTAATGACCAGATCCGCCAGCGAGCGGCCCCATCGATCGAGTCGCCAGACCAACACGACGTCGATCTCCCGGCGGCGCGCGGCTTCCAACATGTTCTCGCGGGCTTCTCGCTGCGTTGCGCCGGAGCCGACTTCACGGACTTGCATGACGATCGTCCAGCCGCGCCTGGCGGCGTACTCCCGCATGGTCCGGTTCTGCATGGGGAGAGTCTGCTGGTCGAGTGTGGAGACGCGGGCATACAGCCCCACACGAATCATTTTCGTCTCTTTCCGTCGCTGGCCAAAAACCCTGCCGGATTTCGGCTTGCGGGACGTCGGTTTGGGGGGCATTTTGAGAGATCCGTTTCATATGGCCGAATACTATTCTTTTCGGCCATACAGGATTCAGCATACCTTAAGCCGCATCCAAGAGGGCGCCCTTCCGCGCCAGCGTCTCGCGGTAGTTCCAGGGCATCCATTCCGACGGCGTTTGCTTCAGTTCCTCGGCGTGCCGCTGCGACTGGTTCAGATAGTCGAACGGGTCGGCGCCGTTTAGCTCGCAGGTGTGAATCAGGCTCATGAACAGGTCGCCCATCCGAGCCCCGTTCCGATTCTTGTAAAACAGAGAGTTCTTGCGGCTACGGAAACGTTTCCATAGTCGGAATTATGTGTACCCCGCGATTACGCGGAGGTGGACGAATCATGGTCGCAGGCGGTCGCTTCGGCCCCGAGTTTCCTTCGAATTGCGAAGTGCACATAATCATAATGCTTCCAGGAAGGCGAGCAGGCGGTCGCTGGGCCGGTATTGCCGAGACTTCGAAGCCGGCATTGTGATCTTCTCGATCGCGCGTTTCTTCATGGTCAAATCGGCCTCGACATACATGTGGGTGGTCGCTGTGCTTTCGTGGCCAAGCCAGAGGGCAATCACTGTGATGTCAACTCCTGACTGAAGAAGATGCATTGCGGTCGAATGTCGAATAAGGTGTGGGAAGACCCGCCGTTTCCGCAGACCTGAGCAACTCTGCCGAGCGATGGCCACGGCGGCGTTCAGACGCGAGCGAAAACCAGGCCTGGTCAGCCGCTCACTTCGGCGGCTTGGAAATAGAGGGTCGCCCCCCGCCGTGGAGATCTGGCGAAGCCATTCTGCCAGTTGCCGACGCGTATCTTTCCACAGCGGAACGACACGTTCTTTGCGCCCCTTCCCGTGAATACGCACCGTGGCGGTCGGTCCCAGTTGCAAATCTTCTACGTTGAGCCGGATGATCTCGGATACTCGTGCACCGGTGTTGTACATCGTCGCGAGCATGACGGCATCGCGATGACCGCTCCAGGAGTTGCGATCCGGAGCATTAAGAACGGCGGTGACTTCTTCTTGCGAGAGATAAGAAACCGGAAGGCGGTCAAAGCGCTTGACGGGAATGGCAAGGCTGTGGCTGATGGAAGCCAGAGCCATCGGTTCCTGCAGTGCCGCATACTGGAGAAACGATCGGAGTGCTGCTAGACGAGCATTCCGACTTCGAACGGAGCAATGTCTTTGCTTTTCGAGCGAGTCGAGAAAAGCAAGGATCTGTGGAGCGTCGAAATCCGCAAGTGTCAACGTGGCCGGCGCTCTTCCAAACTGTTGCTCGCTGAACCGCAAGAAGAGCCGAAACGCGTCGCGGTAGCTCAATATGGTTTCCGGGCTGGCGTTTCGCTGTTTAACCAGGTACTCGCAAAAATATCGCTCAACGAGCGACGGAAGGTCGGCAGTACGCGCGATGGTCTTGCTGGACACTTTATTGCTCCTTTCCGGCGCCGTAAACAAAGCGCTCGAAGCGTTCGCTTACCGTGTTCATGAGGTCAGGAATCGCGGTCACATACCAATACGTATCGGTGACCTTGACGTGCCCCAGATAGGTCGACAACGATGGCAAAGCCACTTGGACATCGATACCCTCGCGGTGCCATGCCAGAAGGCGGCGGCAAACAAAGCTGTGGCGCAGATCGTAAAGGCGAGGCAGCTGATACCCCTGTTTTTTGACCCAGCCCAGCTTACGACGCAGATATTGAAAAGCCCACAATGCCTTTTTGTAGGTCAGCGTAGAGCCATCATCAGATAGAAAGAAAGCAGCAGATTGTGGACTGTTCACTCGGCGGTCGCGAAGGCTCGCATATTCTCGCAGCGCGCTCGCCGCTGTCGGGTCTACGATGACGATTCGAGACTTCGAGAACTTCGTCTGTCGCACGGTGAGGACGTTGCCTTGCAAGTCCACGTCACCCCTGTTCAGCCGTAGGGGCTCGCGAGGCCGCATGCCAGTACATGCCAGCAGACCGAGATAGGTCAGGACAGACTGCGCGCGTAGTCCGCCCCGTGGACGCAGGTCGGTGGCTGACTTCAGGAGATCTTGGATTTCTGCGTCGGTGTAGATATGAGGGATGTAGCGATACTGTGCAGGCCCGAGGAGCCGATTTGGAAGGACTTCCGTGAGCGGCTCGACGGTCCGGAGATACCGGGCGAACGGCTGGAGAAGCAGAAGTCGCCGCGCGGCGGTGACCTGCTTCCCCGTCGATGATGACTGTGCCCAACGGAGGGCCACCTCCACCGTGAACGGCTTGCCCGTGGCTTCGCGATCGGCGAAGCGTGCAAAGGCTTGGAGAACTTGACCCGCGATGTTGAGATGGAAGCCGAACGCACGTCGTAGGGAGAGGTAGGCCTGGACGTGCTTCGTCATGGGAGTCGCCTTCCTCATCGGTCCCCCTTGATTGGCCAGGCCAAAGCGACAGCCGTTAAACGTGGTAAGTCGACCTTGGTATAGATCGCGGTCGTGTCCAGGCATTTGTGACGGAGCACGTCGGCGATCTCCTTGATGGATGCACCGCGCTGAAGCATCCGCGTGGCGGCTGTGTGCCGCAAAACCCGTGGTCCGGTCACCGTTGATTCTATTCCAGCCCGGGTGGCTGCTCGAAGAATCAGGTTCCCTATCGTGGAGCGTGTCATGCGTTGTCCGACAGGAGCGCGAAGCCGAAGAAATACCTCTCGCGAAGTTGTCTTGGGGCGCCCTCGACGGATGTACGCTGCAATCGCAGCACCGATCGCGGCGGTCAAAGGCAGTTCGTCATCGTGGCGGGATTTCGAGCCGACGATTCGCAGTATGCCTTTCCGCCAGTCCACGTCTTCAAGGCGAAGCCGGGCAACTTCCCGAGAGCGAAGGCCGAGGTCGAGTAGACAACGTGTGATGGCGTAGTCACGTCGACCCGCGACGGTACCGCGATCGAAGGCCGTGAGCAGACGTGCGATCTCTTCGTCCGTGAGCGCCGGCGGTAGAGACGCCAGCCGCCAACTGGCAGATGCCGGAACCGCAAGAACGAGGTCTTCCTTACATCTGCCGTGAAGCTGGAGAAAACGGAAATAGCTACGCAGAGAGGAGGCGAGAACCTTGGTGCTTGCCGCCTTGAGGCGAGCGCCCCGTTTCGCCAGATAAGATACGATGCTCTTCGGCGCCAGCCCGGAAACATCGATGTCGGCGTTGGGAAAGAACTCGTCAAGAAACTCCCGGACGTATCGGCGCCGATAGAGGCGTGTTGCGTCCTGCAATCCAGCTGTGTTGAGCATGTACTCGTCGAAGCGCCGGACTTCCAGATCGACACCTTCCATCTCCGTCTCTTCGGCAGGTGCCAGGTAGCCAGCGCTTCTGAGGATCCCAGCGAAGTGCCCGAGCCCGGCCCGAACCGTATTCCGTTGCCGCACGCCGCCGAACGGGCACTCGCACATCGGTTGATGGTGTGATAAGAAATCGGTGAAGTGGCTCTCTTTGATTTGTGAGGGACTGATGCGTCGTTTGGCCAACCAGAACGAGAAGTGAACCGCTCCCTGCTCATAGAAGGAAACAGTCGTATCGGCGTAGCCGAGGAAACAAAGCTTCGCTACCAGTTCCTTCACCGCCGACTTAAATCCGGCGTGAAGCTGTGGGTAGGCTTGCTTGATCGTGTTGGGGTGCATGAACGCTCCTTTCGCCGCCTGAGGGGCGGATGGAGGTTCATTGTTATGCTCACCTAACGATGCCGACAAGGGTCGAATCGTTGCCCTTTCGCGTCAAGTACTCCGCGTAATCGCGGGGTACACATAATTGCGATGTAGGATGGATTTCTTCAATGCCCTCTCACAGACATTGTTATCAAGTGGGGCTCCCGGTTGCCGCAGAAACAGAGTAAGTCTGTCCCAGTATTTTAGTAGGTAAGATATCGCCGCGCCCAAGCCGGAGTTCGGCTCTACTTTCCTCTCGTCGAACTGAGCGTTGAGCCAGGCATGCAGGGTTTCCATCACGGGCCCGCTGTGCTCCTGATGGAAGTGCAGGCGCTGTTCGGAGGACAGGCTCCGCACCCGCGCTACTTCGTCGTTCCCGTAGACCTCGCCCAGACTTTCTAATACGAAACGGCACTCCTGCGGAAAGTTAGCCGTCACCTCCACAAAGTGGCGACGGGCATGTGCGAGACAATGCCCTACGATGATTTCCAGCTTCTCGGGCAACTTGGGCAGATTCCGCGATAGTGCGTCGCACATCTGGATCGGCGCGTCCAGGCCCGACGCCCGCTGCTTCAATACGTCGGCGAGATTCTCTCCCGCATGTTTGCGCCCCGTGAAATACAGCCCGATCCGACAGCCTTCGTCGACGGTGGATACGATGCCGGTGGTGAACACTCCCGTACGTTCTGCTGCAATGTCCGCATCGCTCGCTGCGTCGCGGTTCAGCGATAACACGCGCATCGACGTATCGTCGTTATGCACCACATCGCCCTGGGCCGCCTGGCGTATCAACTCATCCATCGCGGGCTGGATCTGGACAGCGGTTTCCTTTACGATCTCGCACTGGGTCGCCGCCGGCAGCGGGATGCCTAGATTTTCCTGTAAGCCTTCGAGGCGATTCCAGGGGAATCCACTGCCGTAGCGCAGCAGGGCGATCATGCTTGCCGCCGTCTCGTCATACTTCTTCTCACCCGCGCCTTCTGGCGCTGCTGCTGTAAACACATCCCCACACAGGTTGCATCTCAACTTCTCCAACTCATACACCGTTGCGGCGAGGGGAGCCTGTCCGTTGATGCGCACCAACACGCCCGGCTCGCTTACGGAATAGACTTTGCCGCGATGACAATCCGGACACTGGTCGCCAGCCTTTAGCGAGGCATGCGGAACCTCGACCTTGCGTGCTCCGCGATACGCGTCTGCGCCATTGCGCCCATGCCCAGGGGCCGTACTCTTCGGTGTGCGCGGGGTGCCCGGAGCCTTGCCCATCTTCTCGCCCGTCTCGATGCCGGCCTGCTTTAACACCTTCTCTGTTTTCTCCGTGCTCGAGTGGCACAACAGCCGGCGCAATCCCTCCAGCGTCGCCTCACGAGTTTCCAGTAACTCGGTCACATAGTTCAGTGTGCGGATCGCTGCTTGTAACTTCTGGTAGCCTACTTCGCCCAACGCCGGTCGCACTCCCTCCAACAGGGCCTCTAGCTCCTCGCGGGAGACGTCGATTCTTGCAGTGCCCTCCGGGCCTGGCGGCTTCACTCTCCCTCCTGCAGCAACTCGTGAAAGCGGCGATGGAGTGGAAGCGCGAGCACCTCTTTGATCGACCGGTTCGGCCGATGCGTCTGATCGTCTTTGCCGCGCCCGGTGGTCCGCCCCAGCACCACCCAGTTCGCCGCCCGATAGCATGTCCCGCGGAAGCGCTCCGGATCAATGAAGGTTTCCAGAAAATAGATCGGGTGCCCGTAGACGTGCTCCCAATCCTGCGAGATCTGGCGGGCCATGCGGCCGAGGATATGCGACGCCAGGTGCGGTACCCTGACCCAGGGCAGAATCAGAAAGCGCGTGTTGTAGGCGAGAAAGCGAATGTTGCGTTGCCGCGCCTCGCCGCTCCAGCCGATAAAGTGGTCCCGGCTCGCCAGGTGTCGCGGCGCCGAACTCCACGCCAGACAGGCTACCGGCCGCCCCTGTGCCCACACCAGATACTTCAAGTGCTCGCCCACCGGCTGCTCATAGCGCAGGTAGTGAAACTGTTCCATCAGGCTATGGAGCAGCGGTTCGTCGGCTGTGCGCCGCACGAGTTGAATCTCGATCGGCCCCAACGCTCCCAGCGGCATCGTCAGTGGCGTGGTGTCGATCAGGACTGTTGCCGGCCGCGGACGCGCCGTGCGGCGCTGACCGACAATGCGCCAGCGCACGGGCGGCAACTCGATCTCGCCAGCCCGCTCCAGCATCAGCAGCAGACCGCGGCAAACCACGTCGCGCAATGCGCCGTTGGCTTGTTTCCATCCCAGCGTCTCACACAACTGCCGCGATAGCTTCCAACGGCTGCTGTCGGGATGCTCCCGGATGAACTCTCGCAAGAAGGCAATCTGCTCACGGTCGATCGTCTGCCCGCGATAGCGCCACGTTTCCGCTTCCGGCATAACCGCAGAATGCCAGAGATGAAAGCAGAACGCAAGCCTTTTCTTTGGAGATATTCAACTTACTTTTCGCCACACCGGCGCGGCTTCCGTGTCTGGATTACCCGCCGCCAACAGCAACTGCGCCTGATGTGCCTGCAAGGTCCGTGCTGGTTCAATGCCCGTCGGCCACCACTTGAAACGTCCTTTTGACAATCGCTTCGTCGCCAGCCAGAACCCTTGGCCGTCGTACTGCAAGATTCTGATGGCCGTTCCGCTACGGGACCGGAAAATGAACAGGTAGCCGGAGAACGGATCCGCGTTCAGTTTCTCTCGGCATAGCTGGGCGATGGCATCGATACCCTTGCGGCCGTCAATGGCCTCGACCGCAACCAGAATCCGTATCTGCGGCGCGATCTGAATCAAGACGCCACTTCCCACAACGCACGGCTCAGTGTGGCCACATCCGCCGGCGTGGCACCCTTCCAATGGATTCGCAGCTTGCCCTTGCGGCCTTCCAGCTCGATCGTGCACTCGCGTAGGTCGACGGTGGGTGGGGTCATTAGCTCCACAAACGTCGGCGGCATCGCTTTGCCCGGCACCGAATCGGCTGCCACCATTCGCCGTTTCAGCTTTCCCCCATCCAGATGCAATGCGGCGGCTGTCGCGTTGACGCCGTCCCGGCGGGCCACCTCCACCGCATCCGACCACAATTCGTCTGGTATTCGCTGCTTGCCCTGCCGATTCTGCCGCCAGTTCTCAAAGCGGGTACGGACTTCATCCAGATTGAGAGTATCGACTGATCTGCGGCGCCTCATCGTCATTCCTCCCTGCCGATCCAACCGGCGGAAGAACGACATTAGCAGTCATGGCCTGCCGACTTCATGCAGGCTTGCCGAAAGCTCACGGCATGCAACACCGCTGGAAGCGGGCTTGGCCCTTGGTACCTCGCGAAGGCGAAAGCCCTGTCTGTCGGGCTCTCCAATGCTTACTTCACCTCGCTTGGCTTGCCCTCATTGTTCGAGGAAATGCCGACGTAACCCTCTCGAACCGCCGTGTACGGACCCGTATGCACGGTGGTGTGGCAGGGGTCGGCGGGCGACCGCCGCCCCTATGCCGATCT